>Ga0187857_10003175_pt1 | contig 13542 bp, 10 predicted proteins | sample June2016WEW_8_10_FD_132984 | JGI IMG/M metagenome (GOLD analysis project Ga0187857, IMG submission 132984) | Peatland microbial communities from SPRUCE experiment site at the Marcell Experimental Forest, Minnesota, USA - June2016WEW_8_100 | ecosystem: Environmental > Terrestrial > Soil >...
AGATAGGAAGCATTCCCGCTCAGCGCCAGCGAGGAGCCGAAGACGATTTCGGTGTGGGTGACGCCGGGAACGGAGCGTTCTTTTTTGATCTGCTCCCAGTTTGTGATCAGGGAGGGTTTTCCATCCCTTATCTGAGTAAAATAAACGTACCTGAGACCCTGGTGGTCGGTCGGACTGTAATCCAGGGGATTGGCTATCTGAAGTGAAAATTGACGAATTCCTTCAATCGAATCGATCAACCTATCTCTGGTAAGGTCCCTGCCTGCACGCTTCACACCTTCCACGAGCACAATCGCATTGAGAAATCCTTCGAACCCCAGGAAAGAAGGCTTTTCTTCGGGGAAATAGCGCGAAAGGAGCCGGGTGTACTCGCCTGCGGCCGGAAGAAGCACCGTCTCCCAGGGCGGCGGAACCACCTGGGTTATTATTATACCCTCTGCTTCAGGCCCCAGTATTTTTGCCAGTTCCTCCGTGCCCACAAAAGATACCGCATGAAAGATCATTGCGCTTTTGCGCTGTTTTGCAAGCGTGACGAACTTCGCGCACGGACCATAGGTGCCGATCATGACCACCGCTTCGGCGTCCGAACCGCAGATCGGATCTACACCCTCCTCCACGTCCATGGTTCCGCGGATATAGGAAGCTTTGGCCACCGGTTTCAACCCATGATTCCGGAGGGCAATCTCCGTACCGGTAAGGCCGTCGAACCCGAATTCATCATATTGGTAGAAAACCGCAACACGGGTTATCCCCAGGTCCTGCACGAAGTGGTCGATGAGGTGTCCTGTTTCGTCGTAATATGAAGCCCTGATGTTTATGATGTAGCGCTGAAACGGTTCACGAAGGACCCTGGCGCCAGACAATATCCCGACCAGTGGAATTGAGGCCTCCTGGACCATCGGCACGACCTTTGCCGCCGTCGGGGTCCCCACGTAAGAGGTCAGGGCAAATACCCTGTCTTCCGTGATCAGCTTCTGAGTATTGGAGATGCACATGGCGGGATCGTAAGCGTCGTCATATGCGATAAGCCGAATATGGCGCCCGTTTACGCCTCCCTGATCGTTCACCTGATTGAGATAGGTTTGAACGCCGTGAATGGACTGCGTTCCCAGGGAAGATGCATGGCCGGAAAGCGGGCAGGAAGAGCCGATTAGTATTTCAGATTCAGAGACCCCGGCGGTTTGAGATCCGGAACCGCTTCTTTGCTGCTCCGATTCGCAGCCTGCCAGAACCGCCGAAATAAGAAAGAGCACGCAAAACGTTGAGAGGAAGAGAACCGATTCCCCCGGTTTCATGGGAATGTCCTTTCGATGAGAGGATGCGCTCGAGCTGGATGTGAAATCAATGTTTGGAAAAGATCTGCGTGTTCGTGTGGGACTATACCACGGGAAGCGGGCAGCGAGAAGCAGGAAGCGGGGAGGGTGGGTTAAGGGTGAAAAAACCCCCGAAGAAGGGGGTTTTTTGCAGATTCGAAATTGGCTAAGAGGTCTTTCGGTTATTTGCCTCGTAAATCCTCGTACGATTAAAAAGCCAGGACGATTTTGAGCCCGGCGGTGAGCAGATCCGGAGACATCGCGAAGCCGACAGCGCTGGTCTCTACGGGGCCTGGGATGCCGGAAACTGTTACCTGCCCCGCCAAGTTGCCTGCCCCGTAAAACTTGGTATAGTCGGCGAAAATAGAAACAGTCGCCTGAAGTCCTGAGCACATTTTCCAGGAAACCGCGGTAGCCTCGGCGGAAATACAGAAAAATTCAGTCTGACCGGCGTCAAGATTCCCGTTAACCGCCATTAAAGCGTATGGCGTGACGGCCCCGAACGTCTCGCGGTAATCCACGTTACCCCAGGCAACGGGACTGCCAAGCACTCCGAGCTTGATATCGCCACCGTAGATGCCGCACCTGTAACCGGGGAAGGTCGCGGTGAAACCGAGGACGGGCTCATAGGTCTGGGTAGTAAGGCCAATCGTGTCGCTTGCCTTGCCGTTGACAAGGGGGTAGAAGACAGGGTCGCTGAGGCCCATATGGTGGTAATCATAGCGGAAACCGGCTACGACCGAAAAATCCTTAAGACACGAGCAGTTTCTTGCCAAGACATACGATGCCAGCAGATCGGCCGTTACCCAGTCGCTGTCCCCCGAAGCCCAACCTCTGCCGAATACGATGGGAGGGGAGTTGAAAATAGTATAGGTTTCCTCTCCCTGACCGCTATTATAGCCCGGCGCCCAACGAGCTCCAAGGGTCACCTTGAGACGGTCGTTCACGGCATAAGGCAGATCGCCGGCAAGATAGAACCCGGGAAACGCCGGGGTCCTCAAATTGAGGCTATTGACGCCAGCCAGCCCTGTCGGGGCTAAAAAATTGAATTGGTAGTTGGCCGCTCCGGCTTGAGAGAAACCCGTGCTAAATGACGGCTGCAAAAAGCAGCACGGACTCGCAGGCGCCGGGTTGGCGGCGCAATCCAGGTCATACGGCACAACCTGCTCGGCGGCAAAGGCAAAAGAAACACATAGAACGAGACACAGCGATGCCGCTACCCCGAAAAAACTCTTTTTCATGTTAGCCCCTCCTTTGAATGATTGCCCTGACGGTTTACCGCGATTCGATATGGCACCGATTCTTCAGGTAAAATAATCGTTTTATTCCTGCATTAACTCCAGGCAATTAAGCCACGATTTCCGCAGGGGTTCAATGGAAACCCGACAGTTGTCCCGGTTTTTGTGGGTGACAATGTCAGGCGCCTGATTCACTGCAAGCGAAGAGGGATTGCGTTTTCGACTAATATAGATATAGGATTTTGATTTGGCCCGACTGCCGATCCAGGCCGCTTGTGGGGCGGGCGCTAATTTTTCAAATAACGGAGGCTCTTTGACATTAGGCATGGAGTCGTTGCGCCGGAAGCGGGAACGAAACAAGACCTTTCAATTTTTCCGGCTCTCGACTATAGACCGGGGAGCATAGCATGAGTGCTCAGGTTACAGGAGATTCAGACAGAATGGAGGCCCGCTCGTATGGTTGAAGAGATCTTACCCAATCTATTCCTGATAAAAATCCCATTGCCGGGAAGTCCCCTGGGGTGGCTCAACTCCTATGTGATAAAAGGTCCCGACAAGAACCTGGTCATTGATACCGGGTTGAATCGAAGAGAGTGCCTCGAAGCCATGCAGGCCGGCCTGGGTGAAATCGAGGTGGACCTGAAAAAGACCGACTTCTATATCACTCACATGCACGCGGATCACATAGGCCTTGCACCGATACTGGCTAAAGACACTTCAACCGTATATATCAATCGGCCGGACAAAGAGTACATGGAGAACTGGGTCGGCTGGGATGCGATTATCGGCTTTGCCGGGCTGAACGGTCTTTCGGCAAAGGAGCTTCAGGCGGCTCTCAGTAACCACCCGGCTTATAAGTATGGCATTGATGTCCCGGCGGAAGCGAGTGCGGTAGATGAGGGGGACGCGTTCCGGTACGGCGGCTACTGCTTCCAGGCCGTTGCGACGCCAGGGCACACGAGAGGCCATACCTGTTTGTACGAACCCGAAAAGAAGGTCCTTGTGTCGGGGGACCATATCCTCTTTGATATAACGCCGAACATCACATGCTGGACCGAGAAGGAAAATCCTCTGAAAAGCTATCTTGCCAGCCTTGACAAGATTTACGGCATGCAGGTCGATCTGGTGTTGCCCGGACACAGGGGCGCTTTAGGAAATTGCAGGAGCAGGATAACGGAATTAAAAGAGCATCATAGGAGCAGACTCGAAGAAGCCCTCTCCATTTTGAAGCAAGGCCCGAAGAATGCTTACGAGGTTGCATCCATGATGACCTGGGATATCGAGTGCGATTCATGGGAAGCCTTCCCGGCGTCTCAGAAGTATTTTGCCACCGCAGAGGCGGTTGCCCACTTGAGATATCTCGAAGACAGCGGACAGATTTTCAGGGAAAAGAAGGCCGGCGGATTCGTTTTTTCAGCCTGACAGGGCTGATGGGTGACGATATAAATAATCTCCACCATGGTGCTTGCTCCTCTTCCCGCGAGGGGAAACCTGCAACATCGAGAGTACAAATTTTCGTTACAATTCGTACAACCTGCCATACTTTTGTTTCAGATAAGCTATGAGGTAATCCGCACTCAGGTCTTCGTCCGTAGCGGCCTTAACCAGGTTGCGCGGAAGATGGCGGCTGCCCTGCGAATGAACGTTTTGCCGAAACCATCCGAGAAAAGGACCGAAATCACCCGCCTCGAACATTTCCTGCAAATTGCCAAGGTTCTTTTCCGCTTTGGCGTAAAACTGCGCTGCATACATGTTCCCAAGTGCATAACTCGGGAAATAGCCGAATGCTCCAGCCGGCCAGTGTATGTCCTGCATCACGCCGCTCGAGTAGTCGTCCGGGAGCGGAAGGAAGTATCGTTTCATCACGGTGTTCCAGGCTTCAGGAAGGTCCTCGGATTCCAGTTCGCCTCCGATCAGCATCCTCTCCAGTTTAAATCGCATAATGATGTGCAGGTTGTAGGTAAGCTCATCGGCCTCGGTGCGAATCAGGCTTGGACGAACTTCGTTCAGGGCGAAGAGGAATTTGTCGATATCGATTTTGTCCAGCCAGGGGAAGTGCTTGCAGGCTAAAGGATAAAAATGTTTCCAGAACCCGGGGGACTTTGCAGCCATATTTTCCCACATGCGTGACTGAGATTCGTGGATCGCCATTGATATCGACCTGCCGCGCGGGGTCCCCCAGTGTTCGGCCGGAAGCCCCTGCTCGTAAAGGGCGTGTCCTGCCTCATGAATCGAACTGAAAAGGGCCATGACAAACGAGTTCGGATCGAACCTGGTAGTGATGCGAACGTCTCCCGGTCCGATCTTCGAGGTAAAAGGATGGGCCGAGCGGTCTATCCTGCCTGCGGCAAGGTCGTAGCCCAGGTGAGCGATTATTTCCCTGATGAAGGTTTTCTGCACGGACTCAGGCGAATCACCCTGCAAGGCGGCGGGGTCGGGTTTTCGGGGGGCGGCTTCGATTTTTTCGAGCAATTGGAAAGTCGCGTCCGCCAGCTTGTCGAAGAGCACCTCGATACTTTTCGCGTTTTCACCCGGTTCGAAATCTTCGATCAGCGCATTGTAAATCTCTTCTCCGCCGGTAGAGAGCGCGGCAGCCTCCTGCCGCTTGAGACTTATGATTTGCTCGAGGTAAGGAAGAAAACCCTTCCAGTCATTTTCGCGCCTCAAACTCTGCCATGCAAGCTCTGCCTGCGAGGCCGCCTTTGACAGTTCGACTGCGAGCGGTTCCGGTATCCTGGTTGCGCGGTCGTATTTTCTTCTCCATTCACGAAGATTCACCGCTTCATCGGACAGCGGTTGTCCGGGGATTTGCGAGGCTTCGGCCTTGGCAAGCATTTCTGCGAACCCGGGGTCCGTTGCACGCCTGTGAAGAAGGGCGGTAATTGCCGCAATTTGTTGCGCCCGGTGTGAATGGCCTCCTCTGGGCAGGTATGTGCGCTGGTCCCAGTTGATCAGGCTTTTCATTGATTCATACAAAGCGGTGGTTGTAGAGTAGTCCAGCAGCCACCGGTAGGCTTCTTCTGGTTTCATGAAATCCTCACCGGGCTCATCTGCGGCCGCGCACATCTTCACCGGCGGGCGGTGGGTGAGCCGCAGGTTGGGCCGCGCTTCGACTAGTTGAAACGTGACTACGATGAGCACTTGCCAATCCCGTCACGTAGGTTGAGGCGAATATCAAACCAAACGGTATCCAGGTGCCCAACAAGCTCCTGAACATCTCCAGACTTCGGTTGACGACCAGGGCGACAATGAAGAAATCCATGGCCATCACAAAGCCGACAAAAGCGGTCGCCCCCGCCAGGGGGCTGCAACTACCGGCTCGCCTGAAGTAGCTCAGAGATATTGCCGAGAATATGATTGGCGCTGCGATGGCATGAATAACCAACGCATTCTGCAGTGATGCCGTCGCCATAGCGATGCCCATCGTTGCGGCGCAGAACGACCATCCGACGAATGCATGAACTACCACAGGTACCAGGTTGCTCAAGGTCATGTCTTTCACTGATTGACTTTTACCGGCACAGACTTAGTTTCCAGTTGACCCAAAATAATACAAATTCATGTAATATGAAAGAATTTCAACAAATTACATTTTTGGCTCATATTCGTCGCCAGGGTACATCGCAGTATAGTCGTAGCCAAAAACCTCGAACTCAAAAGTAAAAACAAAAACTATTATGCTTCCGGATGAATTGAAACTCAAGCTCCAGAAAATGATTGCAGAGGCGGAATCGCCCCGCGAGAAAGCCGTAGATGTAATGTTTGAAATACAGGAACTCCAGGGCTGGATGAGCGATGAAGCCATGGTCGAAGCGGCGGCGCTGATGGGCATGACGCCATTGGAGCTGGAGGAGCTTGCCACCTTTTACGATTATATATACCGCCGTCCCGTAGGCAAATATGTGATCAAGGTGTGTGACAGCACGGTGTGCTGGCTGGAGGGCCACCAGCGTGTAATCGACTACATAAGCGCGCGGGCCGGCGTTCCCATGGGGGGGACCAGTCCGGACGGGCTCTTCACGCTTCTCCCGGTCTGCTGCATCGGTTATTGTGACCGCGCTCCCGCAATGGTGATAAACAAGCGGGTATACGGAAAGCTGACCCCGGAAAAGATCGGCCGAATTCTTGACAGGCTGGCTCAGGAAGCCGAATGTGACGAATGGGAATAGCTCGAGGGCGAGAAGCGGGAAGCGAGGAGCAGGAAGCGGGGAGCGAGAGGCGAAAAGAAGGTAGCGTGAGAATAGATCCCCGCTTCCACAATAGGAGCGAGTAATGGGGCAATATCCCCAGGTACTGTTCAAAAATAGGAAACCGAACAGGGTGGCGACCCTGGACGAATACCGCGAAAGCGGGGGGTACCAGGCGCTCGAAAAGTTCATCGGCGGAAGGATGTCTCCCAAAGAGATCATACGGCTGGTGAGTGAATCGGGCCTGCTGGGCCGAGGCGGCGCCGGTTTTCCGGCCGGTAAGAAATGGGCTGCGGTGCCGGACTCGGGCGCTTTTCCCCGCTACCTTGTAGCAAACGGCGACGAGATGGAGCCCGGAACATTTAAAGACCGCATGCTGATCCATGTAGACCCGCACTGTATAATCGAGGGGATGACCCTGGCCGGTTATTCTTTTTCGGCTTCCAAGGCTTTCTTTTTCGTGCGTCCCTCTTATGAAAGCAGCGCCGTCATATTTGAGCGTGAATTGGAATATGCGCGGCAGGCGGGTTTTCTTGGCAATAACATTCTGGGTACGGATTTTTGTTTTGATATAGTTGTTCACCGAAGCGGAGGAAGATACATTTGCGGGGAGGCGTCCGCGCTTCTCAACGCCATAATGGGGAAAAGACCTAACCCTGTAAAGCCGCCTCCGTACCCGACCGAAAAGGGCCTGTGGGACAAGCCGACTGTTGTGAACAATGTGGAAACCCTGGCCAATGTCCCTCAGATTCGGCGAAACGGTCCCGAGTGGTTCAAAGGCTTGAGCGCCACGCCAAATGGGGCCGGCACGAAATTATACTGCATAAGCGGTAAAGTGAATGTTCCTGGCGCAGTCGAGTTGCCGATGGGTACCCGGCTGAGTGAAATAATCGATGAACATTGCGGAGGAATGACTCCGGGTTCTGAATTCAAGGCATGCCTTCCCGGGGGGGCTTCGACCCGATTCCTGACCAGGGAGCACTACGATATCCGGATGGATTTTGAGGATTTGAAGAGCATCGGAAACCGTCTCGGTACAGCCGCCATTATGGTTTTCGATCACAAGACCTGCCTTGTGGGCGCCACTCTTAACCTCGTGGAATTCTTCGCCCGCGAGTCCTGCGGATGGTGTACGCCCTGCCGGGAGGGGCTGCCCTACATGCGCGACCTGCTGTGGAGAATCGAAAATGGAGAGGGGGAAGAAGAATTCATCCCCAATTTGAGGACACTGTGCAAAGAGGTTTGGAACTCTTATTGCGCTCTTGCCCCAGGGGCAGCAGAGCCGGTAATCAGCCTTCTGGATTTTTTTGAAGACGAAGTCCGCCAGCACATTAGCCAAAAAGGATGTCCTTTCCATGCCTAGGCTGGTCATTGACGATCTTGAAGTAGATGTCCCAAAGGGCAGCAAAGTCATCGACGCCGCCGAACGGTTGGGCATTATAATTCCTCGCTTCTGCTATCACGAGGCATTGGGATCGGTTGGGGCATGCCGGATGTGTGCGGTCAAATTTATCCAGGGTCCCTTCAAGGGCGTGCAGATGAGCTGCATGGTAGATGCCCAGGATGGGATGGTCGTTTCGACAACGGATATAGAGGCGGTTCAATTTCGCAAAAGAGTAATCGAGCTGTTGATGAAGAACCACCCCCTGGATTGTCCCGTATGCGACGAAGGTGGACAATGCCTGCTGCAGGACGAAACAGTGTCCGGCGGGCACGGCGTTCGCAGGTATCGGGGCAGTAAGCGAACGTATCGGGACCAATACCTGGGACCTTACGTTCAGCATGAGATGAACCGCTGCATCCATTGCTACCGCTGTTCGAGGTTTTACCAGGAGTTTGCCGGATACAAAGACCTTGGCCCCATGCAAATCGGGGACCGTCTTTACTTCGGCAGGTTTTCGGACGGTAAGCTCGAGAGCCCTTTTTCAGGAAACCTGGTGGATATCTGCCCTACGGGCGTCTACACCGACAAGACCGCCCGGTTCAAAGTGCGCAGATGGGACCTCGAGAGAGTCCCCTCCCTTTGCAACCACTGCTCGCTGGGGTGCAATACGGTCGGGAACGCCCATTACCGTGGGGTCATGCGGGTGGAGGCGCGCTACAACCGTGATGTGAACGGGTATTTTATATGCGATGCTGGAAGATTCGGATTTTCCTACTCCAATGGCGGCGCCGATCACAAAAAGCGTCCCTGGGCTGCGCGAGTTGGACAGAGCGATGTTACCGTGCAGACCGCATTTGCAGAAGCGCGGGAGTCTTTGGACAATATTGAGAAAAAATACGGCCCCAATGCCATTGCCGGGGTTGGCTCGACTCGAAACAGCCTCGAGTCCCAGTGCATGCTCAAGCGAATATGCAGGACACGAGACTGGCGGGGCCCGGTATTTTTCTTCGATCCCGCAAAGCTCCGTAAGACCCGCTCAGCCCTTGAGGGGCTTGATGGCGAAATTGCCATATCGATGAGGGAAATCGAGAAAGCGGATTTTGTTATCATTGCAGGGGCCGATCCCCTAAACGAAGGGGGGATGGCCGCGCTCGCGATCAGGCAGGCATCCAGGAGTCAGGCGCCCATTGTGACGATCGATCCACGTGCGGTCCTTCTGCCCTGCAATGCCGAACATATACCGGCTCCGCCCGGCGAAATTGAGCTATACCTGGGCATGCTCGTCGCCAAGGCGGTCGAAAAGGATCGTGCAGCGTTCGGGAAAGACGCAAAGGACTTTTATGGTGCGCTGGTCGAAGACCATGCAGATCGTGAGCTTCCAGCCCGGATTGGCCCACTAGCCGAACAGCTTGCATCGAGTAAAAGACCGGTAATAATTTGCGGAACTGACGTGACTCGCGAAAGCACGCCCGCGTTTGCCGCCGGCTGCACCCGGTTGCTGGCCTTGACAGGAAAACAGGCAGGCATTTTTTATCTGTTGCCGGGGGCGGGCGCTTTCAGCTCAGCCCTTCTTTCCGGAGCGGATGGGCAAGCGTTTGAGGACCTTGTCGGCGATATCGAAAAGGGTCTTGTTCGTGCGCTGGTCGTTGTGGAGAGCGATCCTTGTCACTATTATCCGGACCGGGTAAGACTCGATCTCGCCATGTCAAAACTCGAACTTCTGATAGTAATCGATTACTTTCCGACTGAAACGGTCAAGCGCGCTTCGATTTTTTATCCGGCTTCCACAATCTTTGAAACCGGTTCGACATTTATAAATCAGGAAGGAAGGGCCCAGTTTGCGAAGCGGGTACATCACGGAGGCGTACCGATCTGGGGAGGAGAACACCCGCCGCGCGTTTATCGGGACATTATTCCCGGCGGGGATCACCTGCCGGCCTGGGAAGCGCTTTGGAAAATTGCGGGCATCCCGATGGAGGATACCGGAGCGAGCGAAATCTCCCCTGGAGAGTTTATCCCAACGGAGCACAAGGGCTTTGAGGGGTTTGATGCGAATAATTATCCGGTTGATGGGATAAGGATACTTCAAGGCAAATCCGGTAAAGGAAATCTCCACGCCCTGCGGGGTGTAGAGTCCCGGGAAAAATCAAAAAGCCCTGATGGGTTCGAACTTTTAATGGTCGAATGGATGTTTGGTACAACGGAATTCTCGGCCTGGTCGGATTCGCTTGACGGCGGCATCACTGGACCGTATATGTCGATGCACTCAATAGATGCGCAGCAAGCGGGGCTTTCCGACGGTGACATCGTGTCTGTTGAACTCGACAATGGGCCACTGGAGATCGTGGTTTCGGTATCGGATCGCACGGCAGAAGGGGTATTGGTCATTCCGCGCCACCAGTGGCTGGATTGGCGAAAGATGAAAGGTTTCAGTGGTCGAGTTTTGCCGGGAAAAATCCGGAAAGCTTGATTCAGAGAGCGCCCACGATGGGCTGGGCTACGATTCATTCACGGGTGCTACGCTGGGTCCGAGGCGCTTATGGATATCAGTCATTGTGCTATTGGGATCGATCTGGGGGGCAGCAAGATAGCGTTTGGCACAGTCGATGAGGAAGGACGGCTGCTGGAGTTGCTTCGCTATGACACCGAAACGCATGGCGGCTACAGTGCGGTGTTAACTCAGGTTGTCAAAGGAGTCGAGCAGCTCAAAGGCGCCTCCGGGATTTCAATGTCCGGGATCGGCATCGGTGTCGCCGGTCAGGTGGACCCCGGGACCGGGGCCGTTGTGTTTGCGCCCAATCTGGACTGGCATAACGTGCCGCTTAAGGCGGAAGTGCAAAAGGCATGTGCAATTCCCGTGGTAGTAACCAACGACGTTCGGGCGGCGCTGTGGGGCGAATGGCTTTTCGGGGCTGGTCGAGGCTGCGGCGATCTGGTGTGTATCTTTATCGGGACGGGAATAGGCGGAGGGATAGTCTGCGGCGGCAAGGTGCTTGAAGGGTGCTGCAACACAGCAGGGGAGATCGGGCATATGACGGTGGACCTTCGCGGCCCGCTTTGCAATTGCGGCAACAGGGGATGCATGGAAGCACTGGCCGGCGGATGGGCCATAGCGCGCAGAGCGCATGCGAGTGTGAAGGCCGACCCGGTCTTTGGCGGCACAATTTTGAGGATGGCGGGAGGCAAAGTCGAGGACATCACGGCAAGAACACTGGTGCAGGCCTTTTACGCTGGAGACGCACTCGCGACGAAGATAATTGACGAGGTTACAGACGCTCTGGCAGCGGGTGCCGCTGCCCTGGTGAACGCGTTTAACCCCTGCCGGATAATATTGGGCGGCGGCATTATAGAAGGCATGCCCGAGATGGTCTCGCGCATAGACAAGGGGGTGCGCCGCCGCGCATTGAGTGCGGCTACAGGCTGTCTTGTCATCTGTGCTTCAAAACTGGGGAATAAAGCCGGGGTCATCGGGGCTGCGGCGTTCGCACTTCGCCATCAGGACTGAGGACTGAGCAAAAGCGGCGGTACCGTGCTCGCAGCCATGCACAACGCAGAGGCAATAAACGTGGTGTGTGTGAAGGCAAGCCAAATGTCAAGCGAATCAGAAAGTGCGTAATATCGGCGGTGATTCACGGAAAAGACCCGGAGGTCTCTGTATGAAGCTGGCCGGAATGGATTTTGATCTGAGCGGGTTCGAATCGGCGGTAATGGAAAGGCTGAAAAACCTTGAGGAGGCCGATTTCTGCGCCCGGCTCTGGGAAAAGGACCCGGCGCTCTGGAAAAATGAACCGGACGAGCAGAAAATAATTGCAAACTCGATGGGCTGGCTGGATTCTCCCTTGAAGATAAGAAAGGCTGTGCCCGATCTTAATGAATTTGCCGCCGAACTGAAGAAAGCGGGCTTCCGCCACGTGTTCCTTATGGGTATGGGAGGAAGCACCCTTGCCCCGCTGGTTTTTAGAGAAACTTTTGGCAGGCATGCTCCCGGCTTGCCGCTGACGGTGCTCGACACCACCGATCCCGCCACTGTCATTCGGTTCGAACGAAGCGTTCCTCTTGCGAACACTTTTTTCATCGAGGCCAGCAAGTCAGGTACCACCGTCGAGAGCCGTTCTTTCGGCGAGTATTTTTTTGAAAGAGTTAAAAGCATAAAGGGAAACCTCGCCAGCGAAAACTTTGGGGTTATAACAGACCCTGGCTCGATGCTCGATCGACTCGCCGCCGAGCGCTCCTACCGCAAAGTTTTGCTCAATTATCCGGATATCGGGGGACGCTATTCGGCGCTTTCGTTTTTTGGGTTGGCGCCGGCCGCGCTTATGGGCATCGATTTGGATGAACTGCTCCTCCGGGCTTTGAAGATGCTTGATGAATGCCGGATTCAGAAGCCCCTTTCCCAAAATCCGGGAGCAGCGCTCGGGGTGGCTATAGGGGTGCTTGCGGCAGGGGGCAGGGACAAGCTGACCTTTCTTCTGCCCGGGCCGATTGCCTCGTTTGCAATGTGGCTTGAGCAGCTCATTGCCGAAAGTACGGGAAAGGATGGGACAGGAGTCATTCCGGTATCGGGCGATCCGGTTGAAAACCGGCAAAACTACGGAGAAGACCGGCTGTTTGTTGAATTCAGAATAAGAAACGAACAGGACGAGGCCATTGAGGCCAAAGGCGATTTTCTGCGAAAAGCCGGCCAACCGGTCATCACGGTTTATATGCGCGACCGGCTCGATCTCGGAGAGCAGTTTTTCCTTTGGGAGATTGCCACAGCTACCGCCGGCGCTTTGCTCGGTATAAATCCATTCGATCAACCGAACGTGCAGCAAACCAAAGAATTTACAGCTAAAATTCTCGACGAGGTCGGCAGGGAGGGCAGGGTGCCCGAGGCCGTGATGGAAATGTCCTACGGTCCGCTACGGCTCTACCTGGGCGGTGGGGCTTCCAGCGTCCAGCAGGCTTTGGCCTTGTTTTTCGAGGGGGCTGCGAGGGATGGTTACCTGGGCATTCTTGCCTACCTGACCGAGAATGAAACGAACGAGAGAGGACTGCGGCGGATTCGTATACTTGTGAGGGACAGGATGCGAATCGCCACGACAGTAGGCTACGGTCCGCGTTACCTGCACTCGACCGGGCAGCTTCACAAAGGGGGAACGAACAAGGGGTTTTTTCTCATGCTTACCTCGGACATTGCTGAGGACACCGGGATTCCCGGTCAGCCATATACCTTCGGAATGTTGATGCGTGCCCAGGCCCTGGGCGATTTCGAAGCACTGCGCAAACACCGGCGCAGAGTCTTGAGGGTCCATTTAAGCGGTGAGACGCCGATGGGACTTGCCGCTCTGGAGGAGTTACTCAGATCTCTGATTTAGTCTGTCCCGTGAATCAGCATCGTACATTACGAACCAAAACTGAAGGGAAACAATGAAAAAACT
>Ga0187857_10003182_pt1 | contig 13503 bp, 8 predicted proteins | sample June2016WEW_8_10_FD_132984 | JGI IMG/M metagenome (GOLD analysis project Ga0187857, IMG submission 132984) | Peatland microbial communities from SPRUCE experiment site at the Marcell Experimental Forest, Minnesota, USA - June2016WEW_8_100 | ecosystem: Environmental > Terrestrial > Soil >...
CAGCGTCGCCAGCATGTAATCCAGGAGCGTGCAGGAATCAGGGAAAATGATCCGCTCGACGGAGCTGTGGCTGATATCGCGTTCGTGCCACAGGGCGACGTTTTCGAGGGCGGCCACGGCGTTGCCGCGCAGGACGCGCGCCAGGCCCGAGAGGCGCTCCCCGGTGATGGGATTGCGCTTGTGGGGCATGGCGCTGGAGCCTTTTTGACCGCGCGCGAAGAACTCTTCGGCCTCGAGCACTTCGGTTCGCTGCAGGTGCCGGAATTCAGTCGCCCAGCGTTCGATGCTCGCGCCCACGAGCGCCAGCGTGCCGATAAACTCGGCATGGAGGTCGCGCTGGACGACCTGTGTGGCTATCGGGGCGGGGCGCAGGCCAAGTTTTCGGCAGACGATTTCCTCGATCTCGGGCGCCAGGTGCGCGCTGGTGCCCACGGCCCCCGAAAGCTTGCCCACCGCCACTCGCTGGCGGACCGCCTGGAGCCGTTCCAGTGCCCGGCCGAACTCGTCATACATCAAGGCGAGCTTGAGTCCGAACGTGGTCGGTTCGGCATGAATTCCGTGGCTGCGGCCAATCATGGGCGTGAACTGGTGCTCTTTGGCTTTGGCCGCAATCACCTGGCGCAGCGCCCGCGCGTCGTCCAGGAGGATGTCGGCCGACTGGACCATCTGGAGGGCGAAGGCCGTATCGATGATGTCGCTGCTGGTCAGGCCGAAATGCAGCCAGCGGCTGGCGGGCGCCCCGATATTCTCCGCCACGTTGGTGGTGAAGGCAATCACGTCGTGGTTAAGCGTCCGCTCCAACTCCTTGCACCGGTCCAGGTTGAAGGCCGCCCGTGCCTTCATCTGCTCAAGCTCGGCCTTCGGCACCAACCCGGCCTCGCAGAGCGCTTCGCTCGCCAACAACTCGATCTGCAGCCAGAGCTCCAGCTTCCGCTGTTCGCTCCAAATCTCCCGCATCGCGGGCCGCGAGTAACGTTGAATCATGGCCCCACGATATGCGGCGTGCCGCGGCGTGTCGAGCGTGGGGCGTGCCGGATAGTGTGGCAATTTGATTTGACCGGATAGGCCCAGGGTGCTTGGCTTGAATTATGCGTGCGTCCAAGCAACGCCTATACGCGGTTGTCCGCAAATACCGGCAAAAGTCTGTATTGCAGCGAATCGAGGCTTTCTTCCTGGACAATGTCGGCCGAGTCGCCACCCGTGAGCAAATCCAAGAGGTCGCACGCGATCCAAAAACCGGAAAGATCCCTGAGAACTGGCATCAAAGGCTGTCGGATCTGCGTTGCATTCATGGATTTACAATCAGGTCATGGCGAAACCAGGGAGACCTAAAGGTAATGGAGTATCTCATGCCATCCGCCGAGAAACGAGCGAGCGCAAGGCAGCGGGTACGCCCAAACCCTGCCGCTTGGAAAGCGGTCTTGGCCCGTTGTAACAACACCTGTGAATGGAATGAGGGCGGCGAGACCTGTAATCTACGGGATGGCGACATCGACCCGATTGGCGGGGGGACAGTGAGACTACAGGCCGACCACAAAAGCCCACATTCAATCAATCCGGAAGCAGACCCAGCGGACCCGGATGCTTGGCAAGCACTGTGCGGACGTCATCAGGTTGTGAAAAAAAAACTTCTGGGATGATCGCACAGGGAAGCTCAATGTTTACGCAATTGTCCAGGCTGCTCCAGTAGAAGTAAAGCGGGATGTATATCAGTTTCTGAGGCAATTCTTTGGAGATTGAACCCGTTTATGCCATCCAATCGCTTTTTCGTGACTTCAAGGTACTCTTCGGAAATATCGCAAAGGATGGCGTTGCGTCCAAGCTTCTTACAAACGGCGCCAGTTGTGCCAGACCCGCACATGGGGTCCATCACGGTATCACCGGGCTTGGTGGACATCAGAATCAACGGCTCGAACACTTTTTCTGGCTTCTGCGCCGGGTGCCCTGTTTGCTCACCCTTTCCAACAAATCCGATGTTCAGCGGCACTTCAATTACGCTCGACGGTCCGGGCATGTAGCGCAGTTTTCCTTGATTGCGCTTTTCCTTTTGGGCCTCGTTCAGAAAATGCTCCGGGTAGGGGCGCGCCGTAGAGGACATCAAATGCAGACAGGTTGACTGCGCGGACCGCCAGCCTTGAATGACAGACGGGCAATTCTTGTAGTACCACGTCAGCCAAGCCAACAGTCTGAACCCATTCGGCAAACGGTCGAGGACCGGGTAAACGATCTCAGGAAAGCCCCAGACGAAAACATGATCGGCATGTTTGGCGGCCAGGCCAACCAATGTCTGCAGCCATTCCACATAACCCCTCTTCACGCCTCCAACCCCTCGGTTGTACCACGGGTCAAGAATAATGGCGTTGACGCGTTCCTTGTGGTTGCGAAGAAGCGTCATCACGTCCTGCGCTGGGAGGATCGAAGTGCTAGTCGTTGGCTGGCTTTTCATTGTCGTCGATTCGGCCTGACTTAGCCGTTATGATACACAAGATCGAGCGAAACCGCAGCTTTAAAATTTTCCCGCCGCTAACTGAAGGCGCTTCTCAGGTGGGTCGATCGGCGGCAGTGCACCCGCAGCGCATGATTCCACTTCCCGATATTTATGTCGCAATTATTGTTAAACACTCGTATGTTCAAGTCAACATTTTTGTGTAACAATTATGATTCAAAAACATCCTGGCAGACCGAGACTTGGCACCGAACATGCTAAAGGTGTGTTCTTTGCCGCAAGGTTTAACAAAGCGGAAGCCGCGCGGCTCAACGCGGCGATTCGATTGTCCGGTCAGAAGAAATCAACATGGATAAGAAACACTTTACTTTTCGCAGCATCCGATGCCTCCGGTGATTAGGTCGGCCCCAAGTGGCGGTGGCAATGGCGGCGGCGGCGGTGCTGCTCCTGAATTCCTGCTCACGGCATGAATCGCAGCGTGTCGAGCGTGTCGGGGGCGGATCGGAGAATATCTTGAGTTTGTGCGGAACTGGTCCCCTTTGAGACCATCTAAACTGAGGTTGTGACGCCTCGGCGGGCAGCTTGGCGCTTGACCTCGCCCCGGCGGCAAAGGTAGCATTCCGACCGGTATCGGAGCCTTGAGCAGAGGCAGGAAAGCATCGTGAGAATGTCCTTGGTTTCAGCGGTTGGTTTGGTGGCGGCTGTATGCGGGGCCGCGACGCCGGAGGCGGGAACAAATGTTTTTGAAAATCCCACCGCCCCGACAGCCAAGGGCCAGCTTGACAAGCTCGTTTTCGCGCAGTTGGCGCGCTTGAACATCCAGCCCGTCCTTTGCTCCGATGCGGTGTTTGTCCGGCGCGCTTATCTGGATGTCATCGGCTCACTGCCGACGGCAAAGGAGGCCAGGGATTTCATTCAGGATGCGGACACGAATGAGAAACGGCGCCTCCTGATCGATCGGCTGTTGGAACGGGATGAGTTCGCCGATTACTGGGCGATGAAATGGGGCGACATCCTGCGGATCAAGGCGGAGTTCCCGGTCAATCTCTGGCCCAACGCGGCCCAGGCCTATCACCGCTGGGTGCGGGCGTCCATCGCCCAAAACAAGCCGTACGACAAGTTCGCCCGCGAGCTGCTCACGGCCAGCGGCAGCAATTTCCGCGTCGGCCCGGTCAACTTCTACCGCGCCCTCCAGAATCGCACGCCGGAAGGCATCGCCAGCGCGGTGGCCTTGACCTTCATGGGCGCGCGGGCCCGATCCTGGCCGACGAATCGTTTGGCCGGCATGACCGCCTTTTTCTCGCAGCTCGGTTACAAGCCCACCAGCGAGTGGAAGGAGGAGCATGTGTTTTGGGATCCGCTCCGTTCCACCGCCCTGGCCGGCAACAGCGCCCCTGGACGAGCCGCCATCGCCGAGATTGGACAGCCTTCCAACAGCGTGTCTGGGCTGTCGATGCCGGCGCGGACGAACCCCGCCCCATCGGAGGCGGTCTTCCCGGATGGCGCCAAGGTCCAGTTGCCCCCGGATCGTGACCCGCGAGGCATTTTCGCCGATTGGTTGATCACGCCCAGCAACCCCTGGTTCACCCGCAGCGTCGTCAACCGGGTCTGGGCCTGGCTGCTGGGGCGCGGCATTATTCACGAGCCGGATGATATTCGCGACGACAACCCCCCGAGCAACCCCGCGCTCCTGGCCTGCCTCGAGCAGCAAATGGTTGCGGGCCATTACGACCTCAAGCGCCTCTGCCGTTTGATCCTCAACTCCCAGACCTATCAACTTTCCTCGATGCCCCGGCTCAATACTCCCGAAGCCGAGGCCAATTTCGCCGGCTATTCGCTGCGCCGGCTGGACGCGGAGGTGCTGATCGACGCCATCAATAAGATCACCGGGGCGTCGGATCTTTATACCAGCCCCATTCCGGAGCCGTTCACTTACATCCCCAAGGGCATGCCGGCGGTTGCCATCGCCGATGGCAGCATCACCAGTCCCTTCCTGGCCCTGTTCGGGCGCTCCGCGCGCGCCACCGGCATGGAGAATGAACGCAACAACAGGCCGACGCCAGCCCAGTGGCTCCACCTGCTCAATTCGACCGACATCCAGCGCAAGCTGGAACAAGGCCCCAATCTCCAGGCCATCCTCGCGCCGAGCCGCAAGCCCCCGGAAATCCTTGAGGAGCTTTACCTGGCGATTCTCTCGCGTTTCCCAACGCCCGACGAGGTGAAGACCCTCGAGGGATATGGGCGGGTGCAGACGGTCAAGCCGGCCCCGGCGGGCAACTCGGGCCAGGCCGCCAAAGCCCCCGCCAAGCCCGTCGTCGTGAAAAGGCGTGACGACTGGATCGATATCGCCTGGTCGTTGATCAACAGCGAGGAGTTCTTGTATCGCCACTGAATTCATAATGAGCCCCCTCCACCGCGCCGAATCAATGGGCCTGCATTTGACCTTGCCGATGACTCGGCGCGAAGCGTTGCGCGTCAATTTGTTCAGCCTGGCCGGATTGTTGTTCGCCGGCCCTCCGGTGTTGGGGGCCGAAGGAGCGCGGAGTGCGGAAGGCGGGGTGCAGAATGCGGAGGGCCTGCCGCTCAAAGCCAAGGCCAAGGCGGTCATCCAGATCTTCCTGTGGGGTGGGATGTCGCACATCGACACTTGGGACCCGAAACCGGAGGCGGGCCGCGACTACATGGGTGACTTGGCAAAGGCTATCCCCACCAACGCGGACGGGATTCAGATCGGCGAACTGTTCCCCAAGCTGGCCCAGCAAGCTGACAAGTACGCCCTCATCCGAAGCATGACCCACCGCAACAATGGCCATGAAACGGCCGCCTACCTGATGCAGACCGGTCACGCCCCCGGGGAACGGCTGGCCTATCCGAGCATCGGCGCCGTCTTCGGGTTGTTCAGAGGCCCGGATTACAAGGGGCTCATCCCGCCTTACGTGGTGCTGACCCAGCCCCAGGGACGGTTCTCCGAAGAAGGTTTCCTGGGACCCAGGTTCAAGCCTTTTGCCACCGGCGGCGACCCCAACGCGGCGCGCTTCGAGGTGGAGGGGGTCGTGACCAAGGGCATCACTGACGAGCGGCAAACGGCGCGGAGCGCATTGCGCGAAAAGCTCAACACCATGGGCGACGCGATGAGTGCCAGTCCCCAGTTGGCGGCCTCGGCAGAGGCCAGGAAACAGGCCTACGAATTGATTCTGGGGCGGGGCCGCGAGGTGTTCGATCTCTCGAAGGAGAAACCCGAACTCCGGGACCGCTACGGCCGCCACACCTTCGGCCAGGATTGCCTGGCCGCCCGGCGAATGGTCGAGGCCGGTGTCCCCTATATTGTCGTCAACTATCCCGGCGGCTGGGATACCCACAGCAACCACTTCCAGACCATGCGCCGGCAATGTCCGCAACTGGACCAGGGGCTGGCGATGCTGCTCCAGGATTTGCACGACCACGGCTTGCTCCAGAGCACCCTCCTCTGGTGTTGCGGCGAATTCGGCCGCACCCCAAAGATTGACTGGCAGCCGCCTTGGAATGGCGGCCGCAACCATTATGGCAATGTCTTCACCGTGCTGGTTGCCGGCGGCGGTTTCAAGGGCGGCTGCGTCGTTGGGGCCTCCGATGCCAGGGCCGAAGAGGTCAAGGACCGGCCCGTCTATCCGGTGGACCTCCTGGGCAGCATCTACTTCTTGGGCGGCATCGATGCCCGCGCCAGGCTGCCCCATCCCATGGGCGTCGAAGCCCACGTCTTGCCTCTCGCCTCTGAAGGCGTCAAGTCCGCCGGCCTTTTGACCGAGATAATATGATATTGGATGCTGTTGTCCCGGAGGGACATCCCGACAATAGCCCGGCCGCTTTAGCGCCGGGAAAAGCGGTTTGGTTTTGCGTCCGTCCCGAAGGGACGGCTGAATCGGCCGCATGTCCAGGAGCAGCACCATCGGCACAGGACATTCCAGGAGGAGTTTGTGGCCCTCCTCAAGAGGCATCGGATTGAGTACGACGAGCGCTATTTGTGGGATTGAGCTTCAAGCGTCCCTTCGGGACGCGGGATTTTGGGCGTCGTACCCGGCGCTGAAGCGCCGGGCTTCTCGGAAGCCCCTCCGGGGCAAAGAGGCGCCGTGAGCTCACCGACGGTTTTAATCGCACCCCTGGAAGAAGGCGCGGTTGCGCCGCGCCTGATTAGCGCGTATCCTCTCGAGGTAAAGTTAAGATTAAAGAACACGATTGTGTGGTGCTGACGAAGAACCTGCCGGAAGAATCTCTTGAGGCGGGCGACGTCGGCACCGTCGTGCATATCCACAAGGGCGGCACGGGATACGAAGTGGAATTCGCGACCCCGACCGGCGAGACTGTCGCCATCGTCACCCTGCTCGCCGATCAGGTGCGTTCGCTCAATCGCCGCGACCTTGCTCACGCGCGTGAGTTGCAGGCGGCGTAGTCTGGCTGCTTCTTCCAAAGCCTGTGCGCTCCTCAGCGATGCCTCGGGGCGAGATTCACCACCGCAAGGCCCGCAGCTTCGGCGAGAGCGATCTGGTCGTGGTCGAATGAAAGCAACGCGTCGGCCGCCACTTCGACAGCTATCGCGACATGGAACAGATCCATCGCGCGGACCACCATTTTCACGAAATGTTTCGCTCTGAGTTCGCAAGCCGTGTGTACGGCGGCAGTCCAGTCGAACTCGACGTGAGGCCAGTAGCCAAGCCTTACTTCCTGTTCGAGCAGCCGGATGACCTGGCGCGACTCGCCTTTACCCAGCAAACCGGCGCGTTCCGCCTGGCAGAACCCATTGAGAGCTTCGACCCGCTGCCAAGGCGTCCACAGCACCTCCGCATCCGGCTCGCTATCGAAAAGCCTCAGGGCGGCCGGATGCTGGGTGTCGCGCCGGCACTTGTAACCCAGCCACCAGGAGGTATCCGCATAGAGCCTCATTTTTTGAGCGACGCGAGAAAGGCGGCGCCGTCGAACTTCGAAGCGCCGACGCTGCCGACAGCGCGCGCTTGCGCCAGCTTGCGCGTCATCTTCGGTCTTCGGCTCTTGCTCACAACAAACTTGGGCTTTCCGTTGGCAGTGACGACCAATTGCTGGCCATCAGGCAAGCCATCGACCAACCCGGCATTGTGATAAAACTCGCGGACAGAAACGGTCTTCATAGCATTGTTAGACATTATTGTCTAACACGCCGATAATGCAAGGGCAAACGGCAGAAACCTCCTTATCAACACCGCCGGGATCACAGGTTCCACTTCCAATTCCGAATTTCCGGCAGGTCTTCGCCGTGTTTCTCGATGTATTGCTTGTGCTCGATCAGCTTGTCCTGGAGCTGCTGCTTGAGGTAGATGCCCTGGTCGCCGGTCTGCGGCAGGCGGTCGATGGTGTCCATCACCAGATGGAAGCGGTCCAGATCGTTGAGCACCGTCATGTCGAAGGGCGTGGTGATGGTGCCCTCTTCCTTGTAGCCGCGGACGTGGAGGTTGTCGTGGTTGGCGCGGCGGTAGGTCAGCCGGTGGATCAACCACGGGTAGGCATGGAAGGCAAAGATGACCGGCTTGTCCCTGGTGAAGAGCGCGTCGAAATCCAGGTCGCTCAACCCGTGCGGGTGCTCGGTTTGCGGCTGGAGCTTCATGAGGTCGACGACGTTGACCACCCGGATTCTCAGGTCGGGCAGATGCTGGCGCATAATGGAGACGGCCGCCAACGTCTCCAGCGTAGGCACGTCGCCACAGCAGGCCATGACCACGTCGGGCGCAGCGTCCTGGTCGTTGCTGGCCCAAGGCCAGATGCCGATGCCCTTGGTGCAGTGCTTGACGGCGGCATCCATCGTCAGCCACTGCGGCGCCGGGTGTTTGCCCGCGACCACGACGTTGACGTAATGGCGGCTGCGCAGGCAGTGGTCCATCACCGAGAGCAGGCAGTTGGCATCCGGCGGAAGGTAAACCCGAACGACCTCGGCCTTCTTGTTCACGACGTGGTCGATGAACCCGGGGTCCTGATGGGTAAAGCCGTTGTGGTCCTGGCGCCAGACATGGGAGGCCAGCAGGTAGTTTAACGAGGCGAGCTTGCGCCGCCACGGCAGATGCGAGGTGACCTTGAGCCACTTGGCGTGCTGGTTGAACATCGAATCGACGATGTGAATGAAGGCCTCGTAGCAGTTGAAGAGCCCATGCCGCCCGGTGAGCAGGTAGCCCTCCAGCCAGCCCTCGCATTGGTGCTCGCTGAGCATTTCCATCACCCGCCCGCTGGGGGCGAGGAATTCGTCGTTCGGCACGGTCGCGGCGTCCCATTGGCGCTGGGTCACTTTAAAAAGCGCCTCCAGGCCGTTGGAGAGCGTCTCGTCCGGGCCAAAGACCCGGAAATTCCGCGCCTCGCTGTTCAGCTTGGCGACATCGCGCAGGAACGGCCCGAGCACACGCGTGTCGCCGATGCCGCGCACCCCCGGCGAGGGCACCTCGACCGCGTAGTCGCGGAAATCCGGCATTCGCAGGTCGCGGAGCAGAATGCCGCCGTTGGCGTGGGGATTGGCGCCCATGCGTCGTTGGCCCTTGGGCGCAAGCTCGGCCAGTTCCGGTTTCAGGCGGCCCTGCTCATCGAAGAGTTCCTGCGGCCGGTAGCTCCTGAGCCAGTCCTCCAAGAGCTTGAGGTGTTCGGGATGGGTGGCCGGGTCGGAGAGCGGCACCTGGTGCGAACGGAAGGTGCCTTCAACCTGCAGGCCGTCAACCATCTTCGGCCCCGTCCAGCCCTTGGGTGAGTTGAGGACGATCATCGGCCAGCGCGGACGCTCGAGGTTGCCGTGGACGCGGGCCTCGCGCTGGATTTCTTTGATCTGCTCGACCGCCGTGTCGAGCGCCGCGGCCATGGCCTGATGCATCAACTCGGGCTCGTGACCTTCGACGAAGCAGGGCGTCCACCCGTAGCCGCGCAGCAACTGCTCCAACTCCTCGCGGCTGATGCGGGCCAGGAGGGTCGGGTTGGAAATCTTGTAGCCGTTGAGATGCAGAATCGGCAGCACCGCGCCGTCGGTGGCCGGATCGAGGAACTTGTTGGAATGCCACGCCGTGGCCAGCGGCCCGGTTTCCGCCTCGCCATCCCCGACGACGCAGGCGACGACGAGATCGGGATTATCGAACACCGCTCCGAACGAATGGCTGAGCGAATAGCCCAACTCGCCGCCCTCGTGGAGGGAGCCGGGAGTCTCCGGCGAGGCATGGCTGGGAATTCCTCCGGGAAAGGAGAACTGAATAAAGAGCCTCCGCAGCCCGGCCTCATCCTGGCTGATGTTGGGATAGATCTCGCTGTAGGTGCCCTCCAGGTAAGTGTTGCCCACGACGGCCGGGCCGCCGTGCCCGGGGCCGGAGACGTAAATCATGTCCAGGTCGTATTTCTTGATGACCCGGTTCAAGTGGACGTAAATGAAGTTCTGCCCGGGGGTCGTGCCCCAGTGGCCCAACAGCATGTGCTTCACATCCGCCAGCGTCAGCGGCCGCTTGAGCAGCGGATTGTCGTAAAGATAGATCTGGCCGACCGACAGATAGTTGGCGGCGCGCCAGTAGGCGTCCATCTTGCGGAGCAGTTCCGGGGAAAGAGTTTTTGTCTTCATCGCTTCGTGGGCAGATCAAAGGCCGCCCGCTTTCAGGTTTCTGGCGCGCGGGATGTTAGTTTGCGCGCTTTTCGGCTTTTTGCAAGCATTCCTGTTTAACATTCGCATGCCTTTGCCGTCAACCCGAAGCACCCGGAAATTCCCGTCGCACTAAGACGTTACGCGTTTGTTCACCGCGCGGGGTTCGAGAATGCGCCATACTGAGCGCGCGATCATCAGTTCTTCATCCGTCCGAATGACGCGCACGGGGATGCTGCTGATTTCCGAGGAAATCACGTCCGCGTTCGCCACGTTCCGTTCTTCCTCAAGTTCGATTCCAAGAAATCCCAGCCCGTCGCAGATCCGAGCGCGAATGGGCGGGCAGTTTTCGCCAATGCCGGCGGAAAACACCAGTGTGTCCAGTCCGCCGAGGGCGGCGGCGAACGCGCCGATGCATTTCTTGACTTGGTAGCAAAACAGCGCGACCGCCTCGGCCGCCCGCGCGTCCTGCGCTTCACGGTCGAGCAAGTCACGCATGTCGGAACTGGTCTCCGAGACGCCGAGCAGCCCGGACTGGAAATTGACCATCTCGTTGAATTGCTTGGCGCCCATTTTTTCGGTGCGCGCCAGATACCAAACCAGTCCGGGATCGAGGTCGCCGGAGCGGGTGCTCATGGGCACTCCGGCGGTCGGGGTGAAACCCATGCTCGTATCGACGGGTTTCCCGTGATGGACCGCCGCCAAGCTGGCGCCATTGCCCAGGTGGGCGAGGATAACCCGGCCTTGTGCCGTTTCCGCTCCGGCCACCCGGGCCAGCTCGCCCATCAGGAACAAGTACGACAGGCCGTGAAAACCGTACCGCCGCACTCCCTGCGCTTCGTAGCGGCGCGGGACCGGCAACAGCCGCGCCACGCGCGGCAAGTCATGGTGAAAAGCCGTGTCGAAACACGCCACTTGCGGCAGTTCCGGAAAGCGGCGATGGAAGGCTTCAGTCAGCAAGATCTCCTCGGGCAAATGTTCGGGATCGAAGGGCGTGAGTTGGCGCAACTCCTGGACCATTTCCTTGGTGATAAATTGCGGGTCGCTGTACTTGGGTCCCCCGTGCACCACGCGATGCCCCACGGCGGCCAACGCAACCCGCCCCAGGCGTTCCTCGATCCAATCCATCAGCGCCCCCACGGCCGCCGTATGGTCCGGCGCCGCCAGCGGCCGCGAGCAGTTGTCCGCCTGGCTCAAACCTTTCACCCGCAAGGTGGCCTCGGGCAGTCCAATCCGCTCGATCCGGCCCTCGAGCATGCGCCGGAGCGAATCACCGGCCTCAAAGAGCGCGAACTTGATGCTCGAGGAGCCGCCGTTGATCGTCAGGATACGCGGGCTAGCAGCCATGGCTCAAGTTGCATCACCATGGTCGAGTCGGCAAGCCTTTGGATCTTTCCGTTCGAGGTCTCATTTGTTCTTTTTTGTGGAACAAACCCCTGTCTGCCGGGTATGATAAATCGGCAATGAACCATCATCCTCCTTTCAGGTTTTGTTTCGGCTCGGCAACGGCGGCCGCTGCGCCCCCTCTGACAGGATTTGTCCGGATGCTGGCGGCTGCGAGTCTCCTTGCCTGCGCCGCTACGGCCGCCCCCGAGAGTACCCCGAAGACTCCGGCCAGCGCTCTTCACCCGGATTTCTTCCCTGTTACCACCCAGTTCTCCCCGGTCCCTGACGGCCAGGGTTGGAAGGGGGAAACGGGGGCGCTTTCCGCGCAGGTTTTGCGCGACACCATCGACAACCTCAGGGCACACGGGTTCACCGGGCTATACCATCCGCTCCCTCTGGCTGACGAGCAAGCCAGGGTGGTCCTGGCCTACGCCCAGTCACGCGGCATGGTGATTACCCATATCACCTCCGGCTTCGAAGGCTTTGGCCGGGACGCGCCCCCGGCCGTCTGCGTCTATTCCCCGAAGTACGCCGCACAAGCGCGGCAAGCAGTCCAAACCGGCTTGGCGGGTCTCCCGGACCTCCCCGGGCTCTATAACGTCTTCTGCTACCAGGACGAACCCTTTCACGCGGGCGCGAAGTCTTTCGGCTATAACGAGGAAGTCAAGGCGGAGTTCCAGAAGCGTTATGGCTATGCGCTGCCGCCGGCTCTCGAACCGCTTCGCAACGACCCGCGAGTCTGGCGCGACGTGCTCAACTTCCGCTCGGACTACTTCCCGGACGGCTGGCGGCAGGTTTACCGACTCATCAAGGAAATCAACCCCGGCTTCCAGGTCATCCTCACCCACGACAGCCACAACACCTTCGGCGGCGGCGTCGGCTCGAACGCGGAACTGGCCGTGGACGACGTGTTCCACTGGGGCGGCGATTTCGCGGACACGTTCGTCTTCGACATCTACCCTTATATGATGTTCGACTTCCGCTATGGGCAGTGCGGAAAGCTGCCCAAGCCGCGCATGAGCCAGTTCCACTATGCCATGGGCCAGATGCGAAACCTGACGCGCGCCTATGGCAAGCGGATGGGATTCTGGTTCGGCACCTGCAACCCCGCCTGGTTCAAGGAGTTCATGGGCCCGGAGTTGACCCGGCAGACCTGGGCCGAACGCGAGACCAGCGCCACGGCCGTGGCCCAGGGGGCCGACTTTATCCTCACCGGCCTCAACGTGCCCGCCGACCCCCGCCATTGGGATGAACTGGGCCAGGGGCTGCGCCTCATCCAGGCCGCCGGCTCCGCCCTGCTGGACGCCCCCAGGACCAAAGCCCAGGCCTGCTTCCTCTTCCCGCGCAGCCAGTACCTGCAGTTGCAGGAGGAATACTGGAATGTCGGGCTCTCCTACGAACTGTTCCTGCGGGCCTTCGGCGAGCTGGATGTCCTCCACGAAGAACAAATCCGCGATGACCGCCTCGAGGGTTACCGCATCCTGGCGCTGTTCGACGTCAAGCTGCTCCCTAAAGAGACCGCCGGGCACATCGCTGCCTTTGTGCGCAACGGCGGTGTCCTCATCGCCGACTGCGTCCCGCAGTTGGATGCCTGCCGGCAACCGCTTGATCTCATGAGCCAGCTCATCGGCGTGCGCAACGCCGCCACCAACCGCCTCCGGCGCACCGGCAACTGGGTCCCCTACCGCACCAAACCGCCGGCCTGGGGCTCCCCCCACGACGACGCCGAAGACCTGCAGGCCATCCCCCGGGACACCGTCAAGGGCGACGCGCTGGGCCTGTCCTTCGACCTGAAGCTCGTCAGCCCGCGCCCCAGTCTGCCCACCGAGGCCAAGGTGCTGCTCAGGACCGCCGCCGGACAGCCCGCCCTGCTCCACCGCAGCGTCGGCCGCGGCGAGGTCTTCCTGCTCGGGTTTTGCGCCCAGGACACCTATTTCCAGACCTGGCAGGACGGCGATGAAAGGACCCGGGACCAGTTGTACGCCCTGTTGCACTCTCTGACCCGCCAGGCGAACGTGCGCCCGCGCGTCCGCTCTTCCAACCCGGACATCGAAGCCTCGCTGCGCGCGAA
>Ga0187857_10003187_pt1 | contig 13491 bp, 12 predicted proteins | sample June2016WEW_8_10_FD_132984 | JGI IMG/M metagenome (GOLD analysis project Ga0187857, IMG submission 132984) | Peatland microbial communities from SPRUCE experiment site at the Marcell Experimental Forest, Minnesota, USA - June2016WEW_8_100 | ecosystem: Environmental > Terrestrial > Soil >...
GATGGCATTTTGTGGGCGCTGACGGACTCGAACCGCCGACCTGCTCGTTGTAAGCGAGCTGCTCTGACCTCCTGAGCTAAGCGCCCGTCCCGCTGCTGATCCCACGGCGACCTGAAGACACTCGACTACCCCGGCAAACTGTTGACTTTCCGACAATCTTCTCACCCGGACGACGTCCGCCTCGGACTGCCGGTCGTCCTACGGGCTTTCGGAATCCGGCGGCCCAAAGGCGTAAACCGAGACGGATCCGCCGCACGGTCTCATCGCGACCGGGATGCCGATCGCTTCATTCGTCCCGGGAATCGACACGTTGACGGACGCAACCGTTGCGCACCCCACCCCCCCGACCGGGACGTCGTTGATGACGACGATGAACTCCGCCGATCCTCCGCCCGCGAGCGTCACCAGGCTTGGAGCCCGGCCTCCGTCGATCGCCGTGATGTCCAGTCTCGGCCCCGCGCCGGCTCCGGAAGCGCCCGACGGTCCGAAGAACTCAAGGGACGGGTAGCCCTCAAGGTCGCACCGTGCCGAACCCCTGTTGGTCAGCGTGAACACCGTGTACGACGTGCCGGCCGCGACACCGCCCGGCGACGACGTGATGCCGAGCACGCCCGGTGAGCAGGTCAACGCGCTCGCAGTCGTCGAAGAGGTCCCCGTCGACTGTGGCGGCTGAGAAGTGGTCGTCGTCGCGCTCGCCGTCGTCGTCGTGGGGTGGCGGCCCGCAGGTTTGTTCCCCGAACTGGCACAGGCGCTGAGGCCGGCGCCCGCGGCGAGCACGGCAGCGAGGAACATCGCTCGCCAGACGGCCTTGTGTCCCATGGTGGCGCCCTCCCCCGTTTCCTAAGGAAACAGCCCGCGCAGCCGCGTCGCCTCGGCGACACGGTCCAGCCCCAAGACCACGGCGGCCCGTCGCAGCGATACCTTCAGGCCGGCAGCCTTCTGCCAGGTCGCGTCGAAGGCCCGCTCCATCGTCTCGCGGTACCGGGTCGAGAACACGCCCGACTCCCAGGTGTAGCCCTGGCGGGCTTGAGCCCATTCGAAGTACGACGCCACGACGCCGCCGGCGTTGGCAAGCACGTCGGGCACGACGGTGATCCCGCGCTCTTCGAGGATCAAGTCGGCCTCGGGCGTCGTCGGCCCGTTCGCCGCCTCGACGAGCACCCGGCCGCCAAACGACGCGGCCACGTCGGCGGTGATCACCCCGTTGAGCGCAGCGGGGATCGCGAGCTCGCAAGCGATCAAGAAAAGCGACGACGGGTCGATGGCGTCGGCCTGGGCGAAGCCCGCGACCGTGCCGACGCGGGCGAAGTGATCGGCGAGCGCCGCGGGGTCGATCCCGCCGGGGTTGTAGATCGCGCCCCCCAGGTCGCCGATCGCGACGACGCGCACGCCGAGCGACGAGAGGAGGAAGACGAGAGGCGCGCCGACCTTGCCGTAGCCCTGGATCACGGCGCGCGCGCCGCTGACCGCCATCCCGAGCTCCCGGAATGTCGCCTGGGCGCACAGCACGACGCCAGACGACGTCGCGCCGACATGCCCCGGGATCCCCCCGATGGCGATCGGCTTGCCGGTGACGACGCCGGGGGTCACGTTCCCCCGCATCATCGAGACGGTGTCCATGATCCAGGACATGATCCGAGCATCGGTGTTCACGTCCGGCGCGGGGACGTCGCGATCCGGACCGAGGAGCGACAAGATCTCGTAGGCATAACGCCTCGTGAGCCGTTCGAGCTCCGCCTCCGAAAGCGACGACGGATCGACGACCACGCCACCTTTGGCACCGCCGAACGGGATATCGACGACGGCACACTTGATGGTCATCTCCGCCGCGAGCGCCATCACCTCGTGCGCGTCGAGGGCGGGGTGGAACCGGATCCCCCCCTTGCCCGGTCCTCGTGCCGTGCTGTGCTGGACCCGCCAGCCTGTGAAGACCTCGACACGCCCATCATCGCGGCGGATCGGGATCGCGACCTCGAGGATCCGCTCCGGCGCAACGATGATCCGGGTGAGGCCCGCATCGAGCCCGAGGAGGCTCGCGGCGTCTTCCATCCGGAAGCGAATGGCGTCCCAGGAATCAAGGCCCTCGTCGGTCATCGCCCACCTCGTCATCGCCGCTGCCTGCGCGAGCGTAGCGGCGGGACCTCAGGCGAGGGATCCGCCGGCGCGCACGTCGGACGACGATTGCCGATCCGAGAGCTGTTCCGCCTCGCGGCTCGACGAGATGAGCTGCGACTGGCTGAGTAAGAGCAGCGAGTAGAACATCAGCCCCAGGCAGACGCCTTCCACGATCGCCCGCCACCCGGTGGCGTGGACGTGGTCCTTGAACAGCCAGATGCCCATGACGATGCTGGAAAACGGATTGACGATGAGGAGTGCCGCCTGCGACGCGGCAACCGGGCCGGCGTCGAGGGCGTGCTGGCTGATGACAAGCCCGATCAGTCCGGTAACCGCGACCGCATAGGCCGCGGGATGCGAGAAGACGTAGACGACTCCGTGGGGCCACTCGTCAGCGACGGTCTTGATGAACGCCGCGGTGAGCGCGAAGCAGATCGCGGCGCTCGCGCCGTAGCAGACGGCCCGCCACGAGCGTGAGCCGCGCTGGGCTGCGCCGAGGCCGAGCACGATCGCACCCGCTGACGCCACGAGGAGGAGCTCCCAGTCGTACTGGGTCGGGTAGCTGTGGCTCTCCTTCGAGTAGCTGAGCCATAAGAAAACGCCGAGACCCAAGGCGGTCCCGAACACGGCGATCCAATCGGTCCTCTTGACCTGGTGGTGAAACCAGGTGCTGAGGATGACGACAAGGAAGAGAATCTCGGTGACCATGATCGGCTGCACGGTCGACAGGTTGCCGAAGGACAGCGCCAGGGCCTGGAGCAGGAAACTCGCCGTCGTCAGCGCGAGGCCCGCGAACCAGACCGGCCGACGGAGAACGCTTACCATCAAGTGGTAGCCCCTCCGGCTCACCGGGTGGGCCTCCTCGAGGCCAAGTCGCTGGAGGACCGTCGCGAACGCGTTCGCACCAGCAGCAAGAAGCGCCAGGACGAAGACCATTTCGACCGTTATAGCCGGTGAGAACGGAACGTCGCCTACGGCACCGGCAACAGGTCCTCGGCCGAGACCGGGCCGACAGGCGCGACCGACCAGGTCATCCGGTGGATCGGCGTCGTGCCAAGGCGGGCCACCGCGAGGCGATGCTCAACCGAGGCGTAGCCCTTGTTCCGCTCGAACCCGTAACCGGGATGGATCTCAGCAGCGGCGGCCATCAGCCGGTCCCGGGTCACCTTGGCGAGGATGGACGCCGCGGCGACGACGGCACATCGACGGTCGGCCTTCACGATGCTCACCGCTCCCGCCCGGCCGGTGAAATCCCGCGGTCCGTCCACGATGATCCCGTCGGGCACGACGCCGAGCCCATCGAGCGCCCGCGCCGCCGCAAGGCGCTGCGCCACGACCATCCCGAGGCGGTCGCATTCGGCGGCGCTCGCGTTCCCGAAAGCGTGGCACAGGACGTGCTGGGACAGTGGCGCAAAGAGCCGCTCACGTTGTCGCGGCGTGAGCAGCTTCGAATCGCGCACCCCCGCCGGGAACCTCGCGAAACACTCCTCCGTCACCACCGCGACGCCGACGGTCAACGGACCGGCCCAGGCGCCGCGACCGACCTCGTCAATCCCAGCAACCATCCGACAGCCCGCGGCGATGAGCCGCATCTCGACCTCGAAACCCGCGTCCCGGCTCATCCCAGCCACGCCCAGCCGGTCAACGGGCCCGCTAGCGGCCGTGAGTGTCATCGTGGCTCGGCGCGTCCAGGCTGACACGGTTCTCAACCTCGGATCTCGGCGCGCGCCGCATGAGCAGCGGGATCGCCTCGGAAGGCGGGCGACCCCCATGGCACACGGCGACGACCTGCTCGGCGACGGGAACTTCGACGCCGAGACGGCGGGCGAGGTCAACGACCGGCCGGCAGGTCTTCACCCCTTCAGCAACCATGCGGGTCCCGCCGACCACCTCGTCGAGCGAGCGGCCCTGCCCGAGGGCGACGCCGACCGAGAAGTTGCGGCTCTTCACACTCGTGCAGGTCGCGACGAGGTCGCCGAGCCCCGCCAGACCGGCGAAGGTGGGTGGCTCGCCGCCCAGCGCGACGCCGAGACGCGTGAGCTCGGCGAGCGAGCGGGTGATCAGGGCGGCTCGGGTGTTGTCACCGAACCCTAGGCCGATCGACATCCCGCTCGCCATCGCCAGCACGTTCTTCACCGCGCCAGCGATTTCGCAGCCAATCACATCCGGGTTCGTATACAGGCGAAGGGTTTCCGTGGCGAACAGGTCGCGGATCTCGCTGGCGAGACCCTCGTCGGAAAAGGCGATGACCGACGCCGTGGGTTGACCCGCACACACCTCGGCGGCGAGGTTCGGCCCGGTGAGGACTCCGACGGGATGTCCCGGCCAGCACTCCTCGACGATCTCGGAGATGCGGGCCATGGTCCCTTCTTCGAGGCCCTTCGAGAGACTGACGACCGGCACACCGCCCGGAACCAAACCGGTGGCCGCCATGAGCACGGCGCGGACGCCATGGCTCGGGAGCGCGATCACGACGAGCCCGGCGCCATCGAGCGCCTCAGCAAGAGACGAGGTCGCCCGCAGCTGGTCAGGTAAGCGCCGGTCACCGAGGTAGGAGACGTTCGTCCTCCGGTCACGCACCTCGGCGGCGAGGTCCTCCGAACGCGCCCAGAGCGTCGTAGGCACGCGCGTGGCGACAAGCGACGCGATCGTCGTCCCCCAGGAACCAGCGCCGAGCACGGCGAGGTTCAACGAGACCTCGGCCAGGACGCATCCCCTAACCGCGTGGTGCCGACCACGCCCGACACGCTAATGCCCGACCGCATAACGGTTCCCGATCTCCGCCGTAGCTTTCGACCCAAAGATCCGCTCGACCAGCCCAGATGGCCACAAGGGAGCCGACCGTAGACTGCCGCCGTGCGCGCCGTGCTCGTCCCGGTGAAAGCGTTCCGGTTGGCCAAGATTCGACTAGCCAAGGTGCTCGACGACGACACAAGGGAGAAGCTCGCCCGCGAACTCGCCGAGATCGTCGTGGCGGCCGCGCACGGCACACCCGTCTACGTCGTCTGCGATGACGGTCACGTCGCGGACTGGGCCCCAACGCGAGGGGCGACGGTCCTCTACGCGCCCGGGCTTGGACTGTCGGCGGCAGTGGAGACCGGCGTCGCGCACCTCGCCGCGCAAGGATTCTCGCTCGCGGTCGTCGCCCATGCCGACCTCCCTTTCGTCACCGACCTGTCGGAATTCGGCTCGCGAAAAGAGGTGACCCTCGCGCCCGACTCGCGCCACGACGGCACGAACGTCGCCGCGGTGCCGACCGGCGCGGGTTTCCACTTCTCCTACGGACCGGGATCATTCCAGCGCCATCGGCGCGAGGCAGAACGACTCGGACTTGACTGCACGATCGTCGAGGACTGGAGGCTGTCCTCGGACATCGACCTGCCCGAGGATCTTCCGCTCCTCGCCCGTGCCGCCGCGGCGCCGATTGCCCACACCCGGGGGCCGCGGACGACGCCAGCCACACCTTGAGGCTCGGTTCAGCCCGCGCCGCATCTGCGCGCAACCCGTCGCGATCGAGATACCGAAACCGCCTCGCACGAACACGCCCGCTCGACTCGAGCGTGGACGCGACACATCGACCCGAAATGGAGGCCACCCCGTAGGCAACCAACCCGCGGCGCGCAGGTCAGCGCGCCACGCGTGCCCACAAGAAGAAAGGGTTCAGACCGAGAATAGACAAGGCGACCCACTCTGAGCCCTGGCCTTCGAGCCAGGGCTCAGAGTGGCCGCGAGGCGTTCGTCTTTCAGTGTCGCACTACTGCGTGACGAGCTGAGGCCTTGCGGACCGGGGCCTTGCGGGCCGGGGCCTTCTTGGCAGGCGGACGCTTCGCAGGTCGCTTGCGTGCTGGTGCACGCTTCGCCGGAGCCTTGCGGGCCGGCGCCTTCTTCGCAGGAGCCTTGCGGGCTGGAGCCTTCTTCGCAGGAGCCTTGCGGGCTGGCCGCTTCTTGGCTGGAGCCTTCTTCACTACCTTCTTGGCTGGAGCCTTCTTCACGACCTTCTTGGCTGGAGCCTTCTTCACGACCTTCTTCGCTCCAGCCTTCTTTGCCGCCTTCTTCGGCGCAGCCTTTCGCACGGGAGCGGCCTTCTTCGCGACCGGCGCTGGCGCCGGCTTCCGAAGGACGGCGCTCGAGTTCAGGTCCGCCTTCAACTGAACGCCTGGGGTAAACCCAATACCCTTCGACGCCCTGATGTAGACGGGAGCACCCGTTTGCGGATTCCGTCCGCTACGCGCCTTGCGTTCCCGTAGTTTGAATGTGCCAAAACCGGTGATGCGGATCGGAACCCCCGTGCGCACGCCCCTGGTGATCTCATAAACGAGCGAATCGAGCGCGGACTCCGACTGCTGATGGGTCAATCCTGTGTCGCCACTGATTGCCCCGATCAGTTCGGTTCTATTCACGGCCACCTCCTGTACGTGTGGTGTAGCCAGTGCAATAAAAGGCGATTTTGCCGCGAAATGCAAGCATTCTCGGCCCAACGACGCGTTGTCGGCGCGGTCATGCGGCGCAACCATGAGAACTCCTAGTACCCGGGTTCCGACGGCAACAGGATGTTCCTTGCAATTCAAGGTTTCTGAGGATCCTCACGTCTACGGGCGTCAAAGCACGACACCTGCACGATCGGTAGGCATTTCGTGAGCTCGCGCGTGCAACGATGCCTCCACGGCTACGTTCACAGCTCTGCAGCTCGATTCGTGCAGGGATGCACTCGCACGCGTTCTCGCCGCGTCGGTCACGCACGGGCACGGCGTCTACCTCGGTTCGGCGAACGGCGGACCCGTGTTCGCGCCTCGCGAGCACGGGACGCTCGTACTCGGTCCACCCCGTTCCGGGAAGACGTCGAGCGTTGTCGTGCCAAATGTTTTCGCGGCAGTTGGCCCGGTCGTCGCGGTGTCGACGAAGCGCGACGTCCTCGACGAGACGCGCGCGGCGCGCGGCCGCCTCGGCGAGTGCCTGCTGTTCGACCCGAGCGGCACGGTGGAGATCCCCGAGGGTGTGCATCGGATTGGTTGGTCCCCGCTCTCCGCGTCGTCGAACTGGGACGGGGCGGTATTCATGGCGGAGTCGATGGTCGGCGCGAGTCGCGAAGGTCGGGACCGGGTCGACGGTTCGCACTGGACCGAACGCGCCGCGGCGCTGCTCTCGTCCGTCTTCCATGGCGCCGCGCTCGACGGCGCCTCGCTCGACGACGTCGTCTCGGCGGTGAATCGGCGTTCCCCGGAGCGGTTCCTCTCGGCTCTCGCGCGCCACGAGGCGACACTCGCCCTCGACCTGCTGATCGGGATCACCGAGACCGAGGAACGCGAGCAGAGCGCGATCTGGTCGACCGCTTCGGGCGTGTTGGCCGGCTACCGAACGAGCGCGGCCCTCGCGAGCACAGGGCCCGACCGCTTCGACCCGGAGCTCTTCGTGCGCAGTCGGTCGACACTTTTCATCGCCGCGCCGGCCGAGTACCAGCTGCACCTCGCGCCGCTCGTTGCCGGCATCATCCGGGACGTCCGCACGGCCGCCTACCGGCGCAGCGCGGCGGCACGCTCGCCAGCCAGTCCCCCGCTGCTGCTCGTCCTCGACGAGCTCGCCAACATCGCCCCGCTGCACGACCTCCCGGTGCTCGTCGCCGAGGGCGCGAGCCAAGGAGTCGTCACGCTCGCCAGCCTGCAAGACCTCTCTCAGGCACGCGTCCGCTTCGGGGTCGCGGCAGACGGGTTCTTGACGCTTTTCGGTACGAAGCTCGTGCTCGGCGGTGTGAGCGATGTCCGGACCCTCGAGGCGTTCTCCGCGCTCGCCGGCAGGCACGACGAGAACGTCACCTCGTCGACGAAGTCCCGCACGCCAGGTCGGCTGCGCAGCCACACCACCCGGACGGTCACGACGCGGCGCGAGCCGCGCCTCGCCGTGGACGCGATCGCCCAGCCGCCCCCGGGGACGGCCATTGCCTTCTTCGGTGCCCGTCCGCGGCGGATCGAACTCACCCCGCACCACTGCTCGTCGCCGTGGCGAGAGGTCGCCGGCAGGACCGTCGCCTCCCCGCCGGGTCGTCGACGCCTCGGCGTCCGCCCATTCCCGCCGGACGGGAGATCGCTCACCGGCTGAGCGAGACTTCACGGCGGCGCGACGTGTCGTAGACGCGACAACCCCGGGCCCAGCCGTCCTCCTCCCCGCCCAAGCCCAGCCCGAAGTGGCACGTCCTTCCCCGACGCTCGGTCTTTTCCGCCCGAATGCGCCAAGCTTCGCGGGCCCGCCGGCCTTCGGGCGGGCGGCCGAGCGTCCGGCGCAGCTCCGCCGGTTCGGCGAGCTCCAACGCGAACGATCGCTCGCCGGCGAGGCCGCGCTCCACGGGGGCGACGGCGACATGGTGACGCACACCGTCGGGCAGGTGCGCGATCCCGGGCCCGAGAAGGCGCGCCCCCCCAAAGACGATGAGATCGAGATCCCCGGCCCGCTGCCGACGGAACGCCTCCGACGGTCGGACAACCTCGACGGCCAACGATCCGAAAACCCGGGGTTCGGCGGCGACGACGAGCGAACGGCGTCCTTTCTGCTGGCTCTCCTCGGCGAGAAGCCCGATGGCTCCGAGCGCGGCGATAAGGTCAGCGCCGATCACGACCTCGACACCGCCGACGGTATGTCGCGTGAGCGCCTCGCCCGGCTGGACGGCGACACCGAGGGCTATCGCCGGGTGGGGCGCGATCGGTGCTGGCGTCCGGCCGGCCCGCAGGTCGCACCCGACGAGCACGACCGTCGCATCGGTCGCACACGCGCCATCGACGAGGGGGACGACAGCGCGCAACGGGCAGCGGTCGGGATGCGCGACGACGACGAAGGACCCGCGGGCGGGCGCCTCGCGCACGCCGAACGCGGTCGTCGCGATGCCGGTCGCCGCTTCGAGATGGGCGGCGCCACGCCGATCGGGTGCGAGACCGACGACTGGACGCCCGAGGCGTGCCGCCGCGACCGCCGCCTCGCGCAGGGCCGTGTAGACAGAGCACGGATCGCCCGCTTTCCCCGCGACGATGACCCCGGGGCGCCAAGATCGTTCGCCGCCGGCGGACCCGGCATCGTCGGTCGCCGCGCCCAGGTCCGGGGCCGCTGCCATCGCGCCCGCCAGACGCTGGCCGAGCGTCGCGATCTCCGGGGTCGCGAATCGTGCCTCGACCAGACCCCCGGGGATGCGCCCTCCGCCGGCGGCACGCAGCTGCACGGCGCGGGCGCCTTGCGGGACGAGTTCGCCCGAGGCGAGCAGCGCGTCGACCGCGGCCTCCAGGCGGCCGGCCGGGGCGCCGTCGGCGAGGCGGGCACAGGTGGCACGGACGAGTTCGCGCCGGTCGAACGGGCGGCCGAGGGACTGGGCCGCCGCCGCGACCCTCTCCTCGAGGCCCACGTCGTCAAGCTCGACACGCTCGGTGGCCGGGGTGCGGCGCGCCCCGAGCCTGGCGACGGCCGACCGCGACACGCCAAGAGCGAACGCCCGTTCGCGCCAGGTCGCGACGAGCGTCTCGTAGTCCCCTCCAAGCCCTTTCTCGGGGCGGGTGCGGTCGGCGGCGAAACGTGCGGCGTGCGGCCCCGACCATCCCGTGCGGTCGAGCTCGGCGGCGATCTCCGCACTCCGGCGTGAGAAACCCCGCAACGCCGCCGCTGTGATCCCGATGAGGTCGGCAAATCCGTCGAGGCGCGCCCGCCAAGCGACGGACAACCGCCGGGAGATCTCGTGGCGCAGCTGCGCCCGGTAGAGGGCGCCGGCGGCCGAGGCGTGCGCGTAAAGCGGCCGGGCGTCGAGCGCTGACCACCTTCCGCTGGCATCCGGCGCGAGGTTGGCGACGACGAGGTGGGTGTGGAGATGCGGATCGTCGGCGCGGCTCGTGCGGTGGAGGAACGCCGCCGCGACAAAGCCTTCCACCCGCCGTGGCGTGCCGGCGCGGCGCACGGCCGCGGCGTGGCGCTCGAGGTAGCCAAGGGCGCCGGCCACCGCCTGCTCGTGGGATCGGCGCACCTCGGCGACGGCGTCCGCCGGCCCCAGCGCGTGGAGAAGGCTCACCGACTTCGGCGCGGCAAAGGTGCAGTCGAAGGCGGTCACCGTGACCCGGTGGTGGCGGGGATCGAGGGGTGCCAGGGTCGTGGGATCCATTCCCGAGAGCAGCGTCAAGTAGCTCGCGACCTCGACGGTCAGGTCGGCGAGTCCCAGCGCCCCGGCGAGGCCGCCCCACCACGTGCCGTCGGATTCGACGAGCCCGGGGCGTCCCGACACCCGTTGTGCGGTCGCCTCGAGGTAGTACGCCTCGTGTCCTCGTCGCACCTTGGCCACGCTGAGCACGGCAACCGACGGTAGAAAAGGTCGGCGTCCCCTGACCTACCGCCGGGACGAGGAAGCGTCACGCGCCCGGCGACGGCCGCGGCACGGGTCCCGTGACCGCCGCTACGGGCCTTCCCGGTAGCGGGTGAGCGCCCGGCGGGCGACTGCCGCGGCCGCGTCGCGCAGCTCGGGTGGATCGATCACCTCGGCCGACGGGCCGAGCCGGAGGAGAAGACGGCCGAGAAAGTACTCCCCGGCGACCTCGATCGCCGCGACGACGCGACCGTCGGGCAAGCGGCTCGGCGGCGCGGCAACCAGCCGGTCGACGAGCACAAAGCGGGATTCGTCGAACGCAATGTGGGCGGTGCGCGCTCCGGCGCCCCCTACGAAGGCCCGCGTCCCGTCGAACTCGACCGGCAGCGACCTCGGGGCAACCGGCTCGCCGAGGCGCCGGACGCGGGCGATCCGCGCCACCTGGAAGCGGCGCCAATCCCCGGCGAGACCGCAGAAGGCGTCGAGGTAGAACCGGCCCTCGCGGGCGACGACGGCGTAGGGCTCGACGCGCCGCGTCGTCTCGTCGCCGCGCTTCGTGCCGAGATAGTCGATCTCCACCGCCTCACCTGTGGCCGCGGCCTCGCGCAGCTCAGCGAGGTGCTCGGGGACGTCAAGCTCGACGCTCACCCGCTCGAGCCCGAGCGCGAACCCGAGCTTGTCGAGCGCGCTCGCGAGCGGGCTCCCGGCCTCAGCGCCCTCGAGGGCGAGCATCGCTCGGGCCGAGGCGGCGAGGGCGAAGCCCTCGTCCGGTGTGAGCCGCGGTGGGCGCCTCAGGGCGTCGAGCCCGTAGGCGATGACGCGGTCGTCGTCGACGATCAGCTCGAGGAGGGTGTCCGGTGTGTACGGGGGCAGTCCGCAGCACGCGGCGAGCTCGAGCTCGCCGACGAGGGACCGCTCGTCGAAGCCGAATCGCGCCGCGAGGTCGACAAGGGAGGACTCGCCGACACGGGCCAGGTAGGCGAGGACAGCGAGAAGCCGGCGAAGCCGCGTGCCGGCGTCGACGGCGGCGGGCGGACGCTCAAGGGTCATCTCTGTTCCTCCGTCCGACGCGACACGGCCGCGAGGCGCCGGATGACCCCTCGCCGCATCTCGGGGGGGGCGAGCACCTCGACCGCGTCGCCGAGCCCGAGCACCCACGAGAAAAAGGCCTCCTCATCGCCGACGCTGAACGCGAGGCGCACCGACCCGTCGTCGTCGCGCCGGCGAAGCGCCCCGGCGCCTAAGAGCGCGATCGCCTCCGCGGCTTCGCGGGTGTCGACGGAGATCTCGACCTCGGTCGCCTCCGGTTCGGCGGGGCCGGAGGCACTCGGCTGGAACGGGACGTAGCGCAGCTCTTCCGCCGCCTCGAAGCCCTCCGGCCGCTCGTAGAGCCCGGGCGAGCCGGCAACCACCTCGCTCTCGATCCGGTCGACCCGGAAGCGGCGCAGCGCCCCGGTCTCGGCCGCGGCCGCGTCTCGTCCGACCAGGTACCAGCTGCCGGCGCGGAAGACGAGCCCGTAGCCGTCGACGTGCCGCTGGCGGCCGTGGTAGGCGAAGGTGACCGGCGCCCGGTCCCGGATCGCCTGCTGGAGCAGCCCGAGGGCCGGTAGTGACGGCAGTATGGCGACGGGCGCCACGATGCTGCGCGGCCGGTCCGTGCCGAGCTTGTGCACGGCCTCGTGGCCGACACCGCCCTCTAAGCGCACAGCGACCAGCGCGAACGACAGCGCGGCGGCCTCCTGTGGGGTCAATCCCAGGTCGGGCAGGTAGTACTGCTCGGGCAAGATCCGGTACCCCACCTGGTCGTCGCCGCCGATGCGTTCGACCGAGATCGGTATCCCGTTGTCGCGCAGCGTGCGTTTGTCGCGTTCAAACGCCTGGCGGAGCGCCCCGGGGGCGGTCGGATAGCCGCCGACGACGATGCCGATCTCCCGCAGCGGCAGCGGGTGGGAGGCGTTCAACAGGGCCAGGACAAGGTTCGTGATCCGCTCGAGCCTGCTCAACCTCGTCGACATGCGAGCAATCTAAGCCCGGGCCCGGCTGGAGAGATACCGGCGGGCGACGGGCGGGCCGCGCTCAGACCGACGGCAGGAACCGCGTGAACCGCAGCGGCGGTCTCCTCAAGACGAAGGTGACGAGGACGCGGACGTCGCGGACGCGCACGATGACGATCGCAAGCGGGTCGCCGTGCTGGTTCGGCGGCCAGCCGAGCGCCACATCATTGGTCGAGAACCTCCCGTGGTAGGCCACGGCGCAGATCGCGCTGTGTTCGTGCCGCAGCACAGCTGGAATGGCGACTCTGTTCTTCGGGCCCGTCTTCATCTCACGTAGGGCCGCCGTCAGGTCCTTCGTGCTCAGGTACCGGACCCCGGCAAAATGTCCCTCCTCGTTCACGGCTGCGTGGGCGACCGCGAGGGTACGGAAGCACGGGCTCTCGTGGGGACCGAGGGCGTTGCGAGCCGAGGTGCACGCCGCGAACCCGAGCGAAGCGGCCACAAGGCCAAGCACTGCCGTCCCGAAACGTGCGGCCTCAGCGAACCGGACGTTGTTCGCGCTCATTTTTCCACCTTCCCAGGCGCGCCCGGTGCATCGACCACCGTCGCGCCCTCCCGCGAATCTGACAAGGGCACCCTTGACCCGGGCGGCTTCGCCGTCTGACCGGGCGCGGGAACTCCGCTGCGTCGGCGCGCGAGCCCGAGCCCCGCCCAGGCCGTCCAGCCGAGCGGCAGGAAACCCCAGAAGCTGATGATCCGATAGGTGAGGACGGCAGCCACCGTCGACAGCTCCGCCCCGCCGAAAGCGACGAGGGCGATCGTGATGCTGCCCTCGACGACACCGAGCCCGCCGGGGGTGATCGGCAGGTTGGCCGCGAGCTGACCGGCGCCGTAGGCGAGGAGCAGTCCCCGCCACGGCACCGCGCCGCCGACGGCGAGGAAACCGCAGGCCAGGCAGCCGCAGTCGAACATCCAGTTGCCGAGCGCCGCGCCCAGGCTGACGACGAGGTCCCGCCAGCTGAGGCGGAACGCCTCGACCCGCGCCACCCAGCCCTCGAC
>Ga0187857_10003191_pt1 | contig 13487 bp, 17 predicted proteins | sample June2016WEW_8_10_FD_132984 | JGI IMG/M metagenome (GOLD analysis project Ga0187857, IMG submission 132984) | Peatland microbial communities from SPRUCE experiment site at the Marcell Experimental Forest, Minnesota, USA - June2016WEW_8_100 | ecosystem: Environmental > Terrestrial > Soil >...
CGCTAGGTGGACAGGAACCGCAACGGCGCCGGAATGGCCACGCCCGCGGATCGGTGGATGGGTGGGAGGAGGCCGGCCGTCGCCGGCCAGTGGCCTACGGGCCGTGCCGGTCGGGCGGCTAGTGGTGCTCGTCGACTACGCCACGTCGTATACCCGCTTCACCTGGTCGCCGTAGTCGTTGATCACCTTGACGGCGATCTTGCCGGTCGCAATGTCTGACAACGATGGCCAGATGTCTTCTACCGCTCGTTGGGCTACTCGGCGATGAGCCACGCGATGGAGAGGTCCCTCACGGACGGGTATCCGACTGCCCCATAAATACATTGGAATCGATTGAGAGGGTGTCACCGATGTGCCGTACTGAGGCACCGTTCGTGTGGTGTTCACGGCTTTCGACAAAGCGCCGAATCTGACCAACACGCCCCTGCCCATCAACGACGCTGCTGATCTGCTTCCGCGCCAGAACGACGCGAGCACCGCCCATTCCAGGCCGGTTATCCCGCCCAGAGTCGACGTTATGCGCGGCCAAGCCACGCGCCCGTTCGCTTCCGTGACGCGCCCGCAGCGGAGGGTCAATCCATCCACGTCAAGACACTCGCCCAACTCGCCTTGAGGACCCCGCCCCTTCATGAACGGCGATCTGGGACAGCGCTTCCCTGCGATTCCCTTGGTGCTTTTCAGCCTTCATTCTTCAGGGCGAGCGAGTTCTTCCTCACTGCGACGGGCCCTCAGCCTCGGTGTGGGCCCGGTCGGGGTCCGCCACCCAGAACCACAGGGCGCAGACTCCGCCTACGACCCCCGAGACGAGGAGGGGGACGACGCCGGTGCCGTTCCACGCGAGCCCCGCCCACATTCCCGCCAGCACGGTGCCCATACCCGTGAGCCCCTGATAGATCCCTTGTGCCCGGCCCTGCAGGCTGGGGCCGGCGAGCGACGACACCCATGCCTTACCCACCCCGTCGGTGCACGCCGCGAACATGCCGTACGCGCACAAGATGACCCATGCCGCCGCCTTTGCCCGAGTCAGCCCGAGGCCGAGGTACCCGAGGGCGAAGAAGGCGAGGCCTACCGCGTAGATCCGCGATCGCGAGAACCGGTCGCTGAGCGCCCCGGCGGGGTAGCTAAAGAGCGCGTAGACAACATTGTAGGTCGCATAGGCCAGGATCGTCATGGCCAGTGAGAACCCGATGTCGTGCAACCGGAGCAGCAAGAGCGTGTTGGGGAAGTTCACTAGGCAGAAGATGGTCAAGATGCCGACAGCGCGCCGAAACATCGGAGGGAGCAATGCCGGAGTGGCCGGCTCGGGTTGGGCGGGACGGTGATCCTGGACCGCGTCTCGGGGAAGAACTTTGGCGCGGCGGCGTCTCGGATCGCGCACAAGAACCACCAGCGCGACGCTTAACGCGGCCGGGATCACGGCGATCCACAACAGCGGGCGGATCCGATGATCGAGGACCTCGTAGCCGGCGAGCCCGATGAGCGGACCGACCACGGCGCCCATCGTGTCCCACGTGCGATGGAAGCCGAACGCCTTGCCCCGCAGGGCCGGAACCACGCCGTCGGCGATCAGCGCGTCGCGCGGCGAGTCCCGCAGGCCCGCGCCGAACCCGTCGAAACACCGAGCTACAAAGACGGTGGGCCACGCGGTGGCCAGCGCGATCAGCAGCTTGCCGAACCCGGCCAGACCATATCCGACGGCGATCAAGGGCTTGCGGCCCTTCCGGTCCGCTGCCCAACCAGCGAACGGCGAGACGAGTGCACTGATCCCGTCGGCCAGCCCCTCCATGGTGCCGAAGACAGCCGTAGGGGCGCCGAGGACAACCGTGGTGAATATCGGGAGAATCGGGTAGAGCAGCTCGCTCGCCGTGTCTTCGAGAAATGAGACCACGGAGAAGACGAAGAGGTTGCGCGTCAACCACGAGCGCGGGACTAGTCCATCGCCGGAGCGCTCAGATGCCTCTGTTTCCGGAGGCTCGGCCACGTGGGTCAGTCTGGCAGACGGGTCTTTGGGCTGCTCCCCGTCCGGTCACACCTACGCCCGTCTGGCGCCGGGCCGGCGCCCTGCTGTTCGGGACGTCCGCCAGGCCAACGGCATCGCGTCGGAGGGAAGCTCGCGCTGTGACGCGTCCAACACACGAGCAGTCCCACCGATGACCACGCAACGGCGCGCCCTGAACCGCCCCCGTTATCATGGAGGCTCTGGAGTGCCCTGACTTCCGTGGAGTTTGATAATTGGATTCTCAGGCCACTGTCGTGATCAAGTGCCGACTCTCGAAGTCGAGCGGTGTGAGCATGCCAAGCGACGAGTGGCGGCGCTGGCGGTTGTGGAAGATCTCGATGTACTCGAAGATGGCGTTGGCGAGCTCGACGCGCGTCCGCCAGCGCTTCCGATCGAGCAGCTCGACCTGCATCCTGCTCCAGAACGACTCGATCATCGCGTTGTCGTAGCAAACGCCGACCGCGCCCATCGAGGGCAGGAGCCCGGAGTCGACGGCGCGCTGGGTGAATGCCCACGACGTGAACTGCGTTCCCTGGTCGGAGCGGATGATCGTCTGGCCCGGGTTCCGTTGACTGATCGCCATGCCGAGCGCATTCATCACGAGAGCGGCAGTGGCGCTCGCGTCGATCGACCAGCCGACGACCCGTCGACTGAAGGCGTCGAGGACGACGCAGCAGTAGAGCTTTCCTTCACGTGTCGGGTGCTCGGTGATATCGGTGACCCAGAGCTGGTCGGGCTCGGTGCGTGTGAACTGCCGCTCAACGAGATCGGCTGCGGTCGCGACGTTCGGGATGCGGCGGAGCTTCGGCCGCCCCGAAAGTCCCTGGATGCCGGCTCGGTTCATCAGCCTCTCGACGGCCTGGTGGCCGACGACGAGACCCTGGCCGAGCGTGAGCTCGGCATGCACCCGCCGGGCGCCGCGGGAGTCGGCGTGGATTTGGACGATGAGATCGGTGAGCCATGCGTGGCGGATCGAGCGTGCCGACGGCGGCCGGCTCCGCCACATGTAGAACCCCGAGACCGACACCCCGATAGCCGCGAACCGCCTTTTGGGTCGTTGTGCCCTTTTAGGAGCTCGCTGGCGCGGCGGTGGACCTCGAGCTCGGTCTCGAGCTCACGGATGCGCTTCTTCGCCGCGACGAGCTCGGCGCGCTCCCCAGATCTGAGACCTGGCTCGAGACCCCGGTCTATGCGGTCCTGCCGGCGCCAGGTGTAGATCGCCTGACCGCTGATGCCAAGATCGCGCGCGACATCTGCCACCTTGCGACCGGACTTGACGAGGTCGAGCACGCGACGGCGAAACTCCGCTGGGTAACCCTGTCTTCCCATTGCTGTCTCCTATCGGGACAGCGGTCAGGAATCCAGTATTTCGACTCCACAAGACCCGGGGCAGACCAGCCGGATCGACGAGTCGATCAGGTTGTTCTATGTCGACGCCCAGCCGACGCTGAAGGTGATCATGGAGTCCGGGAGCGGGCACGCCGTGGACATGACCCCGGTACGGGTCTATACGCGGCAGGCCTGAACAGAGGAGGAACTCGCAGGCACCTTTCGGCAAGCTGCGGGCTACGGTGGCGTAGTACTGAGGAAAGGATCGTGGTGTGAGATACGGCATAAACTTGATGCTATGGGACGATGACTTGCATGACGGTCTTTTGCCGGTGCTCGAGTCCGTCCGAAGCATGGGCTACGACGGTGTTGAAGTTCCCATGTTCGACTTGGACACCGCGAAATGGGCACGTTGGGGACAAAGACTCGACGAGATGGGACTAGAGCGGACGGCGAACCACGTTGTCGCGCCGGAGTACAACCCTGTGAGCCCCGATCCGTTGGTCCGCCAGCGGGCATACGGCCACATGACGAAAGTCGTCGACTGCTGCCAGGCCGCCGGGGTCACAATCCTTGCCGGTCCGCACCAGATCGCTCTGGGTGTATTCAGTGGCCACGCGCCGACTCTTCAGGAGTGGGACTGGAGTGTGGCCCACGTCCGTCGCGTGGCGGAGTATGCGGCGCCGGCGGGCGTGACGCTCACCGAGGAGGTGATAAACCGGTTCGAGCTCTACCTTCTGAACACGCTGGCTCAAGGCGCTCGTTTCGTCGACGAAGTCGGGCTGCCTAACTGTCGTATACACGTCGACACGTTTCATTCGAACATAGAAGAGAAGCTTCCGGGCGAGGCCATCAAGGAGGCAGGCTCACGGATCGGCTATGTTCACATTTCTGAGAATGATCGTGGGATACCTGGCACCGGCCATGTAGCTTGGGACGCCACCTTCGATGCGTTGCATGCGATCGGCTATGACGGCTGGCTCACGATTGAGTCGTTCAGTGACGTCCTGCCGAACCTCGTGGCCGCCACGAAGATATGGCGGCCGCTTTTCGAAAGCGAAGAACTCGTGGCTAGCGAAGGCCTCGCCTTCATGAAGCGCAAGGTCGCTGAGCACTACCAATAGCCGATGCCTGCGGTTGGCGGGTTGCCGCGACACATGGTCGACTGACAGTAAGCAGAAACGTGCAAGGGGGGCGTGAGGCGTACTCGCGCCCCGGACGTTCGTTTGTTCACCAGCATCCGGGGCGGTCCCTCGGGTCGTAAGCCCTGAGCAGGCCTGGTCCGTGCGCGAGGAGCCGCTTTGTCGGCGAGCTCGTGGGCTCCGCGGACGGATGTCTGAAGGTGCGATGCTCGACGATAAGCAGCTGGGATTGAGTTATCGCGTGGCATCGGACGTCCGTCCGGCGTCGAGCTGGCGGGTCGGACGTTGCTCAGAGTGGGCTTGCTGCTTACCAGGTCAGCGGGGCAAGGCCGACGCGTCGCTCGCACTTAGGTCGTTGCTCCCATGAGGAGATTGATCGATCGGTCCTGGAGCGCAAGCCGACCGAAGGTTCACGGGGCCGGGTCCTCACCTTGAAGGGGTCGCGGGGCGGGATCGACCATGAACCGTCGCTCGATGGCGGTGATCTTGGCAACCTTGCGGGCAGAGGGACCACCGCCGAACTCAGTTTGCAGCCAAGTGTCAAGGATCCGCAGAGCCAATTCGGGCCCCACTACGCGCGCGCCCATCGTGAGTATCTGAGCATCGTTGCTCGCGCGGGAGCGCTCGGCTGAGTAAGTGTCGTGACAGCAAGCTGCCCGCACACCGGGAACCTTGTTAGCCGCTATCGCTACTCCTATGCCCGTGCCGCAGAGCAGCACGCCACGGTCGGCGCTGCCTTCCCGGACTGCCAGGGCGACCGCTTCGGCGACGTCGGGGTAGTCCACCGGTTCCGCATCAAACGCGCCGAAGTCCATGACGCTAACCGCGACAGGGGCGTTTGTCTCAAGATGCCGGCGAATGACCTGGGCGAGGCCGAAGGCTGCGTCGTCGCACCCCAGGGCGAGCCTCATGGGAGTTCGCGGCGTTGCGCTCGGGTCGCTTCCAGATTGTGTCATGTGGGTTGCCCTTCGGCGTGATGTTCAGTCGACTGGGGCAGGAGTAATTGCCTGGCCGCGTGAGCAAGCATCAGCGCAACGGACTCAGCACCCGGGTCAACGTGGCCGATGCTTCGCAAGCCGAGTCTCGCGGCCCGGCCCACTTTGGCCTGCATCTCGGCTGTACTTTGCGCTCCGCGCTCGGCGGCTTGAGATGCTCTAGTGAGGGCGGCACGAACAGGCTGCTCTTCCTCGGCGGAGCCCTTTGCCGCCCGCGCCGCGGGCGCAAGCGCGTCGAGCATGGTCTTGTCGCCGGGCCCGGCACCGCCTCGTTTTATGACTGCCGCTTCGGCCGCCTCGAGCATGCGAGCGATAGCGGCGGAATCGACAGGCCCGGTAGCAGGTACCTCGTCTGCTGCTGCGAGGAAGGCAGAACCGAACAGTGGCCCCGTGGCCCCGCCGACCTCGGTGATGAAGATGTCCGCGACCGCGCGCAGCATGCCGGCCGTGCTGGCACCAGGCGGCGCGTCGAGCATACGGCCCACTGCCGTGAAGGCCTTTGCCATGGTAACTCCGTGGTCGCCGTCACCTAACTCCGCGTCGAGGCGGCACAGTCGTTCCCGCTCCGCGGGCATCGCTGCAGCGAGGGCGGAAAGGACCTCCCGGGCCGCCTGCCTGCCGTCCTCGGGGTTGTCAGTATCAGATGCCCCTTGGTCGTCCCGACCCGCCGGCTCACCATCGGTCGCGGGCGCGTGCTGCGTCCTCGGGCGGTCCGTTTCGGCGACACGAATAAGGCCCTGCCTCAGGCTCACGGCGTCTGAAGGCGCGTCGAGCAACTCTGCCAAGTGCTCTTTCAACACTGACACGGTTAGAGAGAATCCCGCCATCTCGAGCGCGGTGAAGTACTCGCCGACCCAGGCGCGGTGGACACGGATCCCTTCTTTGTCCAGCAGTTCGGCCACGCGTCGGTAAGCTACGTAGAGCTCCATCTGTGGTGTCGCCCCAAGACCGTTGACGATGACTGCGACGGGCGCTCCCACGGGACGGAGTTCATCGAGGATCGAGGTGAGCATCCGTTCACAGATCACGTCGACGCGCGGCAACTTCTCGCGGGACGAGCCGGGTTCTCCGTGGTGTCCGACACCGAATTCCATCTCCGACTCGCCAAGTGTGAACGTCGGCGATCCCGCTTGTGGGACCGTGCACGGCGCTATCGCCACGCCGACTGTCCTAGTAGCGGCGTTGACCTCGATGGCCGTGGCAGTGAGTTCGCTCAGGCTGGCACCGCGATCAGCCAGAGCGCCGCATATCTTCCAGATGAGTACCTGACCGGTCACCCCGCGTCGTCGGTCTGGCTCGTCACGGAAGCCTGCGCCGACGTCGTCTGTTGCGATGGCGAGGGCCGTGTCGATTCCCTCGCGGGCGGCCAGATCGGCCGCCATCCGAAAGTTCATGACGTCGCCGGAGTAGTTGCCTAGTAGGCAGAGGACTCCGTGGCCCGCGTCCGCGGCACGTATAGCGAGCCGGATCGCGTCGGCCGGCGGAGATGTAAAGACGTCTCCGACCGCGACCGCGTCGAGCATGCCAGCCCCGAGGTAGCCGATAAAGGCGGGCTTGTGTCCCGAGCCGCCACCGGTGATGAGACCCACGCCATCTCTCCGCGCTCGCGAACCGACCACGCGCGGCGCAACCCGAAATACCCTATCGGCGTGCGCTCGGCAGAAGCCGTCGAGCATCTCATCAACAGCATTCGCAGGTTCGTTCAGAAACTTCTTCATAGTTGCCCAGGCCCCAGTCCCCGTCGCGTTGTAAGAGGCTTATCGAAAAACCAGAGAACGTGCTCGTCAAGGAAAGAAATATCTTGACTTAAAGGCTACTTGGCTGGCTGAACTTGGTCCATAGACTGATCTTCGAGTAATCCACTTTGCCCTGGCTCGTCGGCTCTCGGTCTTGAGGGCCCGTAGCTTGCCTTCAGTCAGTGGGTCTGTGGGCCTCAACCTGGTTGTGCCCAGCACTGGGCCGATCGTGAAGAGCCGCGCGACAGGTTGCAGGTTCAAGCTGTATACGGCCCACCAGACCGACCATCGTTCGTATCCGGGCCAGGACCAGCAAGCGCCCAGGACCTTGGGGCTCATGCCGGATCTAATCGACGAGCCCGACCTGACGCGTTACGGCGGAATGAGACCCTCGGTGGCCCTATTCGTGAGTACCGTCTCGTAGCGTGACCTGGTCGAATGGAATCTCGGCACGCACAGGTCCCCAGTCCGGCGAACACCACGGCACCCCGCGATGCCCACTATCCAGGGCTATATCATGGCCTACAACGCCGAGGAGTGGCTCCTCGATCGTCTCGAACGGCACTACCCGAACCCGAATTACGTCCGCGACTTATTACGAACGCTCGCGGAACTGTCGGGGAGTATCCGGACCACTGGAACTGGCGTCACGGTGACACTCGACCCACCTGACACCCCCAATCACCGCCGAGCGCTGGCTGGGTTTGTCTTCGATCTCAACACCATCGGCTCGACATATCCGGGTACCGACATTCCCGTGGCCTACAGGGTGCGACGCACCATCTCCCAGACGAGAGTGCACCAGTCCCAGGCGGTCATATAAGCGCCTATGTCCAGAGGTCTGACACGTAGTCCCGGTCCGCCAAGTTGCGCGCCATGAAGGCCCGGTGCTCGTCCTGCCAGGCCGTGGTGAGCCGGGTGATCACAGAAGCCGACAACCCGGCTGCAGAACCGAAGATCCCCTCGAGCGCCGGGGCGAAGTCGCCTGTCGAGAGTCCGTGCAGATACAACAGCGGCAGGACCTCGGTGACCTTTGGCGACGTCCGACGCCACGGCGGGATGATGACCGACTTGAACTGGGCCTTCTCACCGGTTGCTCGGTCGACACGACGGTCGTTCACCCTCGGTGCTGTGATCTCGACCACACCAGCCACGGTCTGGACCTTGCGCTGTCGTGCGTGGCCATTTCGCGTCACAAGGCGGTGCCCGTCCTCATCGCGCTCGTCTACGAGCTCGGCGAGATACGCGTCGACCTCGGCCTCCAAGGCCGCGGCGAGCATCGTCCTCGCACCTTCGCGGCAGATCTCGTCCAGTAAAAGCGATCTTCCGCGCCAAGCCTCGTCGTTGTTCACTACGCTCAACATCGGCGTCCCTTCCTCGTCGGCGCGCTAACGCCGGCTGCTCGTCTTGGATTTCAACGAGGAAGGTACGTCGCGCCTCCGGGCGAGTGGGTGATCCACAACTTCAGGTCATACCTCTACTGAGAGGGCGGAGCGGAGGGTCTAGACATGCCTGTTATTTGCGATGACTCGGCCACGTTCGCGGACGAGGCGATCGACGGCTTTGTCGCCGCTAACAGAGACCGTGTGGTGCGCGTGGACGGTGGCGTGGTGCGTGCGCAGGAGGGCACGCCGGGTGAGGTGGCCGTCGTTATCGGCGGGGGCTCTGGCCACTACCCTGTGTTCGCCGGGTTGGTGGGGAACGGGCTCGCGGCCGGGGCGGCGTGCGGGAACATATTCGCGTTCCCTTCGGCAGGCCAGGTGTACCGGGAGGCGAAGGCTGCCGAGAACGGCGGCGGGGTCCCTTCAGCTTTGGCAACTATGCTAGTGACGTCCTTCATTTCAGACGGGCGCAGAAGCGATTGAGGTCGGAACGGATCGACACACGTACCGTTTTGGTGACCGATGACGTCGCCAGTGCCCCCATTGAGAGACTGAGTGACCGGCGAGGGATCGCCGGCGACCTAGCGGTGTTCAAGGTCGCGGGCGCCGCGGCAAGCTCAGGGGTGCCCCTCGACGAGGTGGAGCGCCTTGCGGCGAAGGCGAACATGCAGACACGATCGCCTGGAGTGGCGTTCGCGGGCTGCACATTGCCCGGCGCAACTGGGCCATTGTTCACCGTCCCGGCTGGACAGATGTCGGTGGGCCTTGGGATCCACGGCGAGCCCGGGGTCAAGGAGGTGCCTGCTCCCTCCTCGAGCCAGCTGGCAGAACTGCTGGTCGGCACGGTTTTGGCCGAAAAGCGCCCCGGGGCAACCGACCGAGCGGTTGTTCTGCTGAACGGTTTGGGCATGGTTAAGTACGAGGCGCTCTTCCTGCTCTTCGGCAAGATCAGCCCGCTACTAGCCGGCGCCGGCGTCGAGGTCGTCGGCTCGGAGTGCGGGGAGCTGGTCACCAGCTTGGACATGTCGGGGCTGTCATTGACGCTGTTCTGGGTGGACGAGGAGCTGGAACGGCTCTGGTCCGCCCCCGCCGACGCCCCGGCCTACCGTAAGGGCACCGTAGAGCAGAGGCCTCGTCGGGCTGAGGCTCGGGAGCAACGGGCCACCGGCGACGAGCGGGAGAAAGCGACGGTCGCCTCCCGGCAACTGGCGGGGGTAGCGGCGAGCGCGATCGGGGCAGCGGCCCGTGCGGTTCGCGAACATGAGCGCGAGCTGGGAGCGATCGATGCTGTGGCGGGTGACGGCGACCACGGCGCAGGCATGTGCCGTGGCGCCGATGCAGCGCTGGAAGCCGCTCGGGGGGCCTCGTCCAGCGGGCCAGCGTAGGGCGCCTGCTCAGCGCCGCCGGGGAGATGTGGTCCGAACGGGCTGGCGGGACTTCGGGGCGCTGTGGGGGGCTGGGCTAAGCGCCATTGCTGCCAGCCTGGCCAACCGCGAGGCGTACACGGCGGATAACCTCGTGGCCGCCGTAGCCGCCGCCCGGGACGCGATCATCGTGCTCGGCGGGGCGAGCCCCGGCGACAAGACGATGGTCGATGCCCTCGTCCCCTTGGTGGACACCTTGGCCGAAGCGGTTAACCGCGGGATGACCGTGCCCCGGGCGGTGCGCGCCGCAGCTGAGGCTGCCACAGGGGCGGCGCGAGCGACAGCACCGCCGAGGCCGCGCAAGGGACGGGCCCGGCCACTCGCCGACAAGAGCGTCGGGAGGCCCGACCCAGGTGCCGTGTCATTGGTACTAATAGCCACGGCCTTCGCGGAGCACCTGCTGCCTGGAGCACCCGTACAAGCAGAGGGGCTCGCCGGCCAAGAAGCCGGTGCAACGGAGGAGCGATGACCGCAAAGTGGCGCATGGTGGTGGGCAGCGATAGCGCTGGCATCAACTACAAGAACGCCTTGAAGCCGATGCTGCTCGGCGACCCGCGCGTCACTTCGGTCGAAGATGTCGGCATCCAGGATGCTGGCGAAACCACGGCGTACCCCCACATCGCCGTGGCGGCAGCAACGAAGGTGGTGGAGGGGCAGGCTGACAGGGCATTGCTGTTCTGCGGGACGGGCCTGGGCGTCGCCATTGCCGCCAACAAGGTCCGGGGCGTCCGCGCGGTCACGGCCCATGACAGCTACTCAGTTGAGCGGTCGGTGCTGAGCAACAATGCACAAATCCTCACGATTGGCGAGCGGGTGATCGGCCTTGAGCTGGCTAAGAAGCTCGTGGACGACTGGCTGGACTACCGGTTCGACCCGAGCTCGGCCTCAGCAGCGAAAGTGGACGCGATCTGCTCGTACGAACAGAAAGCATAAGGAGGGTTACGCATGGCACCGAATTACGCGGTCGTCGGGTCCGGCTACATGGGGGGCGGCATCGCCCAGGTGCTGGCGCTGTCAGGTGCCAGGGTGGCAATCGCAGACTCTTCAGCGGAGGTCGCCCTCGCCAGCTGCGAAAGGCTGGTCAACGAGTCCAAGGAGTTTGTGGCGGAAGGCCTTTTCCCTCCAGGCTCAACCGAAGTCATCCAGGGCAATATCAGGGCTGCTCGGTCGGTCCGCGACGCCGTTGCAGACGCCTCCTTCGTGGAAGAGGCAGTCCCCGAGGTGGTCGAGACCAAGAACGAGGTGCTGGCCGAGATTAGCCAAGCAGCACCTGCCGGTGCGGTCATCGCCACTAACACCTCGACGATCTCGATCGCCAAGCTCGCAAAGGCCGTCAACAACCCTGAGCGCTTCTTGGGTGTGCACTTCTCCAACCCTGCACCTTTCATACCCGGGGTCGAGCTGATCCCGCACAGCGGTACCGCGCCGGCGGTGGTCGCCAGAGCAGAGGAGATCGTGACAAAGGCGGGCAAGCAGGGCGCCCGCGCAGGGGACGTGACGGGGTTCGTCCTCAACCGACTGCAGTACGCCCTGTTCCATGAGGCCACAAAGCTCGTCGAGGAGGGCACCGCGTCTGCGAAGGACATAGACACGATCGTCCGTACCACGTTCGGTTTCCGCCTGCCGTTCTTCGGTCCCTTCGCCGTCGCTGACATGGCCGGCCTCGACGTGTACGCCTTCTGCTACAAGTCCCTTCAGACGAAGTTCCATGAGCGCTTCGCGACACCGAGGATCTTGGCCGAGCTCGTCGAGGCAGGCAAGCTCGGGACCAAGAGCGGTGGAGGGTTCCTCGACACCCCGGCAAACAAGGCCAACGACCTTGTGGCGTACCGCAATAAGGCCTACGTGGCGATGAAGAAGCTCGTGGACGAGCTGGGCCCTGCGCCCATCGGGTAGGGCACGGCATCGGACGGGGGGCAGCAGGAGGGGCGGCGAGAATAAGTGGCTGTAGGTCAGGACCGCATGAGAAGGGAGAAGAGAGATGTCTGACTTGGTTGTGAAGAGCGATGGCCGCGGTCTTATGTCCGGGGCCTACTTGGGTGGGGACCGCGACATATCACGTGACGACTGGCTCCGGGACGTGTTCCCCGAATGGGGCACCTTCCTGAACAAGGAGATCGCCGGGTTCAACGTCCGGCCAGGGACAGTCGCGCTCTGGTGGTTTGGAGGCGCGGCTTACGCGTTGAAGACGTCTGGGGGTGAGGTCTTCCTCATCGACAACTATGCAGGGCCCTCTATATACACGACTTATGATGGTTGTGGCGTTTGTCGGACCAGCGGAGCGCCCACACTGAACTGGCTTAGGCTTATACCACAGGTTGTGGACCCGTGGGCGTTCGACCGGGTAGATGGTGCGTTCTCCACCCACCAGCACCAAGACCACTGCGACATCTACACGATAAAGGCAGCAACGAAGACAACCACATGTGCCTTTGTGGGCCCAGCGGCAGCGGTTGAGAAGTTCAGGGACTTCCGAGTCCCGAAGGAAAGGATCCGCCTGGTCAGGCCAGGGGATTCCGTCCAGTTCGGGGCTACCAAGGTCCAGTGCTTGATGAACTATGACATCATGGCTGCCATGACGGGGGTCGACGACCCGCACGGGATCCGACCTTATGAGGAAGTCGCGGTCAGCTACCTGTTCCAGACTGATGGCGGCAGCGTCCTGTTCCTGGGAGACACTCTCTATAGTAACGCTTACGTTAACATTGGCGCCAAATATCGCGTGGACATTGCGTGCATGAATATGGGCCATGCCGCACCTGGTGCTACTGACAAAATGAGCCCGTACGACGTTATGCGTGTCGCCCAGGCTGTGAGAACTGAGGTCCTGGTGCCGAACCATTACGACAACTGGGCTAACTCGCAGGAAGATCCCAGTGTCCTGGAGTGGCTCGTTCATAGGCAGGCACCGGGGATAAAGACCGTTATCCTGCAGCCCGGCGCGCGGTTTGTATACCCCGATGACAAGGACATCGGCCGGTATAAGTACCCGGATTACGCTGAGATGTACCGGCCCGAGATGTCCTGGGAATACGGGGCGCCCTCTCGAGCCTGAAGAGGGTGGCCTGCTCGAGGCGACGAGCACCAGGTCCAGCTGAGAAGGCCAACGGGCGAATTGAGCAATAAGTAGTTTCCTTGGCGTGACCGGGAGTGACCGGACTAATAGTCAGGAGCGGCGTCCGGTGTTGCGGCGCGGGCAAAAGGGGAATGGCTCCGACCGGAGTTCAGCGTCTGTTTCACGAATGTGCTGGTAGCGGTGGCGCGATGAGACGGTTTTTAAGGGGCATCGGGTTAACTGCGCGGGCACAAGATGGGGGGTCATACCCGGAGCCGATACTGGTGGCGTGAAGCGCGCGCCATGGAACGTCGAGGGCGACCCCCCGCTCGCTGGCTGCCACTACCCGGCGTCGTTCACCGAGTTCGCCAGCTGGTTCACCGGTGAGCCCCATGCAGCGGCCTACATCGAGGCAGTGCGATTCC
>Ga0187857_10003195_pt1 | contig 13472 bp, 20 predicted proteins | sample June2016WEW_8_10_FD_132984 | JGI IMG/M metagenome (GOLD analysis project Ga0187857, IMG submission 132984) | Peatland microbial communities from SPRUCE experiment site at the Marcell Experimental Forest, Minnesota, USA - June2016WEW_8_100 | ecosystem: Environmental > Terrestrial > Soil >...
CCCAACACATCTTGAATGAGGTTTTGAAACGCCACAATTTAACTCCCTATTTTCCTGATACCCGTTTGCGAACAACTTTCTTCCGAGTCTGTGGTTTAGTTGCTATACTTTTTGTTTTTGGTCCTGCTACACGCTTCTTGGAATCTTTTTCATGTTTATTCCAAGCATCCTCGTTTTTCAAATGAGCTTGCTTTTCCCTGATGTTGTCTTCCTTGTTGGCTGGAGTTTCGTATTCGTGACTGTACCCTGCGTATGCTTTTTCAGCCTGTTTCCGATAACGACCATGCTTCCACTTTTCCGTAGAACCTTTTCCGTAATACTCACCTTTGGTTATCCCATAGGGAATATCTGATTTACCGGAAGGATTCTTTTTGGATTTCTTGGTCTCCATAGGACACTACTTTCCCGCAACTCTTTTGTGTGTGGTTTTCTTGTGGTGTTTCTTTGTTACCTTTACCGCAGGATGACCCTTACTTGCTGCTTTTATGCGCTTCTTTGCGTGATGTTTCTTTGGAACAGCAGGATTATCCGAGAAATGCGCGTCATCCCCATCTTCCATCCACAACTTTGTCTTCGTCTTTTTTGTTGCCATCGAAATCCCTTTCCTGTTAAAACGCCCTCCATAGTCAACCCTTCCGGGGCTACAGAGGGCGTAAGTTGTCTGTCCACCGGGAGAGGTTTAGATCAGACCTTGTGAAAAATCTTTACTACTGTGGTGCTCCAATCACACCCATCTGAATTTGCTCTGCGGAAAGATTTTGACCGGTAACTGCTACCCATGCAGGGAATGTATACCATTTCAACGTCCATCCTTCAGCACTTCCGATTCCTATCGGCTCAGGAACCGCCGCATAATTTCCACTCAGCGTCACCACTAAACCAGCTAACGGAGCATCAATGTTAAAGGGATTCTCTGTTGAAAGAATGTCCCCCGTGGTCGAATTGTACGACGCAGGTCCATATCCACTTCCGACGTAAATCTGTCGGTTGCCTACCATTGTCGGATAATCCACATCGTTAATCGATGAAAGAATCATTTTTTCACCTTGTAGGGGCGGATATTAAACCGCCCCTTTCCCTAATCGTTAGTCTTGGATACATGGTCCGTCAAGAAGAATCTTAAACGGAGTATTTGCAAGAGGTGTAGCGATAGGATCAACAACAGAACCGATTGCGTAAGGACCAAAAGTTGCACTCGATGCAGTCATTGTTCCATCTGCCAAAGAACTCTTAACAATTGCAAACTGGTTAGCAGCCTGAGTTTGCGAAGCCGTTGCAAGTACCGTGGCAAGTCCTAGCTCTTGAACAAATCCGTAGTTACCCGGAGTAATCGAATTCAAGAACACCACAGGACGTACAAAGTTTGTCGCAACATCCGCACTCGTAACAATGTTAGGAGTCGAGTTCAACTGCGCCACCACTGTTCCAGGAGTTCCACCTGTTACCAATGTGAACGTAGGTACTGACGTGTACCCATATCCACCATTAAGAACAGTAACAGTAATCGCCGTGGCACTCGTTACAACAACTTGAATAAGGGCACCTGTTCCGCCACCACCTGTAGCTGCAACTCGGTAGGTTCCTACCGTCTGACCAGTTCCTTCAGTCAGAACAACAACACTGGCCACAGACGTTCCTTGACGCATAAAGCCAACTGTTCCAGTTTTTACATTTGCAGCAGTTGCTCCTGAATCAACAAGAACCCAGCGATAACGACCGTTGTACAAAATCCCTGTAGCCGTATCGGAAGCATCCAATGCCTCTTTGTTTGTTAGGTCCGCATAGATTCCAGGATACAATCCCTCACCGTACCACGGCTGTCCTGTCATGTTATCGGTTTGACCCGATAACGAAGTGGAATTCTGCGAATTGATGTTTTTCCAAGATGGAAATCCGCGTACTAATGGCATTTTGAATCTCCTTTACTGCAAAACTGATTCCTTTGTTTAGTTCCACTTAGTGAACTACCCCCATGTCTAAATCCGGGGGCTTCCGGTTTCAACGGCATCTGCGTAGGTTGAGGACTTGCGTCCCAACTTACGTCTTACGTTGCCTCCACCGGCTGTAGCGCCAATCCCTGACGCCAGTATCCGTAGACCTTCGTCTCGGATATTCCTTGCCGCATTTATATCGCGGTCTTAAGCATGGAACCCGAACGCATAAGCATTCTTGTTAGGCTGGCAGCAATACAGATTCGTAGCCAACTTCAAAAATACTGCATTCATGCTAGGATTGTCGTACTGCTGCGTTTTACGAGTACCAAAGTTCCAATCTGGATTATTCGTTGTGCGCAGTTTGAATGTCGATGGGTCAAGGAAGTAAATTGCTTCCGATGGCTGAATAATCGCATTCGATGGCAAATTCGAGTTCGTTGGAGAGAAATTGATTGCCGCTCCAGTGCTGTCATAGAACTGTGGAGTCTGATATGCGATTGTTGCAGTGTTCGATCCAATACCATCCTTCAACTGCGTATTGCCTGTCGATCCTGCTGATCCATTGATCGGAATGTAATACTGAGCTACTGCTGAAGGTGCCAACGGGTCTTTGAAAATCTCTGTTCCGTTGAAGTTAATGGAACTCCAGCTTAGATTGTGGTCACTATGCTGCGTATCGCGGTAATAGGCCATAAGAGACTTCGCAATCGCCTTGAAACCAAAGACGTTTGTGATTCCCAACTTCGGCTTACCACCCCACATTTCGCACTGAGAACTCAATTGAATCAATGTATCAAAATCAATCTGCCCAGGCCCGCTAGTTGCAGGAGAAGACGAACTGCTACTGTAGTTTCCTTGACCACAATAGACCGGAGTCACGTTAATCGCCTTGCCAATCGCACCATTGCGTAACTGTTCGCCATAGGAAAGATAACGGTTCCCATAAAGCGATGTGTCGATAGCGTTGTTCAGCGCTTCATCAAGGCCGTTTGATGCCTTATGACGGTCATCACTTACCGTCGAAGATGAATTCTGTCCGTGACGGAAAGCATCCATCGCAAGCATCGTATTGATGTTTTGCATCATAGCACTCATGAAGATTGAATAGAGATTAAAGATTCTCGACGGACCAGAGTTGATAACTCCGCCGTCCGGTCCCATCTCCCAATCACTATACGGGAAGTTTGATTGGTATCCCTTCTCGTAGAACTTCAGTTTGTCTGTGATCTGCTGGCGCATCAACGTAACTGTCTGCGCAGGATCGATTGCAGAACCGTTAGGAGTTCCATACAAAATCGGCTCTGTCATGCCAGCACCGCCAAGATACGGTTCTGCTACTCCAGCATGGCGAAGTTCGTCAAGAAACGGAGTCCCAACGAAAAACTCGTTCCACACAACTTCATCACGAACAGACTCTAGGTTCGCGCTGTCAACTTCAGAAAAAGTTGGATCATTCTGCACGTATGGCATGTTGTTTCCTTTCAGCTACTTAAGCTGCTTTCCTGATTTTAATTACGCCGCTACTGTTTGGCGTTGTTCCTCAAAGCGTTTGATTACATTTTGTTGCGTCAATTTCAACCGAGCTTCTGGAGTCATCTTCGTCGGGTCTGGACGTTCTCCCGCAGAAACGGCTCTCTTGATTTCTGCTACCCTTGCCGATCCTGGCGGTAAGTGCATATCAGGATGAGAACTAATCTGCTCGGCCATCTTGCGTTCCTTGGCAGAAAATTCAGCAGCTTGGGCATCCATCTTTGCCTTCCACTCAGATTCCTTTTCGGCTGCGGTTTTTGCAGCAATCTCATCATCGTGCTTCTTTGCTTCAGCCGCACGATGCTCCGCTTCCTTCTCCGCAAACTTAAATGTCCTAGCCGCATATTCCATCGGGCTAAGTTTTAGACGATCTGCCTCAGATACAAGTTGGCTAGGAGAAATAGGAATCGGAGTTCCATAAAGTTGCTGATACTTCCAGCCAATGTCCTGAATCGTGTGTACTCCCTGATCCAAACGCTTCATAATCGCATCTTCTGAAAACGTAGGCGTTCCGGGAGTTTTGTTTTGGTCTACCACTGGAGCAGGGGGAGGGGTAAATACTGGAGCATTTGATGGATCGATTCCTAGTGTCCCAAGGTAACTTTCTCTCTGAGCCTTATAGTAAGCAGCCTCAGCTTTTGCATCTGCCGCTTCTTTGGCCAGTCTTGCTTTTTCTGCTTCCGCTTCCGCATTCGCAGCAGGATAAACATTTGCCCAAAAATCTTGTGCTTGCCTTACGTTCAGTTCCGCAGCTTCCTGTGCTGCTACTGCTGCTGCTGTTGCGGCTTCCTGCGCTTTCCTATCCTCCTCAGCCTTTTGTGCTGCCGCTAATGCCGCTTGTTCCTTTTGCTCTGCTGTCTGATAAATGTTTGTAACGTAACTATTGAGACCCGTGCGGGCCTGCGCATCAAGAGCATCAATCTGATCTTGCGTCCAACCGGATTGCTTCAAAACTTCTGCTAATGTCGGTACTGGCATAATTCACTATTCTCCCGGATTTCCTTGTTAAGAGTACGATGGCTGTTGACTTGTAGGCGTTGGTTGAGGCGGTGCAATCAATTTTGTCTGTGCCTCTCCTATTGCCTGCACGATCTTGTTCAATTCAGCAGCTATTTGAGGATACGCTTGCGCTATTTCCTGCGCTGCTTGACTCCACTTACCTAACAATTGTTGGATTTGATTTGCTGGACCCTGAGACGGTGGGCCTTGCTTCCCTCCACCATCAGGAGGCGGAGGAGGAGGACCACCCTGCGGTGATCCCCCCTGATCTGGCATTGGCATTGCATTCGTAGCCATGATTTCTCCGTTAGGGGTTGGTTACAGCTTTACGGCTGTCTTCTTGCTGGTGCGCTTGTGGCCACGGCCTTTTTGTGTGGCCTTCTTCAAATGACTCTTTTTTCCACTTATGCGATGCTTCATGGTGTTTCTCCTTTGGGTTTGAGGTTTTTTATCCAACAAAAATGGCTTGAGCCATTTTGATGGTCTCAAGCCACGCTGGTTCCCAAAGGGAGGGCGGTCGCCCGATTGATTCTTTTTAGATCATTCCACTTTTTTGCTGTCTTGTCAAGAGGTAAAATGACAAAATTTAGATTATTTTGTCTTCTATCCCTAATTCCTTCTTAAATTTCGCTGCCAAAACCTCTGAGACTCTGGTTTTTTGTTCAACAGTTACTCCCTGCACTCCGCCTCCACAATATACAACAGACATTTTTCCATCTGTCTTTCCTGCGCGTACTTCATCGTGAGCCTCTCCTACATCTGTAGGGAGATCGAAGCTGGATTCTGTAACCAAGTATACCTTTTGCGCCTTAATTCTGAGTGCCATCTTTCTCTCCTATGGTGTTTGATTTGTACTACTTAGCTCTCTTTCACAATTGTTCTCGGAGTTCCACCTGCTCCACCTTTTTGTGCAAGACGAGGTTGTTTTTTACCACTTGGATCACGTCCCCCCGCGTGCTGCCCTGCCGGTCCTTTTCCTCCCTTGCCACCTTGAGGCTGTCCTCCTCCTTCCAATACAGATGGATCAATCCCCATTTCCTTCAACTTCATGAAAGCCTTGGCCTTGGCAATAATTGCCATGACCTGCAATTCTGTTTCCTCGTTGAAAAACTTTTCTTTTTCCGTCGCGCCCGGAGAATCTCCCCAGTTCGCTATGTCTATTGTTTTCATCACTGTAGACCAGCTTAACGGGGCACCGGTGCGCTTCAGTTGCAACATCATCATCTGACGCTGCATAGCCGTAATCCTTAGCAGCGTATTCGGCACAGAAACAAGCCTCAACTTCTTTACAAAATACTTTGCCCGCGTCAGACGATCATACATTGATGGTGTAGTGGGAAATTGACCACCGAATAATTCATCTGGCAAGTGGCTAGGAACCATATCGTCAGGATTGAAGTCAAACATTTCCTTTGCTATATTGTCTGGCCCTACATACTCAATAAGCCTTCCTGCGTCAAACCATTGAGGAATAAGAACTTTCATCCTTTCTCCTACGCGCTTGTTGGCTTTTTCTATCCTCATCGCTATCCCCTTAGCGATAGGACCGATAGACTCCAGCATTTTATCTGCTGTATCGTTTGCAATGTTCATCTTCATGTTGGCTAGGTTTCCAACATCGTTCAATCCTAGTTGAGCAAGTTCTTTCTCGCCTAGATATTTTAGGTATCCTGTATTTTCTCCGGTTACTCGAACTTCTTCTGGAAGAAGAGATTGTAATGTCTTCCTTGGTTCACTCCCACCAAACAATCCTAGCCTTTGATCTGGTGCAAACATATCCCATGTTTCAATGCTCTTTCCTCCGTTTTCATCTGCGTTATATCCCAACGGAGGGTCCATTTGCGCAGAAAGAACCTGATCCATAAGCCTTTCATGCTTGCGAATCGTTGATTCAATTGAAGATACATCTCCTACTAACGATCTTCCTAGCGCCTCCCATGCCCAATCATCTACTGTGTACTGAATAACAGGTATTTTAGAGTCCCAATCGTAGGAAGTACCGTCATACATCGGCTTGTCGAGTCCTGATGACGTGATGATGAGCCGTAGGTTAGGGTAGATTCGGCAATCTTCCACCATTGCAGGACGCATGTATGGTTTACCATCTCTCATCCCTCCAAATATCGGTTGGCCCAAAGACGGAACTTTATAAAACCAAGACGTTCCCGGCTCGCCGCATTGCATCTCTTTTCCAGAAGTATTGATGCGTATGTCCCTTATAAATGTGTATCTTATCTCCGTATAAAGATTTCCAAAACTGCGACTCTGTGACTCTCCTACGCTTCCATAACGATACATCGCAGCAAAATCCTGCCGCTGTGCTTGTATCAGTGTCTTGTAATTATTCCGTCCGACTGTTTGTAATTGTCCTTGGAATAGAGGAAAGTTCGCACACGCCTCGGCAATCGGCATATAATCGTAAATTGTTACAGCGTAAGCATCTTGAACGTCATTTGACTTTGAAGGAATCTGGACTGGAACTACATCTAATAGTCCTAGAGCATCAAATTTCATCTCTCTTGGTCCAAAATGATACTCGGACGCAACTACTTTAGGCCATAGGTATCCAATACCCATGACCGTCGCATACTGCAAAACTTTCAAGATTTGGTAGGGAAAATCAGACTCTAAATAAACACATTTGCTTACCTTTGTAAGCATCTCCGCCATTGCTTTATAGGCAGGAACATCTGAGCTAAATCCAGCAATTTCACGTACTTCCGCTAAAGTTGTACAAAATTTATTGATATTATATTTTAACTGATTGGTTACTAACGAACTTCTAGTCTTGTCTTTGAATATACCATCAAAGACACGAAGATTTTTCTCAAGATTTCGGTAGCAGGCTTGACCAGAAAGGAATCCCTCACCCTCTTTGATTTGTTCCTCAACCCAAGCGATTTTTTCCGCGTTGGATGCTTCAAAATTCGGAACTCGCCATTTTACGGTTTCAAGTTCAGCAGGCACATATACTCACAATCCTCCCGGTACACTGTTTTGTCCTGGCTCCCAAGCCAGAACATGACTAAACGCATGATAAACTATTTTTTGTCAAGTGTCTACAAAAATTTTCTATCGTCCGTTCTCATAACCCTCGCTGTGTAGAAATGACTCCCTTTGACGTTCCCAAGATTTCGGTTTCTTGCTAGACCACTCTTCCGCCGAACGAAGAAAATCACGATTCATATTATTCCTTGCGTTTTCCATCAGTGTTCGCCTATGACGACGAATCTCATCCAATCTCGGTTCTTCAATTGCCCGTCTCCTCTCGTTCTCAATCCTGAGTTCACGACTTTCCTGCTGGCGTTGGAGTTCCGAATACTTCTCTGCCTCAAATACATTATTGCAAACGATCTTTTGTACATTTTTCGGAGCAGGACGATCTTCGGGAAGTCCGAGACTCAATCTTCCGTTCCTATCCTTATAGTACACAATCTTCTTGTCAAGTTGTGCTGCCCCTCGAATCCAAGACTTCGGCCTCAGATCGTATGCCATATCCGATGCGCCTTGGGTAAAACGCTTCCATATATATAGGATAGCGTTCTTGATTCCTGGTCCGCGCATAGGAAAATCGGTCGTTACCATCCAATCCGTTGCACACCAATGAGTCACATCACTGATTACATCCTTGTTCTCTAGGAAATACGTCCCATTGTAGACAAACCAATTCCCGTCATGAAACCAGCAGCACTCCATCCTGCCGTCATGCCATGCAATTACTTTTTGAGAATCCTTAGCGGGTACTCGTTTCTTGACACTCACCCACTTTTTAGACTCTTTCAATGCACGTGCTTGTTCCTTGCTCTCTTGCTTCAGCGCAGCAAGTTCCGCCTTGAGTTTCGATTCCCGTTGTTCGATCATTCCTTGCGCGTTAGGCATTTTTCTTATCCTCGAAATTAGTATAATACCCTACATACGATTGCGTTGCCGCCCTCACCCATACTGTAGGATACTTCCCTCCTCCAGACGCGGTCAAATCGCCGCTAAGTGCAATGGAGTTAATTTTATACCATCCATTTCTCACGGATTCTATGAACCGTTCCATCGTCATCGGATAACTAAACTTTGTCGTATACCAACCAGACTTCTCTAAAAATTCTTTTCTTGATTGATAAAACCTAGTAAACCCCATCCTCTTTAATTGGTGCTGCGTAGTATCTCCAGGAGCCGACACTTGCTCAATTACAAGCAATGGTCCTCTCGGATCAATACATTCCTCTCCGTAATACCTAGCAATTTGTGCAACGATTGGAACTAACTCTACTGGACTCTGCTCGTGCGAAACATATTCCGCTACCTGTACGCAAGGTTCATCTATTTTTCCTACGCGCATCACAGAAATCACGGATGGGTCTACTCCAAGTCCATGCCCTGTTTCAACCCCTATACTATAATCGTATCCTTCGCGTGGTTCCTCGTAAATCGTCAAACCGTCTATTTCAAGTTTTCCTATCGCAATAGGAGAATACTCTTTAGGTGTTATCTCCGCAAATATGTTCGGCGCAACCGCTGCAGTAGCCGCTCCGATACCTAAAAACTTAAAGAATGTTCGTCTGTTCATTATTTCTGCTACCTTTCTAGTGTGCAAAAGTGAGCACACTGGTTAGTTCCTGCTTCTTCCAAACCGCTTGCCCCATCCCCCTACTTCCAGCTTCCTATCGACACCATGTTTGACCTACAGACTCCCTCGTTGGGGTCTACTGTCTCTCTCTTAGGTACATAATACCTCTTTTGGCTACGAGATGCAAAGTCATCCAAATCATGCGTAGTAAAATAACTTTGCGCAGCTGCCCTTACTCGATCATCAAACTGTCCTTCTCTATGTTCCATCTTTGATTTGCTTCCTGTTATGTGACGCTCAAGAGTCTTGCATTCCTCAATCAACCACTTTGATTTTGGAATATACCATCCTCCGTTAATAGCGTCTACAAAACTCGTCATAAGCATTGGTACGCTCCACGAGTTTGAGTACCATCCCTGTTTAGTTTTAGATTCATCTTTAATCTTTTTTGAATCATACCTCTTGGGAGCATGATGATAATTAAAACCCATGATCTTTAACTGGTTTTGGCAAGTATCACCCGGTCCTCTAACTTGTTCAATGGCAAACTTTACCCCTCGATGATCCTTTGTTCTTTTCCCATACCATGTAGCCATACAAGCCACAAATGGAACCATCTGCGCAGGATTCATCCTCTTGCTCGTTAATTCACAAGCCTGCTCGTCACATCCATCTCCTTTCCCTACTTTAGAAATAGACGCACAAGCTCTCTCTTCATCTTCTTTATCAAGACCATCTGCCGTATCTACTCCACAAGCATAATCAAATCCTTCTTTTGGTCCCTCATAAACCAATAATTTATCCATCGTATCTTTCTCATTGTATTCATTGACTGGAAGCAGTGGAATCATATTCCACTTATATTTCTCTCCTCTTCTTGAAGTCCATTCTACTTCTATAACAGACTTATCTTTATCTATTTCTGATTCGTCTGGGTAAAATGTTTCTTCAATTGAGTGTCCAGTAATCGCATAGGCTTGCATCGGTTCACTACGAACCATCTTATGTCCTCTTCCGTCTCCTATTACCTCATATACATTATTCTCAACCGCCGCTATAACGTCTGGGTCAAATACTGTGTCATGTACTCCTGTCAATGCTTCATAGTCATCCGCCGCCATCTGAGCAAGCCAAATCTTTTGCGTGTGATTCTTACACGCTTGGTCATAATTAAATTGCCAAAACCACTGCTGTTCAACTGGCATACGCCAATCTTTACCGACTACTCTTGATAAATATGGCGTATTACGAACATAAGACTCACATCGTGTTACGTGCTTTCGCGTTACATCCGAAATTACTCTATTCCAATCTCCCGGTACAGGAAACTTACGAACCCAATCATCCTCTGGATAAAGATCAGGAACCATCACCCACGGAATAAAGATAGGACATAATCTGGATTTTCCTAAAGGCCAATCCTCTTTTGAGCTTTTCCATGTATCAGCAAGCCATCCAGTATTTCCACCTCCCGTTCCCTCAAGGACCATAAACAGATTCCTAGATGAGTGCGTTGCTCTTAACAATCCTTCCTCAATCGTCTTCTTCGCATCCTTAAAATCCGCCAACTCTGAGACGTGAATATTTGTAGGCGTCCATCCTTGCGCTAGACCCGTCGCCTGTGATCCTGATTGAATAGAAAGAATCGACTTGTTTTCATACTCTCTAATATACTGAGAGTCTTTTATCGTGCTAGGAACCAACCAAAAAGGGCAGTTATCGTGAGCGGTATCAATAATTCTTCCAATCAACTCTGACTTCTTAGATTCTACAGAAGCCATAATTGATTGCGTGTGTGGAATGAATAACATACGATTGATAAATTTAAGAGCCGTCTTGGTCGTGATGCCAACCTGGCGAGCCTTCAAGATAATCAGTTCTATAGATACTTGATCTTCGTCGAATTTTTCAATTACTGAGTCAAATATCTGCTGTGATAGCCTATTTTGAAATTTATATATCTCTCCCTTCTCGTTGCACACGTATGCGTAGCGGCTCTCCCAATAATTTGAATCTAAACGACATAACACCTTTTCGTTTTGGATAAATCTCTGTACTTCTTGTATCCTTTTCTCTGTTAATCCAGATTTTACTCTAATATACGTGTTTTTTGAGTTACTTGAATCATCTTTATATGTGATCTTTTTCATGTATTCTATGAAGTCTTGAACCTCTGCTAGTGAATGATAAACAGGTTCCCAACCTTCACTAGCAGAGAAGTAGTTTAAGTGCTTATCTATTGTCTTTCTTGAATACATCCTACTTCACCAAACTCCTAGTTCTTTTGGGAACCCACGGCGGGAGTAAACTCAGTATCCGTCGCGTATACACCGCATCGTTATCATCTAAACAGTCTTTCAAGTCCTCTATCGAGTCAAAAACAACTCGACTATCAAACGACACGAAACTAGCTTGCAGCGTATCATAGAAACAAAATTCCCGCGCCCATTCAGGGTCGTCGGGATCACTTGCTATCTGCTTGCCAAGGTCAATAAATCGAATCAATCATCCCTCCAGCAACCGTTGTTTGATTTTAATAATCTTTCCGTCCAAGATGTCGTCTCCACCAAACAATCTTTCCTCTACATCGTCTCCTTGGTAAACAGACTGACTATTTACTACATCTTCCCCATCCTTACTTTTTCCTCCTGGAAACGTTGCTACCTGTTGGTTGATATTTACCGTTGCACCCCTCGGCGATTGCAAAAATCCATTGACTATATCAAGTGCTTCCCTGTCCTTTACGCCTCCAGCCATCTTTGCAAACTTGATTCTATTCTTTGTAATCTCAGGATGACTAGATACTGCTAGAAACCTACTCTTGTTCCAACTGTACGTCTGCACCGCCATCTGAATAGCCCCAAGTAAGTATATCGGATTCACTTTGGCTTTTATCATTATAGCTTCCCATGGCAATCTGTCCCTATCGCCAATAGGAATCTTGTCGTAAACCTTCAAGAAATCCGCTACTACTTCATCGTTCGTTGTAAAACGCATAGCCTCAAGAGCGGTTCTTAGTCCGCCTTTGAGACTTTTTTTCAACATTGGTGTTATCTGTGGCAACGATTGAAATGCTTCCGGCTTTACCTTCAACCTCTTCAACGCTTGCAGTGTCCTGCTCTCCAACGCTGACAGTTTCGGTACTGGCATCAGAGACTTTGGTTTTCTTTCCTTCTTCGGGGTGAGTTCTTCTCCACTCTCTAACTCGTTCTCCAACGTATTCTTCTTCATCATCGTCGTCTGTTTGTCTAAGATTTGTGAGCCATTGCTCAATAGGGATGTTAATGTCTCCTCTGCGCTCTTTGGCTTTATCCTCTTCGGTTTGGACACGACTGATGATAACTTCTTTTTGCGGTCCTGGCTCTGGCCAGTATCGGGTTCCTGCTCTCTTAGCTGCTTCATTCAAACCTTCCAAAGATTTCGCAATGGATTCAAAGGATACTACAATACGTTCAATTTGTTCTTTGGTCATACATCCTCCCGATTGTAGTATTCCTTAACAACTTCTTGAAGTTTCAAGAACGATTCTCTCGCCATACGTTCAATTTCTTCGTTGCTTGTTCCTATTGAAATATAAGCATTTACCGAAAAAAATTGTCCAGGATTAACTCTCATCGCCCATTCATAAGGGAGTAAAAGACATAATTCCCCTTTTTAATCGCAGCGCGAGGATCTGGTGTTGTGTGGTCCATCTCCCAATCCTTCGTTGTTCGGTTATACACCATACGTGGTCCTTCTTCAACTTCTTTTGGAATCGAATCACTCGTTATAACAATCTGTTCATCTCTCATACCGCCTCCTAGTCAAAATCAACCATATACTTCTGATCCACCGCATCAAGAAATTTTATCACATCTCCAAGAGTTCTAACCTGTGACCACTTAACGGGATACATCGTTCTTCTTCTTTCCTCATATCGTGATACCGCAACCGCATTCATCCACACCAGAACAGGAGCAGTAATCACGAGAATTCCTAGAAAGATATACGACATAATTATCATTTCAGTTCTCCTGTTATCCTCTGCGACCGAACAATCTCAGGCACCATTGCGGCTAGGATTTCTGATAACTTCTTGTTATTGTCGTAGAACCTGTCCAAATAATGCTCTACTGCCCAGTCTGCATCTATTTCAGGATACCGTTCCTTGACTGCCGCACGTACAGTGTCTTCCAACTCAATCATCTTTTCAAGTTTCGTTTTCACATTAAATCCCCGTGTAGTCGTTCTTACGCTTCGGCTTTTTCCACATATCCTCAAGAATAGGACACATCTCTGGCGCAGACGAATGGAGTCCTTGTTCCTTACGTGAAGTCTCACTGTAGTATGGACCACAGATACGATCACACTCGGATTGTTTTTCTTGTTGCGTCATAGATTTTGTCGCATGAAACCCACTGTTTTAACGGTGGGCTGAATGCGATTTTCCTTTCGTTTGACAAAGTAAC
>Ga0187857_10003201_pt1 | contig 13455 bp, 25 predicted proteins | sample June2016WEW_8_10_FD_132984 | JGI IMG/M metagenome (GOLD analysis project Ga0187857, IMG submission 132984) | Peatland microbial communities from SPRUCE experiment site at the Marcell Experimental Forest, Minnesota, USA - June2016WEW_8_100 | ecosystem: Environmental > Terrestrial > Soil >...
CAGGTTGGCTACTGCTTGGTTGGACACGGTGACACCGTAGCCGGTCGCGGTGAAGGTTTGCGTGAATTGGCAGTCGGGAGCTTGGCCAAAGGCTGTGAGGCTGCCAAGGGTGAGGAGCAAGGCCAAGAGAAGAGGTCTCATGGCTATGAGTATACGCCTGAAGGGGATTCAGCGGTAGCAGTACGCTATCCAGCGCGCAGGTTCGAAGGGGATCTTCGCTATCTGAGCGGAAGCGGCTTTGCGGCCAGACTCGCGTCGCCGTTCGTCCAGTGCCTTGTCGAACCATGCCGGCCCAGAGCCGTGCTGCTTGACGCCTTCTCCTCTCACTGGGTTTTGGCTGTGCCCGCTCTCGGTGTTATGCGCCTTAGCGAACCAAGAGCCACCGGAGTTCTTGAACTTCTGAACCTTCAGCGTGCTTGGCATCAGCACTGGTACGTCGCCCCACAGGTAGAAACTTCCGTAGTGCCAAGCCGCCTTTCCCACCCACGGCTGCGCTCCTTTGACGTTCTCAACCACCATTGGGATGTGACGAGTTAGATAGCCGGCTCCGCCGCAACGTTCGCACGGGTGGCACTCTCCCACATACCAGATCATGAAGCCTTTGCCTCCACACGCTGGACAGTCCATCGCTGTTGCCGCAATCGCTTCCCGCTGGATTCTGAAGCAGGCGTTGAACAGGGCGTTCAAGGCGTCGAGTTTCCGCCCGGTCTGATCGTCTCGTATCGCCGCAGTCATCGCCTTTCCGCGCTTCCAGGGCATCGCCATGTAGGAGTACGTTTGGCATGGCGGGCTTGCGACGATCAGCGCGGCATTACGAAACTGCGAACCATGGATGGTGAGTACGTCCTGAAGGACCAGTTGCGCGGGGTAGCGCTGGTCGCCGTAGACGTGGCGCTCGTTGTCGAAGCCTACCACGTCGTAGCCTTCGGAAAGCAGACCTTTCGGTCCATCCGCCAAGACCGCAAAAGAGATCGATTCCGAGGGGCATTATCGGCGGAATTCCTGGTCAAGCAGTTCTTCCTTGCCGTTTTCAATCAGGTACTTGGCTCGGCGGGCCATCTGCCGTCCGGTCCTGGTGGCTCGGTCCAACCTTGCGAAGATCTGCTCATCTCGCCAAGAGCATTCCCGGCAGGCCCGGGCCAAGGGAGGCTTCGGCTGGCCACAGGAGCATAGAGAGTCGCTGTGCACGATTGGTGGCGACAGCCTCGGCCGGCCGGCGTTACGCTTGTCGAACTGTAGCAGATCCCCCATGTTTGGCCTCCCTGTGCGCTTTAGCTCGGCTCCTGGGGGCTGCCGGGGGACTGGATAGCATAGCGCGCCAGAAGTTCTCGCAGCCTCTCTTCGTGCTCATAGTCGTCTTCCCATGACTCTGGTTCCATGTCCCCGTGAAGCATCTTGAGCATTTCTGCGGCTCCAGTCAGATAGCAATCAATCACTAAATCCATGCGAATCAGGATTTCTGACGCTAAAAACTCCTTGGTTGCCTGTGGAAATGCTGCGCGGAGAGCGGGCAAATAGAGATTTCGCGACTCTCGCGCTCTTTGGCGAGCGGCTTCGATTATCGTTCGTGCGGAAAGTGGCATGTTTGGCCTCCCTGTGCGCTTTAGCTCGGCTCCTGCGGGCTGGTGGGGGACTGGGCAGCTTTTGCAAGCCACGTGCCACCAATCATTTCTATCGCGGTATTGATGTCTTCCAACTGGCAGGCGATGTCATGTAGCGCCTTGGCTGCGAGTTCTGCTTGATTTTCAATGGCGGCGCGGTGCTCTCGTCGCCGTTCGCGTTCTGTGTATCCGCTGGATTCGTTGCGCAAAAAGCAGGCGTTGAGGTCCGAGAGCCTCTTGGCTACGTACAGCAGGGCCATGCTCGATTCCAGAAGTTCGTCTGGGGTGTCGATGCGCCGCTCGGGTGGGCCCTGTTGGTTCTCGAGGGACTGGACAGCCATCAACGCGGTTCGCAGCTTCCGATTCTCGCCGGCGATATTCTCCAACTCTATGGCTCGGGCTGCCAGAACTTCTTCGATTCTGGCTGTGAGGTAATCGCCATTCCCCATGCGTGAGGCTACGTCCCGCATGTGCGCTAGGATCTCTGGCACGGTGGTGTAGAGAGGCCCTGGAGCGTGCTTTACAGTTTGTTCTTCTGAGCCAACAAGCCCGGCCATCCCCGCTTGCAGGGGTTCATCGGGATGTGCTGCCAGAAAAGCGACATCAGTCGGCTGCATTTCGCAGGAACGGCAGCAGGGTTTATACTTGTGTGGCGTCATTTCTTCGGCTCCTTGGTTGGGTCTTTGAAGTAGACCTGTCCATTCTCTCGGATCTCAACCTCTTCGGGCTGCAAGAGGCGCGGTGAATCCATCTTCCAGCCGGGGTTGCCCCACATTTCCCAGGGCGTCAGTTGCGTTTTGAACGCTTCCGCCACGTTCAGGCACATTTGCTCGGCCGTGGCGCCGTGTTGGAGTGGCCACGTTTCAGGCTTCGGAGCGTTCCAAGCGTTCCAATTCGACAGCGGGATGGTGCGTGCCAGCCACCTGCTCCCCGTGATTCTGGCTGCATAGACTTCGACCGGAATCGGCGAAGTGATCTTGCAGCCCATGGGGTTTAGCGGACCTTGTTTGGGCTGCTGGAAGGTGGCGCGGTAGGTTACGCGTATCAGTCTCATTTTTATTTCGGCTCCTCAACTTTCAACTCTTCAATGTACCCGCACTCTTGGCAACGTCTTGCCGTGGCCTTGCTCTCGGGGCGGATGTGGGGCATGGCGCGTCTACCGCAGTGGGGGCACTTGTCGGTTTCACTATTGGGCACGGCGGGCCTCCTTGAGTTCGGTGTGCGTGTGTCCGCTGTGGAATGGACCAAACTTGCGGACGGCGCGCGCCAGTTCTGCAGACACTTCATTGATGGCGCAAAAAGCTTTTAGCCCGAGGGTTTCATTGTCTTCGGCGATGCGGATTGCATCTTCTCTGTTCATCGGGATTTAACCTCCGCGCACAGCAGGCGCATTTCAGCGGCATAGTCTTCCATGCCCAGGAGCGTTCCTGGAAGGTCGTATGGGCCTCCGTAGAGCGCATGCCCCATGATGAACCATCGGCACTTCAGCCAGGTGGCGGCCAGCCGGAGCAGAAACTCATTCTCGAACTTGTTCAAATCGGGGCCTCCTCTGCTTCCAGCAGATCAAACAGCGTGGGTGTGCTGGCCTTCAGTTCCGCGGCGGCCACGTAGTTGCAGCCGTCGTAAAAGTATCCTGGATTCAACTCAATTGAGACTGCCTGTCGGCCTAGTTTGACGGCGCACATGGGCACGGTGAACAATCCGCCAAAGGGGTCGAATACGGTCTCGCCGGGCATGGTCCACTGCGCGATTGCGCGATCGGCGATGTCGAATTGCATGGGGCAGAGGTGCATCTCTCTGCCCTTGGCCGATTGCGCGGCGTTCAGGGTCCGCATCCGGGTTACGTCGGTCCAAACGTCGGGGTGCCAGCTCTGGGGCTGCAAGAGCATGAAGGTTACGGGCAAAATGCCTTTGGCTTCCAACTCCTCACCGAGTCGGACGTGGTGCTCAAAGTCGTAGACCTGCTCGAGCGAGTACTTGCGGAACAGTTTGAAGATCGTGCTGTGGGGCACGCCTTCAAGGTCTGAGGACATCAGCGGCCGGTTTCCGTTTGACCTGGTGAACCCGTGGGCATCGATTTGCCAGCGGGAGCGGGAATAACCGGGGCTTCCGGGGATGACGGGCAGATCCTTGCGGAATGGCAGTGGTCGTGGTTCTCCTCCCCAAGGGGCGCCACACCGGATGCACGCCTGGAATTGAACCCCGCCGGCCGCGTCAACGTCGTAGACGTGCTCGGTACAGAGCACCTGGGGCTTTTGCTTGATGACCGGCTCGTCGGCGTAGCTGTTGGTCGAATCCGTGGGCGGTTTTCTGAAGATCAGCAGGTATTCCGGCATCCCAACGCCCATTTTGGTGGCGTCTTTGCACTGCTCTGTCCATCCTAAGCGGTACGTTTGGTTGTTCTCCCTCACCACATCCGTGACGATAGTTTTCATGCCCATGTACGCGAATCCGTGTCGTGAGAAGTGCCGTATGCACTCCGCGTGGAAAGGCCAGACGATCTGAAAGCCCAGGCCGGTGATGCCGCCTGGCACGATGCGGTCTTTGACGTGGATCGCGGCCAGGCGGCCCGGCTTCAAGACGCGGAGAAGGTGAGGCGTCAGGAACTCCATCTGCTCGAAAAAGTGCTCATTGCTGTCCGTGTGGCCGAAGTCGTTGTAGCTCGGGGTGTACTCGTACTGGGTGCTGAACGGTACAGACGTGAGGATCAGGTGCGCGCTGTCGCTCGGCATGGACTGAATCTCTTCCACGCAGTCTGCGTTGATAAGTCTAGACCCTCTTCCCTCATAGACCTGTCGTTCCACGCCCATGGAGCGTGCCAGGGCGGTACTGATAGCTGCCTGCGAGAGTCCGTACTCGCGAATGATCGCGGCCATGTGCTCAGTCTGCGTCTTGTGGCGGTCCCACTTCTCCATCAGAATTTGCAGGATGGTCCGCTCCGACTCCGCGTAGATCAGATGGATGCGGACGGGCTTGGACTGCAAGAAGCGGTACACCCGGTGGATGGCTTGAATGAAATCGTTGAATTTGAATCCGATGCCACAAAAGATCGCCTGCGAGCAGTGGTATTGGAAATTCGCGCCGGCGCCGAACATCGAAGGTTTGGCGGCCAGCAAGGGGATGCGTCCCTCTGAGAAGTCGATGATGGCGTGTTCCAGCGCTTCCAGATTGTTTGCGCGCTGGGCGCCATAGACTGAGACCACGGCCGGTATCTGCTTTTCGATGTCGTGGCGTTCGGCTTCCAGGTCGTGCCAAAGTAGAAAGTGCTCGCCGGGTGATTCGGCTACGATCTCGGCGGCCTTGGCGATCCGCGCCACCAGCGTTTCGCGCTTCTCGCGAGCCGCGTCTACCACTCCATGCTTGGCCTCCCTGAACATTCTTCCTTGCCCATCGCGCTCTGGGTTCGCGTCGGTATGGTCCACCGGTATTTCGTGCTTGATGACTTCGAAGGGCGGAAGGTCGTAACCCTCGTCGCTGTACCCTTCCCCGAGGTCTGAGGGCTTGCGCAGAAACAGCGCCCATGAACTGCACCAAAGCCAGAACTCTTTTTCCTTGTGCGCGTGCAAGGTGAGCTTGTCGGCCTTGGTGGAGTCCCGTTTGAAGAAGCGGGTCTTGGCTTGGCTCACATCCATGATCCCCAGGTAGGCCGCGTATGCCAAAAGCTCAATGTACTCGTTTGGATCTGGTGTTGCGGTCGCTACGAAGCGGTAGGGCACGTTCTCGAACAAGCGCATGAACTCCCGGAAGGTCTTGGTTCCGCCGAAGCTTCTGAGCACGCTGGCTTCGTCGAGACTGGTCACGGTGAAGTGCTTGGGGTCCAGCTTGCCATCCCGGACGGTTTCGTAGTTCGTCAGATAGATCAACCGTTCGTGTTGCTCGTCTGGCGGCACGCATTCTTCGATTGAACGGATGAATCGGAGGTCAATTCCGACCTGGTGGGCATCGTGCTGGAACTCTTGGCGCACACCGAGGGGCGCTACGATTAGTCCGCGGCGGCCGATGACTTCGTATCCGATCCGTTCATGGCAGTATTTCAGAATCAGCCGGAGGATTTCAAGCTGCTGAACCGTCTTGCCCAGTCCGAACGATTCAAATAGCGCCCGCCGGCCTCCGCGCACTGCCCATTGCACGGCCGCGCGCTGGTGAGGCTTCAACCACGGGTGAATATCTGAAGGCTCCACGGGCACGCCGAAGTCTTGTGGAGCGGCGGATTTGTCCTTCAAGAACTGGTGGTAGGCTTCGAGGCTGATGTCGGTTCGCTTTGCTTCCACGTCGGCCAGTGGGCAGCCGGCCCGGTGTCCGTGGTGGACCTTGCAGTGCGGGCAGTTCTCTCTCACAATGCCTCTTCGACATAGGCATAGATTATTCCCATGTCCTCTCTCTCAAAGGCTTCCAGGACGGCCCTGGCTACTTTTAACCACATGGATTTTTCATAATCGAGCAGGCCGTCGAAACTGCTGCCGTGGTTCAGGCGATACGCTTCCCAGGCGGCTTTGGCTATGGCGTACTGAAAGTTGTTCATTCTGGCTCTCCATAAATGAAATCTACGAGGTCGGCGTCACTTGGCGGGGCTTCGCCGGTCATGAACTTGTAGGCTTTGACGATTGCGCGGTCGGTGTCGCGTTCCGCTTTCTTGAGGTCCGCTTCATGGCCGATGTGGGATGCGGCTTCTCCAGCAGCTCCCGCGTCCAGTAGGGCTTCAATGATCTTCCGGGCTTTTGCTTCTTTGTTGGTCTTGCTGTGTGCCATTTATGAGCGCTCCCACAGGCTTAGCAACCCGTTGTTGCTGGCCGAAATCAATACGGTGCTCACCATGTCCTGGCGGGCTTGGTCGGTCCACTGCTCGCCGGCCTGTTTTAGTTCGCCGGTGACGAATTCGAGGACTTCGCGGAAGGCGACGTTATAGGGGATGCGGGGCGGCCTGAGCGACTGCGGCAGCGGAAGGGGTCCATAGGTCCCGGTGCCCCGGTTGAAGGTCAAAGTGGTCTGCTGAAATGGCGCGGCGGAGGTTTTACGGATGGAGCGGACCTTTGAACGCTTCACAGCGGCCAGCGTCATGGGCGGCTTCATCTCCTGCTTGGCTCTGGCTTTCTCGCTCTCTGGGGTTAACCAGACGATCCATGAGGGAGTCAGGCGCTTCCGCTGCTCATTGAAGACCATCTGCTTACACATGCTGAAGGTCTCGCCGGGCTGCAGGTCCAGCTCGTTGATTTTGGCGGCCAATTGCTTCGAGACTTTCAGCAGGCGGCCATCCGTGAGCGTGTACGTGATCTCGTAGTCACCGAACTGCTCTGATCTTGGCTCCATCAGAGCGAGAGTTTGCGGCTCGTTGGGTTGGAAATGGACGTTCATTTCGTCTCCTTGATTTTCTCCCAGTACTTCGTTTCTTCTCGCGCTTCTTGTACCTGGCGGTCGAAATCGGCATTATTTGCCAAACGGCAACATTCAGCGTATGATGCGCGGAATTCTCTGCACTCAACGTGGAAAGGAGGGCCGGCAGAGGCTGCTGTTCTGGCGGCGCATACGAGCGTTGCGAACCGGCGCTCGGGCATGTTTTCGGGTCCTACCACGCGGTAGGGATGGGCCTCTTCAAAACGTACGCGGTTGATGCGCTGGCCGGGGAGTAGCGGCTTTGGACGACGCGCGGCTGATTCTGCTGGTGAGAGTGGGCCGTAAAGAGGCGTGGTCATGTTTCAGTCCTCGTATGCTGCTGGCGGCTTGCCGTCTGGCGGCCACAAGTTCGAATTTAGTTCATCCATCAGGTCGTTGAACTCACGCTCCAGCCGTGGATTGTAGGCCTCGCCGCGATAGCTGGCCTTTATCATCCGCAGTGCGAGCCGGCAGAACCACATCATCAAACGTACGGGCATCAGCATCCCTTTCTGAACCAGATGAGCCATACGATCAAGACCCACTGTAAAACGATCAAGATACGAAACGTGGTGAGCTTGCGGCGGGCCACTGTCGCCTCCTGGCGACTCTGACTCACCCTCCAAGCGGATTCGGCGACTACATCATCGCTGGTTCGCAAAGGGGTTTTCCTCATCATTAGGGAGTTCACAGTAGGCGAGTTCGATTGAACCGCCTGTGTACGGGCTGAATGCCAACTGGCCGTTTTCGGTTCGGATCTTTTGGCCGTCGCAGTGGAGGCGGCCAAGCGGTACGATCCACGGGATATATGCTCCAGGGTTAGGGTGCCAAGTGGCGCGGATAGCGGAACTCATGCGGCCTTCTCCCATGCGTGGCTCGGTTCTCGGCCGGCTTCTTTGTGGATTGGATTGCAGATCGGGCAGGTGAGACGGTGCGCTCTCACGGTGTCGCACATTTCGCCTACGGTCTTGGCTGCCATCAGGATCTGGTATTCCAGGGGGCAGCGTGTCTCCCAAAGGGTTTCCTCGTGGCAAGGGCAGTCTATCCGTCCGGTTGGCCTTCCGCAGTCCTGGCAAGGCTTCCCGATGGCAAAGAAGGGCTCGGGCTCGGCTTGCCTGCTCAATCTGAAGTTGCGCGCCAAGTCTAAAACGGATTCCTCGGTGAAGCGGTCCATCATGCTGCCTGCCTTTCGAGTTGGGCTTCGAGACCCTGGAACTTTCGGCGGCTGTCTGTGTCGGTTGGTTTGCGTTCAAGGACGGCACCGTACATCCGGTATGCTCCGATCAGCTGCTCCACCTGGTGGATGCGACCGCCGCCGGCTGAGGCTCGGGCACGCTGGATGAGCGATTCGCGGGCCATGGCTATTTGCACCTCCGGCAGGTTCTCACTGTTGCGAATGAAACCACCACTACGGCTCCCCAGTAGATGAGTTCCTGGGGTGTCCACTGGCGCATAGCGGTGCACCAGTAGGGGAACTGGCCGCGGATTACGGCTTCGATGTGGGACCACTGCATTTTACGCCACCTTGCCTTTCACGGTTTCAGTGTACGCGCAGTTCAACCGCGCGGTGAGCGCTGGAACGTCAATCTGGTGTTGCTCTGCGAACTCCTGGGGAGCGGCGCACGGCAGGCTCTTCACCCATCGGCGGTAGTCAGGGTCTCGAACCGGCTTCGAAGGCCAGTAGCGGATCTCTGAGCGAATTCCGAAGGGCGTCTCAATCACGATTTCAAGTTTATGCGTAGCGCTACGTACTTGTCAAGAGAATTTTGCAATACTTGGCGCTTCGTAGTACCATATCGTTCGTGAACTCTAAGCAGATGGGCCGGAAGGGCGGTTTGGCGCGCGCCAAGAAGTTGACGCCAAAACAACGGAGTGAGGCTGCGCGCCGGGCGGTCTTGGTTCGGTGGAAGAAAACCAGAAAGCGGCGGGCGGGCGGGATTGTCGCCAAGTAGAGTACTCTCGAACGAAGAAACCCGCCCGCCTTCCCTTCTTGTTTTACCGAGTTTTAAGTACCTTATTAATGCGCGGCTCGGTTTGGACGTGCGCGTCCACGGATTGAGACGCCGGCGTCTCGTTATCGCCTTTTGTTCGCTGTGTTCCAAAAAAACACTAGCAATGTGGCGTTTTTGGGTGTAGAATCTGAAGTGCTTTGGGAGATTCTCTCCTCACCTCCGGATTGCTATTGCATTGCGAATCGAGAGGTGATATGATTGTTGGCGTCCGGATCGGCTCGCCGCCGATTCAGTGCCAGGGGCGGTCACCCTTCACCCAAAGCGCGTTGGCCGCCCCGTCAGAATTCCCTTTCCGCAAAATCACCCAGGAGTTTTTTCATGCCATCAGCGCGGCGTAAGCCGGCCTGTAATCCAGAGTCTGTCTCGGAATCGTTGCGAGCTAGGAGCGACTACGCGCGCGGCGCCGGCTACGCGCCGTTCTATCATGCTTTCCTTGCGGATTTGCCGCGGCTGTGCTCGGGCGCCAGTTGTTGGGCGCTGGTCATGACGGCGCTGATGGAGAGTCTTGGTAGGGCTCGGGACAAAGGAGAGGCGGCGCCGGAATGGACGAAAGACCTCGACAAACAATGGCTGTCGACGGTTTGCCATACCGACAAGCGAACAGTAGATCGGGATTTGAAGTACCTGGAAGCCTCGGGGATGGCTCAGGTGCGGCATACGATTCGGGGCATGGTCTGCATTCGCCTATGCTTTCGAGACTGGCCGAACCTGCCCGACTACCAGCCTCCTCCGGCAAAACAAAACGAATCGCAAGCGCCGGATGATGATAGTGAGCCGGCGTGCAAGTTACTGAAAACGCCGTGTCATGTCAAAGCTGGGGCATATTCTGAACCACTTGACATTGCGCTCCCGGTGAACTCGTTTCGGCTCCGAGTTGCGGGGGATAGTGACATAGCGTTCACCGCCGAAATACGGGGCGGTCGCTTTACGGTGACCACAAAGGCTGTCAGTGTTTCCAATGACTTACGATCCTCAGCGAGACATGCAAGTCCAGAAAACCTTAAAAGCGAAGTAAAAGCGAAAGGCGAAGTAAAGGCGAACAATGGAGGCGAAGTAAAGGCGAAACACCAACGGGCCGATGAGTTGGCCCGCCTCTTCGACCCGATCCTCTTGCGCTCCTGTCAGCGGTCGCTATCCGCCGATACAGTGGCCTTCGATCAAGCTCTCGATGCCCTGGGCGATCTCCCCCACGACTTCCTGGTTAAGTTTGTGATTCAGCGGGCTGAACGGCCGATCTCAGGGCCGAAGGTTTGCGCATCGATTTTGAAAGAAGCACGGGCGAACTGGGAGAAGGTCAAGAGCCTGCCGGCCGCGCAGCGGATACCGCCGCAATCGGCAAAGAACAAGTCCGGCTTCTTCGATGACGTGCAAGAGGTATTTCGGCAGCGGGTGGCAAGGGGTGAAAAGATCATATGAGCGAGCCAATCGACATCGCCACGGTCACGCACAAACTGGCGGCGCTCTCGTTGTTGCGGTTCTTTCCGCAAGAGCCTGAAGCGCGGGCGGCCATCGTGACTATCGTCTGCCGCATGGTGTCCACCGTCGATCAGATAGACTGGCTCATCAAGAGCGCTCTGGCGGTCTATGACGACTGGCCAGGGCCGCGCGAGTTGCGGGCGTTATTCTGCTCCAGGTGGAATCCGCGCGATGGCGTTAAGGCATACTCGCAGATCTACCCTTCCGATGAAAGCGGGGGGGGATTCCCATCGAGTATTTATCCGGCGTCAAGGTTTCCAGCGCTGCCACCACCGCGAGAGATCAAGGCCATTGAGCAGGCTCCGCTAGCCCCAGCATCACAGGCGGCTATTGATCTGGCGGTGAGTGTCATGCGACCGATGCCAAAGCCACTTTACCTGCACGATGAATTCGAGCAGCGTCTGGCCGAAGTTCTGACGCCTCCGCTTGACCGTCCCGTACCGCCTTCTCCGACTCCGCAAATTGTCACAGCAGAGGACGTGCAACGGACGGTTGAGGAGTTGCGCGCGAAGCGAACGGATGGTGTCTGATGGCTTGGCGTTACGAGGATCAAGGCACTGCTGGAGCGAAGTTTGCAGATCCGTCTTTGGCTTTTGCGGATATCCACGTTGCGCACCGATGGGCTACCGCTCAGCTTGCAACGGCTGAACCTCTGACATGCCCGCTGGTCACAAGTGCTAGCACGTCTCGGCCAAACGGCGTTAACACCCTGCCGTTGATGCACGTCTCGCACACCACTTGAACAGTGTCGCGGCTTCGCTTCTCGGTGAACTTGCGGACATCCTCATTAAAAAGTCTTGTGCCTTTGCCTTTGCAGTCTGGGCAGACCGTTTCAAGCTGAATCTGCTTGCGGACCTCCGGGGCGATCCGCTCCTTGAGTTGCAAGATGGCGCTTCCGTTGCGCGAGAATTGAAAGCGGCACTGGTCTTTGCAGAACCGCTGTTTCGGGTGCTTCGGCTTGTACGATCCTCCGCAATTATCGCATCGGCGGCGGGGAAGGTTTAGCCAGTCTTCCTTGATCCCGCGGTGTTGCTGTGCGGGGTCGGTCTTTTTTGCCATAGTCGATACTCCTGGAAAGCTAAGAGACGTGCGTGTACGCGGGTTGTATGCCGCGTAACACCCAGTTCTAATTGTGCTCCTGGACGGCTATTTTGGCAACATCTGAATGCTGCTGGCGGGGCCAATTGTGGTCAAGATCAGATTTTCCGCGTTGAGCAGAACGCCTAGGTAGCCAAACGCTGCGGCCACGTCAATGCATTGCTGGAACCGTCCATCGTGTTCGACGCAGATCACTCTTGGTCGACGCCACTCCAAAAGAATCTGGAATAGTCGAGGGCTGGTCCCTTCGGTGTCTATGCTAACGAAATCGAAGGACTGGCGGAAGGTTCTAAGCAGATCCGACAGCGGGAATACCGGGACAACGAAATGTTGCCATGCTCCAACCAAGCCTGTCCAGCGGTCGCGGTTGCCTGGCTCAGTTGTTCCGTAGCCGGGCGCCGTTTCCCACGAGTCCCAGAATTGCGCCAGGTGCGAATGCGTGCCGATAGCTGCGTTCACCAATTGCAGCTTGGCATTCTGGCCGTGCCTTTCGTACAGCGCCTGGAAAGCTCCCGGACTCGGTTCGACCAGGACGCCTGACCACCCGCGTTCTACGAGGGCCAGCGTGTTGCTGCACAGCTTGCCATCGCAGGCTCCGATGTCCAGAAACGTTCCAACCTCATCTTTAAAGAGGTCGAGGATGATTTGCTCTTCGTTGTTCTGGCTGTACATGGCTTAAGGCAGTACCAGCGTTGGGCCGGCGGGAGGCTTGCCATTCGATGCGCTGGCCGGGTCCGATGGTGCGAAGGCTCCGCGCTCCTCGATCACGTCCCGCATCTGCTTCATCAGCGTGGTGACGCGCAGAGAGGTGTACTCGTTCAGGCCCAGGGCGGCTACTTGCTCCTCGATCTTGCTGTCGGGGCAGGTGCGGGCGCGCGTCATCTCGTGGATCACGTGGCGGTTCCACTCCCGCATTTGAAGCGCTACGGGGTCGTCGCTGTGGAAGTTCATCAGCCGTAGCAAACCCCCGAGCATGGCGGCGGACAGGTCAGCTTTCTGTGCTTCCTGGGGATGGCGCTTTTGAAGGTGGCCGATCAGCGCTTGAAAGACGTTGCCGATCTTCTGCCGGCCTGAATCAGTGCCGAGCAGATCTGCGAAACCGGGCGTTGTGAATTTCTGCGGGCAGTGCGCGCAGGTGGTGATGAAGGTTAGGCTCATGCTTTCAACTCCTTGTTGTACGTGTCTGGGTTCCAGATATCCTCGAACTTCTTTGGCAATGGGTCAAAGCCTACGTTTACCAAACAGAATTCAACCTCAGGGTCTCCGAGTTGCTGGACCACGCGCCAGACCTGTTCGGACCAGTTGGGTTCAAAGTTCTGGAGGATGCGGAGGATTAGGATGAGCGCTTGCCTGTGGCTCATGCTGGTTCTCCGGTGAGGTCCACCACTTTATCATCGGTGGCGGGTGGTTCTGTGCCTTCCGGCGTTTCTTCGGCTGGCTCCTGGCCGTACTCGATGAATTCGTGCACGAACTGGGCCACCTTGGATTGCAGCGGTCCAAGCTGTTGCCAGACGGGCCTCTGTTGAATCAGCGTGAGTAGGCCTTGCTCTCCGAGAGAAGCGGCCTGGCGGTACATCAGTTGACCTTGCTGGCCGAACAGCATGATCAGCGAGTCGGCGAATTCTCCTCCGTCACGGTCGTTGGTCAAGGCATTCAGCAGCATCTCGTCAAGGTTCGGCGCGTGCTGCGCTTGTGGTTGGGGCTGTGGCGGTGGCGTCATGCCGGGGCCGTAGCCCACTCCGCGGATTCCTTGACTTGGGTTGGGCTGTGGTGCTGGTAGACCCGGTGCGAATTGAGCAGGCGAGCTGGGCGGGCGGTTGCCGTTACCACCCATACTCATCATGATGCCGGGCAGAATCGGTCCCAGCGCGTCCACGAGTTTGGGGAGCACGGGGGCG
>Ga0187857_10003208_pt1 | contig 13439 bp, 13 predicted proteins | sample June2016WEW_8_10_FD_132984 | JGI IMG/M metagenome (GOLD analysis project Ga0187857, IMG submission 132984) | Peatland microbial communities from SPRUCE experiment site at the Marcell Experimental Forest, Minnesota, USA - June2016WEW_8_100 | ecosystem: Environmental > Terrestrial > Soil >...
CCGCCTTTCCCTCCCTTCTTATCCTTCGGCTTCTCCTCTTCTCCCTTCCGGTCCTGTTCCTTCTCCATTGAAGCAACCGTCTTCTTCCTAGCGCCGCCCAAGGCTGGTCAACAGAGGCTGAATTAAGCTCGATATAACCTTTGCCGGTAGCAGAGTAGCACGAGTGAGGCAATCGTTAAAAGACGCGCGACTGGGAAGCTGGAAGAAGGGAGCTAAATGAACGGAGGAGCTTCCAGCCACGGCGCAAGACGCAGAGGAATCGCTGTAAAGGATGCCTTGCGGAGGCCTTCCGTATGACCTTTGCACCGAAGGTCAGGCCCCTGGGGATTACCGTGCTCTCCATCTTGGGCGCTGTGGGGGCGGTCCTCTCCGTCCTCTTGGGAGCGGCACTCGTCATCAGTACGCCGGACCTCATCTCGATGCTCATTAAGTTGGACCCTTCCTATTCGACGGTGGGGAACGACGTCCTGGCCCTCTCCATCCAGATCGTCGCTGCGTTCTTCGTCGTCGTAGGGCTCGTCGCGCTCTTGAACGGCTACGGCCTCTGGAAGGGAAAGGCTTGGGCGTGGTGGATCACTGTAAGCCTGGCTCTTTTGGGTGCGTTCTCCAGCATCTTCATCCTCCCGATGGGTGCCGTCAGCCTTGGCATTGAGCTCCTCATTATCTACTACATGTTGAGGCCCTCCGTCCGGCTCTACTTCAGACCTCAAGCGGAGACCCTTCCCTTGACCTCGGCTTAGGCCTCGGCCTTCCCTGCGACGATGACCAAGACACCGTCCAGCATGAGCTTCCTGGGCGTGACCTGGGCAAACAAGGGCGTGAAGATGGAGATCACCTCTGCGTTGCAGGGGAGCCTTCTCAGCGTGAGATAGATGTCACGGAATGGCGCACCCTCGCTCCCCATGAACAAAAAGAGAAGCACGGGCACCACTACTCTCCAGTACGCCGCCACGAGGACACGCTTGTATCCCGAATCCGGCCTCCCCAAGTCCAGCACCACCGCTTGGCCGCCCGGCCTCAGGACCCTGCTGGCCTCGCGGACCGCCGCCACCCTGTCGCGGGCATCGCGGAGAGTGAATCCCGCTAGGTATCCGTCGAGGGCACGGTCCCGGAACGGAAGGTACTCATAGACCGCCTGGACCATGTTGGCGCCCGTCAGCTCCTCGTTGGCGGTGGCGTAGGCGAGCATCTCGGGGAGCGGGTCCACCAGGACGGCCTCCAGCGAAGGGTTCAGCCTCCGGGCTTCGATTGCCATGCTGCCAGGGCCACACCCCACGTCGGCGAAGACGCCTGACGGCGGAAGCCCTGAGGCGACGGCAGCGCGCCTCAGCTTGGCTGACCGGCCAAAGGAAAGAACATCGTTACCCCTTCCGTAGATGGGCGCCAGGACTCTAAGGTCGTCCAAGATCCTGTTCCAGTCCTCGCCGAGGCCCGAAGACATGAATGAGCTACTGTGGGTCCTCTCGGTCGAAGTCTTTAAGCGTGGCGGGGAGGAGGCGCGCCACGTCAGTGGCCGTGATGTGGTTCCCCATGAGCCTCTTGGCCGCCTCTCCAGCCCTCCCGTTGACGAAAGAGGAGGCGGCGGCTGATGCCAAAGGCGGCATCTTTAGAGCCATGAGCCCGGCGACCAGCCCCGCCAGGACGTCGCCGGTGCCGCCGACTGTCATGGCGGAGCAGCCTGTCCGATTCACATATGATGTGATCCCGTCGCTGGCGATGTCTAGCACGCCCTTCGAAAGGATCACCACACCCATGTCGGACGCCGCCCTCCTCACCATCGCTATCCTCTCTTCAAGTGTCGTCGGGAGCTCCTCGCCTGTGAGTCTCTGGAACTCGCCCGAATGCGGCGTAAGAACGACCTCCCCGCCCCTGCACACGGACACGACATCCTTGCGGAGGGCGTCGGCATCCAGTGTAAGCTTGACCTTCTTGGAGATCAGATCGCTACAAAGGAGCTTCACGCCGTCGGAGGGCTGCCAGCCCAGGCCGGGGCCGATGACGGCCGAGTCGACCTCTGGCATCCACTTCAATAGGCGGCGGACCGCGCCCGTAGTGAGCTTCTGGTCGGCCAGCGGGAACACGATGAAGTCAGCAGAGTAGGCTCTTACCGGATCGGCGATCACGCGAGGGACCGCCAAGTAGACGAGGTCCGCGCCGGCGCGCATGGCCCCTTCGGCGGCGTGGATGGGGGCGCCATGATAGAGCCAGCTACCGCCGACAACGAGAACCTTTCCGTTCTCCCCCTTCCTCGAGGTAGACCTTCGAGGCGGAAAAAGCGGGGCGATTAGCTCCGCCGACGTTTCAAGCGTTCCCGGCAATGGCGCTGGCGCTCCTCATATGGGTATATCTTCTCGATGAATTAAAACTCTAGCTCCCTATCGTCCCTTGAGGACGTCCACCTGGCTGGTGACGTCGCCCAGCCTCGTCCAGAGGCTGGAGGCCGCCTCTTGCGATGTCCTCGAGGCTTCCTCGCGGTCCAGCCGGGTGAGCTTCCCGCCGTCCAGGAGCACTTCTCCGCTGACGAGGACAGTGTCGACGTCGCCGCCGCAGATCGAGTTCACGAGATGGCCATACACAGTGGAGGCGGTGAGTGGAGTGGGGAGACGCGGCTTGAGTATGACCAAGTCGGCCTTCTTGCTTGGCTGCAACGAGCCCAAGTCGTCAAGATGATAGGCGCGCGCCGCGTCCACGGTTGCCATCTCGAAGACGTCAAGAGGGGAGAGGATCCTGGGGTCTTCTCTGTGCAGTTTGTGGACAAGGAAGGCTGCCCTCATGTTCTCGAACGCGTCGAAGATGTAGCCGTCGTTGCCCAGGGCTACGTTGATGCCCTCCTCCCGCATTCGGTCTACGGGCGCCGTCCCCACGGCGTTGAGCATGTTGCTCATGGGGTTGTGCGCCACGTTCGTCCCTGATCGCTTCAGTAGCTTCAGCTCATCTTCGTTGATGTGGACGGCGTGCGCCAACACCACGTCGGGTCCGAGGAAGCCCAGCCGGCTGAGCCTTTCCACCGTCCTCAGGCCGTAAAGTTCCAAGTTGTGGTAGAGGTCGCCCCTTCCCTCAGAGGCATGCATCGTCAGCGGCGCCTTGAGCTCGCGGGCCCGATCAGCGCCCTCTTCGATGAGGGAGTCGCTGACCGTGAAAGAGGCATGGAGGCTCATCATTCCCTTGCACCTCCCTGCCTTGGGTTTCTTTATGAAGCGGATGTTTTCTTCGACCCCCTTTTCTCCCTCCTCATGGCTCCTCCTTTCGGTGGCCTCGAAAGAGATAACTCCCCTGATCCCCACCTCGTCCACGCCTTTCTCTATAGAGTCTAGGACGCCCGCCATGGCGTTCGGCCCCGAGAAGGTATCGGCGAAGGTGGTCGTACCGGTGCGGAGGAACTCGACGGACGACATCAGGGCGCTAGCGTAGGCGTCGCGCATCTCCATCGCCTGGTCCATGGGCCACCAGACACGCTGGAGGTTCTGGGTGAAATCCGTCGACGGAGGCAAGTTGATCGAGGCGCCCCTTAACAGGATGCCATAGAGGTGCGTATGGGCGCAGATCAGGCCAGGGATGACGATGCCGCCCTTCGCGGATACCATAACGTCGGGGTGATAGGCTCCCAGGATGGTGGAGGTCTCTCCGACGGCGACGATCCTCTCGCCTTCGATGGCCACAGCGCCGCCCTCGATGACGTTGCGCTGGTCGTCCATGGTGACTACCAAGCCGTCCTTCACTACCGTAGTATGTCCAGCCAATTCGGTCACGTATGTCCCATGTGAAGCAGGGATGCTGGGTGTAATAACCTTAGCCATATTCCGCCTTCAGGTACTTCCTGAGGGTGGAGACCTGGCCTAGCTTCTGCTTGATGATTTCCTGGCTCTGGGTCACCCCGGGGTCAATGTGCCGCAGAAGGGCCGAATAGACGGAGACCAGATCCAAGTAGTAGAAGGAGTGCAGGAGGTCTTGGATCCCTTCCCTGTTGGAAGAGGCGATATCAACCGTCTGAAAGCCGAGGGACCGCACCTGTTCCGCTATGAGCGAGAACCTGTGGCTCACGACGTCGTCGTCCCTCCAGCTATGGAGCAACAAAAGCCGAGAACCGAAGCCGTGCTCCCAACAGGTGATCCCGTCGTGCATCACGTCCATGATGTCGGTGACGGTGCAGTCGATCTTCGCATTCTCGCTCAGCACGTTCTTGAACCGAGTGCCCACGGAGAGGTTAAAGGGTGAGTGGTAGGCCGTGAGATGAGACGCCGCCTGGATCCAGAAGGCTGTCTTCGCGGGGGCGCTCCTTTCGGGGTCGGGATCAGAATAGGCCGCCGAGACGCTGCGCAGGCCGTCGAAGGCAGCGCGAAGCTTCCCTTTGAGCAGGAGATCCGGTCGTCCGCCGTCGAGGACGCCTGCCAGGGTCGACAGGAAGACTGGGAGGGACGACCGGGCGGTAGCTCCTCCTTCGATCTTGACGAACTGCGCGCCATGTCTCTCAGCAATGGTCTTCAAGAGGCCGCCGGACGAGACGGCTGCGCCGGTCGCACCCCTGCGCAGCATCTGGTCAAACACGTAGGCCGTCTCCTCTGTCCCCCCGGAGAGGCTCATACCCACGATGACGTCCCCCCTCCCTACATCGTCGGGGACGAGATGGCTCCGAAGCACGTTCAAATGGAACCCCGATGGCGCAAGAGCGTCCCTCAAGAGCTCGCCGGCTGCCGATGACGCGCCCATCCCCGCGACGAACACTCGCCCCGAATTGGGAGCAAAATGGATCGACGGGAGGTTTTCAAGCGTTTTCAGGCCTGTTTCGGGCCATTGTCTGTAGTCCCGCAGCAGGCCCTTCCTGTCATATGACACATCGATGACCGACGAATCATTGGCCAACAACAGAGCACCTGGCTAAGCTTGCGTGTTTTGCTGGTCGCCGAGCCTCTATTAAAGACTTCGAAGCTCGACCTTGACTTCGCCATCGATCTTCACGATGGCGAACCCGCCAGCGGAGGCCGACCCGGGGTTGCAGCAGGTGCAGGACCCGATGACCTCGACGGACTTGGCGGTGTGGACGTGGCCGCAGAGGAGGAGCTTGGGCTTCATGGTCTCGACATAGTGGAGAACTGCGCGGCTGCCCAGATGCCCCCCGTAACCCGAGGTGTCCAAAGACGTTCCGTAGGGAGGTGAATGTGAGACGAGGATGTCTACGCTTCCAAGCTTATCCAGCCGTTCCTCCATCTGCCTTTCGGTGTACTCGTTGGGGGTGTTAAAGGGCGTGGGGGGCGAGCCGCCGAGCCCGCCGAACTTCAGCCCTTCGAAGAGCTCGACCTTACCGTCGATGTCGCGCACGTTGCCCTTCGTGGCCAGCTCAGGCCCCTCGTTGTTACCGGGCACGATGAAGGTGGGTATGGGGAGATCCCCTAGCTTCGACATGAATCTGTCGAGGAACCCCTGCTCGGCTGAGGTGGTAACATCCCCTGACAGGACGATGAGGTCGGCGCCCCTCCCTAACATGTCCAGGCGGCCCAGTATTCTCTCCGACCTGTGGACGTCTGTGAGGTGAATGATTATCGAGCCGCCTCACCCGAAGCCCAGGCGAGCTCTTCCTTCTCGTGAATCCTCGTACGCCAGCCGCACAAGCTGCTCCTCGCCCCTGGAGACCTTCATGTTCCTCCTCGCCTTCATCCTGCGGAATGTCTCCAGGCCGGACTCAAGGCGAAGCTCCTCGTCCTTCCAGCCCAAAGAGCGCCCGTAGATGGTGAAGGGGGGCACGTCACGGTCCACAAGGCCATGCACCTGCGATGCCATGCCGACGCACTTCCCTGCATAAATCGTCGAGTTTATCGAAACCTTGCTCAGGTCCGCCATAAAGGAGCCGAGCTTCATCAGCCCCGTGTCCACCTTGCCCTTCTGCGTCTCCGTCCTGATGGACCCATAGGTGTTCTTCAGGTCGCTCGTGACGGCCCCGGCGCCGATGTTCACCCATTCGCCGACATACGAGTGCCCTAGGTACCCGGAATGGGTCTTGTTGGAGTGTCCCTGCAAGACACTCTCCTCGACCTCCCCCCCGACCCTGCAGCTGTCCCCGATGTAGCAGTTTCCGTTGATCCTGGCAGAATGGATGACGGAGCCTTTACCTATCAAAGCGGGGCCCACTATCCTGGAGAAGGCTTCTATTTTGGCATCGTCGGCGATTAGGACGGGCCCGTGCGAAGTGTCAAAGTAGGCGGGCTCCTCCACGGCGACGTGGCTGCCGTAGACCACGCCTGTCCCCGTGAGTCCGCCCGATAGGCTGGTGATGAGATCCCAGGGGCCCTGGAGAAGGAGCCCGTCCTTCCCTAGCTCCTCACCGCCCGCAGCCTTGAGCTGCTGGGCCAGGCCGCCGTCGGCCAGCTTGCCGAGGTCGTCGGGGACCCTGGCGGTTCGGGCGGCAGCTACCGCGCCGTCGGAGATGACGTACTGCCTGTCCTTGAGCGACTTAACGATGGAGACAACCCCCTCTTCGGGGCGGAGCCTGCTGTTAACCAGGAGAGCCTCGCCATCGAGCTTGGACGGGTTCACTGCCGTCTCCGATTCGGTCTCCTTGAGCAGCATCTCGAACCTCCTTGGGACATAAAGAGCTGTCAGACGGCCCAGCTCCCTTCGTATACGCGTGCCCAGGGGCCTATACGAGTAGATCAGCTTGAAAGTGGGCTTGGCCAGGGCCAGCGGTCGCAGGGGGTTCGTCCTGTCCTCCTCAAACAGCGCGACGTCCGCCAACTCTGTCACCGCGCTCAGAGAATGCGGCCCAGCCTTTCGACGAACTTCTCGTTGGCGCTGAGGTAGGTCTGCTTGTCCCCGATGTCTATGAAGTCGCCTTCGGCCTTGAACGCGAACACGCGTTCCCCCTTCTTGACGGCGGCGTTGAAGGCATCGTTCATCCCGTACATCACATTCGATGGGATGTATTTCAGGAAGGAAGGCTCCATGATGTAGCAGCCGACGTTGATCCACCCTTCCACAACAGGCTTCTCGCGCCAGTTAGTCATCCTATCCTCTCCGTCGGTCTCGATGAAACCATACTTCATGGTTTCCCTGAAGGGCATGAGCATTAGGGTGGCCATCGCCTTCTTCTGCTCGTGGAACTCTATCATCTTTCCGATGTCGGCCTCCACCAAGGAGTCGCCGTAGAGAACCACGAAGCTCCCCTTGACCAGAGGCTCCACTGTCTTGAGCTGCCCGGCGGTCCCCATCGGCTTGGCCGTCCGGACGTACTGGATGTGAACGCCCATGTCGTCACCCTCCCCGAAATAATTCTCGATGGTCTTCCGCAGGTAGCTGACGGTGATGATGATGTCCTCAATACCCGTCTTGGAGAGTTGGGCAATGATGTGCTCCATAAGAGGCCTGTCGCCTAGAGGGAGCATGGGTTTCGGCGCGAAGAACGTGTACGGCCTGAGGCGGGTCCCCAATCCGCCTGCCAAGATTACAGCCTGCATATCGATCCTTCCACCTAACCCCATGGGAAGTGCGCCCTAAATACCGTCTTCTTCTTCACGGCGTCGACGGCCTCCCTGAACTGCTCCGTGTACACCTTGAAGAAGTCGGCAGAAGCCCCGGTGTACGCTGGGTCCAGGAGAAGCCCCCTGCATCCGGCGTCGAAAAGGCCCTGAACGTCGTCGCCGGTCACGTCCTGAGAAACGCGGAAGATCACCGGCTTGCCACCGGACAGCTTCGAGACCAGCGTCAGGGTAACGAGGTCAACGACGTTGAACCGGTTCGTCCCCTCCGTTTGCACCTGGGAGGAGGTCTCGAAGGAAAGGGCGATGATGTTATCGTATTCCGAGAGGGCGTGATAGTACTCGAAGGGCATCCCCGGGGGCACGTAGGAAAGGAGCGGGAGCCGCCTATCCCTCAGAACGAAGGGAGGCAGCTTTGTGACGCCGATGGCGGCATAGTCGAAGCCAAGGGCGACGACCTGCTCCCAGTCCTCCCTGGTGATGGTCTTCAGGTTGCCTAGGTGTATCCCCACGGGGAGCTTTAGAGTCGAGAGGATGTCCTTGATCTGCGGCGTTTCCAAGTCGGGCCCGCCGGTGTACGCGCCGGTCACGGGATGCTCGTTAAAGAGCTGGAGAAGGAGGCTGTCCGCGCCGCTTTGTTCGACGACCCTTGCAAGCTCGGCGCTGTTTCCGGGGAGCTCGACAAAGAGGACCAGCCCACCCGAGCTCATGGCAGCCTGAAGCCTTGACAAGTCGGCCAAACTTCTCCGGGCTCTGATGCGCTATAATTCGTGCTCCTTGTATTAAACGTTCGAAGAGTCAAGACATTTGACATGATTGCCTAAATTAAATAGGAACCTGGGTCGTGAGAGGGCCGCGACCTAGGCGCGCCACCAGTCGAAAGAGATGAAGGAGACGCGCCGCCCGGTCACGGTGGCGACGAGGAACTGCTTCCGCACCGTCGTGGCCAGCCTCCCCGAGAGCACGATATGTGTAGCCGTGAGGCCGTAGCCCGGCTTCAGGACCTGCACCAGGTAGGGCGCGTGGTCGATCCCGGGCCCGTGCTTATACACGGCGAAGTCGCAGCCGAACTTGATTCCGGGGGTCACGACCAGGCCTGCGTCCCTGAGATGCTCGTACACGACATACTTGTCAGAGAAGTCGTTGTATTGGGACACGCAGAGTTCCTTGAGCGCCCGGCGCGACATCCTGCCACCCGGACCTTTGACGAGGAGCCGGCCCCTCTTCTGCAGGTATAGACCCTCGATTAGGTCGAGTATCAGAGGAGCCTCGAAGTCCACGCCCTTGGGCTTGGCCACCCCTAGAGGCTTGCCGTAGTATCCAGCAGAGTATGTACCCCTCGACTCCTCCGTCCCCCAGAGGATGATCCTGTTTTCGACGAGCTCACCTATGGCGGGCCTAGACATGGCTAACCCCTCTTGCCTCTAATCTAATCTGACACACGACGCAAGCTCCTATATGCCGAGCGAAATGATGACGACGAGATCGGCACAGGAGAGGGCCAGGTCGGAGACGGTCTCTATCCGCTCTAGGACATCCTTCAGGAGGATAAGGTCTTTGAAGTCGTTGATCTCCTTCATCGCCTTCATTGTGGAGCTCCTGTACTTCTCGTCCATCTCGTGCTCTCCCCTCTCCACAAGCTGGATCAGGTCGTTCACCTTGAGGGGGTTAAACTGGAGCGTCCGGATGGTCTCGTTCATCCTGCTGAGGATGTTGATCACCAAGTCGAAGAGGACCCTGAGGTCGTCCACCAGGCCCGTCTTCTTGAGCGTCTGGTAGCGCAGCTGCGTGAGGCGGAAGGCGATGCTTTCGAGGTAGTTGGCCACTTCTTCTATGGTGTAAGCCGCCCTGAGGAGGTCCTCGCGGTTGATCATCATGCTCCCCAGCTCCGCCAGCTGGCGGCTGAGGGCCCGCCGGTAAGCCTCCACGTCGTTTATGGAGAGGTGTAGACTGTCGGAAGCGGCGGAGACGCCTTCTTCGTCTCCTAGGACCAGGGCCCCATGGATGTTGGCCAACTCCCTCCCTGCATCCAGAACCCTGCGTCCCTCGTCTTGAAGCACCGCAAGTATCTTGCGGCGCGCCTGCATTTCAGCCTCTCCCGTATACATCGTACTTTCGACGATATCTTTGGGCAACAACATGATATAAACGTTTTAGGGGAACTCCGCCAAGAACCTGCTAAATCTGCCAATGTTGCAGATATTGATGGCTCGATCAGCAGGCTGCAGCCAAGGGATACCGTCCGTATGCGTATGCGTGCCGGAGAGAGGGCCGCAGAACCGTTCCCCCCGCAAGGAGCTTATCCTCCTAGCGGTGGAAGGCTGCGTGAACCTAGCCCAGGAGCATCCTGCACAGCAGGTCTAGGTAGACCTTCGATGTTCCTATCACTTCGGAGACCTCCACGTATTCGTCCAGGACGTGGCACATCGACTCCAGACCCGGCCCGTAGGCCACGGCATTCGAGCCCAGGCCGACCCTGAAGTGATGGGCATCGGTCGTGGCGGGTGTACACATGGCCGGCGACGGCTCGTTGAAGACCGACCGCGCCGCCTCCCGGATGTTTTTGACGAGCGGTGCCGAAGGGAGCGTGAAGGCGGGCTCGGCGTAGTTGATCAGCTCGAGTTTGGCACCATCGGGCAACGACCTCCGGACGATCCGCTCCGCCTCCTCCTTGCTCCCGCCCAGTGGCACTCTGACATCGAGCTCGATCGAGCAGTAGTCAGGGACGACGTTCACCTTGGTCCCACCCTCTACGCGACCGACGTTGACAGTGTAGTGGTCGGCGGCGAAATGTGGCCTCTTGGACGCCTCACGGGCGTACTCCGCCTTGAGCACCTTCCTGGTTTCACGAACAAGCGAGGCCGCGCCATGGGGGGTGGTGACCTTGTCGAGGATGGGTGACTTCAACCCTTCTAGAGCCGGCGCCGCCTTCAGGATGGCGTTATCTCCCAGCATGGGGAGGCTGCCGTGTCTAGAAATGCCGTCGAAGGTGACGCGGACCCAGAAGACACCCTTCTCACCGGCGACGACGACGTGGCCCGCACCCTCGTGCTTGGTAGGCTCACCGAGGACCAGGTTCTTGGTCCTGAGGATTCGCTGGTTGATGAGGTACTGGACCCCCTTCTTCCCGCCGGACTCTTCGTCGGCGACCAGCGCGAGGACGAGCTTCCCACGAAAGTCCTTCTCGTGTCGGGCTGCCTTCGCAAAGGCGAATATGAGGGAGGCACAGCCGGCCTTCATGTCGGTGGACCCCCTGCCGTAGACCCTGCCGCCGACCATCTTTCCTTCCAGGGGCGGATAGCTCCACTTAGCCGGGCTCCCGGCGGGGACGGTGTCGATGTGGCCGCAGAAGGTAAGTTCCTCCTCCCCCCGTCCCAGCGAAGCCACCAGGTTGATGCAGCCGTCTTCAAGGGCGTACTTCCTTACGGAGACACCCTGGGATGAAAGGTACTCCTCGGCCACCGCGGCGGGGGCCGAAGTGTCACCGGGCGGGTTCTCGCTCTTCGCCCTGACCAAATCCACCAACAGCTTGACCACTTCGCCCCTCGAAGAATCCGCCGTCCTCTGGAGCTCCATCCGACCGGAGCTCGAAGTACTAAAACGACTAGGCACTGTCCTTCCCCACCGTTTCGATTCTCTTCAACTGGCTATTGTACATTTCCAGAAGCTCGGCGGTGGTCGTCGTGTCCTCCGGCCCCTTGTCGTCCCGAATCCTCCCCGTGAACTTGGGGAACCGAAGGGCGAGCCCGGCAGCAGGCGTCACCTTCCCCCACGCCGCGACATGAATGGGGGAGAGGGTGATCTCCGACGCGATCACTTCGAATACCAGCTGCGGGACGAACCAGACATCAGCCTCCAGCTTCGAGATTACGCGTGGATGGACGTGAGGGATGACCAGCGCCGCCAGCCTCTTGGGTATCTCCTCCAGGCTGGCATCAGTGAAGCCTGTGCCAATCTTACAGACGGTCTTAAAGGTGTCGTCCTCTTTGTCGTAGGCGGCGAGCAAATAGGCTCCGTAGGTTCCCGTCCTCCTCCCTCGGCCGTGGAAAGCGCCCACCACCACGAGGTCCAGAGTATCGGAAAGTTCGCTCCTGTACTCCCTCTTGAGCTTGATCCAAGCGAACGCCCTGGCGCCAGCCCTGTAAGGGCTCCTCAAGTCCTTAGCGACGAGTCCCTCGCAACCCTGCTGAATTGCGTCCTTCATGAAGGAGTCGATCTTGGACGGACTGTCGGTCACGATGGATGGCGCGACGCAGGTCCTATCTGTTTTCTCAACGATCTTCTCCAGCTCCTTCCTCCTTTCTTCGTAGGGCTTGTCCAAGTAGCTGATGCCGTCGGCGTACATGACATCGAAGAAGAAGAGTGCCACGGGGAACTTCTCCATCATCTCCTCCACGCCGTGCTTTCTGCGCCTGTGCATTAGCTGCTGGAAGGGGAGGAGCTCCCCCGAGTCCACGTCGAAGGCGACACCTTCGCATTCGAGGATAGCGTCCTTCGCTTTGACGTGCTCTACGGCCAGTTTGACCGTGTCGGGGTAATGGGAGGTAATGACCTCCAACCTTCGAGAGAACAGGGTCACCTGATCGCCCTTCTTGTGGATCTGCATCCTTTCGCCGTCATACTTGAACTCCACAGCGCACCTGCCGCCCAGCTTTTCCTCAATCACCCCGGCCGACGGCAGCCTCTCCGCCAGCATCGGTCGGATGGGCTTCCCCACCGTGACTGCGAATCCGGCTAGGACGTTTAACCCTCCTTCCGCCACCGCCTCGGCGACCGCGCCCAAATCCGAGGAGATATTGTAGGCCCTTTCGAGGGCTGGCCGATTAGCCCTGTCGCCCGTGTAGGCCTGGGCCAGGGCATCCAGGATGGTGAAATCAGCCACACCCAAGCGGAGCTGTCCCAGGGTCGTCCTGATGAGATATCGGGCCTCCTTCGGAGTGGCCCGGTTGATGAGGCTGACAAGAGACTTTAGCTTGGACCCCTGCGAACCGGTGCCCTTCAGGTGAGCGAGGGAATCCATGGCCGAATAGACATCCGAGACCGTGAGCAGCTCTTGGGAGAGCGTCGACTGCAGTCGCCTGCCCGCGGCCTCCTCCGCCGCCGTTCCTAAGTCGCCCTTCTCCCTGTAAAGATTCTCCACCAGAGCCACCGTCACTCCGGTGGCGTCGGCGATGGCGCGGACCACCAGCTTGTCTCCGAGGCCTATCTCCACCCCGAGGTAGTCGGGGTAGAGCTTCCCCTGGTTGAGATACGTCACCTTGGCGACGTCCTCGAATCTGGTCTGCGCGTAGAGGCTCACTAGGATGTCGGTGAGCTCCAGCCTCTTGGTCGTCTCCTCCATGGCTTCGTACGCCTCGACCAGCCTAGAGTAGGGAAGGGACTTTCTTGGCATCAGACGGACAGTCCTCCGCTCTTCGATTTAAGAATTCACGGCTTTCACTTGCCCCCGCCGGCGCTGTCAACCTAAGCGATTTGAGCGGGACGTCTTTCCGTCTTCTCGTGACGGGATAGGTGGGTCGTTGGCTCCCCGCGTCTCATGAGTTACCCAAAATTGATACGGCTCGGAAGACTCCTCCCGATAGCTCGCCAGCGTCGGGTACAATGAGGAGTCCTCCTCGATTCCGTTCCGAGGGGGCAGCGCATCTGGCCGGTGAGAACCCCAAACGCATGAAGCCGGTGGCGGCCCATTAATCCCCGAGTCAAATTCAGAGGGGCTTTCGCTTCAGGTCCGCCGTAGTCCCCTGAGGTAGGCGAGCCCAGCCAGCACGTAGGGCGGGCCGGTTCGAACTACTTGGTGGTCGCACCTTCCGGCGACCTGCCCACTATGCCGAAGATCGTGCTCACCATCAGGATCGCCTGCGGCGAAGGCGGCTCCAGGCTGATGATCTGGAAGCACCTCTCCTCGCCTGAAGCTTCTACCTGGGGGACCATTACGACATCTCCTGGCGTGACGGGGACGCCGTTGAGGGCCAA
>Ga0187857_10003209_pt1 | contig 13438 bp, 16 predicted proteins | sample June2016WEW_8_10_FD_132984 | JGI IMG/M metagenome (GOLD analysis project Ga0187857, IMG submission 132984) | Peatland microbial communities from SPRUCE experiment site at the Marcell Experimental Forest, Minnesota, USA - June2016WEW_8_100 | ecosystem: Environmental > Terrestrial > Soil >...
CCGCCCGATCGATCTGCACGAACCCGCGCGGCGAACGCTTACGCTTCGTGACAGTCGCCTCCCGCCTTGACGGCTGCCGCCGAACGGGTCCCGATGGCCACCATGTTCACGGAGCTGTCGCTGGTGCTGGTCAGGTGATGCCCGCGAAGCTGCGTGCCTCATCCCGGTTCCGGCAAGCCCGCATTCTGATGATCCGCTCCTGGTCAAGGGTCAGGACAAGGTAATTGCGGTCCTCGGCCTGGCGGACACACGCACCGTCGATGCCAGGCGTGCGGATGACCACCATCACCTTGTCGCCGCTGGCCACGATCTCTTCGATCTGTGACGCCAGGTGCCGCTCGGCCTGGCGCTCCAGTGCCAATTGCAGCTGGTCCCGGCCGTGGCACGTCTCGGGCTCAGGGTTCTCGAAGGCAGGATTGAGGTAGGTCCACTCCAGCTCCGGATCAACAAACTCCAGCATCCCTGCCACGTCGTCACGGCCATAGGCCTCATACGCCTCGCGGACCAGGGCCTCGTTGCGATCGGTCATGACCATCCTTCTTCAGTCTGCGCACTTGAGAATGACCGGATGGGGGGCTGCTGCCCCCACGGGCCAGGGGGTGCACGCGCCGCCGCGGGCTCACGGTCTGCCCGGTGGCGGAGGACGACGCGACAACTTCCCCGCTGGCGCAATGCGCCTGCGGACCAGGCTCGGGTGCTGAGGCTTCAGACTCAACCGGAGGGTCGCATCGGCATCATTCTGCGCCCGGGCCGCACGATGCCGCAAGGGATCCGTCTTGCTCAGAACTGGACGTTCGGCGGGCGGTCTCCGAGGCGGCCGATCCAGCTGTCAGCCGCGCCGAGTCGGCGATCCGGCGCTGCGGCTCCCTACCAGCCCGTCACAGTCAGTAATCCTGCCCCGACATCTACAACGCGCGCATCGCCGCCGTTCTGCGCGGATGACTCGCATCAGGTGGTGTCCTTGCCATGTGTGCAGAACCGGACGGTCTGCGTGCTTTCGCGGGCTACCTTTCATGAAGAAACGCCCGGCACGGCAGAAGCCCATGACGCGTTGTCCGTTTCTAGGCACTTGCATCTCTCCGATCGACAAAATGTTGTCGATGTGGGTGCGGTGGGCGTGGGCGCCGTGCAGAGTGCAGGAAGTGCCGGGTAGCGGGCGCAGATGCCTGGTCCGCTCGGACTATAGGGTGCCTGCGCCCGGCGCAGCAGCCAGCACGAATACGGCGAGCGGATCCAGGCGGCGGCCGTCGCAGATGCCTCGTCCCAGCTGGGACCAAAGGGCGCGGCCAGCCGACGATGTCCACCGCTCGGGGTGACGGCGGTCAGCTATGGCGGATCGCGATGCTGTGCTGCCCCGAAGGGGCCACCGATCCTGAGCGAGCGAAGCGAGTCTCGGGATCGGCGTAGCGATCCTTGCTTAGCCATCTCAGACACGGATCTTGAGTTTCAGCGTTGGTTGGGCCGTCCGGGCCGTCACCTATGCGATCGCCCATCGCATCCGGCCGCCCGCCGTCTCGGGGTGTTCGCCGAACCTCTGGGCCGCCCGCTCGGCGCGCCGGCGGCAGCCGAATGCGCGGATGGCCACCTTGATCGCATCCCGGACCTGACCGTTACCGGGCACCTCGGAACACTGCAGCGGCGACACGAACAGGGCTTCTGCCTTGACCGCGCTGATGTCCGCGTCATTCATCGCCCGCATGACGCGCCTGCCTTGGTACCCGGAAGCGGTTTGCTGCTCATGTCCACAGCGTGCGCTCCCGGTCCGCGCGCCGCATCGCACGTTTGCGCGTTCCTGCTGCGCGTTCGGCTGGGTGACGTGACAATCGCGGCGCACTGTGTTGCGACGTTCACGGCCGAATCCCTGCACAGAACGGGCAAGGCTCCACCATAGTGGTCATAGACGTACGCGCTGGTTATCAGAGGCACATGGTGTTTTCGTCCGGTAACAACTTCCGGCGGGGCTACCTCGAATATGTATTCGATGAAGCAGCGCGGCAGGCTTCTGTGCGGTACCGGGTGCGGTACCGGCCAGGCGCCACCCGGCGACCGCGCGGGAACCGGCCCGGCCGGCGTATCTCGATCAGGCTCTTCCCGGTTCTCGCCGTCCTCAGGTAATTCGGGCCGCGGGGGGATGCGGCCTCACCCATTTGGAGGATCACCGCAGGTCGCGGTGTGGACATCCTGGTGTCGAAGCGGCCTACCGGTCTATGGGTACTGCTTTGAACCGAGACGATGAGCGATGAGCGATGAGCGGCATAACCTCGTCGCTGAGGGGTTTGCACCGGGGGGAGAATCATGAAACTGCGCGCTAAGATCGCCGTGGCAACGCTCACGGGATCCATGGTGGCTGCACCTTGGGCCATCGGGCTGGCAGGCCCGGCATCGGCAGGCACCCCCAATATCTCGCAGTACTGTACCGGAATCGGCGATCTTGGCGTGTCCCATGGTCAATGCGTCAGCACGCTGACAACAAGCAACAACGGAACGCCGTCGGGCGCCTGCAAATACCTTCGGACGTTCTACCCGGCCTACTACGACCAGTACTTCGGCAACTTCGGTAGTTGCGCGAGTTATTTCGCCGGTTCCTCTGGCTGAGTGCAGTTCTCGTGGGCTGTGTCAGGGTCACGTTTGCCCGGCCGGGCGCTTTAGCCGCGGAGGCGGCCGATCCTCCAAGCTCGGCCGGTGCCGAAACGGCTTCGGGTGCGTGAGATCGATGATGACGAGGGCCGGTGCCTGGTGCGGATAGTGCGCCGCGGCAGCGAACTCGGCCGGCCGGTGGCTATGCGTGTAGCCGGCATCCAGATCCGCGTGATGGATCTCCGTCTCGCGCCATCGCGCCCACACCGGCATCCAGGCCCGGCCCGCAGATCAGCCTGGACGCCTCGAGCGGCCGCGCTGTTCGGGAAGGTTGCGGAGTACCCGTCTGTCAAACCGTCCTGCCCCGCAAGCTCAGCGTCCAGCGATGTTATCCAGCGCACATAGCGCTGACCTAATGTCAGCGTGCCTGGACCCTGGGATGGTCGCGCCAGGCTGGCATGGTGGCCATGTAGTCGAGCACCTGCCGTTCGATGTCTTGCTTTGAAGCTGCCGGATCGCGGCGCGCCTGCCAGGCGGCCATCCGGGTGAAGCGCTCCTCGAACGGCTGGAGCGCGCCGCTGTCGTCCGTGCAGTAGCCGCAGTACCGGCCGCTCTCGATGGGCATGCCGCAACTGTCACAGCTTGACGTCGTGGTCATGACTTTTCTCCTCCGTAAGGTCGTACGCCATCTGACTGGGCACACTCGATCAAGGCGCGCATCGCGGCGTTCAGCGCATCGGCCTGACCAGGTGGCAGCCGGGCCATGGCGCGGGCGAGCAGGTCGACGCCGAGCACCTCGCGATCCCGGCGCAAGGCCTCGTGACCGGCGGGTGTCAGCCAGATCAGCGTCCGCCGCCGGTCCCCTGGATCGTTCTCGCGCTCAAGCAGGCCGTCGCACTCCAGATGGGTCACGATCTCGCTGGTCACCGACTGCGCCCTGCGCACGTGCGCCGCGGCCTCGCCGATGGTCAGCGGGCCGGCCAGCGCCAGGTGTTCCAGCACCGCCCTCGAGGCGCCGGGCAGCTCGCTGCGCGGCCGGTCACGACGGTGGAACGTCAGGTAGACGGCATGGAAGAACTCGGCGAACCGTTCCGCCCGCGCCCGTTCCCCAGTCACGGCAACACGGGTCAGTCGGCCTCGACCGCGGTTCCGCATTCCGGGCAGAGAAAGGGGCGGCGCCTGGCGCGGTACCGCAGGACGGCGTAGACGATAAAGGGGAATCCCCACCCCGGGATTTCCCGTGTTCCCTGAACTGTCCCGTGGGTCGCGCATCGTCCGGTCTGGGTCTGGACTTCGGTGGCCATGACCTTCCTCCTGTGATCGCGTTGGGCGGTGCCGGGCTAGCGCCCGAGCGGCAGCCAGCTGAACTTGCGCAGAGCGATGAGAAAGCCCGCGGCTCCCCACGCGGCCACGATGAGCAGGTCCAGGCCGGCGAACCCGAGCCCGGTGGTGTGCGGGTTGCAGGCGACCAGCAGCGCGTCGGCCAGATGGCGGACGGGGAAGATCTCGCCCACGTCGGCCAGCCAGTGCGGCAGGATGCCGACGGCGACGAACACCCCGGAAATGAAGTAGAGCGGCAGCAGCAGCGCCTGGGTGGTGGGCAGCGCGGTGTCTTCGTTGCGGATCAGGCAGGTGAGCGCGTACCCAAGGCAGCAGAATGACGCAGCGCCGATCACCACGGTGACCACGAGCGCGAAGGCGGTGCGCCCGGGGATGTGAACTCCGTAGGCGGCCCAGCCGATCCCCAGCAGCACCGCGGACATGACGACCGCGATGACGATGGCCGTGAGCACACGGCCGGCGATGATGGCGGCCGCCGGGACCGGTGTGGCGCGCCGCCGCTTCAGCACGCCGCGTTCGCGCTGGGCGGTCACCGAGGCCACCAGGTTACCGAAGCACGCCGCGATCACCCCGAGCGCCATGATGCCAGCCACGTAGTACACCGATATGTGGATCCTGCCGCCAGGGGCCGCGGCGGTTTGGCCCTTGCCGCCGAAGAGCGAACCGAGGATGACCAGGAACAGCACCGGCAGGGCAAGGGTGAAGAACTGGGACTGGCGGTTGCGGAGAAAGGCGCGCAGGTCGTAGCTGGACTGGTGCAGGGCCATTCTGATCATCGCTGGTCCTTTGCGCTGGTGGAGCCGGTGAGGGAGAGGTAGACCTCTTCCAGGGTGGGGCGGTGGACATCGAGGTCGGGCAGGTCGAACCCGCGGCCGAGCGCCCAGTTGGCCAGCATCTGGAGGTGGACGAGCGGGCTTTCGCTGTGCAGGACCGTTGATCCTCCCGGGCCAGGGTCGGCGAGCGGGCGCAGCCCTTCGGGCAGGTCACGCGCCGCAACGCCGTCCGGCAGGGTGAAGCTGATAGCGGTAGCCATGTGGTCGCGTCCGCCCAGCGTGCGCGGGGTGCCGCGAGCCACGATGCGCCCGTCCGAAAGCACGGCGATCCGGTCGGCCAGGTATTCCGCCTCGTCCATGTAATGGGTGGTGAGGAAGATCGTCTTGCCGAGCTGCCGCAGCCCGGCGACTACCTGCCAGGCGGCCCGCCGGGCTGAGGGGTCGAAACCGGTGGTCGGCTCGTCGAGGAAGATGAGCTCGGGGTCGCCGATCAGCGCGAGCGCGAAATCGAGCCGCCGCCGCTGGCCCCCGGACAGCCGGGTGGCGAGCGTGCCAGCCTTCCCGGTGAGGCCGACTAGGGCGATGGTCTCGTCGATGTCGCGCGGCGCGCGGTAGAAACCGGCGTACAGGGCCAGGCACTCGCGCACCGACAGGCCGGGCTCGGGCTCTGACTCCTGCAGGACCACGCCCACCCGGTCGCGCCAGGCCCCGCCCGCGGTGGCCGGGTCCTGGCCCAGCACGGATATCTCGCCCTCGGTGCGCTGCCGGAACCCTTCGAGCATCTCCACCGTCGTGGTCTTGCCGGCGCCGTTCGGGCCGAGGAAGGCGAAGATCTCCCCGTGCCGCACATCCAGATCGACGCGCGCCACGGCCGCGTGGCTACCATAGCGTTTCACCAGGCCGCGGACGCTGACCACCGCCTCCGCAGGGCCGATGCCGGTGGCTGCCTGGGCTGTGCCGCGTTCCCCGCCGGTGCTGTCCATCTCGCTCCCTCGGCGACTCGATCTCGCCAGCAAGCCTGCTGCGGGACGACCTTGCCGGCATCGGCGCAGCGGTGGAACTTGCCCGCTGCCCGAACCTGAACCGTGGGTGGCGCAGCGTCCACCCGTGGGCGGAGGCCCCGCTGGCCGCGAATCCACCCGCCGGGCAGGAGACGGCGGCAAGATCCCGCCGTACGGTTGAGAGGTGAGTCCGAGCGCCCCAGCTGGCGTTTCCGAGCTGGACCGGGCACGGGGCCGCCAGCAGGCGGCCTACCTCTCGATCCGCGTGCTCGCCGCTGCCGCGATCGCGTTCGTCGTGATCACCTCGTTCCAGGCCCGGCCAGCTCCGGGCGGCCACGGCGAGGCGCTGGGTGTCGCCGTGGCTCTCGCAGTGTTCTGCGGCGCCACCATCGCCGCGATGTGGCTGACGCAGGCCGGGTCGCCAGTGCAGCTAGCTGTGCTGCTGGTTGCCGTGGCCAGCGCGGCGGCGCTGATCGGCTTGCAAGGCAACGACGCGGCGTTCCTCGGGGTGTTCCCCGCCGTCTGCCTGGCCGCCCTGGTACTGCCGGTTCGCCTCAGCGCGCTGGTCGCCGGCGTGGCCGCTGGCGCGGTCTCGGTGGCATGGCTGGCAAACGGACGCGCACCCATCGCCGGCATCATCTTGAATGATTTCGGGATACTGGCGTTCTTCCTGCTGTCGCTGTTCGCCCGGCGGCTGCGGGAGAGCAACCAGCGGGCCGAACTGCTGCTGGCCGAGCTGGAGCAGACCCGGGCCGCGCAAGCCCGGGCCGCCGCGCTGGCCGAGCGTCAGCGCCTCGCCCGCGAGATGCACGACGTGCTGGCCCACTCGCTGTCCGGCCTGGTGCTGAACCTGGAGGGAGCCAGGCTGCTCGCCAGCCAGGGCGGCGCGGACCCGCAGGTCGGGGGCGCGATCGACCGGGCCCGCCGGCTGGCCAGGACCGGGCTGGAAGAAGCGCGGCGCGCTATCGGCATGCTCCGCGACGACGCGCTGCCGGGCCCCGAGCGGCTGGCCGACCTGGCCGCCGAGTTCGAGGGCGACACCGGCGTGCCCTGCAAGGTCGCCGTGACCGGCGACGACGAGCGGGACCTCGGCACCGACGGCCGGCTGACCTTTTACCGGGTCACGCAGGAGGCACTGACCAATATCCGCAAGCACGCCCGCGCCGACCGGGTCGAGATCCGCCTGGCATATGAGCCGGGCGGCACCAGGCTGACCATCGAGGACTTCGACACCTGCGGCAAGCTCCCGGCGCGATGTGACGGGACTGGCTACGGGCTCACCGGGATGAGAGAACGAGCCGAACTGCTCGGCGGCACGCTCACCGCCGGGCCCGCCGGCGGCGGGTTCCTGGTCGAGCTGTGGGTGCCGGCGTGAACGGGGCCATCCGCGTCCTGGTGGCCGACGACCAGCGCGTGGTCCGGGAGGGACTCGCGACGCTCCTCGGGCTGCTCACAGGGGTCGAGGTGGCCGGCACCGCAGCCGACGGCGACCAGGCACTCGCACTCGCCATCCAGCTGCGGCCCGACGTGGTGCTGATGGACCTCCGGATGCCTCACTGCGACGGGGTCGAGGCCACCCGCCGCCTGCGCGAGCATGACGCCAGCATCAAAGTGCTCGTCCTCACCACCTACACCGATGACCGCTCCGTCATCGACGCACTGCGCGCCGGCGCCCGCGGCTACCTCACTAAAGACGCCAGCGCCGGGGAAATCCGCGAAGCACTCCAGCGGGTCACCAGCGGCCAGGCCGCCATCGACCCGGCCGTCCAGCACCACCTGGTCAGCGCCATCGCGACCAGCCCATCCACCGCAGCCACACCGCAACTGCCCGCCGGGCTGACACAGCGAGAAGCCGAAGTGCTCGCACTGATCGCCCAGGGACTGTCCAACCTAGAGATCGCCGACCGGCTCGCGGTCAGCGAGACCACAGTCAAGAGCCACATCAATCATCTCTTCGCCAAGACCGGCGTCCGCGACCGAGCCCAAGCCGTCACCTACGCCTACCAGCACGGGCTCACCTGAACCGTCCCGCAACGTCCCGGGACCGTCCCGCAACAGGCAAGCCGCGGGCAGGAGCAAGACGCTACCCCTAGCGCCTGAAGTCGCCAGCAAAGCGGCAGGAGGAGGTCGCTGTATGCGGACCAACTGGCCATCTCCGCGGCTGCAAAGCCCCCGAACGGCTCATCTGGAGTCTGCAAGGTCATTCGCCCAGCTAGACGGCACTTCCAGGCGCTTGCAGACTCTCCAGGACGTGCGTCTGGGCTGATTTGCAAGCAGGGGGTCAGGGGTTCGAGTCCCTTAGCCCCACCAGGCAAGAAGGATAATTCGAACACTTGACCAACCACTTTGGTCAAAGCACAGCAGTAAAGTACAGCAGCCAGCGCTGGCATTGAGGTGGCATCCGCCGCCCTGGATCAGCTTCTGCGCAGGCCAGCCTGGAGGCGTGCCTCTGGCAGGCGATCAGGTCAGCCAGTCAATCGATTAAGCGAGCGGCACAGCCTGCCCGAGGTCGTCGGTAACTGCTGGCCGCTGACCACGATCCAGGCCCCGGCAGCCACCTCATCTGCAACCCTCTGCACCTCCGGGTCGCCGGTGGCTGGTGTCAGCAGGAAGTGCCGGGGGGACACTAGGCACCATGGCAGCCTGGCAGTACGCACAGCTGACGATCACTGTGGACGCTCGGACTGACGTTCATACTCGGACGATCTTGTGGCTTGGGCCGGGTGAGGGACTGCGCGAGGATCTCTCCGAGGGCGAGCAGCCCGTGCTAGATCTGCTCAACTTGCTCGGGGCTGCCGGGTGGGAGCTGGCCGGGGTTGAGGAAGACAGGAAGGGAGGGAACAGGGGAACGGACTGGGGTGCCACCTGGTCTTTGGTCACCTACACGTTCAAGCGCCCGGTTTCAGCCGGGGATGCCGGACAGCCTTAGAGCCGCCGGCCGCCCAGGTGTGCCGGGCATGATGACTTGGTGGGTAGCCAGCACCGCGGATAGCCACCGCGATTAGCCGGTGATCACCGTCAGCGCCGCGTCTGAGCCATCTGGCTGATCGAAGCCAGTTATCATCTCGTTTTGCGCGAATCACGCTCACACTGCGCCGATCACGTCGCTGAACTGATCCCTGGCTGCCGCTGGTCCCGGAATCTAGTCTGGTACGGAATTTGGCCGCCAGAGTGTACTCGGCGTATCGGGTCACCGGCTCGGAGCGTCAGCGGGGCAGCCTGCGGTGGCTGAAGGGACGTTGTGGCGCCAGGGGACAGGGACGATGTGACGCCAGGTGGCGAGGAGGGCCGGGCGACTTTTGGCGGCCTGCTTGCGGTCGGCGAGTTCCGGGCGCTGTGGCTGGCCCAGGTACTGTCGGTGGTGGGAGATCAGCTGGCACGGGTGGCGCTGATGCTGCTGGTGTACGCGCGGACCGGGTCTGCGCTGCTCGCAGCGGTTACTTTTGCGGCGAGCGTCGTGCCCACGTTCGCCGGAGGGTTAGCGCTGGCTGGCCTGGCCGACCGGCTGCCCCGCCGCCAGGTGATGATTGCCTGCGATCTGGTCCGTGCCGTCCTGGTCGCGGTGATGGCTATTCCCGGGGTCCCGCTGGCAGCGCTGGTGGCCCTGCTATTCGTCGTGACGATGGCCGGGACGCCGTTCAGCTCGGCCCGGGCCGCGCTATATCCGGAGGTCTTGCCCGGTGACCTGTACGTGCTGGGCAATGCGGTCACGCTCACCACATACCAGATCGCCCAGGTGATCGGCTTCGCCGCGGGGGGCGCCATAGTCGGGTTTCTGGGCGTCCGGACGTCTCTGCTGGCCGACGCCTCCACTTTCGCGGCGTCCGCGCTGATTACCCGGCTCAGGGTGGCTGCCCGGCCCGCGGCGCGACCCGCCAGGCACGAGCACGCATCTTCTGCCGGCCTGCGGGCGGCGATCCGGCTGGTGTTCGGCAGCCCGGCCCTGCGCACCCCAATGCTGCTGGGGTGGCTCGCCGCCTTCTACAACGCGCCCGAGGGCATCGCCGCTCCGCTCGCAGGAACGCTCGGTTCCGGGGCCGTTTCAGTGGGGCTGATCCTGGCTGCGCCCGCGCTGGGCGCATCGCTGGGCGCCGCCGTCTTCAGCCGGCTGGCTGGTCCGGCAGCGAGGCAGCGCTGGATGCGCCCGCTGGCCTTCGCCTCATGCGCTGTCCTGGTCCTCTTCGCGACCGGGCCACGGCTCCCAGCCGCGCTGCTGATCTTGTTCGCGTCCGGCGTATTCGACTGCTTCCAGGTCGCCGCGAGCGCAGCGTTCATCCGGGCCACGCCGCAGCCGCTGCGCAGCCAGGCATTCGGCCTCGCCCAGGCCGGGATGAGCCTGGGCCAGGGCACCGCGATGATCCTGGCTGGCGCTGCAGCGCTGCATTATGCTCCGGTCACGGTCATAGCTGTCAGCGGCGCCCTGGGCGCTAGCGCTGCAGCCGCGATCCGGAGCGGCCCGCATACCCGCCCCCCTGGCGGGGACGGCACGTAATTCAGTAGCAGTCGGCCAGCCCCCGCTGGTCGTTCCGGCGGGTGCTGACAAAGGGGGCCGGTCAGCCCCAGCCGCTGGTCTTCATGTCCGTCCTCCTCTCGCTGGCGCGTGCGGGTGCTGGCACAGGGGGCCGGTCAGCCCCAGCCGCTGGTCTTCATGTCCGTCCTCCTCTCGCTGGCGCGTGCGGGTGCTGGCACAGGGGCTGCTGGGCTGGCGGCCGGCCTGATCCCGGGCGAGCCTGTTGCGTCGTCAAACTGGCCCGTTCTCCCTAGTCGGCCACCAGGGCGGATTAATTACCTATATCTTCGCATTTACAACTTAGCGTCCGTGTGGCCGAGGCGGCGATAGCGCAGGTCCGGAGGGAGGCGCCCTGCTAAGTCCCGGCCGCCGTAAATCGCGGGTGGCCTCTAGGTCGTTACAATCAGATGATTGCTGCTTGACAGGACGCATACGGCTGCTGGAACAATGCTTCGCAATGTTCTGGACCACCGTTAACTGGTAGCTTCCGCCGCAGATACCCGTCAGCGCGGACGGAGGAGTTCTATGGGCTCGGGCCCGGCCAGCTGGCTGCACAGGCGCGCTGCGCGCGTCCGCGGCTGGCCTGTCTGGGCGCTTCCCCGCTGGCTCGCCATCTACGTGGTCCTGGTCACGGCCGCTGATGCCGCTGCTATCGCCGCTGCTGGCCGGATGACACCACTGCGCCCGGCACATTTGCTGCTGTTCGCGCTGCTGCTGGGATGCAGCGCCGTGACGGTGGAGATGACGCGACGGGCGGGGGAGAACGCCGGCCTGATCAAGGACGTATTCGGCGTCTGGGAACTGCCCATCGCCATTCTCCTGCCGCCGTTCTACGCCCTGCTGGCGCCGATCCCGCGGATCGCGCTGGCGCAGTGGCGCATCCGGGCGCTACCTGTCTACCGGCGGGTCTTCACCGCCGCCGCGATCGGGCTGTCCTATGGCAGTGCCTCGCTGGCCTTCCGCGTCATCGCCCATGCCCTCGGCGGGTCCGCCGCCGGGCATGACGCGGGCCGCCCGCTGTGGATCCTGGCGGTGGCGGCCTGCGGCGCGCTGCAGTGGGCCGTCAATAACTGCCTGATCCTGCCCGCGATCAAGGGCTCAGATCCGGCCGCCCGGATCCATGACCTGCTGCTGGCGCCCGAGCGGATACATAACGACCTGACCGAGCTGTGCGCCGCCGTCCTGGTGACGGCGGGCGCCGCGTTCACCCTAGTCACGCTCGCGTTCGCGCTTCCGCTGGTCACCGTGCTGCAGCGCTCGTCCCGGCACGCTCAGCTGATCAGCGAGTCCCGCATCGACGCCAAGACCGGCCTGCTCAACGCGGGCGCCTGGCAGCGCGAGGCCAGCGCCGAAGTCGCCCGGGCCGGCCGGAGCCGGGCCCCGCTGGCGGTCGCCCTCATCGACATCGACCACTTCAAGGCCGTCAACGATTCCCATGGCCACCTGGTCGGGGACCAGGTCCTCGCGGCGATCGCGCGTACCGTCCAGATGCTCCTGCGCCCTGGTGACCTCGTCGGCCGATTCGGCGGCGACGAGCTCGCCGTGCTGCTCCCGCAGACTACCGGGCCCGAGGCCGGGCGGATCGCGGAGCGCATCCGCGCGCATTTCGCCGATAGCGTCCACGCGGCCGCCAGCGCGCCGGACACCACGCTGGCCAGCTGCACTGTGTCCATCGGGGTTGCCGCCTTCGACGATGCGGCCACCGCCCTCACCGAGGTGCTCGCAGCCGCTGACGCCGCCCTCTACCGCGCCAAGCATTCCGGGCGCAACCAGGCCTGGATTACCACCGGTACCACGTCCCTCAGCGGGAACGCCGACTCAGAAGACCCGGACACCCACACCCGCTGACCCGCCCGGCCACCCGGCCGCCACCACGGCCGGGCTCCGGGAGGCCCGCGGCGCCCGCCGCTCCCTCCCCGGCGCCCCGCTGCCCAGGCCCCTGGACGCCTACGCCGGCGAGGACCAGCATCCGGGCTACGGCACCCTCACCATCACCCTCGGCGGGGGCAGCCTCCAGCCGCGCCTGGGCACGATGAACCTGAGCCTCGCGCACCGCCACTACGAGACGTTCGACCTCGAGTGGCACGAGCTCGGCGACCAGTCCCACCTCTTCCCGCTGATGTTCCTCGCGGACCCGGACGGCGACATCACGGCCCGGACCAGCAGCAGTGCGGGGCCGACGAGCTGCACGCTGCGGCCCGTTCGGCGCCGGAGGTTAGAGGGCCGCTGCCGCCGGGTACTCGATGGCCTCCTGCGCCTGCTGAGGACCGCCGGGCCGAGCGCCGCCCAGAATCTGGCCGTGTCCATGGGCGATGACCTGGTACGCGAACTCGGCGGCGACATCGTCCGCCAGATCCACTGACGTCGCCCGTGGGTTCAATCGGCCTGCCCGGATCTCGATCGCGAGCGCGCTGTCCGTCCGGCCGCTCGCGCGCCGCGCCGCGGTTCGCCGCTTTTGACGGCGGCCATCAGGCAGACCGACGAGGGGATGCACCGTTACGAGTAGGTGCGCAGTAGCGTTTGGGACGTCGTTGCCTGGGGTGTTCGGGGTGATGGCGCGGTGGCGGTGGGTTTACCGGGCGGCGGCACGGTCGGACACTAGCGAGCCGACCGCCTGGATGGTCTCGGGCAGGTACTCGCGTCGGCCGGTCCAGCGTTGCAGGGATCGCCAGTTCTTGCTGTCGGCGATGGCGTGCCCGGCGCAGATCCGTGTCGATGACTGGGCGTGGCGGGCCTGCTCCCGGGCGCGGGTCACCTCCGGGGCTGGGTCCTTGCCGGGCTTTTTCGGCGGGACGCTGACCTGGCCCGGGTGGTCGCGGTGCAGGCCGCGGTAGCCGGCGTCCATCTCGCATCTGACATCGGGGAACCGCCGCAGGAGATCGTCGGTGCCGTCGGTCTGCAGCGCGGTCGCCGGTGCTGATCATCCACTCCGAGGACGATCTGCGGTGCCCGATCAGCCAGGCGGAAGAGCTGTTCGTGGCCCTGCGCTGGCTGGGCCGCGAACCCGAGCTGGTCCGCTTCCCCGACGAGACCCACGAGCTGTCCCGGTCCGGCTCACCCCGGCACCGCATCATGCGCGCCCAGCTCATCCTCGACTGGTTCCGCCAGCACCTCGGCGACGAGGCCGGGGCCGGGCCTGCGGCTAGCTACTTCGACCTGAAAAACTCTGCGGGCTGAGTTCTGCCGCGTGGTGGTCCGTGATCTTCTGGCTGCCGGGCGGGAGGATGGCCTCGAAC
>Ga0187857_10003213_pt1 | contig 13423 bp, 9 predicted proteins | sample June2016WEW_8_10_FD_132984 | JGI IMG/M metagenome (GOLD analysis project Ga0187857, IMG submission 132984) | Peatland microbial communities from SPRUCE experiment site at the Marcell Experimental Forest, Minnesota, USA - June2016WEW_8_100 | ecosystem: Environmental > Terrestrial > Soil >...
CTTCGCCGGCTTCTTCGATAAGCTGGACCTCGGCCTGCTGCGGCGTTTGCGCTCTCCTTTGCAAGGGCATCCGCACTGGCTGAAGCTGCCGGGCGTGGAATGCTCCTCGGGCTCATTAGGGCAAGGGCTGAGTGTCGCCGTGGGCAGTGCGCTCGCCGGCCGGCTCGATGGCCGCGCTTACACCGTCTTCTGCATCATGGGCGATGGCGAGCAGCAGGAGGGACAAGTCTGGGAAGCTGCCATGGAGGCGGCTCACTTTAAGCTCGACAACATCGTGGCCATTCTGGACAACAACCATCTGCAGATTGACGGCAAGACCGAAACGGTTATGAACGTCGAACCGATCGCCGCCAAATACGAGGCTTTCGGCTGGCAGGTGGTGCGAATCGATGGGCATGACATGACGCAAATCGTCGATGCGTTGCAGGCGGCCAAGCAAAACAAGTCGGGCAAGCCATTGCTGATCCTGGCGGAAACCGTCAAGGGCAAAGGCGTCACTTTTATGGAGAACGCCGCCGGCTGGCACGGAAAGGCGCCGAATCGCAAGGAGTTGGATGAGGCGCTGCGGATTCTTGGGGTGGAAAGCCAGGTCCCGGTCGAGGAGATGTTTGCGCGCATGCAGCGCTATCAGCAGGAAATCGATGTCTCTCTCGCCGCGAAAATGCCGCGCTTCGGACGCGATTACTGGTGGAACTCGGGCGACAACATGAAGGCGAAGATGGAGCCAACGCGCAAAGGCTTCGGCAAGGCGCTTTCGCTGGAAGGCGGCGATCCGCGTGTCGTCTGCCTCGGGTTGGACATCTCCGGGTCGATCACGATCAGCGAGTTTTACGAAGGCCACCCGGAACGAGCCAGCCGCTGGTTGAGCATGGGCATCGCCGAACAGTCGGCGACCTCGGTTGCCGCCGGACTGGCCAAGGAAGGCAAGCTGCCGGTCATGGGCACCTACGGTACGTTCGCGGCGGCTCGCAACCTCGATCAACTGCGCGTCTCGGTTTGCTATGGCAACTTTAATGTCCTGGTCGCCGGTGCGCACGGTGGCGTTTCGGTAGGTCCGGACGGAGCCACGCATCAGGCTCTGGAGGACCTGTTTGCCATCTGCGGCTTGCCCAACATGAGCGCCGTGGTTCCCTGCGACTCCGTGGAGACGAGGAAGGCCACCCAGAAGCTGCTTCTGGGGGTGATCGGACCGAAATACATCCGCTTTGCCCGCGAGGCAACGCCGGTCGTCACAACCGACCAAACGCCCTTCGAATTCGGCAAGGCCAATGTAATCCGTTTCCGCGGCGAGCAGCCGAACTTCATCGACGCCTTCGAAACCTGCCTGGAAAGCGATTACCGCAACAAACACGAGAACCTGACGATCATTGCCTGCGGTCCAATGGTGCCCGAGGCCATGCGCGCCGCCTGGATGCTCAAACAGGAGTTCGGTTACGAGACGCGCATCCTGAACGTACACACCTTGAAGCCGATCGACCGGCGGGCGATTCTGCGCGCCGCTCGCGAGACTCAGGTCATCGTTACCGCTGAAGAGCACCAGATCGGTGCGCTGGCATGGCGCGTGGCCGGACTTATTCTGGAAGATCCCGAGTCCCTAAAAATCCCGGTGGTTGCCGGCTATATCGGCGTCAAGGACCGCTTTGGCGATTCCGGCGCTCCCTGGGAACTGGTGAAGGAGTTCGAGGTTGCGGCCGAACACATCGCGCAGAAGGCAGCGGAGCTGATGCGCGCTAAGCAAGGGTTGCGGCCGGATCATAGCGTGAAGACCGTTTCCTGAAGCGCCCGGTTGTCGTAAGTTGGAAAGCGCCAAGGGGACTTGCTGCAATTCGTAGCGTAATGCTTTGATGGAAAGCCGCCCGGTCGGGCCGTAAAGCACCAAGGGCTCTCAATTGCTGAGAGCCCTTGCGATTCTGGTGCTATTCCTTGGCCGCGGAATTCAATCTAATGAAGTTCTTCCTGGACTTCGCGTATGGCTCTTTCTATGTGCTCCAAGGCCATCTGCGAATGACGGCCGCCCCTTTCTCTCATTGCCTCGTGGATGGAATGCTGGGCGGACCGAAGCGAGTCCAGGGCCGCACCCATATGACGACGATACCCGTGCTCCTGGCCGATGAGGACGCCTACGCTCAGGACACCAAAGAAGGCGAGAATGATGAGGACGCCACGGATCAATCTTGATTTCTTTGACATGCAATGCTCCTTTAGGTGAGTGCTTCTATTGTGTAATTGTTGTTTTGCTTCCAAGCCACTCTTCAGAAGCGCAAACACGGGACCAGAAAGTGCTCCGCGCACGTCAGAATAAAAACGGCTGCGACGCAGCGCAAGGGACTTCAGTGGGGGCGCTCAAAAAAAGTAAAGTATTAGCGATGCTGAAATTTCGTGCGAGTTCAACGAACCGCATGCCCGCGCCTGGAGCGCGAGCGGACGCATATCTGACCGAAGCCCCGGTCAGTCGCCGGATGGACCGGCAGTGGAGATAAGAGTGGCGGCCGCGGGTTTCCGCTCTCCGCGGTTACGGCTGAAGGCATTCAGGATACCCACAATCGCCAGATATCCGGCACCAATTCCGAATGCGATCGAAAGCACAATGGTCAAAAGCAATGCGAGTGGAACAAATAGAGTCGTCAAGTCTCTCAACCTTTTTATCAATACGCTCGCTCCAGCCCGTTCGTAATGTCAGCGGGGGAGCCGCAGCCAAGAGCCTACAACATAAGATGCTCGGAAAAGATCAAGCTCACGTTAAACCTTTGTGCCTGTGGAGAACAAGTCCGATTTTGGAATCTCCGGTTGTTCCACGCATCCTTGAACCATTTCCCGTTGCGAATTCTCCGCGGCTCTGTTGCGGGAACCCGTTGCCAACGGCGCTTCGGCGATCGCGCGCTGCTTGTTCTGTTATGCCTCAGTTTGACGCTTGACTCTATTGCCTTCTAAGATACCTGAGTCGAAGTGTCTTCCACACTTTCCGACGTTTCCAGCGGACTGTCCACGTAACTGTGGGTCCTGTACCACGTAACGTGGGTGTCGCTGGTCGCGCCGGAGGCGTTATTTTGGGATGCCAATTACAAAGATCTCGGTGCGCGGCGCGCGCCAGCACAACCTCAAGAACATCTCGGTTGAGATTCCGCGCAACTCCCTGACGGTGATCACCGGGCTCAGCGGTTCGGGCAAGTCATCGCTGGCCTTCGACACCATCTATGCCGAAGGGCAGCGGCGCTATGTCGAGACGCTGTCGGCGTATGCGCGTCAGTTTCTGGACCAACTGGAACGGCCCGACGTCGATGCGATCGACGGTCTGAGCCCTGCCATCTCCATTGAACAAAAGACTACCAGCCGTAGCCCGCGCTCGACTGTAGGGACAATTACTGAGATTTACGATTACTTGCGCCTGCTTTACTCCTCCATAGGGCTGCCCCACTGCCCAAAGTGCGGCAAGGAGATCACCCGGCAGTCGGCTGACCAGATCGTGGCGCGGTTGCTGGAAATGGTTCCTCATGACGAATCCGGCACGGGGCAGACCCGCGTGATGCTGTTGGCCCCATTGGTGCGGGGTCGCAAGGGCGAGTTCAAGAAGGAACTGGAGAAGCTCGCCCAGCACGGATTTACGCGCGCCCGCATCGACGGCGAGTTGGTCAACATCGAAGCGGATATCCGCCTCGACAAGCGTCGCAACCACACCATCGAGGTGGTGGTGGACCGCCTGCTGCTAAAGGCCGGAATCGAGCGCCGTCTGACCAATTCCGTCGAGGTTGCCATGAAGCTCGGGCAAGGGCTGGTGCAAGTGGCTGTCGTCGGCGGCGATGAGCGGCTGTATTCCTCGCGCATGGCGTGTCCCGAGTGCGGCATCAATGTTCCGCAACTGGAGCCGCGATCGTTTTCCTTCAACAGCATCTACGGCGCGTGCCCGGAGTGCAACGGCCTCGGCTCGAAATATGATTTTGACCCCGCCAAGATTGTGGTGGACTGGTCGAAGCCCCTGCTGGACGGCGGCCTCGGACCCGGCAGCGGGTCTACCTATCTTCAGTCGTTGCTGAAGCGTGCTGCCGAGGTACATCGCTTTGACCTGGCGGTGCCATTCGAGCAGCTCCCGGCGGCGACACAGAACCTGATCCTCTACGGACCGGAGAAAAGCAGCCCCGCCGGTTTTCGCGGAGTTTTCGCCTTCCTGCGGCAAATGATCGAGGAGTCGAACTCCGACAGCTACCGCGAGTGGCTGCTGAACTACATGTCCGCCACGCCCTGTCCTCGCTGCGAGGGCAGGCGCCTGCGGCCCGAGAGCCTTGCCGTGAAGGTCAACGGCATGTCCATTTCCGACTTTACGGCGCTGCCGGTTTCGCGAGCCGTCGAGGCGGTGCCCGCCATCCGCCTGAACGAACGCGAAGAGAAGATTGCGGGCCGCGTGCTGCGCGAAATCGGTGAGAGGCTTGGCTTTCTTAATCATGTCGGCCTGGGCTACATTGCTCTGGATCGTTCGGCGGCCACGCTTTCCGGCGGCGAAGGGCAGCGTATCCGGCTGGCGACGCAGATCGGCTCCAAGCTGCGCGGCGTGCTCTACGTGCTGGACGAGCCTTCGATCGGCCTGCATCACCGCGACAACGCCCGCCTGCTGCAATCGCTCGAATCTCTGCGCGATCTGGGCAACACCGTGCTGGTGGTGGAGCACGATGAAGAAACCATCCGGCGCGCTGATTACGTCATCGACCTGGGACCCGGCGCCGGCCGGCACGGAGGCGAGGTTGTCGCCGCCGGAACTCCCCAGCAGATTGCCGATGAGCTCGAATCGCTGACCGGCCAGTACATCAGCGGACGGCGGCGGATCGGCGTGCGTCACGAGCGCCGGCAGCCCAATGGCGCGGCCATCGCAATCCTCGGGGCGCACGAGAACAACCTGAAGAATCTGGATGTCAGCTTTCCGTTGGGCGTTATGACGGTCGTGACCGGCGTCTCCGGCTCCGGCAAGTCGACGTTGGTGAATGACATCCTCTACCGCGCCCTGGCGCGCCAGCTTTACCGTTCGCGCGAAGATCCGGGCAAGCACCGCGCCATCAGCGGAAGCGAAAACATCGACAAGGTGATACGCATCGATCAGTCGCCCATCGGGCGTACGCCGCGCTCAAATCCGGCGACCTACACGGGGGCCTTCACCAACATCCGTGAGCTTTATGCCATGCTTCCGGAGTCGCGCGAGCGCGGTTACAAGGCCGGCCGCTTCTCCTTCAACGTGTCGGGAGGCCGTTGCGAGGCCTGCCAGGGCGAGGGCGAGCGCCGCATCGAGATGAACTTCCTGCCGGATGTCTACGTGCTCTGCGAGGTCTGCGGCGGCAAACGCTACAACCGCGAGACACTGGCCGTGAAGTACAAGGGGTACTCGATTGCGGACCTGCTGAATACGCCGATCTCGGACGCACTCGGCGTATTGGAGAACATTCCGCAGGCGCGGCAGAAGTTGCAGACACTGGTTGACGTCGGGCTCGGCTACATACACCTTGGCCAGTCCTCGGTCACGCTCTCGGGCGGCGAAGCGCAGCGCATCAAGCTGGCGCGCGAGCTCAGCAAGCGCCAGACAGGGCGCACGCTCTACCTGCTCGACGAGCCAACCACCGGCCTGCACTTCGAGGACGTGAACAAGCTGCTCGACGTGCTGCACCGGCTCACCGATCTGGGCAACACCATCATCATCATCGAGCATAATCTCGATGTCGTCCGCAACGCCGACTGGATCATCGACCTCGGGCCGGAGGGCGGCGAAGAGGGCGGACGCCTGGTCGCCCAGGGAACGCCGGAGCAGGTTGCACGGGTAAAAAAGTCCTATACCGGGCAGGCGCTTTCAGGCGTGCTCAAGGCCTAGGGCGGTGACAGAGATGCTGTATCCCAAGAGATGAACGTCATTCCGAGCGAGCGACACGTCTTTCGTCGCGAGTCGAGGAATCTTTTGTGTTGCTTTTGCTGCAAGAAACAAAATATCCCTCCACTCCGCGCCCGAACAGCTTCTTGCTTATCGAATGTAATGTCGGGTACGCAGCTACAGTTTTCGCACAGGAGGAGAACCCGCGGATGACTACTGACGACAGGAACGCCCCGCTGACTCCGGAGGCACACAGCGTGCTGACACAACGGCTGCTTTCCCAGGTGACCTACATTCGCCTGCACAAGCCGCCCAAGCGGTAACGCGCGCACCTTCGCTACCAAGAGCGATTCCAGAGCCGGTATACCCCAATTTCGGATCGGAGCGTACAGATAGCGCGTCGAACACCGCAAGATGAAGATTTCGTCATCTTGGGCCTCTTCGGCTAACGCCGAACCGGGCTCCCACATCACACGCTCAATAACCGAGGATGTTATTCGCCCCTCGGTGGTGAGCGGCCCACCACTTCCTAAGTGGTGGGCTTTTTTGCGCCGCGAATCTGATCTATCGGAAGATGGCGTCGACCAGGTGTTTCGCGATGAAGGCGCCGCCGTAAGCCATTACGGTCATGTAGGTGAATTGAAGCGCGGGCCACTTCCAACTGTTGGTTTCACGGCGCACAACGGCCAGCGTCGAGGTGCACTGCATGGCGAAGGCGAAGAAGATGAGCAGCGCAGCCGCGCCTCCCAGGCTGAGATCACTGTGCAGCGCCTGTTGCAGGTTCATGGCGTGCTGTTGGGGATCGACGCCATAGAGCGTGCCCAGCGTGCCTACGATGACCTCGCGCGCGGCTAATGAGGTAAGCAAGCCGACACCAATCTTCCAGTTGAAACCGAGCGGAGCGATGACCGGCACAAGCGAATGACCGAGGCGTCCCGCGATGCTGTTCTGAATGGCCGGCGGTTGTCCCTGATGGAGCGGCAGGTTGGTCAGAATCGCCAGCAGCAGCGAAACCGCGAGAATGACGGTTCCAGCGCGCCAGACGAAGGCTTTAGTGCGGTCCAGGAGGCGCATTCCAAGCGAGCGCAATGTCGGCCAGCGATAGGGCGGCAACTCCAGCAGGAAGGGAACATCCTTGCTTTTGAGGATGGAGGACTTCAGCATGCGCGCGGTGAACAACGCGGCCAGAAACCCGATCACGTAGAGCCCCAGCATGGCCAGCGCGCGCGAGCCGAAAAATACTCCCGCGATACGCGCGTCAGGCACAAACGCGGCGATCACCATGGTGTAAACCGGCAGACGCGCCGAACACGTCATGAAGGGGGCAACCATGATGGTGGCCAGGCGGTCGCGCTTGTTCTCGATGGTGCGGGTCGCCATGATGGCCGGAACCGCGCAGGCGTATGCCGAAAGCAGCGGGATGAAGGCTTTACCGTTCAATCCGAAGCGGGACATGGTGCGGTCGGCGATCACGGCTGCACGCGCCAGGTATCCCGAGTCTTCCAGTACCCCGATCAGCAGGAAGAGCAGCAGAATCTGCGGCAGAAAGACCAGCACCGAGGAAACACCCTTCCAGGCGCCATCAATCAACAAAGAGCGGATCAGTGCGTTATGGACATGGGGAGAAACGGCGGTCCCCAGGTAATCGAGCGCGTCCTGAAGAATTCTGGAGAGAGGCTGGCCGGCGGCAAAGATCGTCTGGAAAACGGCAACAACCACCAGAAAAAAAATCAGTGGACCCCATAGACGGTGCAGATAAACGGCATCCAGGCGGCGTGTCCACACGGGCGGCAAGGGCTTGCGGTAGTTGGACTGAACATTGATGCGTTCAGCCCATTGCCGGCATTCGCGGACATCGTGCAGCATGGGCAACTCAGTCGGTTGCGGCTGGTGCATGGCCGAACTGATGAAGTGATCGACGGCCTCCAGGCCCTCTCCGCTGACCGCACTAACGAGGGCCACGGGAGTGCCCAACTGCCTCGCCAGCGATAACACATCGATATGACCGTCGCGGGCGCGCAGGGAATCGGCCATGTTGAGCAGCACCAGCGTAGGCAGTCCGAGGCTGATGACCGGCGCCGCCAGCGCCAGGTGACGGCCAAGATTGGTGGAGTCGAGCACCAGCACGATGGCGTCCGGCGGCTCGATTCCCGTCATTTGGCCGCGCAGAACATCGACCGTGACGCGCTCGTCCTCGGATTTTGCGTGCATGCTGTAGATGCCCGGCAGGTCGATCAGGGCGACACGCTCGCCGTCCTGCAAAGTGATGTATCCGGTGAAGTGTTCGACGGTGACGCCGGGAAAATTCGCGACCTTGCGGTTGAGGCCTGTAAGCTGGTTGAAGAGCGTGGTCTTGCCGCAATTGGGCGGGCCTACGAGAGCGATCGTGCGGATTGATTTCTGGTCCACACCTTCCAGTACGCTTGTGCCGAAGGAAGGGCCGCAGCACTCGCGCGAGGACATCAGGCCTGCTCCTGGACCGAGGGGATTCGCACCAGGATGTGCTGTGCGGTAGCGCGCCGGATTGCCACTTCCGTTCCGTCAAGCCGGTAAACTCTGGGATCACCGCCGGGACCGCATTGGCCGGAGACGACTTCGACGCCGCTCATGAACCCGAACAGCATGACTTGCTCGGCGGCGCTTGCCGGCAATTGAATCTCGTGAATGATAGCGTGAACACCTTGAGGAAGATCGCAAAGCGGCACAAGTTGTATTTCCCGGCTGGGATCGGCAACGTTTGCCTTCGCGGAAGCGGCGCTCTCCGGGAGCCCCGATGCGGGGCGGCGCTGGCCGGCGTGCTTTGCCGCACGAACAGGCGGACGCGTCTTGGAGGACGGGGCCCGGCTTGCGAATCTGAAAATCATTTTCAACTCCAACTCTATTGTCAGCCAGTGCGGCACGGGGGTCAACCATAGATATCACGCTCAGATGTGATCCAGAGCACATCGCCCCGCCCGTGATCTCTGCCAGCCTCGTTCACCGCAAGCTTCCGCGTGCTTCGGGCCGTGGATTCCGGCTTTCGGCTTGAATCTTCCCGTTTCGCGGACGGATGCTCGATCCACTCAGGCAAGGCGACTTCGGAGTTACGGATTCCATACGCCCGGGATCGCAGATTGTAAATATTCTTCGACTTCCTGTACTTTGTTAAGGTTCCGGCTTTAGTTCTTAGGACAACAATAGGGGGCATGCTGTTGACAACGGCAGGGCAAAAGCTCCGGGCACTTCGTGAGCAGTTGGGGTTCACCATTCGAGAAGTGGAGGCGGCAAGTTTACGGATTGCGGCGAAACACCAGAACGACGATTTTGGTGTTCCATTAAGCAGGCTATCCGACATTGAGACCAAAGGGGTCATCCCCAGCATCTTCCGGCTGTATTCGTTCAGCATCATCTACCGGCGCGACGTGCGTGAACTGCTCTCCTGGTATGGCATCGACGTCAACCAGACAGCCGGCGACCTGTCGCTGATCGAACCTCCGCGTTCGCACCTTTCGGAGGCACTGGCAAGCGCAACGGCGATGTATCTGCCGACGGAAATCGATCCCGGCTTCGATGTCAGGCGCACGACGAACATGGGCCGCATGATCCAGCGCTGGGGGTTGGTGCCGCTTTCGCACCTGGCCCATCTGCAGCCGGAGCGCTTTGTTTATGGATATATCGGCAGCGAGGATCTCACCATGTATCCGCTGCTGCTGCCCGGCACTTTTGTGCAAGTCGACGAGTCGCGCAACAAAGTGCAGGAAGGAACGTGGCGCTCCGAATATGAACGGCCGGTTTACTTTGTCGAGACGCGCGAAGGGTTTGTATGTTCGTGGTGCGCGGTGGTTGGCGATTCGCTGATCCTGCAACCACATCCGCTCTCGCCGGAGCGTCCTCGTTCCCTGAAGCAGCCGAACGAGGCGGAAATCCTGGGACAGGTTGTTGGGATTGCTATGCGGCTCGATGACTGGTTTGCAGCCAGTTCCTCGCGTCTTCCAACGCGCGCAACGCGAGAATCGTAGCCTTGGCATGGATGAGTGTGGCGGCGTGTGCCCCGGCCGGCACAATCAATCGCAGAGGAGCCGATTTATTGAGCAGAACCTGTGGCGCCCCGAGCTCGACTTGCTGAGGAGCCTCCACTTCCCGCATGAGTTGGGAGAGCGGCGCGCGAAGCACCTGTGTCAGCATTTCCAAGTGCGCGCGGCACATGGCTTCCGTGGCAGCGGCGGTTCCATGGGTGCGTGCCAGCCCCCAATGACGGTAGTTTCCTTTCTCATCTCGAAGACTGGTGATGTAGGCGAGACGAGACAAAAGCCCGGGTATTCCAGACAAGGTGCGCCGGGCAAAATCTTCCGAAGCACTGAACAGTGGCATTCAGCCCCCTCAGCCGCGCCTGCCGCATTACGCGACGTATGTATCAAGAGTACATCGATCCGGTCGATTTCCGAAACGAAAGACGGGGCCTGTTCTGGAAATAGAACGTGGAATCGTTTTGCGTGGTCCAAGGCGACGCCGTGGGCTAAGTTCAACCTGTATTGTGCAATCATCGCCATGCTTACTGACCGGAAGAACACGCCGGAGTTTTCATGATCACGATTTTTCTGATCACCGGGGTTGTCGCCGCGCTGGTCTTCGTGTTCTACATAGCGCGCCGTAGTGTTCTGTCATCACAAACCTACGACGAACTAAGCCGGCAACTGGTGCCTGTCGATATCGCCGCATTCCGCAATCTTGTCGACCCAAACGAAACCCGGTACCTGCGCGAGAAGCTCGCGCCAGCCGCGTTCCGCGCGGTACAGCGGCAGCGCCAGATCGCGGTCTTGGCTTATGTCAAGGCGGTGGCGCACAATGCGGCGCTGCTGATCGCCATGGCGGACCCGGCGACAACCAACCCGAATCCCGAAGTTGCCGCGACCGCGCGAGCGGTGGTCGAACAGGCTTTGCAACTGCGTATTCGTTCGTTGTTGTTGATCATGAAGCTGTGGGCGGGGATCGCGTTCCCGGGGCTGATCGTGGCGGGATCGTCGATCGTTGACCGCTATCAAAGTGTTTCGTCCGGCTTTGTCGATTTTGTTCATCTGAGCCGCCCGGACGGGACTACGGATCCGTTACGAAGTTCCTAGAGCGGCTTTCCACCCCAACAAGCGCAACATCGGCGCTTGTCGGGGACACCGGCGCCGGGAACCTGGCGCGTTCGGCTGCTTCGTGTGATTACGTTTTGACTGGTCCAGGCCCGGTTAGAACGCATAGGACGGCGACTACGGTGTTGTGTTGTGGGTGTTCCGGTTCACGTTGCGGTTTTCTATGCATTATCTCCCCCAGAAAACCCGGCGCGAACCGGGACCTCCCAATAAACGACGCGCTGCGGTGTTGTCCTGTCCTGTAATTTCCCGACATGTTGATCCCTTTCGCAGCCTCTTAGGATCATTCCCAGATTGGTATAGCCGCCCGGCAACATAAATTTGGAAGCGTCATCCCGACCGAAGTGAAACGGAGTGGAGGGATCTTTATTTTTCCGCGGCAAAACAAACAAAAGATTCCTCGGCTCCCACCCCAGCGACAGCAAAAACTGCCGTCGCTGGGGACCCCGGCTCGCGGCCTGGAGAGCGATGTGTTATTTGTCGCACAGCTCGTGAGCGCATTGCGGCAGCACAGCTTAAGTGCTCTCAAGGCAAGGCGCCGCTCGCTTGATCTCATAACGACGTTGGCTCCGCTGCCCAGAGTACGATGGTCAGCGGCGAAGCAAACCGGAACTCGGGAACGGAGCCAACGATGTTGATTATAGGCTGTGATTTCCATGCTGGGTTTCAGGTTTTGTCGATCTTTGACAACCGAAGTGGAGAAATAACTGAGAAGAGGCTGGCGCATCCTCAGGAAGCAATAGCGTTTTACCAAGGTCTGAAAGAGCCCGCCAGGGTCGGGATCGAAGCTGGGGCCCCGTGTCAGTGGTTCCGGCGGTTGCTGGCCGAGTGCGGTCATGAGCTGTGGGTAGGCGATGCGGCGAAGATTCGAGCGGCGGAGACGCGCAAGCAGAAGACCGATCGTCGCGACGCCGAGCTGATCATGCGGCTGATGGTCGAGGGGCGATTCCCGAGGATCTGGGTTCCGAGCGAGGAGGAGCGCGATGTACGGCAGTTGCTGATGGATCGGCATCACCGCCTGCGCGCCCGGACAGCGGCCAAGAACCAGTTGCAGTTTCTGGCCATGAACCAGGGCGTGCAGAAGGGCCAGCGGTTGTGGACCGAGGCCGGGCGCCAGTTGTTGGCCAATCTGGAGATGATGCCGCACGCGGCGCGGCGGCGCGACCAGTTGCTCGGGTGGGTCGGCTTGCTCGATCAGCAGAGCGCGGCGCTGGATGTTTTGATTGCCGCGGAAGTGAAGCAGCGGGCAGAGGCGCGGCGGCTGATGACGCATCCTGGCATTGGTTCACAGACGGCACTGGCGACGGTGCTGACACTGGGCGATGTGAGCCGGTTCGCACACGCCCGCAAAGTGCCCAGCTATCGGGGACTTGTCCCCAGCGAGTACAGCTCAGGGGGCAAGCAGCGGCTGGGACACATCAGCAAGCAGGGATCGGCGCTGCTGCGCTTTCTCCTGGTCGAGGCCGGCCAGACGGCGGTGCGATTCGACGAGGAGTTAAAGCGCGTTTACAAACGCATGTGCGCCAGAAAGGGCAATCGCGCGGTGGCCAAGGTGATGGTGGCCCGTCGATGGGCAGTGAGGTTGTACTGGATGCTCCGCAACCAGTGGACGTATGCGGAGTTGGTTCGTCATGCGGGTGAGCCCGAGTCATTCCGTGGCAAGCAGTAACTGAGCCGTTCGCTTGTGTGGGCAGCCCGCCTCCCCTGGCGGCAGGGGAGTTCGAAGAAGAGAATCTTGGGAGCAGTTGCCGAATAGATGGTTGGTGGAACCAACGTTCCACCGCATGATTCTAAACAACGAGCCCGGACATGCTTCGTCCAAAAGCAACAGCAAAAGCAACAACGCTGGGGAAAGGAAAAAGGCACCGCCCCTCCATGGGAGTCGTGTGCCTTGACAACCCCAACGTCGTTATAGACGGGATGACGTTGTTCGGCGGGATACAGCAACTCGGGAACTGCCTGCTAAGCGATGTGGCCCTTGGCAATGATTCCCAGAACAGCGGAGGCAAGGATCAGCCAGGCGGAGTTCACGCGCCAGCGGAACAGCAGCAGCGCACTGACGGCAGCGATCAACACGGTCAGCCAATCCACCAGCGCGGCAGCTCCAAGCTGCCAGGTCACTACCGCCATCAGCGCCAGCGATGCCACGTTGATTCCGTCCAGGACCGCACCCGCGAAGGCGGAGCGGCGCAGACGTGGGATCAAGGGCGCGCTGGCCGCCACGAAAACGAAGGCGGGAAGAAATATCCCGGCGGTGGCGGCGAAGGCCCCGGCCGGACCATGGAGGAGATATCCGATGAACGTTGCAGTAGTAAAAACGGGTCCGGGCGTGATTTGCCCAACGGCAACCGCATCGAGCAGTTGCTGCGCAGTGAGCCAGCCGCGCCGTTCGACAAATTCCGCGCGGAGAAAGGCGAGCAACACGTATCCGCTGCCAAAAAGCACCGAGCCTATTTTTACGAAG
>Ga0187857_10003214_pt1 | contig 13421 bp, 14 predicted proteins | sample June2016WEW_8_10_FD_132984 | JGI IMG/M metagenome (GOLD analysis project Ga0187857, IMG submission 132984) | Peatland microbial communities from SPRUCE experiment site at the Marcell Experimental Forest, Minnesota, USA - June2016WEW_8_100 | ecosystem: Environmental > Terrestrial > Soil >...
ATAACGGGCGGCATCGGACACAATCTGCCGCAAGAGGCCCCGCGCGCCTTTGCCGAAGCGATCATCGATGTCGCCGAAGTCTGATCGGCCCCAATACCCTGCGGGCAGAAAAACCCAGTCCGCAGGGCGCTATCTGGACAACGCCGTCGGGCAAGAAACGACAGAAAAAGACCGCGCAATGAGCCAAATCGGAAAAGTCGTGTACACGGCAAAAACCCACACTACCGGCGGGCGGGAGAACGGCGTCTCGCGCAGTTCTGACGGCCGCCTCGACGTCAGGCTTTCGACTCCCGGCTCGGCGCGCATCGGCACCAACCCGGAGCAATTGTTCGCCGCCGGCTGGTCGGCGTGTTTCGAGAGCGCGATTGCGCTTGCGGCCCGCAACAGGAAAATCACTTTGCCGGCTGACGTGGCGATCGACGCCGAAGTGGACCTGAACTTGGCGGACGGCGGTTACTTCCTCCGCGCTCGCCTCAACGTCAGCCTGCCTGGTGTGGAGCGCGAAGCAGCCCAGGCCCTGGTGGACGAAGCGCACCGGATTTGTCCGTACTCAAAAGCCACGCGCGGCAACATCGACGTTGCGATCAACTTGGTCTGAACCTGTCTCTCTCGGAAAGGACGCGCCATGAAATGGCTCACAATTCTGGTGCTCGCAATTGCGATCGCTGCAGCCATCGTTGCCGGACTGTCGTTCGCATCCGGACGCACCGAAGACCAAGCCGCACTGATCTTCGGCGTCAAGACTCCCGCCGGATGCTGCCAATGGCAATCGATCGCCGTCTCTCATGGAACCGGTTTGGACGAACTCAGAGGCATCCTCGGCAGCGATGTGACGGTGCAGGCGAATCGAAAAGGAATGCTGCCGTTTCCGGATACGCGACGTAGTTGATGGAAAAGGAGAGAGCACCATGGCTTTAATAATCAATGTCAACGGGACCGCGCACAGCGTCGATGTCGATGGCGACACGCCGCTGCTCTGGGTGTTGCGCGACGTGCTGGGCTTGACCGGCACCAAGTTCGGCTGCGGCATGGCGCTGTGCGGCGCCTGCACCGTGCACGTCGATGGCGTCGCCACCCGCTCTTGTATCACCTCAATCGACAGCGTCGGCAAATCGCAGATCACAACGATCGAGGCGATCGGCGCGACGGCCGCCGGCGCCAAGATCCAGAAGGCGTGGCTCGACCGCGAGGTCGTTCAATGCGGCTACTGCCAATCGGGCCAGATCATGTCCGCGTCGGCGCTGCTCGCGAGCAACTCGCACCCGAGCGATGCCGACATCAACGCGGCTATGTCCGGCAACATCTGCCGTTGCGGAACCTATGTGCGAATTCGCGAAGCGATAAAGCAGGCCGCGCAATAGAGCGACCAGGGAGGCCCACGATGACCCTCGATCGAATTGCTCACCCCGCCACCGACACCGGCGAACCGTCGGCATCGGAGAGCAGAACCACCTGGCGCGATTGTCCGATGCTAGGCGCCGGAGGTCTTGCAGCCCCGCTGCTGCCGACATTCGCATTCGCACAAACCAGGAAGGAGAGTAGCCCCATGGACTTCGTCAAGGTCGGACAGGAAAACTCGACACCCATCGAGCTCTATTACGAGGATCACGGCTCGGGCTTGCCCGTCGTGCTCATCCACGGTTGGCCGTTGAACGGCGACGCATGGGAAAAGCAGACCGCCGCGCTGCTCGCATCGGGCCATCGCGTGATCACCTACGATCGCCGCGGCTTCGGCCGGTCCAGCAAGCCCGGTGTCGGCTACAACTACGATACTTTCGCAGCTGATCTCAATGTCTTGTTGGACGCCCTAAATCTCACGGACGTGTCGCTAGTCGGACATTCCATGGGCACCGGTGAGATCACGAGATACATCGGCAAATACGGCACCAAGCGAGTACGAAAGGCCGTGCTGGTCGGCACGCTCGGCCCTTACCTGGTCAAGGCGCCGGACAATCCGGAGGGCGTCGACGCGAGCGTGTTCAGCGCAACTCGCGCCGGCATCAAGGCGGACCGGCCGGTCGCGTTGATGGATTTTCTGAAGAATTTCTACAGTGTCGGCGGCGCTGACGGAAAGCTGGTCAGCGAGCGCGTGATTCAGGCCAATTGGACGGTCGCCATCGGCGCGTCGCCCATCGGCACCCTGGCGTGCATCGACGCCTGGATCGAGGACTTCCGCAAGGACCTGCCCAAGAACGACGTGCCGACCCTGATCATCCACGGCGACGACGACCGCATCCTGCCGGTGGATGCAACGGCGAGGCGGCAAGCGAAGATGATCAAGAACGTCAAGTACGTGGAGCTCAAGGGAGCCTCCCACGGCTTAACCTGGACGCGGGCGGAAGAGATCAATGCCGAGCTCGTGCCTTTCCTTGCCTAGGGCTTGATCCCGAGAAGCGGTTTTCGCCCGAGCATGCAGCACATCATCCGCGAAGCGAACAGGAAGACCGACAATGACCCTCCCGCAAATCGATTACCGGGCCCCGGAGCCAGAACAGACCACCGCAGCGAACGGCGTCTCCCGCCGCAGGTTTCTGCTGGCGGGGGCCGCCTCCGGCGGCGGCTTGATGCTCAGTCTACATCTGCCCTTTGCCAGCCGCGATGTCGCAGCGGCCGGCGCTGACGGCTTTGTGCCCAACGCCTTCATTCGCATCGCGCCGGATGGGCCGGTCGTGCTGACCATGCCCTATGTCGAGATGGGCCAGGGCACCTACACCGCGATCCCGATGCTGATCGTCGAAGAGCTCGAAGTGGACCTGGAACAAGTTCGGCTTGAACATGCGCCGCCCGACGAAAAGCGCTACGCCAATCCGTTGTTGGGCGTGCAGGCAACCGGCAATTCGAACGCGATACGCGGGGCGTGGCAGCCGCTGCGCCAGGCCGGCGCGGTTGCGCGAACCATGCTGGTATCGGCGGCGGCCAAACGCTGGAATGTCGATCCGGCATCCTGCCGGGCGCAAAGCGGGGAAGTGCTTCACGCGCCCACCGGCAGAAGGGTCAGATATGGCGATCTTGCCGCCGAGGCCGCACGCCTGCCGGTCCCGGAGAACGTGGCGCTGAAACGCCCGGAGGACTTCAAGCTCATCGGCAAGCTGGTAAAGCGGCTGGACACGCCGGCCAAGGTCAATGGCACGGCCGTCTTCGGCATCGACGTGCGGCCGCCGGGCGTGAAGATCGCGACCCTTGCCCAATCGCCCGTCTTCGGCGGCCGCGTGAAAAGCGTCAACGATGCGGCGGCCAAAACCGTCAAGGGTGTGCGTCAGATCGTGCGGCTCGACGATGCCGTTGCCGTGGTGGCCGACCACATGGGCGCCGCGAAGAAAGGACTGGCGGCGCTGGTGATCGAATGGGACGACGGCCCGCACGCGAAGCTCAGCACCGACGACATCGTGGCTGAGCTCGAAAAGGCGACGCTCAATTCGGGACCGGTTGCGCAAAACATCGGCGACATCGACAAGGCGATGGCGAGCGCCGTCACCAAGGTCGAGGCGACCTACCAGGTGCCGTTCCTTGCGCATGCGGCAATGGAGCCGATGAACTGCACGGTGCATGTCCGTAACGACGGCTGCGAAGTCTGGGTCGGCAGTCAGGCGCTCACGCGAGCCCAAGCCACGGCGGCCAAAACCACGGGGCTGCCGTTGGATCGGGTCGTGGTCCACAACCACCTGATCGGTGGCGGTTTTGGCCGCCGGCTCGATGTCGACGGCGTCACTCGCGCCGTTCAGATCGCCATGCACGTGGACGGCCCGGTGAAGGTCGTGTGGACTCGTGAGGAAGACATCCAGCACGACATGTACCGGCCTTATTGGCTCGACCGCATCTCCGCTGGCCTCGACAACACTGGCAAGCCAGTCGCCTGGAACCATCGCTACGCGGGCTCCTCGGTGATTGCGCGATGGCTGCCTCCGGCATTCAAGAATGGTCTCGACCTGGACTCGACCGAGGGTGCGATCGACTTGGCCTATGCCCTTCCGAACATGCACGTCGAGTATCTGCGGGTGGAACCTCCGGGCATTCTGACCGCCTTCTGGCGCAGCGTCGGGCCGTCACACAATGTCTTTGTGACCGAAAGCTTCATGGACGAACTCGCCGCCGCGGCGGAGCAAGATACGGTCGCCTATCGGCGGGCGCTGCTCGACCGATCGCCCCGTGCCAAAGCTGTTCTCGACCTTGCCGCGGCGAAGGCCGGCTGGGGGCAGCCGCTGCCGCCAAGGGCCGGCCGCGGCGTCTCCCTCCAGTTCGTCTTCCGGACCTATATGGCGCAGGTTGCCGAAGTCGAAGTCGCCAAGAATGGCGCGGTTCATGTCCGGCGCGTTGTCTGCGCCGTGGACTGTGGCACCGTGGTCAATCCCGATACGGTACGGGCGCAAATTCAAGGCGCGATCATCTTCGGCATCACGGCCGCGCTTTATGGCGAGATCACGCTCAAGAACGGCCGTGTCGAGCAAGCCAACTTCGATACTTACCAAATGCTTCGTATCGACCAGGCACCGGCCGTCGAGGTTTACATCGTCGCGAGCTCCGAGCCGCCAAGCGGCATAGGCGAGTGCGGGACTTCGGCCATCGTTCCGGCGATCAGCAACGCGATCTTTGCGGCAACCGGCAAGCGCTTGCGAAAGATGCCGGTCGACACTGCCGCAATCCGATGAGCAGGAACGGCCGCCGGCTCCAGTTGTTAGCCTCTCAGTGGACCGGGAGTCCAAATGAGCCAGAAGATCGCCATTCTCGGATCCGGCAAGGCCGGTAGAGCGCTGCAGGCGGCTCTGCCCCGAGCGAGTTATGAAGTCCGTTCTGGCCTTGACCACGTTCGCGCGTGGGAGCGCCTTCTGCAGCTCCTCGGCCCACGAAGTGGACCTGATGTGATCCGGCGCATTGGCGTTCGGCCGATCATATTCTCTGTCAATTGCTATATCGCGACCATCCTCACGATGTTCGTCGCCTTCAGCCTGGACTTGAAGAGTCCAGGCTGGGCGATGACCACGGTCTATCTGACCAGCCAGCCGCTGTCCGGCGCGCTGCGCGCGAAGGCCGTCTATCGCGTCATCGGCACATTCATCGGCGGTGCGGTCATGATCGCCATCGTTCCCAATCTGGTCGACGCGCCCGAGCTTACAACGCTTGCGATTATTCTCTGGGTGGCGCTGTGCGTCTTCGTTTCGCTGTTCGACCGCACGCCGCGATCCTACATGTTCGTGCTGTCCGGCTATACCGCGGCCTTGATCGGTTTTCCCAGCGTGCTTGCGCCTGGCACGGTGTTCGACACCGCAGTGTCACGCGTCGAGGAGATCACGCTCGGTGTCGTCTGCACCGCGCTTGTTCACAGTCTCATCTTTCCTAAAAGCGCGTTTTCGGCCTTCGCAGACAAGTTGAAAAGCGCCACGGCCAATGCGCGCCGTTGGCTTGCTGATGGCTTGGTCCGGCAAGCAACCCACAGGCCGAAATGGAACGGCTCCGGATCGCCGCTGATATTACCGAGCTTTATTTGCTTGGCACAAGCTTGCGCTTCGACACCTCGCCGCATCGTCCGGACGTCGGCCTCATTCGCGCGCTCGATCGCAAGATCGTGGCGCTCCTGCCGCTGCTGAGCGCTGTTGCGGATCGGCTGACCGTGCTGCGGCGTCTTGGGCCGCTGGATACAAAGCTGTCGCAGGCGGTGGCCAGCGTTCACGATTGGCTAGGGCTGAAACCGCCGGGCGACCGACGTCGCACGGCCGAGCTCAAGGAAGCCTGTGTCGCCGCGACCCCCACCGTCGGTCCGCAATCAAGCTGGGCCGATCTCGTGACAGTCAACTTGACCGTGCGCCTGATCGAACTGATCGAGTCCTGGCACGCTTGCCTCGACTTTGCCGCTTATCTCGCCGACCCGGCGCAGACGCCAAGCGATGTATCGCCAACCGCGCTTTGAGCCGCACCCACAGCACGACACGCGCCCATCGGCAAGGTCGCCGATCTCGCGATAGGTTGCCGGCATCAGGCGCAGATTTTTCGATCTTTGTTCGATGACCCCGTAGCTGATTGCTGCGATCGGAACGCACACAGCCAAAAGCGATTCGCCGGCGCGCTCGAAGATCTGCGGCTCGGTGTCAACATCATCGAGACGCAATCCATGGCGTCCGGCATGTCAGAGCGAGCACAACAGGCCCTGGGGCCCGCTGTTTGCCGGGGTCGCTTCGCTCTTCCGCTCCTTGGCGCACGGCCGGGTGCCGCCGCTTGGCGACGATTTATTACAAAAGATCGATATTGCGCTCGACGAAATAGCAGCCTGCGCCGCAGCGACCCACGCTTGTGTGGCTGCGGTTGTCGGCTTGCGGCGGACGCTCTACCCGGATGCGCCGCAACATCAGCCGATGCAAATAGCAGCGGCCCCGCCGGGGCACAGTCGGGCCCTAGCGCGGCCGCCCGCGTCACATGAAGGAGCATGCCGTGGTTGGCGAGTTCGATATCCATGGCGTGTATTTTCGGGCTTTTGCCGTTTTCGCCGCGATCGTTTTTGTACTTCAGCTTGCGGTCAAGCGGCTTCTGGATGCGCACGGAATCTATCGCTTCGTCTGGCATCGCGCGCTGTTCGACCTGGAGCTCTATGTGATTTTGCTTGGCGTCGTCACGGCAGCAGCCGCGCGCATTTTACATTTGCGTGAGGGTGCTGATGTGAAAATCGGGTGCGACGATGAACATTTTTGCCTCTCTCGGGCGTGCGCTGCTCACGCTCGTCCTGGTGCTGGTGGCGATTGCTGTCGGCTGGCAGCTCTGGAGCTATTAATCGAGGAAGAAGGGCGGCAGCCATGGCTTCGCTCAGGTCGATCCCGAGACCTTCAACGCAGACCTGTCCATTCTTCGTGCGCTCATGACTCGTCCTAAATGTACCGGCAACAAACGTCATCAGGTGAGATGTAAACCGTGGGAAAGGCATCATGAAAACGCAGAGAGTAGCCGACCTCATTGCTGATGTTCTTCATTCAGTAGGCGTCCGCCGAATCTATGGCGTTGTAGGTGATAGCCTTAACGGGATAACTGACGCGCTGCGCAAGCGTGGTGATATCGATTGGATTCACAGGCGACACGAAGAGGCCCCAGCTTTTGCAGCCGGTGCTGAAGCGCATCTGACCGGTGCGCTCCTGTTTGCGCCGGCAGTTGCGGTCCGGGCAATCTGCATCTGATCAATGGTTTATTTGACGCGCATCGCTCGCGCGTGCCTGTCCTCGCGATTGCTGCGCAGATTCCGAGCGCTGAGATCGGTAGCGGCTATTTCCAGGAGATCAGTTATTTCGCAAGTGCAGCCACTACTGCGAGCTGATTTCACATCCGTCGCAACTGCCGGCCGTGCTCGAAGCCGCGATGCGGACAGCCGTTGGCCGTCGGGGAGTCGCGGTCGTCGTGATTCCGGGCGACGTCGCATTGCAAGAGATATCGGCGGCGGCCTCTGTCGGACAGGCGATTGCGATCGACGCACCGCGGGTAACGCCCGACGAGCGCAATTTGGGAGAACTGGCGAAGCTTCTCAATGCAGGCAGACGCATCACGCTGCTCTGCGGCAGAGGCTGTGCTGGCGCGCATGAGCCGCTAATGCAGCTTGCCGACACCCTGAAGTCACCTATCGTGCATGCCTTCGGCGGCAAAGAGTATGTCGAATACGATAATCCCTTCGACGTCGGTATGACCGGCCTGATTGGTTTCAGTTCCGGCTATCACGCGATGTTTGGCTGCGACGCGCTGTTAATGCTGGGTACGGATTTTCCGTACCGTGAGTTCTACCCCACCGATTCCAAGATCATTCAGGTCGACCTGCGGCCCGAAAATCTCGGGCGCCACACGCGACTCGATCTTGGCGTGGTTGGGGATGTGGGCGCCACAATCTCCGCCCTGATGCCGCAGCTCACCGTCAAAGCGGACCGATCGCATTTGGACCAAAGCCTCGCCCGTTATCGCAAGGCGCGCGAGGGCCTCGACGATCTATCGACGGGCATGCCAGGCAGCAAGCTCATCCACCCGCAATATCTGACCAAGCTGATCAACGACCACGCGGCGCAGGATGCCGTCTTCACGTTTGACGTTGGCGCCCCGGCGATCTGGGGAACGCGGCTTGCGCGCCGATCGCCTGCGGCATGGCGTTCGCCATCGAGCCGTGGACCATCGAGCCGATCAAGCGGCGGCGGCCATTCATTTTGAGATAGCGCGCCACCCCTAGCTTTTTTATAGGTCCCTACACCGCAGCGTATTTCGGCGAAACGTGAGCGTGCAATTCGCCGATCTCAGTGGCGCTTCGAGCCTGGACATAGTCACCGCGCCTTGATCGGTCCCCGCGGACTTATACTCTTCGGCAGATCTCCGAGGCGTCTTCGAAGCCGCGGTAGCGCGAAATCCAGGAAAGCGCGCAATTTGACCGGCATGAAACGATTTGGTGAGTATACAAAGCTGACGGGTAGCGGCGGCGGCTGAAAATCCTGCAGCAACGGGGTGAGCTCTCCGGATTTAATCGATTCGGCGACGTGATAGGAAAACGCAACAGTAATCCCGATGCCCGCGCGCGCGGCATCGCAGGCCGATTCAAGATTGCTCACAACGAGACGCGATCGTACGGGCACGAGATAATCAGTCTGATCTCGTTTAAATCTCCACGTGGTTGGCGACTGTATTGGCGCGTAGCTGATGCAGTCGTGTGCGGAGAGGTCGTCCGGCGATTTTGGCGTCTTGCGAGATTTCAGATACGCCGGACTGGCACAGACCACGCGGCGAATTTCCCCGATCCGCACCGCGATCAGGCTGCTGTCGGCGAGGAGCCCGATGCGAAGTGCGACGTCGACGTCCTCTTCCAGAAGATTAACCGCCCGATCTTGCAAGCTGAGCTGAACATCAACCTCCGGAAACGTCGCTAGGAACTCCGCCAGAACCGGCTGCAGATGCATACGGCCGAGGGCGACGGGGGCTGACACATTCAGTTCCCCGCGCGGTGTCGTGTACTCGCCGGACGCAGCGCGCTCAACTTCGGTCACATCGGCGAGGATTCGTTTTGAAGCGGCGATGTAGGAGCGCCCTGCGTCCGTCGGGACGAGCGCGCGGCTCGACCGATTGAACAGCTTGGTTTGCAGGTGCGCTTCGAGCTCGGACACCTTCCGGCTCACGGTGGCGAGCGGCGTTTTCTGCTTGCGCGCCGCGGCCGACAGGCTGCCGGCCTCGGCGACCGCCAACACCATCGACATGGCTTCGAGACGATCCATGAATGCTTCCATTTTATGGAAGGGTATATCTCGATTTTGGTGGATACTCAACATTTACGGAAGGGTCTACTTGCGAGGTGGAAGCAACGGATTTGACCAACCGCACGGAGACGGACATGAAAACGATCGAAGCCAAAGGCACGGCCCTTATCACCGGCGCATCGACCGGTATCGGCGCGGTCTATGCCGATCGTCTGGCGAAGCGCGGCCACGATCTCATTCTTGTCGCCCGCAACAAGGAGCGGCTCGCATCGCTGGCGCGCCGGCTCGCCAATGACACAAACCGGAACGTAGAGACGGTCGAAGCCGATCTCACCTCCCCAGCGGACCTGCAGCGCGTCGAGGACATCCTCCGGACCAATGCGGGCATTTCCCTGCTGGTCAACAACGCGGGCGTGGGCGCAACCGGACCGCTGGTCGCCTCTGACGTCGACAAGATGGACAACATGATCCGTCTGAACGTCACCGCGCTGACGCGCCTGACCTATGCGGCGGTGCCGGGATTTGTCGCTCGCGGCAACGGTACGGTCATCAATATTTCGTCGATCGTTGCGATCGCGCCGGAGACGCTGAATGGCGTCTATGGCGGTACCAAAGCCTTCGTGCTCGCGCTGTCGCACTCTCTCGTTCACGAACTCGCCGACAAGGGCGTCCGTGTGCAAGCGGTGCTGCCGGGTGCCACGGCAACCGAATTCTGGGACATCGCCGGCGTGCCGGTTCACCAGCTTCCGCCGCAGATCGTGATGTTGGCCGACGACATGGTCGACGCCGCTCTGGCTGGTCTCGACCTTGGTGAGATCGTGACCATTCCGTCGCTGGCCAACGAGGCGGAATGGGATCGCTATGAGGCGGCGCGCCGCTTCATGTCGGGCAAGCTTTCGAGCGTCATCCCGGCTCCTCGCTACAACGTTCGTCACCCCGAAAAGCTCCGCGCCTAGCCCGCCGCGCCTTTCGCACCTGAAAACCCAGCCGGATCCATGAAGCAACTTTTATACTCGTACAAGAATTTGGGAGTCCATCATGGACGCACTCACCAAATGGAGCGAAACGCGGGCCGCAAAGACGAAGCCGACGTACACGTCCAAGCAGCTTGCGTTGCTAGGCCTGACAGCCGCGCTTACCATAGGCGCGCTCGGCTACGGCTACTATTGGTGGACATTTGATCGCTTTTTCCAAAAGACTGACGATGCCTATGTTGGCGGCGACGTCACTGCTATCTCGCCGCACATTTCCGGTTTCATCGCGCAGATTGCGGTCACTGACAACCAGGAGGTCGAAGCAGGTCAATTGTTGATCCGCCTGGACGACCGCGATGTCCGTGCCGCTGCCAATCATGCCGAAGCCGCACTCCTCCAGCAAAAAGCGATGCTGACGTGTTTGCGCGCCAAATATGTGCAGCAGCAATTGTCTATCCAACAGGCCGTTTCGGACCTAGACGCCAAGATGGCACAGGCCGATTTTGCGAAGGTAGATGCCGACCGCTACCGCACCCTTGCCCTTACAAACTCAGGCTCTCGGCAGGATGAACAAAGAACGTCAGCCCTCGATCAGCAGTCGCGAGCTGGGGTTATCTCGGCTCAAGCCGGATTATCCGCGGCAAAACAGCAACTCAGCGTCTTGGACGCGGAAATAGCACAGGCTAATGCCGCCGTCGAACAAGCAGAAGCCGATCTCCAAGCCGCGCAGCTCAATATCAGCTATGCCGAAATCCGCTCTCCTATCGATGGTTATATCGGAAATCGCGCGGCCCAAGTCGGCACCTATGTATCGCAAGGCACCTATCTGCTGACGGTCGTTCCCGCGCACAGATTATGGGTCGATGCGAATTTCAAGGAAGATCAGCTTGCGCGCATGAAGCCTGGGCAGCCTGCGACGATCGTCGCCGACACGTTGCCAGATCACGTCTTCCACGGTCATCTATCGAGCCTTGCTCCAGCCACGGGCGCGGTGTTCAGCGTGATCCCCCCCGAGAACGCCACCGGCAATTTTACCAAGATCGTGCAAAGGGTTCCGGTACGCATCGTGCTCGACGACGGCGACGCAACCCTTGGCAGGATCAGGCCGGGCATCTCCATCATCGCAACGGTGGACACACGATCTCAACCGGAGCAACGGCAATGAGCGAGCAATCAACAGGCGGCTGGTGGCGAAGCCTGCTTCCCTTCGTGGTGATCTGCTTCGGCGGCTTCATGGCGCTTTTGGATATCCAAATTGTCGCGTCGTCCCTCCAAAATATCGGTGGCGGGCTGTCGGCGGCTCGGGACGAAATAAGCTGGGTACAGACTGCTTACTTGATCGCCGAGATCATCGTGATCCCGCTTTCGGGCTGGTTGACGCGCGTCTTCTCGACGCGATGGCTCTTTGCAGCGTCGGCCGCGGGTTTCACAGTGACTAGCATGTTATGCGGTCTCGCCTGGGATATTCACAGCATGATCCTGTTCCGCGCCCTGCAAGGCGCATTGGGCGCCTCGATGGTGCCGACGATGTTCACGTCGTCATTCCACTACTTCCAAGGAACGCGTCGCGTCTATTCGGCGGCAGTCGTCGGGACGATAGCGTCGATCGCCCCGACGCTCGGTCCAATAATTGGCGGATGGATCACCGACACATTGAATTGGCATTGGTTGTTCTATGTCAATGTCCTACCGGGTTTGGCGGTCACGATGTTAATTCCGCTCCTTGTCGATATAGACAAGCCGGATCTGCGGCTTTTCAAGGAAGCGGACTATCCCGGTATCGTTCTGATGGCGATCAGTCTCGGAACGCTCGAATACGTGCTTGAAGAAGGCACGCGTTGGAATTGGTTCGATGACTCAACCATCGAGGCCTGCACCGTTATTGCTGGCATAAGCGGCGCGCTTTTTGTCGCTCGAAGCCTGGCTTTCGAGCATCCGGCGGTCGATCTGCGCGCGCTTACGGATCGCAACTTCGCCATTGGGTGTTTTCTGTCGTTTGTTACCGGCATCGGCATCTTCTCAACGATCTATCTCACGCCGCTGTTTCTCGGATATGTCCGTGGATTTAGTGCATGGCAGACTGGCCTCGCGATCTTCTCGACGGGCGCTGCCTCAGTGGCTGGAACGCCCCTTTACGTCTTTTTGGCGCGCAGGATCGACACGCGATGGCTCATGATGATCGGGTTGGCCTCGTTCGGCCTAGCGATGTGGAGTTTCAGCTTCATTACGCATGAATGGGGAGCGAACGAGCTATTTTTCCCGCAGATACTCAGAGGGTTGCCACAAGTCTTCGCTGTCGCTCCCGCCGTCAACCTTGGTCTCGGCAGCCTCTCGCCCGAGCGGCTAAAATACGCCAGCGGCTTGTTCAACATGATGAGGAACCTCGGCGGAGCGGTGGGCATCGCCGTATGCAGCGCCATCCTGAATATTCGAACAAATTTTCACTTTCTGGCGATTGCCTCTAACCTGACGCCCACCAATGGAGCGATGACGAGACTGGTGGACGGGATGGCGCAGCGCTATGGCGCGATCTCCGGAAGTTTGCAGTCTGGCCATGCAGCCGCGCTGAAGCAACTATGGGAGATTGCGTATCGCGAAGCGTCGACGCTCGCTTATGCGGACGCCTTCCGCGCCATTATGATCGCATTCATTGTCGCCACCTTGTTGGTGCCGCTGCTGCGCAATGTTCCGTCGTCGAGCGCTTCCGCACCGCAATCTCCTGCTCACTGATTGTTGCGCGTGGCCGTCGCGATAGACCGTTCGCGCGTGATATCGACGCTGCGTCGGCCGCGACCTGCAGCGTTCTAGATTTTCGCAACTCGCGTTAACCAGCTTAGTTGCGTTCACGCGCGTGCGCGAGGCGTGAGGTCGACGTCGGCAATTCTTTTTCGCGAATTCCGAAGACCGACCTGCTCGAGCCGCCTGGGCCGCGCTGCGGCTGCCGACCGACCTCGGCCATTTCTTTTTATCTTTTTACAAAATTCTCTTTTTACAAAATTCGGGGCGAACGCTGGAGCGGCCGCCGCGGCCTCTACGCCGTGCTCTCTCTCCCGAATTTCCGGCTGCCGCGATCGTGGACTTTATCCCTTAGCGCGGCCGCGCGCCGAACGACACCCGCTGCCGGCGCCGATTCCTTTTCGTGAAATGGATGGAGCTCGGGCGGTGGCCGCGACGGCTGTTGCGGAGCTACCGGGTGGACGTCGATCGCCGGGGCTGTTGCGCGCAGCGGCTGGGGGCCGGGCCTTTTTTCTTG
>Ga0187857_10003220_pt1 | contig 13406 bp, 14 predicted proteins | sample June2016WEW_8_10_FD_132984 | JGI IMG/M metagenome (GOLD analysis project Ga0187857, IMG submission 132984) | Peatland microbial communities from SPRUCE experiment site at the Marcell Experimental Forest, Minnesota, USA - June2016WEW_8_100 | ecosystem: Environmental > Terrestrial > Soil >...
TTCAACCCCATGCTGGGGCACCGCGGCTGCCGTCTCGGCATCACCTATCCCGAGATCACCGAGATGCAGGCGCGCGCCGTCTTCGAGGCCGTCGTCCAGGTGGCCAGGAAGGGCGTGAAGGTGATTCCCGAAGTCATGATCCCGCTCATTGGCGGCGTCAAGGAGTTCGACAACCAGAAGAAGATCGTGGTCCAGGTAGCCGAGGAAGTTCTCGGCAAGGCCGGCCGCAAGGATCTGAAGTACATGGTCGGCACCATGATCGAGATCCCGCGCGCCGCCCTCACCGCTTGCGACGTAGCCAGGGAGGCCGACTTCTTCAGCTTCGGCACCAACGACCTGACCCAGACCTGTATGGGCCTCTCCCGCGACGACTACACCAAGTTCCAGAAGGACTACGAAGACCGCAAGATCTTCCCCAACGATCCCTTCGCCGTTCTGGACCAGGAAGGCGTTGGCCAACTGGTGAAGATGGCCGTCGAGCGGGGCCGCAAAACCAATCCCAAGTTGGAAATCGGCATCTGCGGCGAGCACGGCGGCGAACCCAGCTCGGTCGAGTTCTGCTACCGCGTGGGCATGGATTACGTTTCCTGCTCCCCGTACCGCGTGCCCATCGCCCGCCTGGCGGCTGCCCAGGCAGCCATTTCGGGCGATAAGTCGGAAACCCAGCGGACGGCGTAGACCGCCCGCAAACCATCAAGGCCGGGGCTCGGTCCCCGGCCCGGGGGGCCCGTGATAAGGTGGTCATGAGAGGCCCCCGGTGTCCACACAGCCGAAAACATTCCTCACCCCCGAAGAATACCTGGAAATCGAGCGCGAAGCTGAATACAAGAGCGAGTACTTCCAGGGCGAGATGTTCGCGATGGCCGGTGCCGGCCAGGCACACAACCTGCTGGTAGCGAACCTGGTAGCCGGGCTTCACCATCAACTCCGGTCACGCCCCTGCCAACTGTACCCGAGCGATATGCGTGTGCGGGTTCCCGCAACCGGGTTGTATACATATCCCGACGTAGTGGTGGTCTGCGGCGAGCCCCAATTCCTGGACGAGCAACGGGACACCCTGCTCAATCCCAGCCTGTTGGTTGAGGTGCTTTCTCCCTCCACGGAAGCCTATGATCGCGGACGAAAGTTCGAGCACTACCGTTCGATCGAGTCGTTCGGCGAATATCTCCTGGTCGCCTCCGACCGCGTTCACGCCGACCTGTACACCCGTCAGCCCGACGGCCGGTGGATGCTCACGTCAGCCGGCCGCTTGGAAGACTCCCTCGACCTCGAATCCGTCGGCTACCGGCTCGCTCTCGTCGATTTGTACGAGAGAGTCGACCTACCCGGATTCCAGCCCACCGCCGCGTAAGGCGCCGAGCTTCTCAGGCGGCCAAGGAATCTCTGGCCGCTCGCTCTTTCACCAGGCGTGGCCCTGTCCCCAGCGCTTCGCGCGCCAGGGCGGCGATCAAGACCAGAAACATCACCGCCGTCAATACCTCCGGTGGACCAAGGCCGCCTGCCAGCGAGGTGGAGGTGTGGTCTCCCAGGAAAACCAGCGAGCCACCGTGCCGCTCATACCAGCCGCCCCAGTTCAGCGCGTCCTCCTGGCGCCACCGTTGGAACTGCGCCTGGAGCGTGGCTACGGTCTGCTGTCCGGCGGCGTCGGCAGGTTTAAGTCTGCGCAACTCCGCGAGCCATTCATCCGAAACGGCGTATTGGTGTTTTAGAAGCCAATTGCCCCACGCGAACTTGGAGAGGGAATGTGCCTGCGGCAAACCCAGGGTGGCTTTCCCTTTCACCACCTCAAAGCCGGCGAAGACCGTATCGGTGAGAGTGTTCTCGGCGCTTTCCATCCGCGCCTGCAAGAAGATTCCTAACCCGAAATCCAGCGCGCAACCCGCGATGACCAGACACGACACGCCCCGGGGCAGAGACGCGAAGTAGCCCGCCAGCAGCGTCACGCCAAGAAGGATTAACGGCTGCAAGGTGACGTGCGCTTGGCCGAGGGGGTCCCTTTCCCCGATCACGACAACCCCCAGCACCAGGCAGAACGGGACCAGCATCGACCAAAACTTCCTCTCGGGAGCAACCCGCCCGCGATCGCCTCGCCACCAGGCCCAGCAAAGCAGATAGAGCACGGTAAAGCCTCCGGCCGCGCCCATGGCGAAGATCAGGTTGGTCTGGTAAATCAAGAAGAAGTAGTCGCGCACCCATCCCGCGGCCGTGGGTTGATCGAAAAGCTCTAGCCTTGCATTGCTCCGCAATGGGTGCGGCACCACGGTATCGGCGAAATTCCCGGCGATCTTCGCAAGGCCGTGGTCGGCGTTGCCCAAAGGCTGGACCGAGGTGTTAGAGGTGAACGTCGTCTTGGCGCCGTAAACCGCGATGGACCAGCCGAACCAGGTCGCCAGCAAGGCGCCACTGACCGCGACTATGACCGCCAGCTCGCGCCACCTGTTCGGGCGCTTGCGAAATGCGAAGACCAGGTAGTCGAGCGCCATGAAGACAACATAAGGCCCCGCCGAATAGTGCACCAGCGTCGCCGCGGAGAGGGCCGTAAATGCCGCCACGATTCGCAGCCTGTCGTGCTTTCGCAGCCCGGCCAGGTAGAAGGCGATCGCCAGCACCACGTAGAATGCCGCTAATAGCTTGGTCCAGGTGTAAGTGGCGTTCTGCATGACCAGGGGGTTCAACGCCAACAGAGCCAGTAGCGGCAGGATTCGCCGCCGCCGTCCCGTGAGGGCGGGCATGAGCAGACAGCACGGCAGAAATACCAGCAGGTTCAGGAATGTGAACGTAATCTGAAAAAGTTCGAACCGGTCGCCAGCCTGCGCCAGGAAGAACGTGCCCAGCAGGTTCATCATTGGTGGCCGGGACGGCAGCGGGAACAGGCCCAGGAACCGGGTGCCTCTCGCAAGGTGGTGCAGGAAGAAGAGCGACCTTTGAAAATGCTCCAGCCAGTCGCCCCACCATCGGCCTCCCGAGTAGTGCCGGATCATGCAGAGGATTGCCAGCGTCCAAACCAGCAGAAACACGAAGCCAAAGACAGTCTTGCGAAACTGCACGGACGCCGCCAGCCGGGCCGCATCGGAAAAGGCCAGGCCCCCCAACAGGAGGCATACCACCGACACCGACCAGAACAGGCCGGTGCCTTCCGGAGTGGCCGCATCTTTCATCGGCAAGCCTGCCCAGTAAAACACGAAACAAGCCAGGTATAGAAGAATCAGCGACAGCCCCACCGACCCGCAGAGCTTCTCCAACGGGCTCCACGGAAACTTCCGTACGAAGAAGAATCCCGGCGCGAAAGCACAGAGAGGCAGCAGGATCAGCAGCAGGAGCACTCTTGCGATCAGCATGGACGGACTCACTGTGAGATTCGGCCGGATCGCGACCCGGTTGCGGCCGGCACTGGCCAGATCTCCAATGCGTTGATTTTGGCCAAACGAAGTTTCGGCCACAGCCCGATCGTAATCAGCCCGTTGCGGGCTTCGGCCCGAATCTCCTTGATGAGCGGCTTGGCCGCCCCGCCAGCCTCCCGAAAAATATCGAAATCCTGGAATACCGTGGTATGGTTGACCAAGACGTCGAAGACCCGGGCGTTCGGACCTCCATAGGAAAGCTCGATGAAATGCAGCCGGACCATGTATGTGCCGGTGTTTACCGGGATCGAATACTCGCAAGACAACTGACAGTCCCGTTCGAAGTAATACAGGGCGGACACCCCTGGTAGCGGCGCCCGTGGGTCAAGCGCCGCTCCCCACCCACCGTAAAAATAGTCGTCCGGCTGCCAGCCGGTCTCCGGCAGATCGGCCACGCTTGCCGCGCCGCTTCGCAGTCGAAGAGGGAGTCTCACCGGCGGCCGCAACCCTGCCGTCTCCCCCCGGCGGAGAAAGATACGATTGCTGTCCACGTCGTGCAGCAAATCGAAGTTCGCATCCACATAGCGCCGCAGTTCCGGGGTGTTCTCATAGCCCAGGCGCCACCGGTCCTTGAAAAACATGCGGCCCGGACCTATGTCGTCCACAAATACTTTCGGAGGGTTGGCTCGCAGATCCCTCATATATCGCGCGACGCCGTACTCTTGAAGCGGGTTGTCCTCGATCACCCCACCTGGCGAAGGTTCACGGGTCGCACTTCGCGTTCCCGTCAAGACATAAAGCTCGGGCGACCAACCCCAGACGGCCATAAGGTCGCCGGGTTTCACCAGTTGACGTAAGCACAGAGCTCCGATAGTCACGGGATCTCTCGGATAGGTGGCCAGACGGTCGAGTGACTGCCCATTGTCGGCGGCGCCTTGGATAATGGGCGCTACCACCGTAAGCGCGACGAAGGTCCATGTGCATTTCCAGACGCTCCAGCGCGGCAGCAGGAACGCCAAAGCAGCGGCGGCAGCCAGGCTCGCTGGCAAGAAGAGGAATATCAGATAGTGCTCAACCGCGCGGCCAGGAGTGCAAATCGCGTACAGGCTCGCCACAAACAGGCCGATGGCCAGTACGTCCGCCGGAGATGGCCTCCATTTCCCATTCCCGAGCCCCGCCAGCGCCACTAGGGCGACAAACAGCGGAATCCACAAAAAGTATCGCTGGATCTCCGCCACTCCTGTCGCGAATTGAAAAAACGAACTGGGCGTCCAGCTTACCTGGGGTCTTCCTGCATACAAGAAGTTGCCGACCACATAAGACTGGTAGAAATCCGTGAGCACACCACAACATGCGAGGGGAATCAGAATCGCCAGCAACACCGCCATCGGCCCGGCAATCAACCATCCAGCGGCCCTCCATCGGTGCTGCCTGGGATAGCGCCAGATCGTTGCCAAAGCCGCCCCCCCGATCACCGCGCCCATCGGCACGGTTTGAAGCTTCGCAAATGGCAGCAATCCCAGCACCAATCCAAGAAGGAACCATGGACGACCGCCATCCGCAGCCCTAAAATAGAGCCGCGCCAGAAGCCACACGGAGGCGGCGATCAGCACGCTGCACACGCACTCCGTGCAGCATTGCACCAGGTCGAACATGCGAAACTGCAATATGGCCGCGAACAGCGGCAGAACACTGAGACGGGCGGCCCACTCGGGCATGAGAAGTCGCGCCGTCAGGTAGAGGAAGACCATGACGCCCCAGAAAGCCAAGACGTTCGCCAGGCGGGCGCCGGCATAATCGAGCGGCACTCCTACCAATCTCAGAATCGCGAGATAGTAAAATGTGATTGGCCCGTTGGATCCCCCGTCCATCGCGCGCCAGAAAATAGGGTCGTGCAACAGGCTCCGAGCACCGACGATGAGATTCCCTTCATCCGGGTTCGGCAGCAACGGCAGGAACAAGGGCAGCCTGCTGAGAACCGCGGAAACCAGGAGCACGCCGCAGTATGCCGGCGCCGAATAAATTCCGCGGAGGAACGCGGAAGGCCAGGAACGCAGAGGAGCCAGGGCCAGCCCCAGACACACACATACCAGCAGGACCGTCAGCACGTTCTGATAGCCGTCGATTCCCCCCAGGACGCTGGAATGCCCGGCGATGAACTGAGTATAAGCGTATGCCCAACCTCTCAGATCGGCGGCCATGATTTCTATACCATGACATGGGGGGTCGTGAAAAGGCAAACCTGGATCACCGCCCAACACTTTCCGGTACTGTTCCAATTGACTGCCGGTCGAGGCTATCCGACAATGGAATGGCTTTGCTCCTTCGGAAACACCTGAATCCGTTGGCCCTCTGTGCCATGCTGCTGGTGGCCTTCGCGCTGGCCCGGATCGTTGCCACGTACCGGGTTTTCAACCAGACTTTTGACGAGCCGGCCCACATCGCCTGCGGAATCGAGTGGCTGGATCTAGGACAGTATCGCTACGAACATCAGCATCCGCCGCTGGCCCGCGTCGCTGCCGCCCTAGGCCCTTACTTAGCGGGAATCCGCTCTTCAGGGCTGACATCGGTCTATAACGAAGGCAATGGGATTCTCTACACCGGAACGCACTACTTTCGAACCCTGGCGCTGGCCAGGATGGGAATTCTGCCGTTCTTTGTGATCGCCTGCCCCTTGGTATGGTCGTGGAGCCGCCGCCTTTTCGGAACCGGCGCGGCGCTGGTATCCACCCTGCTCTTCACCATGCTTCCCCCCATCCTGGCCCATTCCGGGCTGGCCACCACGGACATGGCGTGCGCCACGTTTGTGTTCGCTTCCACTTACGCCTTCAGCCGCTGGCTGGAGCGTCCCGCCTGGCGGCAGAGTCTTCTTCTGGGCGGTAGCGCAGCCCTGGCGGCGCTTTCCAAATTCTCGTCGCTGGCCTTTCTGCCCGCCTGCATGTTGGCCGTCCTGCTCCTGTACTGGTTCATCGAGCGCCCGCCGCTGGCGGCCTTCCGGCGAGAGGCTCTTCGCAGGACGGTCTCGCTGATCTTCGCGGCGGCGGTTCTTTTCATGGTGATCTGGGCCGGCTATCGTTTCTCGGTGGGCCGTGTGACGACAGCGAGCCGGCCCCATGAAACCATCGACCGATTTCTGCCCGAATCCCGCCTGCCAGCCTATGAATTCTTCGATGGAATCGGCCAAGTGGAGTATCACAATACCATAGGCCACGATTCCTGGCTTCTGGGCGAATACCGCACGAATGGCTGGTGGTACTTCTTCCCCGTGGTCGTCGCCGTCAAGACACCTATCGCGTTTCTGCTCCTCTGCTTCATCGGCTTTTTCTGCCTGGCGCGCCAATCCGTCGCGAAGATTCGCTGGCAAGAGTGGGTTCCTGGAGTGTGTGTCCTCGTGATCCTGCTGATATGCATGACGAGCAGGATCGATCTGGGGGTGCGGCACATCTTGCCGATTTACCCGCTGCTGGCGATGGTTGCGGGCCTCGGGCTAACCCGTCTCTTTGAGGCCGGCCGTGCCAGAAAGGCTGCGGCCGCCTGGGGCCTGGTTCTGGCGCTCTGGCTGGTGGTGTCCTCCATGTGGTCCCATCCCGATTATCTGGCGTACTTCAATGAATTGGCCGGCGGCAAACCCGAGTGGGTTCTGGCCGAATCCGACCTCGATTGGGGGCAGGACTTGCAGCGCCTGAGCAACAAGCTGAAAGAACTGGGTGTCAAGGAAGTTTCCCTGGCTTACTTCGGAACAGCCGATCTCACCCGGCACGGACTTCCCGCCATCAAGAGATTGTCTGCCTACCGGCGAACGACCGGATGGGTGGCCGTGAGTCTCCACATCATGATGATCGAGGCCGCCGCGATCGAGAAGGCTCAGCGCACAAACATGTCTCCCTTTTCCTGGCTGGATTGGGAGATCCCGGTGACCCGGGTCGGCAAGTCCATCGATCTCTATTACGTAAAGTAGCGCCGGCGGCGGAACGCCCGATGCGGGTCTTTGCCGCCGGCGGTGTTGCGCTAGACTGTGGCATGGCGTTACTCGACGACCGCCGCTATCCCCAGCGCCCGTTCATCGGCGTGGCCGCGCTCATTCTGAAACGCGACCGCATCCTCATGGCGCAGCGCGGCAAGCAGCCGCTGATTGGCTGGTGGTCCCTGCCCGGTGGCGCGTTGGAAACGGGCGAGACTCTGGCGGACGCCGTCCGCCGCGAGGTGCGCGAGGAGACCGGCCTCGACATCCGCCCGCTCGGCGTGCTGGAAATCTTCGAGCGCATCATGCGCGATGCCTCCGGCGCGCCCGAGTATCACTACGTGCTCATCGATTACATGTGCCGGGCGATTGGTGGAACGCTCGCGCCTGGCGACGACGTCTGCGCGGTGGAATGGGTGCGCCGCCGCGATCTGCCCAAGCTCCAGATCACGGAGGGCACCCTGGCGGTCATTGAAAAGGCCTTCCGCAAACGCCGAGAATATAGATAAGCCCGAGGCCGCACAATGTCAGCGAGGAAGCGAAACTCAAGCTCCGGGAAAGTGCCCAGAAATGGCGGCATTTCAGAGTGGAGTACTGAGCGGCTTGAGCGGGAGATAGCCAAGGACCTTCCGCCAAATCCGAAACTCGAACACCTTTGCGACTTAATCTTTAGACACGATGACGCTCCTCCCCTGCTCCTTCATTACACCGTCGAGAAGACTGCAAAGAACGTCATTCGAACAACCTCGCTCTGGGCCTTCGACGCCTACGAACTGAAGGATACTCAGGAGGTCAACTACGCCTGCGGTCTGCTAATGGAGCAAATAAGGGGTCGCCATGCCTATTTCCTAAGGCGAGGCGAGCACCTCTTTGCGGACCTGTGCGCAGTGCTTGAAAAGACCTTAGCAAGTCCCAGGGACTGCTATCCCGCCGTGTTTGTCTTCTGCTTGACCGAGAACATAGGCGCCGAGAGGCACTGGCAAGAGTATGCGTCCAATGAGGGCTACGCCCTCGGCTTCCGATTCGGAACACCATGGACGCTCGGATTGTCTGTGCCAACGGATAAGGATACACGGTTAGAGGCCGACGCGGTCATTCGCAGGGTTGTTTATGACCCCAGCTTGCAGCGGCGAATGCTTGACGATGTTCTGGATACCTTTCTGGGAGTGTTCTCAATCTCACCGTGGCGAGCCGGTGCGACCGCCAGCGACTCGCTCCCGGCATATTTGACGAAACAGTTTGTGGAGAATTTCAAGGATTTCGCTAGCCGAGTTGTCGTTTCCATTAAGGCGCCCGGTTATAAGCACGAACGCGAGTGGCGCGTCATTGTTGCGCCAAGGCCGGGAGTTCTTGAGGACGATTTCCGACGCCCGATGGGCTGGATAAGGACACGCCTTCTGGAGGGCGAGGAGCGAAGGTATGCCGTTCTAGTGCCACACCAAGGTGGATTGCTCCCTTTGTGTTCAATGATCGCAGGACCGGGTTGCGCTGCTGACGCCAAGAAGAGCGTCGGTGATGCATTGCGAAGAAGGGGTTACTCATTTCCAGTAACGGAGTTGCCAAACCGTACAGCGGTTCTGTAGCAAACGCACGAACTGTTTGGCGATGATCTCTCGCCTTGCGGTCGTATGCTCAAGGAACGGCACTCCGAGCCGGCGAGTGCCGCACGGTTTCGCGCTTGTATGCACCCAACTTCCGAATCGTCCAGTCGGACGTGGCCCGGCCGCTGTATCGTCGCTCCGGGGTACGGGCCGGCCGAAGGCGAAAGCAACCAGCGCGGGAAGCCTTTGCAGGTGCTCCCACGCATGGTCCCTCCTCGCGGTCACGGGCCTCGATGCTGCGGTTGGAGAGTTCGTGGTACTGCGCCTTGGCAGGTTGTCGCGAAACTCGCTGGAAAGGCGGGACCTGCCGGGCTTAAATGTTTTGCTGCAAGGCGAAGGTGGCGCGGAGCGGAGTTGAAGAGCTCACGTCGGCGGCCATCGGAGCTGCAGGATCAACGGATGCAGGCCGGGTGTATACTGAACAGGAGCCTGGACTCCAAAATGAGGAGTTCCAGATTGGTGCTCAAAAGACACACTGGGAATCCCAGCGAGGAGTTTGTGCGTGCAGTGATTGGGCAAGGGAGTTAAGTATGGCTTGGATGGAATGCGGGCAGATAAGGGATCGGCAAGGGAAACAGGTTAAGGTAGAGTGGGATAGGGACAGCGGCAAGGTCTCTATTACATGGCCGGGCTTTTTCTCGGGTAGTTTTAAGTACCTCGATGAACGGGCAAAGACGGCTGAGGAAGCCCTTGCCAAAGCACACGCTTACCTGCATTACCGCTAGACTAGAAGGAAGCGGAAAAGGCCTGGGCAGTCTGAGTGCATGCCACGCCGCAGGCTGCGAGCCCTTGACCCTTTGTCGATGGGGCAGGCGAATCGCCTGCCGTCAGTCTCTTCCCTACTTTTCAACAACCTGCTATAGAAGAGATCAAGCTTCGGGAGCGACAGTATTACCGAGGATGTTGAGGTACCTAGCTAATGGCCATGATGGCGTGTATCGAGTGCGGGAATCAGGTTAGTAGCGAGGCGTATCCCTGTCCTCATTGCGGCAAGAATCAACACGGTGTTAAGTGCTGGGCTTGTGAAGCAATAACATTGCAGTCGAAGGCCGTAAAGATCATGGTCTGGGAGTACCATCCGACGTGTTTAGACCAATTCTGCGCCAACATTTTGGCAGGTTGTCCGTGCTGCGCGGAGTGTGGGCAGGATCTGTCAGCTCTGTTGACTCGTGATCAATTGTTAATGCCCCGGTCGCAGACGCCAGATTTTGAGGAGGTCGACCCCGGTACATATGGCTATCAGGAGCTTTTCAAGTTGATGTACCTCTTTCCGAAGTGCCCATCGTGCGGCTACCCGAATGTCCTTGGGGGTATCTCCGCATGTATGAGGTGCGGACTTCCCATTTACCGTCGATCGCATAATTACTGTGAGGCATCATGGAAGAAAGGTGGCTACGTCTATCACTATCCTTTTTGTAGCCCACAGATGCGAAATCCGCCCGAACGGCCCTTTTGCGTTGGTCCAGACGACACAGTGACGTATCAGGTTCATGAAGGCTCATTCGCCCAAGGACCTCCAAGCGGCGTCGAGACAAGCACACCGCTCCCGCCGAACGCAGAGGTTCCTGGACGGATGCCCAGAGGGGGTAGAGCGGCGGTCATCATCGCCCTAGCAGGCGCGGGCGTCTTGACTCTTTTCTACGGTCTCTACTACCTGGAGCTTCAGAATCGGAAGGAAGAGCCGCTACCAGGAGCCGAGACTCCACAAGCGCATTCCTCAGAGGTGGGACCGAAGGAATCCCCGATTCCGGGTGCGGTACCCGCGCCGGAAGTAAGCGGCCCAGCCGAGCAGGTCCGCAATGGACTGGACCTTAAGCGTTACTGCCAGAGTCGTGGCTTCAGCCATGTCACGAATACCGATGGAACCGGGTACGGGTGGCAGTGCATGCCCGGCGGCGTTGGTATTGATGTCCAACAGTTGTGCAAAGACCAGTTTGGGCCCGGCTTCAGCCCCTTTCTCGCAACTCCTGCACCGGGAGGGAAGGACGATTGGCGATGCAGGGGCCACTAGATAGCCGTGCCCGGCCGGCGTACCGTCTCATGGCATTTCAACCAGCTTCAGTTGGGGGTGTCGCCTCTTCCACAGCGGCCCTACCGCCTCTCGCACGACGGATTGGCGTAACGCTCCAGGACGTGCTATTCTGAAACCGGCTTTTGCCACCAGCCGAACGGAGTCGCCTCAACATCTTTTCGGCCAACCGGGTGCTCCGTCCGACATGGCTGTTGCCAGAAAGGATGGACCCAAAGTGTCCTCGCCGAGTAAAACCTTCTGTGAAAGTTGTGGGAAGTCGCTGAACCCTGACACGAGGTTCTGTGGGTACTGTGGAGCTGCCGTTGCGGCGGTTCAGCCAGATAATCCTGTGACGGCGGTAGCGCAGCCGGTACCAGGATCAGCAGACGTCACGCCAGCGACGGCTGCGCTCCCAGACCTGGGCGGCGTCATGCCGGCATCAGAGATGGTACCACCGTTGCCGAAGAGGAGCCGAGCAGTAGTGTGGACCATCCTGACCTGCGCCGTTCTTGGCATCGTTGGGGTAGTGGCTTATAGCATCGTAAAATACGGCACTGGCGACTTGTCTAAATTTGCCCCACAGTTTTCCAAAAAGGCAGAGAACAACCAGAAGGCGACAGAGAGCAGCCAATCGCCTCCTCGTCCACAAAAGGGAGAGTTAACCCGTTCATACGCGGCAGAGGTTATACAGAAGTCTAAGGATTTTCAAGACCCGCCGATTACTACACAGTTCAGTTCAGGATGCGTTCGTTCATTTCCCAACGCGGACGGCCGCAATCGTTGGTTTTTCGCAAGTAGATCGGCTGAACATATTCTTGAATCATCGGGATACGTTGTGATAGCAGACTCTCACGATCCTCAAGGCTGTGCTGCGTCAGGATTGGTAGAAGGTTCTCGTGCGTTTGTGATCTCCCTGACAGAGAAGGGACAACAGAAGAGCAGAGAATGGAAGAAAGAGGAAGGCATGTCAGGCGATTCAACGGTCCCTACCGAAGTACATTGGACGGTTCCGGTTGCGACGAGAGAACTCATAGAAGTTACCGGGATTATGACAGAAGGAAAGATGGCTCGTGTAGAATACACATGGAAGTGCGCTCCAAACGATGTTGGTCAAAACCTTGCTGAGGAATTACAAGGTACAGGCCATGGCACCGCTGATTTCCAATTGTATGATGATGGATGGCGGCTGATTGGTGTACATAATGCATCGCACCAATGAGGACACTTTCTGAAAGACAAGAACTTGTTGAAGTCATCGCAGACAATTTCCGTCGAATGGTGCGGTAGCGATTTGGTTCACCGGCGGAGTCCAACCGGAAGAACTGCCTGGAGTCACTGTGCTGCTTACTGGCCGGAAGGTGCCGTTTCAAAAAATTGTCTGGCGCATCGGAAATTCCGTGGAGTCCCGTCTTGAGCGTTTCGGGGACGGCAACGAAACCCGCAAACGCGAATGGGGGGTTGGGGTTACGTTGCGGCTGAAACACCCTGACCACCAACGGGCCTTGGGAAGCTGTTAGGCCATGGCGACCCAGGCCAATCAGGTTAATTCTTCCAGCAGGTCGAGATCCTTGAGCAAGAGATCGCTCACGACGTCGGCAAGATCGCGGCCCTTCCTTTCCGCGATGCGCTCCAAACGCTTCTGCAACCGGCCGTCAAGGTAGATAGGCAACCGCAAGCGCGCTCCCTTGCGGTAGAACTTACCTCGCTCTGCTTTGGAAAAATCGTAGTGTGGCTTCATATCTCAAAATCCTTGATACTGTGCTGGTTCTCTGCGGTCTGCCCGGCGCGCGGAGACCAGGCGTATCCTCGCGCTCGCTTTCTGGCCGGCATCCATCTCCTCCCGGAACGTGTGGCACACCACCAGCAGCACCCCAGCGCGATCCAATCCGAGAGTGATCCAACGCTCCTCTTGCTCGCTGTGTTCATCATCGAATATCGACATGGCTCTAGGATCGAGGAAAACTGTAGCGGCCCGCTCAAACGAAATGCCGTGTTCCCTCGCATTGCGAAGGGCCTTCGCCGGGTCCCACTCGAAGTGATGCTCGAACTGGCGCTCCACTCAAGGATTATCTCATGAAGTCGAAGTTGCTTCGCCAGGAACCCCGTTCTGGCGGGTTGGGATCCCCCCGCCAAGCGCCCGTCCCGTCATGCCATCCTAAAATGAGCATATTGAGATAAGCCCTTGAAAACCAGCGCCGCCGTTCTAGAATTCGAAGCCCTCCGCCAGTTGTTGGGCCGTTACATCTCCAGCCCGCTCGGCCGCCGCGAGCTGGAAAGAGTCGCTCCGCACGCCGATCGCGCGCGCCTGGCCGATGACCTCGCGGAAGCCGGCGAGGCCGTGGAATACCTGCGCGCGGCCACGCGCCCGCAGCCCGCCGGGCCCAGAGGGTGCCCCGGCGCCGCGATTCGCATCGATTTCTCCGGCCTGCCCGACGTCGAGCCGGCCGTCCACAAGCTGCGCATCGAAGGCGCCAGCCTCGACCCCAAGGAAA
>Ga0187857_10003231_pt1 | contig 13392 bp, 9 predicted proteins | sample June2016WEW_8_10_FD_132984 | JGI IMG/M metagenome (GOLD analysis project Ga0187857, IMG submission 132984) | Peatland microbial communities from SPRUCE experiment site at the Marcell Experimental Forest, Minnesota, USA - June2016WEW_8_100 | ecosystem: Environmental > Terrestrial > Soil >...
AAGGTGGTGGCCTGCGCGCCGGCGGTGATGCTGCTGGTCGAGCGGGGCCGGGTAAAACTCGAGGAGCGGGTCCAGACGTATCTGCCGGAATTCAAGGGCGACGGCAAGGAGGCCATTACGGTGCGCCAACTGCTGACGCACACCTCGGGCCTGCGCGGAGACATCGAGACGCGGACCGGCTGGCAAGGGCGGCGAGCCGCCATCCAGAGGGTCTGCGCCGAAAAGCTCTTGAGCCCGCCCGGCGCGGCTTTTCGTTACAGCGACATCAATTTCCTGGTGCTCGGCGAGATCGTGGGGCGGGTCAGCGGGACTCCGCTGGACGAGTTTGTGGCGCGCGAGATTTACCGGCCCCTGAAAATGGCTGACACCGGGTATTTGCCGGCGGCCTCCAAGCGCGGGCGCATCGCGCCCACCGAAGTAGTCAACGGCCGGCCCTGGCGCGGGGTGGTGCACGACCCGACGGCGCGGCAGATGGGCGGGGTGGCCGGGCATGCGGGTTTGTTTACGACGGCGTCAGACCTGGCCCGGTATGCGCGGATGCTGCTCAACGAGGGCGCGCTCGAGGGGACGCGCATTTTCAAGGCGGAGACTGTCCGGTTGATGACCAGCGTGCAGACGCCCGAATCCCTGCCGGTCCGCCGCGGGCTGGGCTGGGACATTGATTCGGCCTACAGCGGGCCCCGCGGCAGGCACTTCCCGGTTGGGTCTTACGGCCACACGGGCTGGACCGGCGCCTCGCTCTGGCTGGATCCTTTGTCCCGGAGCTTTGTTATCTTTCTCTCCAACCGCAACCATCCCGACGAGAGCGGGAGTGTCAATGCCCTGCGGGCGAGGCTGGGGACGCTGGCGGCGGAGGCGATCGGCGATTTCAACTTTGCGAATGGGCCCGGCTCACCGGCTGCGCGCCCGGAAGAGCAGCGCGGCCCGGCCCGGCCGGCAGGCGGCGAACCGCAAGGGACGCAGGCCAAAGTGCTCAACGGGATTGACGTGCTGGTGAAGCAGGACTTCCGCCCGCTTCAAGGGCTGCGCCTGGGGTTGGTCACCAATCACACCGGCCAGGATCGGCAGCGCAATCGAACGATCGACCTGCTCAAGGGCGCGCCGGGCGTGGAACTCAAGGCCTTGTTCAGCCCGGAGCACGGGATTCGGGGTGTCCTGGATGAGCGCGTGGGTGACAGCGTGGATGGGCCGACCGGCCTGCCGGTCTATAGCCTCTACGGCGAGCGGTTGGCCCCCAAGCCCGAGCAACTCCGGGGACTCGATGCGCTGGTCTTCGATATTCAGGATGTCGGCTGCCGCTTTTACACTTATACGACCACCATGGCAAAGGTCATGGAGGCGGCGGCAGCAAACGGAAAAAAGTTCTTTGTGCTCGATCGGGCAGACCCGATCAACGGGGTCACGATCGAGGGCCCCGTGCTCAAGGAAGCACCCAGCTTTGTCGGCTACCACCGAGTGCCGTTGCGCTACGCCATGACCATCGGGGAGCTGGCCAGGATGTTCAAGGCCGAGCGGAATTGCAACGCTGACCTGACCGTAATCCCGCTGGAAAACTGGCGGCGCGAGCTGTGGCTCGACCAGACCGGCCTGCCCTGGATCAACCCGTCGCCGAACCTGCGCAATTTAACCGAGGCCATCCTTTATCCGGGCGTGGGCCTGCTCGAGAGCGCGGTTTCGGTCGGGCGCGGCACCGATACGCCCTTCGAAGTCGTCGGGGCGCCTTACATTGACGATGTGCGGCTGGCCGGGGAGTTGAACCACGCGGCCCTGCCCGGCGTGCGCTTTGTGCCAATCCGCTTCACTCCCGCCTCCAGCATTCATAAAGATCAGCCCTGTCGCGGCGTGCAGATCCTGCTTACCGATCGCGACCGGTGCCGTGTGGTTGACCTAGGGCTCGAAATCGCCCGGACGCTCTGCCGCCTCTACCCCAAGGCTTTTGACCCGGACAAGATGAAGCGATTGCTCCTGGATCAACCGACTCTGGAGGCCATCAAGGCCAACAAACCGCTCGAGGAACTCCGGGCCGCCTGGCAGAAGGACCTCGATGACTTTGCCAGGATCAGGGCCAGGTATTTGATGTACTGATCGCGCAGGGTTAGAAGTGTGGCGTCACGGCGGGCCGCTCGCCCGTGTACCAGTGATAATCAACGCCCTTTGGGCTGTAGGGGATTCGGCTGACATTGCCCGGCACCCACAAGGTCAGGCACCGCTTGTCGTGGCGCCACCAGCCCATAGTCAGATCGACGCCGGGATAATACTGCGCCATGCCCTGAGTCCACTGCAGGATCCCCGAGCTGCCCGGAAACAAACCCAGCGAATCATCCTGGCCCTCCATCAACTGCTTAGTCGAGTCCTGACAGAAGATCGTGGTGGTGGGGCTGTAATAGCTGGTGGTTTTCAGCGGACCTGTGGCGCTGGAGCCATATTCGGTCCCGGCCCCGATCCACGGCATCAAGAGGAGCTCGCACTGGCCGTAAGTCGAGTTCGCCCAGAAATCGTGCGGGTAATTGAGGCCGAGGTCGCGCCACTCGTCCACAATCTTCCCGTCCGGACAACCGAAGACTTTTTGGTTGCTGCTGAAATATTGGGAATAGCCCAGCGCCCAATAGGCATCGCCGTCACCGGGTTGGTGCAGGACGGTGGAGCTCGGACTCAAGGTCCATTCTCCGCCGTGGGGGACGTATCCGCCCTGGAGGCAGGAGTAGGTGTCGCGATTGTCGTCGGCGTACATCCGCGCCGCGATGCCAATCTGGCGGAAATTGTCGATGCACTGCGTAGCGCGCGCCTTTTCTTTGGCCCGGCTCAAGGCGGGCAACAACAGGGCTGCCAGGATGGCAATGATGGCGATGACCACCAGCAGCTCGATCAGGGTGAAGCCTCGCCCGCCAGCCGCGCACCGGAGGGCGTGCGAGCCGCGCGGGCCGCCTGGACGGCCTTGAGTGTGCATTGGATTATCCATAAATTGTTCGCTCACTGCATCAAGACCCGGTAAAAGGCCTGGGATTGAGCGGCCGAATCCTCGACCGCCTCAAGGGTGCCGCTGCCCTGAACGGTCGCGAAGGTCTGCCACTCGGCGGGACGGAGGATGTCCGTTTTCTGGACCACGTATGCGACCCCGGCCGTGGTATTGAAAGGCAGCCGCAGTATGCCCCCCGCGAGGCTGGGTCCCGCCAGGGGGACTTGGCTGGCCAAGACGAGCGTCACATTGGTCCCGGTGTACCGAGGCATCCAAACCGTACCCGCCGGCTGCGGCCCGCTGATGCCCGAGAAAGTGCCCGCGCGAGCCGCGCAGGTCAGCAACTGGAAGGTGTCGCCCGGTTGCGGAATGAAACCGTTGATCGGGCGCAGTTCCAGGCCGCCAGCCAGGGACGCGGCCCCGGCGATGGCCAGTTGGCTATATTGGGTCCCCGCGTTCTTGCCGCCGAGTTCGACGACCAGGGTTCCGGTGGCAGCCTGCTGATAGTCGTTTGCGCGCAGTGTCCCGCCACCCGCCAACGAATCGGCGAGGTCCAAATTGCCGGGGGTAAAGGACTGCGTGGCCGGATCGACCGCACCGACCTGCACGGCGCCGGCGATTGTGCCACCGGCAAGGAAGCGATTGGTGCCCGGGCCCATGAACAGGCTGACGGCATTGGCCGCCACGCTGTAGGGGCCGGCAAAGAGAATGAGTGCGGCCGGCGCGGCGGCGTTAAAGGTGGCGGACCCGCCGCTGCACTGCCAGTCAATGGTTTGGTCAAACTGCAAGGCGCCGCCGGTGGCGCGGATCGTTCCGCTGTTGTCGATGATCAGATGGCCGGACGGCGAGCCGTGGACCAACACCGCGCCGCTGGAAGCCAGCAGCGAGCCCGGGTACAACGCCAGTTTGCTCGGCGGCGCACCTTCGCCGCTGATTTGGGAGCCGTCGCCCAGGGTAATTTGCGAGCCGCGAACTGCCATGAGATTGGCCGCGGTCCCAGGTGCGTCCGGACTCAAAGTCAGCACCGAACCGGCCTGCATGGCCAGGCTTACGCCCGAGAACGAGCAGTTTGACCCCCCCACCGTTAAGTTGCTCGAGACGCTGATGGCTGAACCACTGAAACGGGTGCTGTCTCCCAACTGGGCAGTTTGCAGGACGAAGTTGCCCAAGTTGAAAACGGCGTTGTCACTTGTGAGCAGGCTTTGGACCTGAATCGTGGCTGTGGCCCCTGAGGCAATGTCAAGGGTCCCATTCGAGCCCACCTCCAGTTCGGACACCGTGAGGTCCCCATGGACGACCCACTGGGCGGCCGAGGCGGGCTGGAGCAACCGCACCGAGCCGTTGCCAGTGAAGCTGACGCCCGGGTTGAGCGTGTAGGTGCCGCCCCAAAACCGGAGGATAGCGCCGGCGGCCGTCCGGAACTCTCCGTTGCCCGCACCGCCGAGCAGGTTGAGTTGGCCCGCCTGCACATCAACCAGTCCCTCGTTGTAAAAGTCCGGGCCGGCGGGCGGGCTGTTTGTTCCGAATTGGGCCACGCCCCTGGTGGTTACCTGGAAGGTGCCGGCGTTGGCAAACACGCTCAGGCCGGGAACACCGCTGAAAACGGCGTTCGTTTGCACCTCGAATATTCCCCCCGGCAGATTAGTGACTGTGGCCCCCGGTCCGATGGCAAAGCCCGGACCGAGCAGGGTGCAGAGGCCGGAGTTGTTGAGGGCGCCTGCGGAAAGCCCCCGCCCGCCGTCGATCAACAGGCTTGCGTCCTCGTCGATGGTCACGTTTGTCAGGCCCAACGTGCCGCCGCTCCAGGTCAGAACCGCACCCTGGTCCGAGCCGCCCAGGGCGCGCAAGCTGCCGCCACCGTCCACAGAGTCTCCGATCTCCAGGTTGCCCGTCGTGAACAACTGGTTGGTGGTGTCGGTGGTTCCCACCAGCACCGTGCCGTCGAAGCTGCCCCCGGCGGCAAGCCGGCTGGTGCCCGGGCCAGTGAAGAGGCAGGTCACCCCGGCGTCCACTACGAAGACACTGTCAAAGACAATGAGGGCATCGTTGGTCGCAGCGGTGAACTGTTCGAAGGCGCTGGTGCACTGCCAAACAATGCCGCCCTCAAAGGCCAGAGTGCCGCTTTCGGCGCAGATGGTGCCGTTGTTGTCGATGGCGAGTGGGGCGGCGGTCGAGCCGCTCACCACGGCCGCGCCACTGGCGGTCAGGAGTGTTCCCGGTTGCAGTTCCAACACGTTCGTTTCCCCGCCCCCGCTGCTCAACTCTGCCCCATCGCTAAGCGCAATTTCCCCACTATTCTCGACCACCGTGCCCTCGGCCAGGATAAGCTCGGCTGTGGCCTCGGGTGCCACGGGCCCGATGGCCACGGTGGCCTCCGGCAGGACCGTCAGCGACACGTTTGTAAGTCCGCAGCCGGGGCCGCCCACCGTCATCACCGAGGACATAAACAGGGTGGAAGCGTTAAAACTGCTTCCCGCACCCATCAGGACAGTGTGAAGGCCAAAGGTGCCGTTCTGGACCGCGGCGTTGGTGCTCAGGACCAGGCCCAGGATACGAACCAGGCTATCCACGTTCACAGTTCCGGTGATGATCGCGGTGTCGCCCTCGAGCGGCAAATGCCCGGCGGGGACCAACTTCCCTTGGGTGTTGGGCGTGAACCAGTTGCCGGACGAGGACCAGTTAGTGTCAATCACCCCGTTGTAGGCCGGTTGGCCAATAAAAGTCAGCGTGTCTCCGAAGACGGCAGTCGTCGCGCAGAGCAGGGCCACCAGTAGGCCGGTGAACTTCATAATTGGCATTTTCGCGTCTTGAGCACAGCACGACGTGTGCCGCACCAGGAGCACGAAGTCGCATTGGCCCAGTTTCACTGGCCGTTCTCCGTTTAAGGCAAATATTTGCGCATGAATCGTGCCGAGCGCGCCATTGGCGCTTCCCGGTTGGCCCAGGGCTTTCCAAGCCTCCAGACCTGGCCGCGTAACATCCACCGGCCCAATATGTTGCTTCTGCTGCTACCCCTCCTTTTTCTACACTAGCCCGCACCGGGCCGAACTGCTCCTGACTCGCTGCCCGAGGGGCAATCCACTGAACTGGGAATCATTTCCCACTGGATGGGGCTTATTCCCCAACGAGCACGAACTTGTAAGCATGACCCAAGGATGCCTTGCCAGCGTCCCTATGTCAACTAAAATTGGGGGCATGACCGGGCCGCATACAACTCGCCCGCCGGTTCGATTCTGTCCCGAAGGGACTTGTGAGAAGAGCCCAACGCTGAAGCGTCGGGTTATTGTCGGATGTCCCTTCGGGACAAGGCGCTTCTGCGCGCGGTCTGGGTGCAACTCCGGGCTCGGACAGTGTCCTCTGCTTTGGGGTTGGCGACCGGCCGAATGCGGACAACATGATCCACCCTCCATTCTTACAGCTCATCGACATTGGAAAAGTCTGAGGCGTGCCCGTGTCGAGGGGCGGCAGTCCGTTTCCCTCGCCCCTCGCCCCTACGACGAGGCGGTCGCGTTGGCGCGCGCCTGGGCCTGGTTGAAACTGTGCAGGAAGAGCGTTTTTTCGGTCACCGCCTTCTCGATCAACTGCGGCAACAGGAACAGCTCCGAGCTGTTGATCACCGCGTGAACGCTTTGCCGGAAGGCTTGCATGGGCGTAAAGGTCAGGAACGAGTCGCCCAGCAGAATGATCGTCGCATGACGGCGCTGGCCCATGGGCATGTTCTGGAGGGCCTGCAGGGTCAGGTTCTCGCTGAGGTCGTTGGCGGCAAAGCGCTCCTCCACTATGGCCACCTGGTAGCGCACCTGGCTGAACCGGACCAGGAAATCGGTGTGAGTGGCGGCGGTGTGGACCTTATAACCCAGTTCGTTGAGCGCCTTTCTGGCGGCGTCCAGCCACGGCGGCGTCGAGAAAGCCACCAGGGCCGGCTTGTCGGTTGCGCTGATGAATTCAAATTTCTCACTCATGGCGGTCTAGCGGTTCATTTGAACTTGAGGATCGCGATGGGCGGGCCCTCAGGCTGGGCTGAGTTCTGGCCGCGTTTCATGCGCAAGGTTTGCATCGTGGTGGTGCATTCCCCGCGAGCCTTCTTGATGGTGTCGATGCCCCGCGCCACCGGGCCGCGTTTGGTGCAGTAGAGCAGGGCGCTCTCCTCGGTGATTTGTCCCTGCTCATAAGCCTCCAGGCTCGAGAAATCGAAGGTGCGCCAGCCGAAGGGCTGGCTGGCTTCGATGATTTCGTGGAAGCTTTTGCCTTCGGATTCACCCAGCCGAATGGTCTCTTGGACGCGGAGGCTGGAACCCATGATTTCCAGCAGCGCATAGCGGCCGCCGCCGACCCTGGGCACGAGCCGCTGGCTGACGACCCAGCGCAAGGAGTCCGCCAGGCGGGCCCGAAGCTGTTCCTGCTCTTCGATCTCGAACATGCCCAGGATGCGATTGATAGTCTGGCCGGCATCGATGGTGTGGAGCGTGCTCAGGACCAGGTGGCCGGTCTCGGCCGCGCTCAGGGCAATCTTCACGGTCTCGCGGTCGCGCATCTCGCCCACCAGGATCACCTTGGGCGCCTGCCGCAAGGCGGCCCGCAGCCCGCTGGCAAACGTGTCGAAATCGGTTCCCAGCTCGCGCTGGTTGAAGGTGGCCTGCCGTTGGGTGTGGATGAACTCAACCGGGTCTTCCAGCGTTACTATGTGAACGGGCTTGGCCTGATTGATCTCATCGAGGACCGCCGCCAGGGTGGTCGACTTGCCCGAACCGGTCGCGCCCGTGATCAGGACCAGCCCCGTTTTTTCCCCAGGAATCTCCTTGATGATGGCGGGAAACTTGAGCTTGTCCAGGGTGGGGATCGTGGTGTTGAGCTGGCGCAAAACGACCGAGTAGTTTTCGCGTTGGGAGAAGATGTTGATGCGGAAGCGGGCCTTGCCGGCGAGCGTGTAGGCCGCATCGCAGGAGCCGCGCCGAAGCAGGTGGGCGATATGCCACGGGTTGTCCCCGATCAGGTTCAGGGCGATGGTTTCGGTCTGGAACGGGGTCAGCCTTTCGATCGGCGGATCGCACGCCACGGGTTTGAGTTCCCCGAACGATTCGACCTGCAAAGGCCGGTCGACGGTGAACAGCAAGTCCGAAACCTCAGGTTGCGCCTCGAGCATCGCAGCCAGCAGAGAGTCCAGTTCGGGACGGCGCATGGGTTATGATGGATAAAAGCCAATCCTGATCCTAATCCTAATCCTAAGTTCAACCCTCGTCATCCTCCGGAGGATGGGCCAGGAAAGGACGGAATTTCTTCCGGTCCAGGGCCTTGTCGTAGGCATCCTCCGGCGAGATGCGTTTCATCCGCAGATGTTCCATAATGGCGTCATCCAGCGGCTGGTTTCCGAACCTCTTGCCGACCTGGATCATGCCCGGGATTTGATGCGTCTTGCACTCCCGGACGAGGTTGGCGATGGCGGTCGTGAAGATGAGGATCTCCAGGGCCGCCACGCGGCCCTGGTTGTCAATCCGCTTGAAGAGATTCTGTGCCACCACGCCTTTGAGGGCCTCGGAGAGGGTGGCGCGCACCTTGTTCTGTTGGTCTGCAGGGAAGACATCGATGACGCGGTCCACGGTCTTGGCGGCGCTGGGGGTGTGGAGCGTGCCCAGCACCAGATGGCCCGTGCTGGCCGCTACCAGCGCCAGTTCGATGGTCTCCAGGTCGCGCAGTTCGCCCACCAAGATGATGTCCGGATCCTCCCGCAGCGCCCCGCGCAGCGCCGCCGCGAACGACTTGGTATCGAGCCCAACCTCCCGGTGGTTCACCAGGCAGTTCTTGCTCTCATGCACGAACTCGACCGGATCTTCGATGGTGATGATGTGGTCCCGGCGGTTCTTGTTCGCATAATCCACCATGGCCGCCAGGGTCGTCGATTTGCCCGACCCTGCCGGGCCCGTCACCACCACCAGCCCGCGGTTGAGCATGGCCAGTTTCTTCAACACCCCCGGCAACGGAACGTTCATCTTCTCGAAGTCCTCGAACGACAGCACTTTGCTGGGGATTTGCCGGAAGGCCGCCGACACGCCATGCTTCTGATTGAAGAAATTCACCCTGAACCTGGACAAATGGGGAATCTCATACCCGAAATCCACATCCCCCGTCTCCTCGAAGATCTTGGTCTTGAATTCGGGGGCGATCTCATAAAGCATCTTCTTGAGTTCGTCGTTTTCCAGCGGCGGATAGTCCACCCGATGGAGTTCGCCATTGATCCGGAGCATCGGCTGGTTGCCCGAGGAAAGGTGGAGATCGGAGGCCTTTTGCTCGAACATCAGGTTGAAGAATGCATCGATCTTCGCCATAAATTCCGCTACGGTCGGATCCAACCGTAAGTGGAACCACAGCATTCTCCGGGCCGTGAACGAAGTCGCAAAACAAATCACGCAAGAAATCGCGGCGCGCGGGCTCATCTCGTTCGCCCGTTTCATGGAGTTGGCGCTTTATTGTCCCGTTTATGGATATTATGAGAGGGAACAAGACACTGCCGGCCGGGCCGGGGACTACTACACCAGCGTCAGTGTCGGCAGTTTATTCGGCGAGTTGCTGGCCCTCCAGTTCGCGGAATGGCTCCAGGAGGTCTTGGGCCTCCACGCCCGGGGGCAGCGGTCCGGGGCTCAGGGCCGTGGGGGGATTGTGGAGGCGGGGGCGCATGATGGGGGATTGGCCCGGGATGTCCTGCGTTTTCTTCGGGAACGGCGGCCGGAGTTGTTTGCGCCCCTGGAATACTGGATTGTGGAGCCGTCGGAACGGCGGCGGGCCTGGCAGGAGCGCCGCCTGGGTGAGTTTGGCCGGAAGGTGCGGTGGGTCAGGCGGCTATCTGAATTGGCAGGCGGCGTTCGAGGGGTTCTCTTCTCGAACGAGTTGTTGGATGCCATGCCGGTGCATCGGTTTGGATGGGATGCCCGGGCGCGGCAGTGGTTCGAGTGGGGGGTGAGCCTGGAGGGGGGGCGGTTTGTATGGACCAGGATGTTGAACAGCCCGATGGCGCCGCCGGTGTCGGGCCGCTGGGAGGAGCTGCTGGGGGCGTTGCCCGACGGGTTTAGCCTGGACCTGGGGCCGGCGGCGCCGGCCTGGTGGCGAGAGGCGGCCAACGTGCTGGAGGAGGGAAGATTGGTGACGATTGATTATGGTTTGACGGAGCAGGAGTTCTTCGCGCCGGAACGGAGCGATGGCACGTTGCGGGCCTACTCACGCCATCGGCAGGGCGCCGATGTGCTCGCCCGGCCCGGCGGGCAGGACATCACGGCCCATGTGAACTTCTCCGCCGTTCGGGCGGCTGGGGAAGAGGCGGGCCTGGAGACCGAAACCTTCACGACGCAGGAAGAGTTTCTGACGCGGATTGCGGCCCGGGTTTGGGAAGGGGGGGCCGGCTTCGGGCCGTGGACCTCGGGGCGCACGCGCCAGTTTCGGACGCTCACGCACCCGCAGTTTTTAGGCCGGCCGTTTCGGGTGCTGGTTCAGCGTCGGGGAGGCAAGGAGGCGGTAATAAATTAAGGTGGCAAGCTTAGTTTATTTCCACCTCCCAAGCCTGGAGTTCGTAGTTAAGAACAGACAGGCAATAGGTGGCGGCGGTTTCGGTGCGAAGGACCCGGGGGCCAAGGGTGATGGGCAAGCTGCCGGCGGCCTTGATCGCCTCTGTTTCTGCGGCCGTGAAATCACCTTCCGGCCCCACCCAGACACAGGCGGTCCGGGGGGGGCGCCCGTGCCTGGCGCCGAAGGCCTCGAAATACTGCCGTGGGTGGCGGCTGCCGGGCTGGAGCGAGGCCAGGAAAGACAGTTCGAATTGTTCCCGGCGGGCGAGCCACTCCTGGAGGGTCAGAGGGGCCTGGACTTTCGGCAGCCAGGCCAGGCCGCACTGCTTGATGGCCTCGATGGCGGCCCGTTGCCATTTCTCGGCCTTGTGGGCCGCTTCGCGCCCCCTCAAGTGGGTGACGACCCGTTCGGCCAGCAGGGGGACGATGCGAGCAGCGCCCAATTCGGTTGCCTGCCGGATGATTGACTCGATGATCTGTCCCTTGGGCAGGGCCTGGAGCAAGGTAATCTGACAGGGTGGGGGCGGCAGGGCCTGTTTCTCGAGGATGGCCAAGCTGACTTCGCCGCGTTCCGATTCCCCGGTTTCGCAGAGGAACTCCAGGCCCGCCCCATTCAGCACGATGACCCGCTCGCCCCGGCGCAGGCGCAGGACCTGCACGGCATGGCGGGCCTCGCTCTCACTAAGGAAGAGAGTTTCCCCCCGGCACTGTTCCGGAGGCAGGTAGAAGCGGTGCATCATTGGTCAGGTGTTGGACCAGGTCTGACGTGGACGCCCACACGGGGTCGACAGGGAGCCTTGTCCTGGAGGGACATATCGAGAATGGCCCCGCGCTTCAGCGCCGGGTACGACGCCCAAAGAGCCCGCGTCCCGAAGGGACGCTTGAAGCTCAATCCCACAGATGGCGCTCGTCCTGCTCATTCCGATCACGAGCTGATTTACGACATGCGACTGAACAGTTGCCATACTTCATAATTCAAACAGCTTTCTGGCCTTATCGAAAAAGCGTTGGGTGACGGGGCTTTCTTTGCCGCTGCACAATTCGGCAAATTCAACGAGCTTTGCCTTCTGGGCAGCAGCCAGATGGGTTGGCACCTCGATATTGACGCGGACATGGAGGTCGCCGGCGCCGTAGCCCTGGACATTTTGGACGCCTTTGCCTTTGAGCCGAAAGAGGGTGCCGGGCTGTGTGCCGGGGGGGATTTTGAGGGGAGTTTTTCCGTCGAGGGCAGGCACCTCGATTTCGGCGCCCAGGGCGGCTTGCACGAAGGTAATCGGCACTTCGCAGAGCAAATCATCGCCCTCCCGCTGGAACAACTCGTGCGGGCGGACATGGAGGACCACATAGAGGTCTCCGGGCGGTCCGCCTCGATAGCCGGCTTCCCCGTTGCCCGAGGAGCGCAGCCGGGAGCCGGTGTCCACGCCGGGGGGAATACGGAGGGTGATCTTGCTGGCGCCTTCCCGGCGGCCGATGCCGCGACAGGCCTTGCATGGGCGCTCGATCACGCGGCCTGCGCCTTGGCAGTGGGGGCAGGCCTGGGCGACGCTGAAGATGCCGCGCGAGGAAACCACCTGGCCGCGTCCCCCGCAGGTCGGGCAGGCCCGGACCCGGGAGCCCGCCTCGGCGCCGGTGCCCTGGCACTGGCTGCAAGACTCGGCTTTGGCCAGGGTGATCTCTTTTTGGGTCCCGCGGACGGCCTCTTCGAAGGAGACCTCCATGTCGTAGCGGAGGTCCTCGCCCCGGTGCGGTTGGGATGGGTCGGACGCCCCTCTGCCGAAGAGCTCATCGAAGATGCCGGCCCCGCCGAAGACCTCGCGGAAGATATCGAACGGATCATGGAAACTGCCGGCGCGGGCATAAGCGCCGGCGCGGCGGTCGAAGGCGGCGTGGCCGTACTGATTGTAAGCCGCCCGCTGCTGCGGGTCGCTGAGCACTTCGTAGGCCTCCCCCAGTTCCTTGAACTTTTCTTCGGCAGATTTGTCTCCCGGATTCTTGTCCGGGTGATACTGAACGGCCAGCTTCCGGTAAGCCTTCTTGATTTCCTCCGGACCCGCCTCTCTTGCCACTCCCAGGACTTCGTAATAGTCGCGGCTGGACATGGGTCAGGCGGGAGGTTGTTTGGCCACGATGACGGTGGCGGGCCGGAGCAGGCGCTCGCGGAGGCGATAGCCTTTGCGGAGTTGCTGCACGACCTGGCCCTCGGGGGCGTCCTCGGTTTCCTGTTGTGAAACCGCCTCGTGCAGGTTCGGGTCAAAGGCCTGTCCGAGGGCGTTGACCTCTTCCAGTCCGCTTTCCTTGAGGGCATTCCTGAGTTGCTGGTGAATCATGTCGATGCCGGTTTGAAGGGACTGGGCGGCCTGGTCCGGGGCCCCTTGGGCAGATGCCAGCGCCATATCGAGGCTGTCCAACACAGGGATTAGCTTCTGAAACAACGCCTCGTTGGCGTGCCGGGCGGCCTCGTGTTTTTCCCGCGCGGCGCGCTTCTTGTAATTCTCGAAGTCCGCCGAGACCCGCAGCAGGCGTTCCCAGTGCTCGTCCGCTTTGGCGGCGCGTTCTTTCAATGCTCCCAGTTGTTCCGGAGTCACGGTTGCCGCTTCGACCGGGACCAGCGGTTCCGCCCCTTCGGGCGGACCGGCGGGCCCCGACTTTGCATTTTCCACGTCAATATCTTTCATGGAGCGCAGATTCCTCAAGCATCACGTTCGGAAAACCATAAGCGATTTTTCTTTGTCCAGCAAGGGAAAGCGAGGGGAGCGTGTAATGGGTCAGTGATGGCGGGGCTCGGTTTTTTTAACCACGTATGGACACGGATAAACACGGATTTGGGCCTTATCTGTGTTTATCCGTGTCCATCCGTGGTTGGAATTCCCGCCGTCACTGAGA
>Ga0187857_10003243_pt1 | contig 13341 bp, 7 predicted proteins | sample June2016WEW_8_10_FD_132984 | JGI IMG/M metagenome (GOLD analysis project Ga0187857, IMG submission 132984) | Peatland microbial communities from SPRUCE experiment site at the Marcell Experimental Forest, Minnesota, USA - June2016WEW_8_100 | ecosystem: Environmental > Terrestrial > Soil >...
CGAGACCGATGCACGCCGGTTTCGGGGCCCGGCGCGCAGGGGGAATTTGCGCCTGGCGGCTGTCCACCCGGGCTGGGCAGGCGCCCCCGACAATAGTCCAGTTGACCTCTTCAGGAGTGGCCGCCAATGAAATCACTTGCCCCTGAAGCGATTTCAATTCCTCGAAAACCGCTTTGTCCTCACAAACAACGAAGACCGTGCCTGCCTGCCGCGCCCGGACACCCAGATGGGACAAGTGAGGCATCTCATGCGCCAGCACGATGCCGGCGACACCCCTGGGGATTTCCTCGTCGCCTTCCGCCCGGCTGAGCACCGCCATCACGGCCTCCGACAGGACCTCCCCCAGTTCCTCGATAGCATGGACCGCCCGGACCCGGCCCACCGCCTGCCCGCTGACCAGCACGTCCCACGCCGGCGACGCCAGTTCCGCGCGCAGGCGGCGCAACAAATACGCAGCCAGTTTGGAGAGCTGGAAGATAAGATGGCCTCGGACCTCGGCCTCGCAGAAGACGCCGATTGCATGTTCGGACACGCCCAGCGCCCGCCCCAGTTTCTCGACGCGGCGGGGAAACAACTCGATGATGCGTTGGCTGTGCTCCTCGGTCAGCCGCAGGACGCGGTCCGCCGTCGCTTTCAGGCGCAGCAGTTGCTCGCGGTCCTCGGGGCAAAAACCTTGCCTCCAGGCGCCCAGCTCAGACTCGATCGCCCTGCATTCCTCCGGCTCCACGCTGCTCAGCGCCAGGTTTGCAATTGTCAGGAGCAGCGCCTCCAGCAAAGGCTGCCATTGAGAGTGCGGAGTGGACAGTGCAGAGTGCGGAGTGCAGCCAGCGCCGCCGCCCGCCGTGGGGTGGGCATCTTGCCTGCCGGCGGGACGATCCGCCTCCAGACCCAAGCCGGGCGAGTCCCCTGCGCCACTCTCCCTATCGAACTCGTTGACCATCCGGCTCAACAAAACGAAAGCGAAGTCCTCCAATCCAATATCCGCCAGCAGAAACTCCTGTCGCTCCAGACCCGGTCGTTTTTCGACCGCCGCCAGACAGTGGCGGCGCAGTTCCGTCAGTGCCGTCAGCGCGCGCCCTTGCTCCGGCAGACTGGTCCCTGCCCTTTGACTCAAGAAGGAGCGTATCAAATCGGCTTCGCGCTCGCCCACTTCCGGCAGCAGGGCGTTCAACCGCTCATTCAGCGAACGAGCGTTGAAAAACTCTCTGAGCTCTTCGTGGAAGACCTTGAATTGTTCCACAAAGGCCGCCGAATAAGGTGCGCCGGGGGCGGTGATACGTTCCAGGATGGCGCTGGCGGTGGCCAGGTCTTCGGGCCCGGCGCAACGATGGAGCTTGTTTTGGAGCGAGCGCTTGATCTCGCGCTTGAGGTCCTGGGGAATGTCGTTTCGATGCGCAATATCGCGTATCCGGGTCAGCGGCTCCGCCCGTTGAAAAGGCCGGGCCGCTGAAGGCAGCCAGGGATAAATCTTGCGCGCAATGAAGACCTCGGCCGGACTGGCAAGCCGGGCCAGCCGCTCCTGAATCTCCAGCGCAATCCGGGCGTGATGGGCAGGGCGGAAATGCCGCCCATCCTCGGCGCAGGCAATTTCGCCGGCGCCCAGGAACCGCAAATAGACGGCCACATCCACCAACTCCTCCTGCGTCAAGGGCTGGGTCTCCTGTGCCAGGCGGCGCCGCACCCAATCCAGCTTCTCCCGCCAGCTCCGGCAGCGCCGGTCCGCGGCCACCAGGGCATCCGTGAACTCCTGCTGGTCGGGGGTCGAGGGTCGAGGGTCGAGGGTCGGGGGTTGAGGGTCGAGGGTCGAGGGGCCAGGGGCGAGTGCCGAGGGGCGGTGCTTCGGTCTCTCGACACTCGACACTCGAGACTCGACACTCGACAGCATTTGCCGCAACCGGTCGCGAGCCGTGTCGAGCAGCGACGGGGGCTGCGGCCATTGTTCCAATATAATGGAGCCGGAGAAGTTCCGGCCGAGCAATCGCTGGAGCAGCCCTCGCACGCCGGACTCATTGTGCGCGGAGGGTCCGGTGAACAGCGGCAGGTGGCTGTCGGCATCGCCCCAGTTCTCATGAAGGTGGAGATGGAGGATTGGCACTTGCGGAGCCAGCCGATCCACGAAGCCCAGGTAATCATTGTGGGTAGCCGCGCACAGGTTCGCATGGCCCATGTCCAGGCACATCCCGACGTGGGAGGCGGGCAGGGAAGCTTGTCCCCGGAGGCACTCGAACAGCGCATTGAACAGCTCCGGCGTGTGGTAGGGCGTGTTCTCGATCGTCAGCACCAGCCCCGCTTCCGATGCCAGCCGGACCAGGGGCTGGATAGCCTCGACGAAGGCGGGCAGTCCTGCCTCATCACAAAGATGAATGTTTAACAGCGCCGCCCCCAGCTCCCGGGCCAGCTCGAGGTCCTCCCGGAGCCAGCCCTGGCACGCCGGTCGCAAAGGATCCGCCTGCCAGCGCGCGTGGACCGATAAACGCATTGCCGCCGCGCGCGCGCTTTCCCGAATCTGCCCCCGCAACGGCCCATCCAAATCACTTGTGTCCCAGCCCGCCCCATCATGCTTGTCCGGGAACCATTCGAAGGCATCGAAACCGTTGGCGAGGGCGTAATCGAATGGCTCTGTGGGCGTTGCGGCAGCGAAAGAGGTCTGGTTGCCGATGGTGATCATCCCAGCTTAGGGGGCCTTGATATAATTGTAAATATTCAGGTAATCCTGGCCGGAGTGGTTCCAGGACCAATCGTAGCGCATCCCATTGGCCATCAGCTCCCTGAAATACTGCGGATAGCAGTACCATAGCCCAATCGCCCGGCGCAGGGCCGATTCCAAACCCGTCCAGTTGCAGTCGTTAAACACATATCCATTGCGCTCGTGATAGGGCTTGTGCGCGTAATCGGCATCGAACACGGTGTCGGCCAGTCCGCCCGTGTTGCGCACCACCGGCACGGTGCCGTATTTCAGGCCGATAAGCTGTGCCAGGCCGCACGGCTCGTACTCGCTGGGAACCAGCAGCAGGTCCGCGCCCGCGTAAACCAGGTGGGCCAATTCCTCGTTGTAACCGAGTTCCAGGTGGCAGTCCGGATGGTCGTTGAACCGCTGCTTGAGGCGCCAAAACGCCTCGTTGACGTGTCCGTGAGGGCTGGAGCCCAGCAGGACAAACTGGCAGCCGTGGTCCAGGCAATACGGCACCGCCTCAAGGATGAGGTTCACGCCTTTCTGGTAGTCCAGCCGGCCCACGAAGGCGACCAGCGGCTTGAAGTCGTGCCTGAGCCATAACCGTTCCCGGAGCGATTGCTTATTGGCGTACTTGTCCGGCAGCGTCCCGGCCGAATAGCGGCGGGCGATGTGCGGGTCCAGTTCCGGGTTCCACACGTTGTAATCGATGCCGTTGATGACGCCGCCGAATTTCTGATGATGGACCTCGAGGATGCGCTGGAGTCCCATGCCCAGGTGCGTGCTGCGGATTTCCTGGGCGTAAGTCGGGGAAACCGTGGTGACGAAATTCGAATAGACCACCCCGCCTTTCATCAGATTGGCACAGCCAGGATAGCGGTCGTCCAGGAGGCGCTCCGGCTTCATCAGCGCCGCGGGGCTCAACCCGGCCTGCCGCAGGATGTGCTCGCCCTGGTGGCCCTGGTGAGCCACGTTGTGGAGCGTGTAACAGACCCGAGGATGGGTCATTCCCAGGCGCTGATATATCTCGTAGAGGAGCACCGGCGCCAGGCCCGTCTGCCAGTCATGGCAATGAATCACCTCCGGGTGCTTGTTGGCCTTGAGCATGAACTCGAGGGCGGCCCGGCAGAAAAAAGCGAATCTCTCCCCGTCCTGCTCGCAATAGAACCGGCGCCGGTTAAAGAAATTGTGGTGCGAGTGGGGCTCGATGAAAAAGCACTTCACACCGTCCACAAACCCGAAATAGACCTCGCAATGAATCCACTGGTCGTAAAAGGGCACCCACAGATCGCTGTAGCACTTGGCGAGGCCAAAGATGCGATCGTACCTCATGCAATCATATTTCGGCAGAATGACCTCGACCGCGTTGCCGCGGAGGGCCAATTCCCGCGACAGGCCGGACACCACGTCGCCCAAGCCGCCCACCTTGGCCGCCGGGGCACATTCTGTGGCTATCATGATGATGTACATGGCTGCGTTGCTGCGAAATGCAACATAGCACTATTACGGCTCGTTGGCACTTCATTCCCGGGCTTGATTTTCCGTGCGCGCCGGGTGAACAATTGTGCATGACTGGCGACTCAGACGCAATGTCCACCCGGCAGGGCAAACAGACCGAAGAGGAACTGCGGGTCTCGGAGCAGCGCCTGAGAATCCTCTTCGAGTACGCCCCTGACGCTTATTTTCTGCACGATCTCCAGGGCCGGTTTGTAGATGGCAACCGGGCAAGCGAAGAAATGGTTGGATATCGCCGCGAGGAACTGATCGGCAAGAGCTATCTCGAATCGAATCTGGTTTCCCAGGAAGATCTGGCCAAGGTGGGCGCGCTGCTGGCCCAATCCGCCCGGGGCGAAGCGACCGGCCCGGATGAAATCACCCTGAATCGAAGAGACGGGAGCCGGCGAACGGTCGAGGTGCGCACCTATCCGATCCGGGTCCTGGCGCAAGTCCTGGTCCTGGGAATTGCGCGGGACATCACCGAGCGCAAGCGGGCCGAAGAGCAACTGCGCGAATCCCGCGAGCAGTTTCGCGCGCTGGCAGCGCGCCTCCAGGCCGTGCGCGAGGAAGAACGCGCCCGCTTTGCCCGGGAGATCCACGACGTGCTGGCCCAGGAACTCACTCTGCTTAAATTGGACTGTATGTGGCTCCGTCGCCGCCTCAGCCAACCTCTGGACGAGGCGGGACAGCGGATCCTCAAGGGGGAAACGGATAAGATGGTCGAGGCGATTGACCGCGCGATGGAATCGGTCCAGAGAATAGCTGCCGAACTCCGCCCCGTCGTGCTCGACACCCTTGGGCTGTGCGCCGCTATCGAATGGCTGGCCAAGGATTTCCAGACCCGCACCCAAATCGCCTGCCAGGCTATCGTGCCGGAGGGGCCGCTTGCCCTGGATCTGGATCGCTCGACCGCCTTGTTTCGCATCTTTCAGGAGGGCCTTGCCAATGTGGCCCGGCACGCCGCCGCCACCCAAGTGCAGGCCCGTTTGGAGTGGCAACCCGGGGAGATTGTGCTGACCGTACAGGATAATGGCTGCGGCATTCCGGCGCCCAAGCTCGATGATCCTCATTCGGTGGGGCTCAGGGGAATGCACGAGCGGGCCCAATTGCTCGGCGGCCATTGCCAAGTCTCCGGCTCGCCAGGGCAAGGGACCACTATCCAAGTCCGGTTGCCGCTGCCGTCCAACCAGCCCCAAAAGAACACACTATGAGCGCAATTCTTATTGCCGACGACCACGCAATGGTCCGGAGCGGATTGAAGAGAATCCTGGCTGAGGAGCTTCCTGGGGCCGAATTTGGCGAGGCCGCCTCGGTCCAGGAAACACTGGCCCGGCTCCAAGAAAGAAACTGGGACGCCTTGGTGCTCGACATCTTCATGCCCGGCGGGGGCGGTTTCGAGGTCCTGGCCAAGATCGCCTCGATGCACCCTCAGCTCCGGGTGCTGGTCCTCAGCAGTGCCCCGGAAGAACAGTTGGCCCTGAGGGCCCTCCAAGCCGGCGCCGCCGGTTATCTTAACAAGCAGGCCGCCGGTGAGGAATTGGTGCGCGCCCTCAGGCAAATCCTCTCCGGCCTGAGATACCTCAGCGACAAGCTGGCCCAGAGGCTCGCCACGGAGTTCGCCCATCCTTCCCCGCAAACCCGTCATGAACGATTGTCGGGCCGGGAGTTCCAGGTGCTCCAAATGCTCGTTGCCGGCAAGTCCCTCAAGCAGATCGCCGCCGAGCTTTCCTTGAGCCCTAAGACGATCAGCACCTTTCACACCCGAATGCTGGAAAAGCTCCGTCTCCAAAACGACGTTGAATTGGTCCGTTACGCCCTGGAAAACAAACTGGCCGAGCTCGCTCCCACTACTCGAGCCTCTCCAGACTGAGGGGTCGTGTCGAGCGTGTCGAGCGTGCGGAGCGTGTGGAGCGTGTGGAGCGTGAAGGTGCGTCCCGACGCTCCGACGCTCGACACGCTCCACACGTCCGCTGCAAAGAAGGCCGGAATCCGAGGTTCGGATTCCGGCCTTTCTGCAAAGTCGAAGTGGTTACTGCTTTTTCTCGTTCTGCATTCTCTTTTCGGCGTCTTCGGCCTTGATGATCTCGGGCTTGGCGCCTTTCTTGATCTCTTCGGTCGAAGGCACGCGGATAATGTCGCTGGTCAGCGGGGCGGGGGTGCTGCCCCGTGGGGCGGGCGGGGGCTCGATGCCGGTCAATTCCATTTCGTAGATCAAGGTGGACCCGGCTCCGACATCCGGCGGAATGGGCCGATCGCCACGGGCCAGGGTGGAGGGAATGTAAAGCTCCCATTTCGAGCCGACCTTCATGTTCTCCCAGGCTTCACTCCAGCCTTTGTAAGGGGCGCGGCTAACCATCATCTTGACGGGGCCCGGTCCGCGCTTGGACGAGTTGTCGAATTCCTTGCCCTCGATGGTGGTGCCGCGATATTTGACATTGATCACGTCATTGCTCTTGGGAATGGCGCCGGCGCCCTCCGTGATGATTTTATACTGCATTTCAGCCGTCTTGCCACCAGGTAGCGTCACGGTCAGAGTCTTGACGCCCTCCTTTTTCTTGTTCTCAGCCAGGAATTCGTCGCCCAATTTGCGGTTCTTTTCGGCCGTCTTGATCCGCTCTTCCTCGCGTTTGGCGGTGGAGGTCGTCTGGTAAGCCCGGCTGCCCTGCATCATCTGCTCATCGGTCATCCTCATGGTGCTCCCGGCCAGGAAATCTTTCATGGCCCCGGTTAGCACATCCATGTCCAGATCGATCTCGTTCTGCTTGAGGGTCTTGGCGATGCTCATCCCGATGCTGTAGCTCATCTGCTCTTTCTGGTCTTTGAACCCCGGAGGCAGCGCGGGCGCCGGTTGCGCGGCCGGCGGCTTAACCATCTGGTTGCCGACCGTCAGGTTGTTTGTCGCATGCACTAACGTCGGCTGTTGCGCCTGAGGCGCGGCCGGCGGCATGGCCGGCTGGTTGTCCGCCGCAGCCGCTGCCTGGACCAGCCCGGCGCCGAGTCCCATGATTAAAATCGATCTCAATGTTTTCTTCATAGTTCTGTGTGATGTGAACATTAAACGTTTACGACGCTCCGATGTACACGAAAACTCACCAAAGTCCAGCAGGAAGATAGCAAAGCCACGCTCATTTCCCTTCCGCCTTCGCCCGCGCTTGGTCGAGCAAGGTCTTGGCACGGCCGGCCAGTTGAGTGTTGGTGGTGACTCGAGTCACTTTCTCGAGCGGTTCGATGAGTTTGGCAGCGAGCTTGGCGGCCTGACCGCCTTGGAGGATGCTGGCGGCGATGCCGGCGGTGGCATTGCCGGCTTCCTCGCGGACCCCGGCATCATCCAAGTAAGGCTGAATAACTGCCAGCGAATCCGGGGACTGGATGCTGCCGAGGGCGGCCAGCAGGAGTTTCTTCTCATCGTTGCTTTGGACCAGGCCGGCGGCGTGGCGGCACATGGCCAGGCGCTCGGGCTCCGGGACATCCGAGTGGCCGGCAAAACCGAGATAACCCCGCAGACAGAGGAGCTTGTCAGTGGGAGTGGCGGCGTTGCGGACCAACTCAAGCAAGTCGGGCGCGGCCTCAGGAGTACTCCACCCGGCGAGCGCGCGGATGGCGGCGGCATGGACCTCGGCATCGGTCTCGCTGACCGCGGCGCGGACGCACTTCAGAGCGGCCGCATCACCCACCGACGCGGCCACGCGCAGCAGGGCGCATTTCTGAGCGGGCTGGGCCTGCGCAAGGCGGGCGGCGACCAACTCGACACAGGCAGCGCGGTCGGTGGTCCCGCCACAAAGCGCGCTCAGCGACTGCTCGGCCGCCTCAAGGTCCTCGGCGGACTTGGTTGTGGCCAGCAGATCGAGCAGCGCCGGCAACTGGCCCGCCCCCGCCAAGCCGCCCACTCTTCGGAAGGCGGCAACGCGGACCCTTGGTTCGGAGTCCTGGGTTGCCTTGAGCAGGTCCGGCACCGCGGCGGTCATGCGGCGGCGGGCGATGAGCTCGATGGCGGTGACGCGCTTGTCCGGTTCGGCGCGGCCCAGCATCGACAGAACGGCGGCATCGACTTCCTTGCCTTGCAGGCCGGCGAGGCTTTCCTGAGCAACCTGCGCGATTTCACGGTCGGCATCGTCCAGCAGCTCCGTGAGCGCCGGGATGGCGGCCGGTGATCCGATCTCGGCAAGGCCCTGGACAGCGGCGGTGCGAACCGGCTTTTCGGATTTCCGCGCGGCATTGAACAACGCCGGCAGGGCGTTGGTGTCTCCGCGGCGGCCCAGCGTTTGAATCAAGAGGATCTGGCGGTCTGCCGATGGCTTCTCGAATTCGCTGGCCAGGGCGAGCGTGACCTGAGAGCCGGGCAATTCGTCAGAGACGCGGGCGGCAGTGGCAAAGAGGGAAAAGTCGTTGCTGTGGATGGCCTCAAGCAGCAAGGGCAAACCGCCCTGGCGGCGAGTGAGGATGGCGCCGCGCCAAGCGGCCGTGCGAACCTGGTGGGCAACCTGGAGGGAGCGCAAATGATCATAGATGGCGGTGGCTCGCCTGATGTCCCTCCTGGCCCAAAGAGCCTCGGCGCAACGGAGCAGGCCCTCGCAGAAAGCGAGTTGGTTGGGCGCGGGCGCTTGCGGCAGGGCGGCCTCGAGGGCCTGGGCGGCGCTGGATGTGGCGATTTTGCCCAGGGACCGCGCGGCGGCCTGCGCCACGTCGGGATCGGCATCGTGGAGCAGGCCCGCCAGGGGTTTCAGGGCGGCGGCATCGCGGCGGACGCCGATGCTGCCGATGACTCCCACCAGGGGCCGTCCGTGGAGCCGGCCCAGCGCGTCGCGCAGGGCGCTGTCCACCGAGCCGTCGGGGATGGTCTCCAGGCCGTAGCGGGCCATGTGAGAGAGTTCCTCATCGCCCAGGAGCACAGCCAGGGCAGCGACGGCATCCTTGGTTCCGATACGGGCCAGTTCGCGGCAGGCGTCGGCTTTGTCTTTCCGGGGCGCCTCGGACTTCAGGACGGCGACCAGCTTATCCACCTGGGATTGGCCGGCGGACTCGGAGTCGGCAGCCAAGAGGGGCGAAGCGGCGAGGCACAGCAGGAGAGCGACGCGCAAAGAATTGAGTTTCATGGTTGACATGGGCCGGTGTAGTTTGAGGGTTCAATCAGAATCAGATAATCCACGGTTCGCGCATGGCGCGGGAGCGGAGGCGATTGGCTTGGGGGTCGTTGATGAATTCTTCCTTGACAGGGTCGTATTTCATGTCGCGCTTGAGCCACATGCAGATGTTGGCGGCGTGGACAGTGGACATCGAGCGGTGCATGACGACCGGGTTGGCGACGGTGGGCCGGCGGGACTTGACGCAATCGAAGAGATCGCGCACGTGGCTCATCGGGCGCCGGGTGCGGGCGATGTAATCGTTGACGAGCTTGCTGAAATCGGCCAGCAGCGCCGGGTTCGACACCTCCGGTTTGGCGTAGCCGTCGGCAATCGCCACCCAGCCCTCGGTGCCCTCGTAGCGGACGCCACACGAGCCGTGCCACCACTGGTCGCCGCGGGAGAGCACCATTTTGATGCCGTTGGCGTATCGCACGACCATGCCGTCGCCCGTCGGGTTGTTCACGTAGGTGTATTCGATGCCGGACGTGTCGGCCGCCCCGATGGCGACCTGGCATTGGGCGAAGGTGTGAGCGCCCCACTCGCCGATGCAACTGGTATGGAAGTCATAGTAGCCGCGCCAACCGCCGCGCGTATACTCGGAATTATAGGGCCGCCAGGGACACGGCCCGAGCCACTGATCCCAGTCCACCTCCTCCCGGGCCGGTTCGGACTCGGCGGGAAGCCAGTTGAATTTCATCTCGGCGGCGTCCCAGGGGGCAATGTGGGCGCGGACGGTGTGGACCTGGCCGAGGCGGCCCGTGCGCAGGAGTTCGTTGGCAAAGGTGAAATTGTCTTCGCTCAGGCGCTGGGTGCCGGTCTGATAGACGCGCCCGTAGCGGCGCGCGGTCTCGACCACCGCCTGCCCCTCGGCAATCGTCATCGAGGAGGGCTTCTCGGAATAGACATCTTTGCCGGCGCGCATCGCCAAAGTCGAGGCCAGGGCGTGCCAGCGGTCGCCGGTGGCGATGAGCAGGGCGTCAATGTCCGTGCGCGTGGCCAGGAACTCGCGGATGTCCCGGTAGGTGGCGCAATCGTTGTTTCCGTACTTGTTGTCCACGGTCCGCTTGACCGCTTCGCGTTGCGACTTCTTGGCGTCGCAGATGGCCACGAACTGGACGTCCCGCTCCGGGAGCATCCAGGCCAGGTCGCCGGAGCCGCGGGCGCCCACGCCCAGGCCGCCCAGCACGATGCGCTGGCTGGGGGCGACTGCGCCGTTGAGCCCCAGGGCCGAGCCCGGGATGACGCCCGGCGCCGCCAGCACCCCGCTCGCCAGGACGGCGCGCCGGAGGAATTGACGCCGGCTCAACGAACCGGACGCCCCTGCATTGGAAAACGAAGAAACGCCAGAGCCATTTGGAAAAAGCAATCTCTGTTGTGCCATGCCTGTACGCTACCAAATCCGCCCCGATCAATGCAAAGCAAAGTTTTTGCCGGGCAAAGGCCGAGGGGCGCATCTCAGTGGTCTGAAGTATGGCCCCATCAGGAGCCTGTTGGAGAACGCCCTGGTTCAAACATGAAAGCAACCGCGAATGGACGCGAATGGACGCGTCAATTTGCGTCCATTCGCGGTTAAACCAATCGGGTATTTCAACAGGTTGTTAGCCGCGCCCGGGGCGGCTGGGCGCAGATCAGCGTCTGAACAGACCCTGCAGCCGAGCTTCTGTCCCCGGGACACTCGAGCTTGGGCGCTCTTGCCTCGAGCCGGGTTTCCCAGGAGCACGCGCTGAAAGCGCGGCCGCATACCAGCCCAGGGTAGCACCCTGGGAAAGCCGCCCCCTCATTACACCCTGGCGCCCTGAAAGGGCGCACGTCACAGAAGCTACCCCCGCCTTGCAGGGCGGGTCGTGCCATTGGAGGCTGGTTTCCCAGGGTGTCTGGGCTGATGTGCCCGCACGCCGTTGGTGTGCAAGAAGTCCAAACTCCTGCCCACGCCCGAACGGACGGAACGCAGGGGCGAAGGGTTTACAAAAGCTGACCCGTGCCCCGGGCGGCCAGGGCCAATTCATGAAGCTGCAAAGCCAGGGGCGGGGACGGCCTCGTCCCCGTTTCTTGGCGGCACGTGGGAAGAGGACCAGGGGACGAGTCGTCCCCACCCTTTTCATGAATTGGCCCTGCGGGGCGGCCTGAGCCCCAACCGAAACCTTGACTTTCCAGTTCAGTATAATAACCATCGGCCGCATACATCGGTCGGTTGAAACCTTATGAAAGCGTACCTTGTCACCACCGGCATTCTCTTCGGCCTGCTGGCCGTGCTGCATGTCTGGCGGGCCGTCGCGGAGTGGCCTCGCCCGACCGCTGACCTTGGTTTTGCGCTGGTCATGGTTGGCCTTGTTGCCGTGCCCGGCGTCCTCTCCTGGTGGGCTTGGCGGCTCCTGCGGAACTTGCCAGACCATCGAATCCAGCGCGGAAACGAAAAATGGAAGAGGAAGGATTCCGATGACTCAGCAGCCTAACTCCAGTAATTCAGCCACAGATTGCACAGATTCCACAGAAAGGAGTTCCCATCCGGGCCATCTGTGCAATCTGTGGAATCTGTGGCTCAAACATCATGCCATGCAACACTTGAAAACCATCCGATTCGTGGCAGCCCTGTGCGTGCTGGCCGCCGGCCCTGTGTTTGCCTCGGCCCAGGACCAGGACGCCAGGCTCTACGGCTTCTTCCAGCAGTATCTGGATGCGCATTTCCGGGAGCAGCCGATGGAGGCGACGCGCCTGGGGGATCATCGTTTCGATAACCTGCTGGACGACCTGTCCCGGCCCGCCCGAGAGGCCTGGCTTGCCCATGCGCGCCAGACCCTCGAGGCCCTCCCGCGCCAGGCGGATTATGCGCGGCTGTCGCGCGCCGGCCAAATCGATTTCGAGATTTTCCAGCAGGACCTCACGCGCTCGATCTGGCTGGCCCAAAACACGCGCCCTTTCGAGGAAGACCCGCGCGTCTATGGCGATTATATCAGTGACAGCGTCTATCTGTTGCTGACGCAATCCACGCTGCCCCCGGAGACCAACATCGCCAACTGCCTGGCGCGGATGGCGCTGATTCCGCGCGTGGTGGCCGCCGCCAGGGAAAACCTGCGCAACCCGGCGCGCGTGTGTCTGGAGACAGCCATCCGCCAGAACCAGGGCGCCATCGGGTTTTACGAGCGGGACCTCTTTCGATTCGCCGGCAAGACGCCGCAACTGACCACTCTGAAATCCGCCGCCGCCCGCGTGGCGGATTGCCTGAGAGGTTACCAGGATTTTCTCGAGCGGGACCTGCTGCCCCAGGCCAACGGCCAATGGCGGTTGGGCAAGCAACGATTCTATCGCAAGCTCGAATTGGAACTGGATGCCGGCCTGAACGCGGACCAGGTCCTTACGGACGCCCAGGCCGAATTCGAGCGAGTTCAGCGCGAGATGTGGGTGGTCGCGCGGCAGCTATGGAGCCGTTATTTCCCCCGGCAGGCGGTGCCTCCGGATGACGCCCCCGGCCGCCGGGCGGCCATCCAGCAGGTGCTCGAGCGCATCGGCCAGGACCACGGCAAGTCCGAAACCCTGGTGCGCGACGCGCGCCGGGCGGTGGCGGAGATTCGTGGTTTCATCGCCCAGCGGGACATCCTGCGGCTGCCGGAGCCGGACACCTGCCGGATTATCGAGATGCCCGAATTCGCACGCGGCAATTCCACGGCCTATATGAACGCGGCGCCGCCGCTCGACCCCAAGGCCGCCGGCTACTACGCCGTGAGCCCCCCGCCAAAGGATTGGGATGCCCGGCGCATCAAAAGCTACTTCGAGGAATACAACCGCAACCTGCTCCAAATCCTCACGATCCACGAGGCCTTCCCCGGACATTACGTCCAGTTCGATTATGCCAACCGCCTTGCCTCCCCGATCCGCCGCGTGCTGCAATCCGGCGTTTACGTTGAAGGCTGGGCCGTCTATACGGAGCAGATGATGCTGGACCAGGGCTATGGCCAGGGCGACCTGCCGCTGCGCCTGACCCAGCTCAAATTCTATCTCCGCGCCGTGGGCAACGCTATGCTCGACCACCACATGCACTGCACCGCCATGACC
>Ga0187857_10003257_pt1 | contig 13295 bp, 12 predicted proteins | sample June2016WEW_8_10_FD_132984 | JGI IMG/M metagenome (GOLD analysis project Ga0187857, IMG submission 132984) | Peatland microbial communities from SPRUCE experiment site at the Marcell Experimental Forest, Minnesota, USA - June2016WEW_8_100 | ecosystem: Environmental > Terrestrial > Soil >...
CGCCACCGAGGTGCAGGCCGGATACTCGACTGCGCCGACCATGCTCGGGCCGTGGACGCTCGGAACGCTCCCGGATGGCGTCCTGTCCGAAGCGTTCTGCACCGGCCAGCCCCGGACCGTGCTGACTGCCGATAGCCAGGCATGGGAATGGATCGACCGGTGGACCGGCTCGGATAACGAGACCAAGGCATCGATCATGCTGGAGCCGATGGCCGCCAGCCAGACCGTCCCCAGCACCTGGACCTGCGCTGCCAAGTGAGGTACCCGGCCGGCTCCCCCGCCGGCCTCCGCGCTGGCGGCATGCTGCTCATCGGGCTACCGGGCGCGCCAGGCACGACCGGCGCGCCCGGGAGACTAGGAGGATGCGCATCACCGTGCGGGTACGCCCCGGCGCGCCGCGACCGGCAGTGGGCGGCGAATACGATGGCGCGCTGGTGGTCCGGGTGAGCGCCCGCGCCGTCGACGGCCGGGCTACCGATGCCGCACTGGCCGCGATCGCTGCCGCCTTCGGCGTCCGGCGTGATGCTGTCACGCTGGTGACCGGGGCCGCGAGCCGTACCAAGATCGTCGATGTAGCGGGCGGGGACCCGTCCGTCCTCAGCCAACTGCTAGCGGCGGCCGGGGCCGCCGGCCGCTGAGCTGAGCGGGCGGCCACGCTGACTGACCGGCCCTGGTCACGGTCCGCTCACCACGAAATGCGCCCGGCCGGGGGGCGGCGCTTCGCCTGCCGTTACCCAGTACTCGGTGCCGTGCCACAGCAGGCCGTCCCACACTTCCCAGAACGCCGCCATCCGGTACACGCTATCGGGCGCGCGCACCTCGACCTGGGCCGCAGCCTTGCTGCCGCTCTCGATAACGGACAGCACGGCCAGATCACCCCAGGGCTCGGGGTAATCGCGCTGGAAGCCGACCACCTGCGCACGGCCGACCAGCCGCTCTGAGGTCGCCGGCATGTCCACGATGGCGTCGGGATGAACGATCGCCTCCGCCGCCTGCCAGTCGCGCGCCTGGTAAGCCTCATACAACTGCCGTACCAGCTGAGCTGAGCCCATTGGCACAGCTTGCCACGACTGCCGCCCACGGTCGGCAAGGTGGACGACCCGTAATATCCCCGACAGCTTCTGTGACAGCATGACCACGTGCAGATCGTCCGAACGCCCGCGGATCGCCTGACCGGGCTGCCAGATTTTCCCTACCGCCCGCACTCTGTCGATGTCGGCGGGCTGCAGCTCGCGTACGTGGAAGCCGGACCAGCCGACGGCGAGCCGGTGCTGCTGCTGCACGGCGAGCCGAGCTGGTCGTTCCTGTACCGCCAGGTCATGCCCGTGCTGGCCGACGCCGGGCTGCGCGCCATCGCTCCAGACCTGATCGGGTTCGGCCGGTCAGACAAGCCCGCCCGGATCGGCGACCACAGCTATGCCCGGCATGTCGAGTGGATCCGGGCATTCGCGTTCGACCAGCTTGACCTGCGCGGAGTCACTCTGGTCGGGCAGGACTGGGGCGGCCTGATCGGACTGCGGCTGGTGGCCGAGCATCCGGACAGGTTCGCCCGCGTGGTCGCCGCCAACACTGGCCTGCCCACGGGTGATCACCCGATGCCCGACGTCTGGCTGCGGTTCCGTGAGGTCGTGCGGACCGCGCCCGAGCTGAGCGTGGCCCGGCTGGTCCAGTCCGGCTGCCAGACCAAGCTGGCCGCCGACGTGCTCGCGGCCTATGACGCGCCGTTTCCCGATGAGGCGTTCCTGGCCGGCCCTCGCGCGATGCCCGGCCTGGTTCCCGCCTCCCCTGACGATCCGGCCGCGCCGGCCAACCGGGCTGCCTGGCAGCGCCTGGCCAGCTGGGATAAGCCGTTCCTGGTCGCGTTCAGCGATCGCGATCCGATCACCGGCGGGATGGCCCCGATCCTGAAGGCGGCGATCCCCGGCGCGGCGCGGCTCGACCATCCCGTGCTCAAGGGTGCCGGTCATTTCCTGCAGGAGGACGCCGGCCCGGAACTCGGCGCGATCATCGCTGACTTCGTCACGAGCCGGTTACCGGGCCCTGCATCCACCAGCAGCCCACCGGAAACGAGAGACTGATCGCCATGACAAGCGCCCTGGCCAGAAGCGGGAGACCGCACCGATGAGCAGGCGACGAGGTCTGAGCTATTCCCCAGCGTGGCGGTCGGGCACGAAGGTGGTGCTGCCTCCGCTGATCAAGTCGCTGATGAAGCGAGACTGGCAGGGCCATCAGTACTTCCCGCAACAGGGCGGCATGCTGGTAGCCGCCAACCACCTGTCCTACGCTGACTGGCCCGCGATGTCGTTGTTCGTGCATGAGGCGGGGCGCTACCCGGTGTTCCTGATCAAGGCGTCAGCGTTCGACGTGAAGCTCATCGGCCCGTTCCTGCGGGTCCTCGGCCAGCTGCCGGTGCGGCGCGGCGAGGCCGATGCGGCGCTGGTGCTCCAGGAAGGCGAGCAGGCCCTGGCCGCTGGTGAATGCGTGGTCATCTACCCGGAGGGCACGGCCACCCGCGACCCGGCCGGGTGGCCGATGGTAGCCAGGACCGGAGTGGCCCGGCTCGCGCTGGCCGCTGGCGTCCCGGTGATCCCGGTCGCCCAGTGGGGCGCCCAGGAGATCCTGCCTTACGGCAGCAGCAAGCCGCACCTGGTGCCGCGCCAGACCGTGCGCATGCTAGCCGGGCCGCCGGTAGACCTGACCGCGTTCGAGGGTGTACCGCTCAGCCGGGATGTCCTGCGGGGCGCGACGAACGCCATCATGGCCGACATCACCGCGCTGCTCGGCAAGCTGCGCGGCGAGCAGCCGCCCGCTGTCCGCTACGACCCGGCGGCTGCCCGCCGCGCCGCCCGTGCCCAGGCTGCCGAGGAGGTCGGGGGAGCCACGGGCACCGATGCTGGCCGGGACTCCGCAGTCCGGCCCGGCCGCTCCGGTGAGGAAACAGGCGCGTAGCGTCATGGTCAGCTGCGCACTGGCTGCTGCGGGCCTGGGGCCTGCTGCTTTGCTGGAACCGCCTGTCGGAATCGAACCGACGACCTATTCATTACGAGAGGCCAGGACGGCGGCTCTGGAGCCGCCACCTACGCCGATGGCATCACCAGGTGCCCGGAACGCACGGTATGCGCCGATCACCGCAGGGTGAAGTGGTACGCCCGCAAGGGATTCAATCGCATGGATCCCGAACTCCTGGCGTACGTGGGCGGCTCGGTCCAGCAGTACAGGTCGCGGAATGCCGACGCTCGACAACAGGACTCCGGGAACGCCGGAAGGCAAACCGAGCCGGGCGCCCAGGATAGTCGCGGAATGCCGACGCTCGGCAACAGGATCCGCCGTAGCTCGAACGTCATCTGGGTCGCGTCGGCATCATCGGCGTTCTGGATCAGCTCGAAGATGAAAATGCGACCGCTCGCTGTAGAGCTGACCGAGGAGTTCGAGCACGGCCGTGTCCCAGCGTAGCGGGCGATGTTCTCTGCGCGGATCTGCTCATAGTCAGCGGGCACGTGACATCTCCCCTTCTCCCGGCGAGCGGTCCTGGCCCTTCACAGCCGTGGGTCCACAGGCTCTGACTCAAGCGCGAGTACCGCGAAGACGCACTCGTGCACTCGCCACAGGGGCTCGCCGCGTGCGACCCGGTCCAGTGCCTCAAGCCCCAGCGCGTACTCACGCAGGGCAAGCGAGCGCTTGTGCCCGAGCCCGCGCCCGGCCTGGCGCACTGCTCGCCGGCCGTGCGGCCAGGATTGCGGCCAGCAAGCCCTTGCGATGACTCAGGCGCTGCGGCTTCGGGCGATCTTTCCCTGTGATCGAAGGTCACTTAGCATTGGCATTGGCAGGGAGGGGTGGGCCGTCGCATGACAGAGATATCCCCGGTCGCGGGCCAGGCGACCGGCAACAGCGACGGGCCTGCCGTCGATGCAAATAAGCCCTCAATGCCGGCCAGAACTCGAGAGGGCGACCCGCCGCCGTCGCTGCTTAGCCGGATTTCGAAGCACAAGAAGTTCTTCGTGCCCGTAATATTAGCGCTTATTGGTGTAGGCATTCTGCCTGTCGCTTTGCTGGTGTTTCCCTCGGACTATCAACCGCCCACTCCCCTGACGTCGCTCGTCAGTATTGCCACGAACGCGCCGGTTGGTTCAATGACGTACGAAGTAGTCTCTAAAGGCGATTCTAGATATCTACTCACCATATTGTTGCAGGCGTCAGTCGCGGTGACGAGTAGCGATAATGTCGCACGGGTCGAAGTGTACCTGCCGTACGGGTACAAGTTTGGCTCGTGCATAGGACCAGTATCCGTTTGCGCTGCAAAGACAGTTTCAGGAGTTTCCGCAGGCCGAGAGCGCTATCCGGGAACCGTCAGGCTATGGAGTATCGGTTTTCCGTCCGCGACAAACGAGGCAGTGCTTTCTATCTTCGTTCAGGGCAAGGACTTTGGCTACTCATCTAATGATGTCACCGAGACGGCAGCAATGCCGCAGGTGATTTTCAATCATCCCATCAATTTCCCGCTGTCCGTGATCTACGAGAACCTCGCCGTTCCGGAGAACTACGACTGGTCATCCTTTCCGCCAAGTACTGAGACAGGAACATATGTCGGGTGGCTAGAACAGCTGGTGGCCGGCGAGGAACCAGCCAGAGTGGCGGTGGGCGTCGATCACGGTGCGCAAAGCAGGGATGACCGCGACACATTCCTGGCCGGTGCCCTGGTGGGCGTCGCCGGCGCTGCACTGATTGGCGCCGTCCAGGAGGTAATTCACCTGTGGACTGATAACTCTGATACTCCTGGCGACGACCGTCTGCGCGCCCGCAATCAGCCGCGTGAAGAGCCCTGACATCGCCGCGGCGACCTCGGCGGAATGGCCACGCGCAGCCGCCAGTCATCGCTGACCTGGCCAGCCTGCGCGCGGCCATCGCCGTCCTTGCCCTGCTGCCTGCCGTCACAACGCGCTCGGCCTCACCGCGTCTCTGGTCGCGGTAGCGATCCGGAAGGAGACCGTCCGGAACCGGAGGTAGCGTGCTGACATGACCGACGACACCGCTTTGCGAAAGGATCCGAGCGTGCGCTCTCGAACGGACGGCATGTGGTGGGGAACCGCCATCGAAGCTCCGGACCCCAGTGGCCTGGCGAAGTTCTACTCGGAGCTGCTCGGCTGGCCCATCGGTCACGAGGAGCCAGGAACGGCGATACTCGCAGCTCCCCAGGGATCCATCTACTTCGTGTTCCAGCAGGCGACCGGCTACCAAGCCCCGGTATGGCCGCCCGTCGATGGGGCACAGCGCCCGATGATGCACTTCGACTTCCAGGTCGGCGACCTCGATTCCGCGGTCGCTGAGGCGCTCGCCCTGGGAGCCACGGTGGCCGCAGCCCAGCCGCAGGAGAACGTCCGAGTGCTTCTCGACCCAGCCGGGCACCCCTTCTGCCTCTGCCGAGACGACGGCTGATCTCACGAGCGATTATCGGCATGAGTCGGGCTCGGAGGGACTCGAATCCCCAGCCTTCAGATCCGTAGAGATCTGCGGGCACTGCTCCCAGCTAGGACGGCGTTGACCTGCTGGAGCACTGCTCCACGCTGCGCAGTGTTTGGCGGCGCTTGGCGTCATCGCGAGGCCAAAATCAGGCCAGCACCGTGCCGCTCGGAGGTTCTTTGACGTCTTCCTTATCAGGCAAACGGCGAGCATCCGCTGCCATCCTGAATCTTCACTCTGAACTGGCCTTATTGTCTGTGGGCGTCCGCGGTTGTATGCCCGCTGTCGTGGCGGTTGTCACGCAGTTGGTCACTCAGGCGCCTGGCCAGCCGTCGCAGACTGTTGGAGCGCATCGACCGACGATTGGCAGGCCCACATGCTTTCCAAGTCTGCGCGGCTGGGTCCGGCATAGGTCGGGACGGTCTGTGACCTCGGCTGCCCGTCCTCAGTGGTGCGCGCCGAACGCTTCCGGACGTAGGCGAATGAGACTAAGAATGAGACTAGGGCCTGACCAGCCTGCTGATATTCGACGACGGCAAGCAGGTTGACTGCCTCGACCGACGCGCCGAGCCCGCGTGCCATCGCCGGGGCAGGGCGACTAGGGTTTGGAGCTATGCCAGACGATGAAGCCGATCTCAGTTCTCCCAGCGGTTCCGCTTCGCCCGACCCCGGAGCGAGTGCCTGGCGTGTGCTGGAGCCCTTGAGTGAGGCCGAATGCATGCAGCTGCTCGCCAACGGTGGTCTGGGGCGTCTGGTCTACAACAGCCGGTATGGGCCCACGGCGCTGCCGACCACATACAGGATCGACGGCGAGTCGATTGTCCTGGGCACGTGGGACCCCGCCCTCTTTGACGAAGACCTGCGCACTGGTATCGCGCACGCCGAGTATCACGTCGCCGTAGAGGCCGACCAGATCGATCTGGAGGCGCGCGAGGGGTGGATCGTGCTGGTGCGGGGAGCGGCGCATCATCTGGATACCGAGGCCGAGCGCGCGCCGATCATCGGCGCCGGGCTTGAACCGTGGATCGAGGGGGTGCCTGCGCACTTCATCCGGGTGAACCCCACCAGTACGTGGGGCAACCGCATCCTCCCGGCATGATGCCAGCGGCAGTGTGACTCGGAGGAGCAAGGCTGAGCATCTGGATGCAAACTAACGGCACGTCTCTGCTCGCGGTCAATCGGTGCAGCCTGGCACGTGTGCGGATGGCTGCTCAGGATCGCCGTAGCGCGCCCGCGTTGCTGTACTCCACTGCTGTACGACTGTCAGCTAGGAACTGGTCAGTTGTCCCCTTGATGGGCTACTGGCCTTTTCCTTATCAGATTTCCTCGGGCACAGCTCAGACCGACCAGGACCTACCCAGGTCGGCGTGGCCGTCTATAGACCGCGGTTGACCGCATATCGCCGTCTTGGGCTGCCCGTTCTGGCACGGAACTGGCACGTGGCCATGTCAAGCCGATGGCATGCCGACGTGTACCGCTCGACCACCCGTACTCCGGACGCTGGCAGGCTGCTGGCTCACGGTCACCTGAGGCATCGGCACTGAGGACCCCCCGCTGTCCGGCCGCTTAATGAGCTGGTTGAAGGCTGGCGGTGGCCATTGGCGATGCTATGAGGAGATGCAGTCGCCGGGCTGACCGAGGTCACGGGACTCCACACCCGAAGGCCGTCTCCCCAGTGCAATACTTACTGACGTTCCGGCAGGGATTCGGGTCGGGACGGCGGGAAGCCGTCGAGGACGTGCCGAAGGGGCAGGATCACCGAGGCTTTCGGAGGCGGCCCGTTCCGGGCAAGCGCGTGCAGCACTAAGGGGCAGCGCGAACAACGCCACGGCGAACAAGGGCTGGCTGGCACTTGTCGCCTTGGCCACGGCGCAGTTCCTCATGGTGCTGGACCAGTCCGTGATGAACGTCTCGATCAGCGCGCTGGTCCACGATTTCCACACCACGGTCAGCACGATCCAGGCGGTCATCACCCTTTACTGCCTGGTCATGGCCATGCTCATTCTTACCGCGGCCAAGATCGGCGACATGATCGGCCGCCGTCGGGCGTTCGTCATCGGACTGATCATCTACGCCTGCGGCTCGGCGCTGACCGCGCTGTCCCGGTCGGTGGCTGTGCTCGCCCTCGGGTGGTCGGTGCTCGAGGGCATCGGCGCGTCGCTGGTCTTTCCTGCGCTCGCGGCGCTGATTGCCGGCAACTTCGCGGGGGCCCGGCGCAAGGCCGCTTACGCGGTCATCGGCGGGGTCGCTGGCGCGGGGATCGCGGTCGGCCCGATCGTGGGCGGGTGGGCGACGACCGTGCTCACGTGGCGGGTCGTGTTCGTCGGCGAGGTCTTCATTGCGGCGTTTATCCTGATCATGATGCGGAAGGTGGCAGACGCCCCTCGCCCGGATCCTGCTCCGAAGCTCGACATCGTCGGCTCGGTGCTGTCGGCTGCCGGTCTGGGGGTCTTCGTCTTCGGAGTTCTCCAGTCGAGTACCTGGGGGTGGGTCAAGCCGAAGAACTCCCCGATCACCATCTTCGGCTTCTCGCTCACCCTGTTCGTCCTCGCCGCTGGCGGCATCCTGCTGTGGGGATTCGTGACCTGGCAGCGCCATCGCGAAGCCACGAACCGAGACCCGCTGGTCCATCTCTCACTCGCCCGGATCCCGCCGGTGCGGTCGGGGCTGATCGGGATGTTCAGCCAGAACCTCGTGCTCATGGGGATCTTCTTCGTCGTCCCGCTCTATCTCCAGCTGGTCCTGGGGCTGAGCGCCCTGGAGACCGGGATCAGGATGCTGCCCATCTCGATCACCATGTTCGCGACCGCGGCGATCGGCTCACGGCTGTCGAACCGCTTCCCGGTGCGGGCGATCGTGCAGAGCGGCCTGATCGTGACCCTCGCCGGTGCCCTCATCCTGCTCGCGACGATCAAGCCCGCTCTCTCCAGCGCTGGATTCGCCGTCGGAATGGCCGTGCTCGGTGTCGGGATGGGCTTGATGATCTCCCAGCTGGGCAACGTGGTTCAGTCCTCGGTCGAGGAGTCGGGCCGCAGCGAGGCCGGAGGGCTCCAGTACACCGGACAACAGCTCGGCTCGTCGCTCGGGGTGGCGCTCATCGGGTCCATCGTGCTGATCGGCCTGACCAGCACCTTCATCTCAAACGTCGAGCACGACCCTCGGATCAGCGCCGACGTGTCGGCCCAGGTGGGGGTGGCGGCGGGCTCCAACACCAACTTCGTCTCCTCCGCACAGATCGACGCCGCAGCGAAAAAGGCCGGTCTCGACGCCACGACCACAGCTGCGCTCGTCGATGACTATGAGTCGGCGCAGCTCCGATCGCTCAAGGCCGGGCTCCTGGCGGCTGCCCTCCTCGCCCTCATCTCGCTCGGGTTCACCAGAGAACTGCCGCACGAGCGGCCGGCTCCCCCGGACCAATCGTGCTCCCGCGGCGGTGCCCACCTGAGCCCGGGGTGATCGCCGAGTCGCAGGGAAGCCGCCAACCGCGCCCATGCCCGGCTCCCCGGGCCCGGTGAGCGCGCCAACGCCCAGCGCAAGACCTGGCACATCCTGCGCAAACTCCGCTGCTGCCCCTGGCAAGCCGGACAACTCGCCAAAGCCATCCACGTCCTGCAGGCCCGCGAGACCCAACGATGAAAAAGGCTCACTGAACCCTAGCCCAGCCACGGCAACAAGCGACACCTATCCAGTTACCCACGTTAGTGGCACGTAGCGAACTGCTCGGATAGCTCACGCTTGGGCTTTACGGGACATGCCCCTGGAATCGTTGATCCCCTCGATGCGAACTATTGGCGGCGCGGTCGATCGTGGTCGTTGCGGAGGACACTCGGGGTGCGAGGGTCGGTCCGGACCGAGCTGGATCGCATCGGTTGCTGCACCTTCGTGCTGCACGGCCTCCTGCTCCCAAAGCCAAGTCAGCAAACGCTCGTGCAGCTGACGCATCAACGGCTATCTGCGGGAACCGTCCGCTGGCGTCCGGCCGTGTTCGCTGATGGTGACGGTCATCGTCACCCACTTAGTCACCCAAGCGGTCTGGCCAGGGCCGTTTTCGTTTGGTCCGACGGGGGCACGGCCGGTCGCGGGCGAGGGGGCCTGGCGGTCGGCGGTGAGTTCCGCCGCCAGTCACCTTGTGTTCACCTGCTATTCACTTTCAAGTCGGCGACGCGTTGCCTGGGCCAACTAGCTTCCGCAGCAGTGCAGGAAGCCGGGCCAACTGCGAGGCGGACGGCCAAGTGGTGGGGGGATGCGGTGACTGAGACCCAGTCCGGTGACTTGATCGCAGCGCTGGATGATGCCTCGCTGAGCAGGTTCCATCTGCGGGCGGTCGTGGCGTCGGGGATGGGGTTCTTCACCGATGCTTACGACCTGTTCGTTATCGGGATCGCCTCAGCGCTGATCACCAAGGACTGGAACCTGAGCTCGGGCAGGCTCGCCCTGCTCAACAGCGCGATGCTGGCTGCCGCATGCGTCGGTGCGCTCGTGTTCGGCCGTTTCGCCGATGTAATCGGCCGCAAGCGCGTGTACTGGATTGTTGCCGCGATCATGATCGCTGGTGCGCTGGGGTCGGCGCTGTCGCAGTCGTACTGGGTGCTGATCGCGTTCCGCTTCCTGCTCGGCTTCGGCGTCGGCGGCGACTACCCGGTCAGCGCGGTGATGGTGAGCGAGTACGCGAACCGCAAGGACCGCGGCAAGCTGGTCGGGATGGTGTTCGGAGCCCAGGCGCTCGGCCTCATCGTCGGACCGCTGGTCGCGCTGACGCTGCTCGGCGCCGGGGCCAGCGATGACGTGGCGTGGCGGGTCCTTCTTGCGCTCGGCGCCGTGCCCTCCGCGGCCGTCATCTACCTGCGCTGCCGGATGCCGGAGTCGCCGCGCTACCAGGTACAGGTACAGGGCCAGGCGGAGAAGGCGGCCAGCCGGATATCCGATTTCACCGGCGGCCAGATCAACGGTGATGGTTCCGGCGGGCAGCGGCATGAGCTGAGGCTGCGGGCATTCCTCACCAACCGCCGGTGGCTGATCATGCTGGCCGGGACGGCAGGCTGCTGGTTCCTGCTCGACTACGCCTACTACGGGAACACGATCTCCACCCCGCAGATCCTCGGCCTGATCTCGCCCCACGCCTCCACCATGACCAAGATCGCCCTCCAGCTGGCGATCTTCGTGGTCGCGGCGGTCCCGGGCTACGTGCTGGCGATTGCCCGGCTGGACCGGATCGGGCACCGGCGGCTGCAGCTGACCGGGTTCGCGATGATGGCGCTCTGCTTCCTGATCATCGCGGCGGTCCCGGGCATGACCACTACGGTGGCCCCGTTCCTGCTGGTGTACGGGGTGAGCTACTTCTTCACCGAGTTCGGCCCGAACATGACCACCTTCGTGATGCCCAGTGAGCTGTACCCGGTCAGCATGCGCGCGACCGGGCACGGGATCTCGGCTGGCGTCGGCAAGCTCGGTGCCTTCATCGGGGTCTTCCTGTTCCCGGTTCTCCAGACCTCGCTGGGCCTGCGCGGGACGCTGCTGCTCACCGCCGGGGTATCGGTGGCCGGGCTGGCGCTGACCCTGGTGCTGCCCGAGCCAGCCGGGCGCAGCCTGGACATCTGGGCCGCCACCAACCCAGGCAGCGCTTACGCCGGGGGCTACTACGACAGCATCTACCTGACCAACATGTCCGGGTACCGGTGCACGCTGTTCGGGCACGCCGGAGTCTCGACGGTGGGCCTGTCCGGTAACGAGATCGGCAGCCCCGCCGGCTGGGTGGGCCCCGCGCCGACGCTGGTGACGCTCGCCCAGGACGCGACCGCGGCCATCCTCGTCCAGGTCGGCGATCCCGCCAACTACGGCCCGACCTGCTCCCAGCCCGGCACCGGCCACCCGGGCCGGGTGCCCCTCGCGGCCGGACTGCGGGTCTACCCGCCGAACCGGTTCACCTCGAAGGTGGCCCCGCTCCCCGTCCCGGCCTGTTACCACCACGGGCCAGTCTGGATGCACGTGGGTCCCGTGCGGGGCCCCGTGGTCCCGCCTGACCATGGCTGAACTCTGGACAGCGGCTCCCTGGCGCGTACCCGCCGCCAGGGAGTTCGCATGCCCGTGCTGGCAGACACCTACCAGAGCTGGTCGTTCCTCGACAGTAGGTGGTGAGACCGTCACGTCACTGCCCTGGCCCCGAACCTCGACATTGCTCCGTCCTCCTGATAGGTGCCGAGGTCTTGCCACGGAAGATCACAGTCAAGGGTCTGCGGTTGCGGAGCAACCGACGCGCCGTTAGGCGCGCCCTTTACTGTGATCTTTGCGCGGCAAGAGAATGCCCGGCGCGAGGAGGACGGCCTGGCCCGTTCGTGCTGGCGCGGTCACCGGGGGCGCGTTGAAGAGGGAACCGCCTGCCCGCGGGGAGCGGGGGCAGGCGACCGGCGGGAGCGCCGCGACCGGGGGCTTTCCAGCCCAGAGGGAGCGGCAAGCTGCCGCCCCGGAGTAGGCGCGTCCCCTGCTGCCCGCCCGGCTGGCCGGCATTCCCTTCACTCCAGCTCGCGATTCCCCTCGGTGATTTCCGCGCCCCGCATTCGGGCCGGCCTAGCCCGGCCCGGCTGGCGCGCCGAAGGCGTGCCCTTGAAGACGTAAAGAAAGTCGTAACAGCATCTGGGCAACGTCCGTTGTCGGCGCGTTGATCTTCGGTCATTTCTGCACTTCAGGGCACTACTGGCGTGGGCCGACGATCGCGCTGAAGCTTGGCAACATGCGTTTACGAGTTCACCAGATGGTTGCCTGTGCCGCCTGATGCTTGACACCCGCCGATGCCGCTCCCGAGGCCGGGCGCTTCTCGCAGCGTCGTTCTGGCTGCGCTCCGCGGTATCGTCGCGGTGCCTTCGCTGGTAGTGCTGGCGGGCTGCCTGGCGGGTTACGCCGAGACGGTGGGCTATGTCTGGCCAGCCGATGCCCAGAGCCACTGCCTGGTCGATGAGGGCTGCTAGCTCGGCATCGAGTTCCTTCTGGTGCAGCCTTGCCTTGATCCGCTCTAGCACCTGCGGTGGGGACAGGCGGGCTATCCGTTCTGTCGGGCTGGGCGGTGCCGCTCGGGCTCGGTGCCGGTAGCCCGGCTGGACGTATTTGATCTTCCGCTTCCTGGCCCTGCCCATGTATCTCAGGATGCGGGCTTGGTCCGACAATCAGCGTGACCCGGTGTTCTCGTGACTGGCACGCGATACCATTGCTGGTATGACCTGGGGCGAGGTAGAACTCGAACCCGAGGTCCGGGACTGGCTGGAGGGGCTGGATGACCAGCGGTGGGCACAGGCGATGTTCCACCTGGACCTGCCGGAAGAACGCCGGCGTGCTGCTCGGCGAGCCGTACACCCGGCAGTTGTCGGGCAAGCTGCGGGAGCTCCGGTTCTACTGCGGCGGCGAGCGCATCCGGATCAGCTACCGGATCGCTTCGGGGCGGCGGATCATCGCCTTGACCGTGTTCGCCAAGACCAGGATGCGCGAGACCGCGGAGATTGCCAGGGCCGCCGCGGCGATGGCCCGCTGCCAGGCCGAGGACCACACTCCCGATGAGGAGGACCGGTGACGATGAGCCAGGACGCACCGCGGCGTACCCGCCTCGCCGACGCCCGCCAGGCCCGCACGGACCGCCCGGAAGTCGCAGCCGCCTATGAGCAGACCCGGCTGCGCTACGAGCTGGCCGAAACGGTCAGGCTGCGGCGCGAGGAACTGGGCTGGTCCCAGCGCCAGCTGGCCGAGCGGGCCGGGATGAGTCAGCCCGGCGTCGCCCGGTTCGAGGCTGGCGGCACCACCCCCACCCTGCCGCTGCTGGAACGGCTCGCCGAGGCGCTTGGCCTGACGCTCAC
>Ga0187857_10003258_pt1 | contig 13293 bp, 8 predicted proteins | sample June2016WEW_8_10_FD_132984 | JGI IMG/M metagenome (GOLD analysis project Ga0187857, IMG submission 132984) | Peatland microbial communities from SPRUCE experiment site at the Marcell Experimental Forest, Minnesota, USA - June2016WEW_8_100 | ecosystem: Environmental > Terrestrial > Soil >...
CTCGCCTACGTGGATCATCTGGGTAGGCTGGACTTCGATTCGACCGAGTTCGAGTCAGACCAGGACGCCGTCCAGGTGATGACGATCCACCAGAGCAAGGGGAAGGAGTTCCCTGTTGTCTTCGTCGCCGACGTCTCCGAGAACCATCTTCCCCTGATGTACCGGGAGAAGAAGTTCTTCGTGCCAGAAGACTTGGCTCACAGTGTGAGATCGACGAAGGACGAAAGAGCGCTCTATCGAGATGAGGAGAGGCGACTCCTCTACGTGGCCATGACCCGGGCCATGTTCAACCTCTACCTCACCTACAGCAGGAAGTACGGCCAGAACAAGAATGAATCCGAGCCTTCGCCGTTCCTCAAGGAGATCGACTTTCGCAGCAACCCCCTGGTCCAGGTCGTCGAAGTGCCACTGCTGACCATGGCGACACCTTCCATCACCGATGGCTCCGCCGTGGAACGGATACGCGAGGAACAGGTGGGGCTGGCCGTTAAGGCCGTAAGGGAGAGGAAGTACGCGGCCGCCGTCCAGCGCGCGGTGAACCTCGCGAAGCTGGAGTACTTTGAGGAGAGGGGCGACATCAAGGGCTTTGACCCCGGCCAGTACCTCAGGCCAGAAGAAGACGATTCATTCCTCGGCGAGCTCCTCCACAGGAAGAGCGAGCCGCTAGTGACGGAGGACTTCGCCTTCTCCGCTTCCGCCTTGGAGGAATACGAAGACTGCCCCCTCAAGTTCAAGTTCTCCAGTGTGCTGCAGATACCGACCGCGCAGGGCGTGAGCGCCGGCCTGGGCTCCGTAGTCCATGAGACACTGCAGAAGCTGACCGAGATGCAGATGGGCGGAGACAAGCCCACCTTCGCCGAGGCCAAGAAGGTCCTAGAAAGCAAGTGGGACTCCCACGCGTACCCTTCAAAGAAGAAGGAGGGAGAGGACCTGGCACGGGCCGAAGCGATGCTCAAGTACTACCTAGAATGGCAGGCCAAGGACAAGAACGAGCCTCTGGCCGCCGAGAACAAGTTCGAGTTCACCTTCGATGGCCATAAGGTCAGGGGCAAGATAGACAGGCTGGAGAAGACGCCGTCGGGAGAGATGGAGATAATCGACTTCAAGACCGGCAAGCACCCTCCCTCGCTCAAGGAGCTCGACGAGCATCTCCAGCTCCACCTCTACGGCCTGGCCGTGCAGTCGAAGTACGGGAAGATGCCCAGAACGGCCTCACTCCTCTACTTGGAGAAGAACAGGGGAATGGCGATCTCCTTCAACCAGCCCAGGATGGACGCCTTCCAGGCCCGTCTGAAGGATGACATCGACAGGATCATGAGAGAGGAGTTCAAACCCACCCCTTCGTACCAGACCTGCAGATACTGCGATTACCAGAGCATATGTGATGCCAGAATGGTTGGCGGATAAGCGCGCTGTTTCGAGGACAGAAGCGCTCGAGCCTTCGTAACAACCGACCGTTCTAGATGTGCCTGTGAATGGGTTCAAGACTATGGCAGCTCCGGCAAAAGTATAGAATAGGTTCCCAGGTTCGATGGCCGGCGGCTGCACCCCTTCCCTTTACGTGGAGGCCTGGAATTTGGAGGATCCGACGTACAACTTCCAGGCGGAAGCGAATGTTCCGCCGTCCTGACTTGCTTTTGCCGTTAAAAGGTGTAGCTAATCTAGTCCCCGGCAATGTTCACCACGCAACGAAGAGCAATCAGCCCACTTCTCGCTACGGTCATCCTGATCGCCATATGCATCGCTGGAGGCCTGATGGTCTACGCACTCTTCAGCACTTCAATGAACACGGCGAGCTCGAAGGCGCAGCTCAATGTAGTGTCTTCACAGCTCGAAAGCGGTAGCCTCATCCTGAACGTGCAGAACGCAGGCAGCAAACCGGTAACCTCGCTGGCGATGACGGCGCCATCAAGTCTGACGAACTCGACGGATCCCATAATTTCGCCCACCCCGTCAGCAGTCGCCCCACTCACGCCAGGCCAGTCGGCCAGCATAACGGTCAGCTACACGGGCGACACCATCGGCAACAGCTACACGTTCGTCCTGACGGCGACCTTCTCTGACGGCTCCGTGTTCAGCTACGCGGTCCAGGTAACGGATACATAGGCGGCCAAAGCGAACGCCGCAGCGATCCCACCTTCCTTTTTTCTGTTAAAAGTGCCCCCAGCATCATCTGTCGAGACAAGATGGAACACAAGCGCGCGGTCAGCCCGCTTCTCACGACCGTCATCCTGATAGCCATCACGATCATGGGCGGAGTCGCGGTCTATGTCGTCTTCTCGAACCGCTCTGACGTAGCCGGAGACGTCCATTCCATACAGGTTGAGAACGCGCAGCTGGTCGATCCGGCAACGGTCAACGTCACGGTGGATTCAGCGCCCTCAGGCCTCACCGACGCGCTCATCGTGGACGGCGTCACCTACACTGGCCCGGTGACCTTCACCTGGCAGGCGGACACCCAGCATTCGATCGATGCCGTAAGTCCGATAGCAGGATACACCTTCGTCTCCTGGAGCGACGGGAACGGCCAGTCCCACACGATATGGACCGACAACGGCAATGCCAACTACACGGCGACTTACGGTGCGGATAGGGTGAGTGGCTGATGAAACTGAAATCGCATGCTTCTAAGGGGATGCTGACGATCGGAGTCATCCTTCTGTTCCTCTTGCAGATAGGAGCAGCATCCATTCCTACCAACGCTGCTATGATGAACTTCCCGACTACTCTGACAATAGGCACGTCTCCGATTGATTTGCCGAACTCCATCGTTGCCAACTATTCTGATGGAAGCAGTCATGTGTATCCCTTCAACACCACGTACGGTTCGCCAGCCACGATGGGTCAGCCGTCGACATCTGCACCCTACGATGTCTTCGTCTCAGCCGTTTCTCCTGTCTACTTCAACGGCAGCGTCTACATCTTTGAGAGGTGGTCGGATTCGGGAGCGCAATCACATATCATCACAGTAGATTCTGATACTGACCTGACTGCCAACTACGTGTTGTTCTCCGCATGTGTAAATGGAACCACGTCATACGCTCCGAATAATGTTCTCAGCCTCGATTATGCTTCCTCGATTGGTGGAGTTGGCACTCAGAGACCAATACAGTATTCGTTGGGTCTCTATTGGTTCGCTTACGGAACAGGGTCAGAGATCGATTACATCACGAGCCCTGACGGTTCCAACTGGTCGTCTCCACAGACGCTCACGACGTCGAATGGTAATGGAGGAGGCTTTGACTGGAGGATAATCGGGACCAATGTTTACTACGTCATAACGGAAGAGAACGCAATCTATGATCCCGCTGCAAACCTGATGTATGGGCGAGCTACGGCAGCCTCAGACGGTAGCATCACGACACCTGTAGAATCAATAATTGACTACGGCTGGTGGTTTTCCCCGTCGATTGAAATAGACAGCAACGGGTTGCCTTGGGTAACGTATGTAGGCAGCAGCAGCCTCGCCAACGGAAACATGGACGAGACGCTTGTATCCTACTCGACCAGCCCGTATGTGTGGACTACAGCCGTTTCGAGTATCTGTGCCCCTAATCAACCCAACTCTGACCAGGTTTCACCAGCTTGCGGATTCCCGTATGCTGTCGATAACATATTCAGGAACTATGCCTATGCGGGATTGGTTCCAGCCTCTTCTGGAAACATGATAGTAATTTGGCAAGATAATGATGCTCCTGGATACCTTTACGTGATGCAGTGGGAGGGAACCGATTTCACTGCGCCAATCGAGACGCCATGCAATGGAATGGCTGTGATGTTTGCTGCGGTGCAAACATCTGATGGTGCAGACATCGCTTTCATCAACGGCACTGAGCTGTATTACGCGAACTACGATGCGGCGCTCAATACCCTTACGGAGCAGGACATAGCTCCTATGGTGAACAACGGTCAGGGTTCGTATGGTAATCCGCAGAACTCCGTAGGCATCTCGGAGTGGAATGGTGCTCCAGTCATCTACTACTTTAACCAGTCTGAGTGGGGGTCTTACTTCGGGGAAGCCTACTACACAGGCTCCGAGTGGGATTCTGCGATGATAGCTCCTTACAACTTATCGGTCAACACCGTAATCGGTTCTCTGTCCTCCTATTCGACTCAAAACCTCGTCGAGCCTGGCGGGCAGATATACCAGACGGGACAGATTGTCAATGTAACTACCAATCCGGAAAGCATCGACCTGTCTCTGTTGATTGATGGCTTTGCATACTCCTCGTATAGCAACCTAACCTTCGACTGGGCTGCAGGAACAACCCATTCCATAGAGGCTCTGAGTCCTGTGTTAATCAATTCTGTTTCTACATCGTTCGTCAGCTGGTCGGACTCCGGAGCAGAAGGGCATGATATTACGGTGTCTGCTTCTACGGCTTCTTACATAGCCAGTTACGTTGGCACTCCTGCGCCTCTAGGGGGAAGCTATTGTAGCGCCATTACAGTTACAACCAGCCCGTTGCTTAACAACACTCTCACTATCGACAACGTGCCGGAGTCGCCTCCGGTTACATCGCTTTGGAACGTTAGCACTGTGCACAACATATCTGCACAGCCAGTCGCTTTCAATTGGACTGCGACGGGGAACAGTGCTTCGTATTATCAGCTCAGTGACGTCGCCTATTGGAATGGCTCAATCTTCGTCGTAGACCAAGCCTATGGATACTACCCTATGGTTTACGAGCTGAACGCCACCACTCTCGCTTACGAGGGGCAGATAGATGTCTCGGTCGTCAACGGTGGTGACATCTACTCAAGCATTCTTTCAATAAACGCCGGGGACGGATACCTTGTTGTCATCGATCAAAGCTATTCCCAGGGATACACCATGATGCTCCAATACAATGCCACAGACCTAGCCTGCGTGAACCAAGCGGCGGTGAGCCTCTTTGGGGATTCCCACGTAGCCATCGACGGCGGGTACATCTATTCTATGGAGACTCTGGACGGAAGCACCCAATTCGTCCGACGCTCGGAAGCCGACCTATCGGTCGTAGCTTCTGAGCCTGCGGAGACAGGAGGCGCGTCTCTGGACAGCTTGGGCTACAACTCCATTTCGGCGGCAGCCAACGGATTGCTCTACGTCACTCACACAGGTTGGGACGGCACGGACCAGTTTGGCTTGGTGGGAGAAGACAACCTCACCTACATAACCAGCGTGGTTCTGCCTCAGCCTCACACGAACACTCCCACAATTCAGGACATCAAAGTAGCGAACGGGTACATCTACGTTCTGCACTATGACAACTCCAATGACATACAACTCGAGATATTGAATGCGACTACCTACGACTTCGTTTCGTGCTACGGCTCCTCCAGCCAGTTCTGGTCGTATGGCTTTGATACGAACGGATCATCAGTATGGATCGCTAACCAACTTTGGCCGTCGAGCGTCATCCTCCTGTCTCAGTTCTACTTCAACCATTGGTCTGACAACGGAGCAATATCGCACAACATCACGGTTCCAGCCTACGACGAGACCTACACCGCTTATTATTCTTCCACACCCACGCAGTACACCCCTCCGTCCTCCGTGACGGTCACGGTGACGACGAGCCCAGTCTTAGCTTCATCCTTCACGGTGGACGGCGTGACATACTCGTCGCCCCAGAGCTTCACCTTCGACGTGGAATCGGTGCACAACATAACCGCCCTGTCTCCGGTGAACGGCTATACGTTCCTCTCGTGGAGCGATGGAGGAGCCCAATCTCATTTGATAACAGTGACAGGATCCGTCACCACGTACACCGCTTTCTATTCGTCTTCGTCCCTACCCCCGCCTTCGTCCGGCGGGAGTTGGACCCTGGTCTTGACGCTGAAGGACACCGGAAGCGTTCCAATCGTCGGCGTCTCGCTCTCTTTCAATGGTTCGATACTTCCCGCGACTTGGATGCCCAACCCGGCCACCACCTCGATAAGGCCTGGTTCCAGCTTCTCGACGGTGTATGCTTTCGAGAGTTCAGGAATTTACGCAGGTGGAACCTACGTCTTCTCAGTCGCGATCACCTATGCCGACGGCTCCACGTTCACGTACTTCATACAAATCGTAGCCGCATAGCACCAACCGGCCGGATCGACGCCCCTTCTTTTGTCCCTGTTAAAAGTACCTTACCGCATGTCTGTCGGCACAAGATGAAGCACAGACGCGCGGTCAGCCCGCTTCTCGCGACCATCATGCTGATAGCCATGACATTGGCTGGCAGCCTGCTGGTCTGGAACTTCTTTACTTCCATGGCGCAGACGCAGGGCGAGTCCGTCCAGGTTCAGCTGGTCGACGTGGCGCTGCTGCAGTCCGGCACAGGCACCACGGTCTTCTCGGTGACCGCTAAGGATACAGGGAGCACGCCCATAGCATCATTGGGCATCCTGCTGAACGGCGCCAGCCTGATGAACGATACGGGGCCGGCTCTCCTCCCCGGACAATCATGGTCCGCCCAGACCACTGCGATGCCATCGAACGTGACGGTAACGATAGGGGAAACATACATCGTGACGGCGACCGCGACGACCGCAAGCGGGGGCAGCGCGACCACTTCTCAGAGCGTCCTGTGTCAAGGAGCCTGAGCCGGCTTGGGGCACTTGTCCTGTGTGGTTGCCGACGACCAAGCCCCTCACTGGTTAAAAGCCCTTTGACATGCATTTCCTGAATGAAGGTGCCTTTTTTCGGCGGCCTCTCCGCGGGAAAGGCGCCAGACGCCTCATCGTTGCAGTTCAGGATAGAGCAGCTGCCCGTGCAGTTCACGGGGACAGTCCTGGCCGAGTACGACGTCGGCCTCGACCACATCTACATCGTCGACGAGAACGGCAGCGGGAAGTACATAATCTCCGAGCCCTCTCTCACGGAGGACGAGCGGCGGACCTACTCGTTCATCATGAACGACCTCTACTCCTCCCTCCCCGGGTCCATGGAGATGGAGGCGGACCCAGTGCAGTACATCGAGAAGCACATCTGGGAGGTCTCGGAGAGGCTGGGCATCGTGGACCAGGTCAAGGAGGCGTACCCCAAGTTCAAGTACTTCATCACAAGGGAGACGACGGGATACAGGCAGATCGACGCGCTCATCAGCGACCCCGACGTGGAAGAGGTGTCCTGCGTGGGGCCGGGGAAGCCGGTCCAGGTCATACAGAGGGAGTTCACCAAATACGACTGGCTGGAGACGAACGTCGTCTTCGGCACCGAGGAGGCGCTCAGGAACTTCGTGCAGAAGCTGGCCATGAAGGCCGGCAAGAACGTCACGATAGCGATCCCATTCACCGACGCGATCATGAAGGAAGGCCACAGGGTCGCCGTGACCGTCGCAGGGGAGGTCACCCTCCCGGGCTCGACCTTCGCGATACGCAAGTTCCCCAAGGACCCCTACAGCATCGCCTCTATCCTGAAGTTCGGGTCCATGTCGCCCCTGATGGCGGCGTACTACTGGCTTCTCATAGAGTACAGGCGGTTCACGCTGGTCATAGGGCCCATGTCCTCCGGGAAGACCTCCATGATCAACGCGCTGGCGACGATGATCGCGCCGAACATGAAGATAGCGACCATCGAGGACACCCCCGAGCTCAACCTTGCTCATTCTCACTGGCAGAGGTTCAAGACGAGGAAGACGTACTCGATAACGGAGTCAAGGTTCGACGTGGACCTCAACGACCTGACGATCCTTTCGCTGCGGTATCGCCCGGACTACATCATAGTGGGCGAGGTCAGGGGGGCTGAGATCTCCGCCCTGGTGCAAGCCGCGAGTCTAGGCCACGGATGCATCTCATCCTTTCACGGCGACTCTCCCGAGGCAGCCCTCGTCAGGATGACGACGCCCCCGATGAACGTCCAGCTCGGCGGCCAGTTGCTCATCTCGTCCTTCTTGATGATGAACAGGGTCCGCGCCGCCGATGGCTCTGTGAAGAGGCGCGCCGTAGTTAGCAAGGAAACAGTGCCGGACGGCGACAGGCTACGGCTGACGGAGATCTTCAGCTGGGACGCGGGCAGAGATGCGTTCCTGCCGGATGACCCGGACGAAGTCGTCAGGAGGAGCCGCCAGCTGAAGAGCATAATGGGCCTTACGGGCTGGGACGAAGCGAAGCTTTCGGAGGAGCTGAGGAGGAGGGCGAAGCTGCTCGGCGGCCTGGTGAGAGATGAAAAGCTGGGCTACAGGGACGTGGCGGAGGAGCTCACGAAATTCTACCACGCGCGCTACGGGCTGGGGGGAGTCGCCCAGCCCGGACTGACCGAGGGGGAGGGGATGAAACATGTCCCAGCAGGCTGAGGGCAAGAAGAGGACCAGGTTCAAGGTCGATGCCAGGCTCGTCTTCATAGCCCTTCTGGCATCCGTCGCCTTCTCATCGTACCTTGCGTACTCCACGTTCGTTACCGCTTCCGTCGCATATGGCAAGCTCTCGGCGGACCTGCTGCTGGGCTGCTGCATAGGGATCGGGGTGGGGGGCGTGGTGTACCTGGGCGACTACTGGGGGGAGACGTTCGAAGCGAACATACCCTTCATCATGAGGGAGAGGCCCACGGTCGCGCGGATCAGGGAGAGTTACTCCACCAAGTTCATCTCGTCCCACAGGAGGCTCGCGGACGCCGCGCAGGGCGGCGCCATCGGGCTCAGGAAGGACATAACGGAGGCGGGTATCGCCGCCAGCCCGTACGAGCTCGTCAGCAGGTCCATCTTCTTTGCCCTTGTGGCTGCCTTCATAGCGATACCGGGGTCCATCGTCCTGACCGTGGTCCTCAGGAGCCCGCTGTTCCTGGGGGTCGCCGTCGTCCCGGCCATCGTCCTCGCCTTTCCGAGGATCCGCCTGAAGAGCCTGAGGGGCGACAGGAACAGGAGGCTCGAAGACGAGATGCCATTCTTCGTGACGTACGCCGCGATAATGCAGATGGTGGGCCTCTCCCTCTACAACTCCTTCATGAACATCATAGGGAGGGGCGCGTTCAGGCAGATAGAGCAGGACGCGCTCCTGATCAAGCGCGACGCCATCTTCTTCGAAGAGGACCCCGTCAGCGCCCTGGAGGCGATCGGAAGGACCCATCCGAACGAGAAGATGAAGACCCTCCTGCTCGGGTATACGTCAGTGTGGCGCTCCGGCGGAGATATGACCTCCTACTTGGAGGCCAAGGCCAGCGACTACCTCCACGACATGAGGTTCCGGTGGCAGAAGTACGCGAACTCCACTTCAGACATCGGCGAGATGATGGTCTCCCTCTTCTTCGTCCTGCCCATCCTCATCCTCACGGCGATGTTCGTCATGCCCTCGGCGATGGCCTCCATGATGAGCCTTCTGACGATAGTCGTCATCCCGACCCTCATAACGGCGACGCTGATGGTCGTCTCGGCGGCGCAGCCGAAGACGGGGGACGAAATCTCAGGGAACTGGAAGGGGGCCGTGGTAGCCGGGGGGCTGGCCGGCCTGGTCACCCTTCCCCTCAACCAGCCGTGGGTATCCCTGGCCGCCGCCGTGATAGGCGCGACCGCCCTCTACGGCCTATCCGTTACGTTGCAGCTCAAGGAGATAAGGATGGTCGAGGGCGCTCTCCCCCAGTTCGTGAGGGACCTGACGGAATACATGAAGATGGGCTACGACATGCAGAGGGCGCTGGCGAAGATAGCCAAGGAGAACAGGTACAACAGGCTCTTCGACGCGTACATCAGGGCCGTGGTCAGGCACCTGGACCTGGGGCTGAGCATGGGGGAGATCCGCATAAGGCTGAGGTCCTCGCTCGCCAACACCGTCTTCTTCCTCCTCTCCGAGGTCCTGGAATCGGGAGGGGGCTCCCCCGCGGCGCTGGAGGGCCTGAGCAGCTTCATCAACGAGGTGAACAGGATCAAGAGCGAGACGAAGACGCTCATGCGTATGTACGACGTTTTGACGTACGCCACGCCTCTCGGCCTAGCCTTCGCGATGACCATCATGACGGTCCTGCTGACATCCTTCTCTTCGACCCTGGGGACGAGCGCCGCCGCGATGGGCGGCCTCTTTTCGGGGACCATATCTCCGGCGGCGGTGCAGATTTCCGACCTTCTGGTGGTGATCGCCTCCGCCGGCGTGGCCGTGATAGGGGGGAAGGCGATAGACTTCACGTCGAAGAGCACCCTGAGGGTGGCCGTCAACGTGGCCCTTGCGGCGGTTTCGATATCTCTCGTCACGACGTACTCCCAGGGCATGATAACGGGCCTGCTAGGGGCGTTTCACGTCTAACCGCCTTAAAACCAGCCCGGACACATGCCAGCGACCAACGATGCCACACCGCAGGGGCGCAAGTGAAGTGCTCGGCGCTCTCGTACTGCTGGCCATCGTGATGGCGGCCTTCGGGTTCGTGGTCAGCACGTTCTACGCCAGGACGCAGGAACAGACGGCGAACATCATGGAAGAGTACGACAAGGGGACGATAAGGCAGGGGGAGCTCCTCACCCTCATATACCACTGGGAGCAGGTGAGTGCCAACCAGACGGTGATCAGGGTCGGGCTTTTCAACGCCGGGTTCTACAACGTATCCATACAGGATGTCTTTATTTCTGGGCAGCAGTCGAGCGATTGGGAGCTTACCGATGCCGACGGGAACCCGATGAGCGCGATCGCGCCACAACAGCTGGCGATCCTGACAGTAACGGTTCCCTATTCGGTCTCCGGGGCAGGGCCCGGAGGGAGCGGCTATGAGGTCTTCCTCTACGGGACGGACAACCTGGCCTATGTGTGGGAGCTGTGAACTACCTACGACCGAAGTCGTGAGCTTCCCGCTTCCTCGACTGAAACCTGCTTATCCGTCTGACAAGCAGAGGCTCTGTCTCAGCGCGGACCCGTTACAGAGGTGGACCCAGAAGGACTAGTCTACAAGGACCCGATTCGGAGCTGAATAGGTGTGAATCTTGATAATCCGTTAATTACCGTTTCCGTTACGGATGTACCAACACTAGCTTTGAAGTCTTGAGTCTGTTGGTTGCGGATGTGGATGGACTCTCCTTCTAAATCAAGTAAAGGGGTCTCTGGTTGATGTGAAGTGAGGTATTGCGATAATCATTTATTTCGTTCCTGGACAGGCGCTGCGCCTTTCTGTTTCTTCCATTCGGTGAGTCCATATCTCCCGAAGGATACCCTTCTGAACCTTTGTTTGGTGTCGCGGTACATTGCAATTCTGAGGGTGACCACAGGGAATCTACCTTTGGACTCCTTCAGTTCGAGGACTTCTGGTGTCATATCTCTTAGGCGCATTGGCTTGCCATTCTTCTTTAGCACTTCGTATGCCGCGTCGCCAAACGTTACCACACAGGCGATATGCCAGTTGCATTACATAAGCCATATGTCGTGTCTGATGATTGAGGATTTTACATCTGAGGCCGAGGCTGGAATGGGGAGTACTACAGTGGGTGCTCCGAATGACAGATGATGTGGGGTTAGGGTTGGCTAATGAGCTTTCAAGAATGTCTCGATCTTGTTGATGTTATTGCTCGATAATTCAAACAGCTCGTAGACTGCTTTGTTAAGTTGGGCTTCAAGAGTTCCTGTCGTTCCAATGGCATTGGTTGTGAGCAAAGCCTTGACTGAGTCGATAACTGCGCGTGTCAATGGTAGTTTGGTTTTGTGCGGGAGCGGAACTCGAATGTCATCAAGGACCTCTTCACTGATTGCATAGTCCCCGCGGGGTGTAGTTCCCCTACCGACCTTGAGCATGAAATCGGATATGTTAGAGTTGGCGATTCCAAGTACGTAGTAAAGGCTGTCCCCTACCTTGGACAGGGAACCAAGGGACTCTTCTATCGTTTCTCTCGTTCTTCCTTGTCTTGATGAGAGAGCGATGCAAGAGTCCATCGGTATGAAACCATCTGCATCTAATGCGAATTTCATGGTGTCCGTTAGTCTGGGTGATACAAGCTTCGGTGCTGCGAGCATCTTTGCAGGTTCACGTTCGCGATGGAATTCATACCATTGCTTGTTGTAGTCAGTGATGGGCTTTCCTTCGAGCATTCTGCCTGCGAGTTTGGCATAGTTATCCATTAGTCGCTTCGCGACAGCGGGATACTTGATAGATCCGCTGGCTATCCGATTGTTTAGCTCGGTCGCAATCTTGTTGTTGGCGATTCCAGTGAAGTCCAATGCATCACGGTTGGGCGGGAGGCTGAATGCCGGGAGGTATGTGCTTCCTGCTCGGTGTGTATAGGGATAGATGAGCCAGAATTGTTGCCATGAAGGTATCCAGCGAGATATGTCCCTCCCTCTAAGTGCTTTCTTCGTTATGTCATCTTCTAGGTTTAGGCTCTTCTTCTGGGCATCACTGACGAGGTATATTTGGAGGCATTTCTTGCCACCTAAGGTAGGCCCCTGCAGGCATTGCATAAGTTCAGTCAGCTTTGTTCTTTCTTTCTTGAGAATCTCCTGTTTCAAGCTGTAGTACGGATGGAGAATCCAGGGTTGACCATTGCATTGAGTTACTGTGGCAGCTTCGAGGAGAAAACAATCGCAGTCTTTTGAGAAGAAGCCGGAGGTGGTTGCGGCTGACATCCTCTTTGACATCAGGCTGACTATCTTGACTCTCTTATCGGTCAAATCTTTCCCAAGGTTCTTGGCCGATTTGTATACTCTGCAGTAGCCGAAGTCCTGTTGCGTTCCATTCCTTTGAAATACACTGATGCAAGGGGTGTTCGTGGCGTCTGGGAAGAATATTTTGCCAACTTCGCCCAAATCGACAACTGATTTTACGGATGCTTTGAACGGAGACGAATCCTTCAGGACCCATTTTCTGAATCCGAAGCCGAATCCCTTTTCGATGTAGCTGTTCTGAGTGACCATACCCAACACTCCATCGTCCCTGAGCCACCTGAGGCCACGCTCCATGAAGAGAATGTAGATGTCGTACTTTCCACCGGCAGATTTGTACTTCTCAACGGTGGCGTATTGTCTTCTCTTCGATTCGTCGAAGAGTGGACTCAATCTCCCTTTTAGCGCGTTGCCCCATGGAGGATTGCCAACTACGTAATGGAACTCCGTCGCGATGAGTTTGGAATGTTTCTTGCTTCTTTCGACGCTTTCTTCAAGCCTTGAATTAGAGTAGTACTGCTTTATCGGTTGATTGATTTTTGTGCTAAGTGAGTCTGCGCAAGCGAGCTCTGGTTCGAGGGTGAAATTCGGGTCATGCTGTCTTACAGAGATGAATTGATTCAGCACGAGGAAGAAGAGGTTCACCGTTGCGAGAAACTGAGCGAATGGATGGATGTCTACGCCGTAGATTGCTTGGGAGAAGATCTCCAAGGCTTCCTTGTTTCTGATGTGCTCCACGCGTGTCAGGTCATGCAGGGTCGC
>Ga0187857_10003265_pt1 | contig 13283 bp, 10 predicted proteins | sample June2016WEW_8_10_FD_132984 | JGI IMG/M metagenome (GOLD analysis project Ga0187857, IMG submission 132984) | Peatland microbial communities from SPRUCE experiment site at the Marcell Experimental Forest, Minnesota, USA - June2016WEW_8_100 | ecosystem: Environmental > Terrestrial > Soil >...
CACCATCGGTGGCGAAACTGGAGTGTGGACGGGAGACTGGAAAGCTCCCCTCACCACCGAGAAGTTCCTCGATTCGACACCGGCCCAATATGAGGCTTTCAAGCGCTCCATGAAGCTCATGGCCCCCAAGGTCGGCTCGTTCGTCGGGGCAGACATCGACGGCGTGCCAGCCACGCTCTCGGGCCTGCTCGGCGTCGGACACCTTGCCGGTGAAGCGGGAGTCGAGAGCTGGGTCAAGAACCCTGACATTCGCAAGAAATTCAAGGCCACCTCCGTCAACTTCAACAAGACCAACAACATCTTCTAGCTGTATCGGGAGACGTTCATGCCGTCACAAGAGTTTCACGAGCTGAAAGAGATCGTCGATAGGATCGAAGGCAAGGTCGACACGATGGTCGAATCCCTCAAGAAATGCCAGAGCCGCTGCCACATCGACAACCCTCCGCGAGGCTTCAAACGATTCTTCAAGTCGCTCACCGGACTCGTCACCGTCATCTTCTAATTTTCACCAAAACAGCAAATCGCAAATCGGAGAACCCCATGTCAACAGATCTCTTTTTCGGCAAGACCAAGCGTAACTGGAGCAGAGAACCGGCCGCCTCGAATCCACAGTACGCAGCTCAGATGGAAGCCTCGGCGCAAGCCAACAAAGTTGCTCGCCTCACGGCCATCAAGGCCAAGGCCGATAGCGGCGACAAGAAGGCGCAGAAGAAGTGGGCCAAGATCAACAAGAAGGTCGCCAAGCTCCACCTCAAGGCTTCCAAGGGAGATCTGAAGGCCGCCAAGCAGCTTGCCGCTCTCACCCCGACGGGGCTCTTCGTGACCACCGTCGGCCCCAAGGTGCTCAAGACCGCCATGAAGGGCACTTTCGTCGGCAAGGACGAAATTCTCGGCACGTTCGTCGGCAAGAACTCGGTCACGCGAGTTCGCGGCGACGACAAGCTCACTGAGATCGTCACCTCGGGTGGCGCCTTCGTCGGCAACGACAAGCTCACCGAGATCATCACCAGCGGTTGCGCCAAGAGCAGTGGTGCCTTTGTTGGCGCTACCATGAGCTACGTCGACAAGTCCTCGGTCAAACTGTCGGACGCTGCAAAACAAGAGGTCGCCGACGCCATCGAACATCTCGTGATCAAAGTCAAATCACTTGACCCGACGTACCCGAATCGCGGAACTGATACCTCAAACAAAGCCGTTGCGGGCGACAAGAAAGCTATCGAGATCATGAGCCTCAATGGCGCCATCCAAACACTTGAAGGTGTCAAGAATGGTGGCCAACTTGTCGACTTCAGCACCCTCGACAGCCAGCCACTCAACGACTACATCCAGGCCAAAGCTGGTAAATCCGCCGCTCGTAGCCGCATCAAGAAGATGTCCGAACGTGCTGTCAAGGGTGGAGATCTCGACGCTGTCAAGTACGTGGTCCACGTCAAGTCCTACCAACTACTTGCTGACGCCACCGCAGATCGCCCGTTGGCTCGCCAGGCAACCAACCAATTGCTTTTTTCGGCTCGCCAGACATCGACAACTGCAACCAGCGGCGCCCTCGCCACGGAGATCCTCGGCAACGACAAGCTCACCGAGATCATCACCAGCGGCCGGTTCGTCGGCGAAGAAGAACGCGCCCTGGCCGCCGAAGGCGGAGCCTGCGAGCGCGCTGCCCTCAATCGTCGCTCCCGCCGCACCGCCTAGCCACTGACAGCACCACTCGACCATCTTCTTTCTGGAGCACCCCATGTCACAAGATCTCCTTCTCGGAAATACAAGCCGCGACTGGTCCCGCGATCTGTCGGGCGCCGACAACGAAGCCTCCGACAAGTCCCCTCTCACCGAGAAAGAGAAAAATCGCATCGAGAAGCTCGCCAAGCTCGAAATGCTGGCCTCGAAAGGCGATCCGGCTGCCAAGAAGAAGATGGTCCTAATCAACGCGGCCCTGGCCACCATCCAGAAAAAGGCTGCAAAAGGAGACGCTCAGGCCAAGCGACTTCTGGCTGTTTTACAGGATAAGGGGCTGGTCGTCCTGTCTGAATCTAGCACCGGACCAAGACTCGTCATGGCCGGTGTCTATGGCCGCACCCGCCGTCCCCGCCAACCACAACAACAAGGTGCTCAACAAGCCCCCGTCAATCCAGCCGAGCAGGTCCAAGAATTTCTGGTCAACCTGAAGATGCGAGCCATGGCCGGTGATCCACAAGCTGCGGCTGTCCTGCAACAGTATCAGCAGATCCTCATGCCCCCCGGCGCCGCTCAAGCCCCCGACGGAATGCCACCCCAACCGGGCGAAGGCATGTCCCCACCTGAAGGCTATCCACAAGGTGGCCCCATGGCCACCCCCGAGGGCTATCCTCCCCAGGGACCGCCACCTGGATACCCACAGGGATATCCACAGGGAGCACCCATGGCAGGCGACGACGCCGACTCTGATCGACAGGCCCGTCGCCAGGCCCGCCGCCAGAAAATTCAGTTGCTCAAGTCGCGCGCGGCAGCGGGCGACGCCGAGGCCACGGCCGCCTTGCAAATCCTGCAAGAACGTCGAGCCCAGCGCCATGCCCAACACTCGTCTTCGGACGGTTCGTTTGTAGGCTTCAACGGACACCTCGCGTTCATCCGTGGCCTTGGAGAAGAAGAGATTGCGCTCGCTCGCGAAGGTGGATCCTGCGAACGCGCCGCCCTTAAACGTCGTATGTCCAGCTCTCTCACCAGCAGTGGATATGGTCAGGCCGCCATTGCAGTGTCCGGTCCTGACATGACCGTTCCTGGCCTCATTCTGGCCATGCCCATCATCATGCTCATCGAATACTTCTCGAACAGATCGGACAAGAAGGCAGCCGATGCTCAAGCCCGAGCTGCCGCCACTCAAGCAGTCAACAATGCTATCGCAAGAGGACTTACCTCTGGCCCCGAGTTCCTCAACGCTGCTTACTTGACCTTCGGATGGCAAGGCGACTACGGTTCGAGCACCAAGAACAAGGACTGGAAATACAACAAACAGGTGGACGATGGAGTGCCCGAGGTGAGGGCCAGTGTCGTCAAGAAGGTGAGAGCTGGTGATAAGAACGCCATCGCCTTCTACAAGGCCGTGCTGAACACCGGCTACACGCCCAAAAAGAACGATCCTGGATTGGCCCGACTGTCCTAGGAAATCACCATGGCATACGATCTCTTTCTAGGACAAACGAAAGTCAACGTGGCACGTGGCGGAGCCGAAGCGCAACCTTCAAGTCTGTCCGAAGCCGCTGTCAAGCTAGAGAAGTCCCTTCGTGTCTACTGGCCCAAGTCCTCGCCCGTAGCCATCGACAGGAACAGCTTTGGCATGATCAACTTCCAGGGCATGACGGTCCTTGGAAAGCCAGCGCTGGATGTCTGGCGCGAGCTTCACCGCGACAGCAAAATCACTCTGCAAACCAGCGGACTTCGAGTGTTCATCAAGGGGGGCAGTGCCTACCTGAGTTACTATCCCTCTCTCAACCCCCATGAGAAAGCCGTCATCCAGTGGGGAAACCACGTCGAGGCCAAGGTCCGGAAACTTGTCGATTTAGTTCGCAAGGGTGATCCGGAGGCAAAGAAAATCTACGCTGTTCTCAAGACGACAGGCATCCTTCGAGCCAAAGGCGCCTTGGTGATCGGTCGCAAGTCCTACACGACTATGGCGGCCTAAGGCTCGTCGCCACTGGGAGAAACACATCATGTCCTACGACCTCTTCTTTGGAAAAACCAAAAACAACATCGCCCGCGACATGGAAGTTCAACTTCCACTGACGGACGAGGTGACGATCACATTCTCTCCCGAAGAGCAAGCCATGCTCGCGGAGATCTCAACTCTCCGCCTCCAGGCCGACATCGGCGACAAGGCAGCCAAGAAGAAGTTGGTCTTGATGGCCAAGAAGATCGCCAAACTGAAAGCCAAGGCACACAAAGGCGACCCCAAGGCCAAACGGGCTCTGCTCGTGCTTCGCGAAAGCGGCGTGTTCAACGGAACGCAAACCTTGGCCCTCGGCTGGAGCTTGTTCAAGCAAGAAGATCCGGCAGCTCATGCCGCTCGCGTGGAAAAGTTCGCCGACGCCGTCAAGTCCGCCGCGAAACCGGAAGACATCGCCAAGCTCAGTGAGCTTGCCACCTACGACCAGGCCATCAAGAACAAGCTCGGCGAGCTTGCCCGAGCTGGTAACGCCAACGCCCTTCGAGTCGCCGCCTACACAAAACCGTCGAGTGCTGTCGTCGGCGGCTCTGACAACCGAGCCGAAAGCATCAAGCAGGAAATCCAGCGGCTGCGCCAGAAGAGCCCGAGAACCGAAGCTGAAAATACCCGTCTCGAACAACTCTCTGAACACCTGACTCGGATCGAAGCCATGAGCGGCATCGGTGACGATGCGTGGCGCGCTCGCAAGCGCGCTGCCCGCCAGGCCCGCCGCGCTCGCAAGCTCGCTCAGCTTCAGGCACGTGCAGCAGCAGGAGATCAGCAGGCCATCGCGCGTCTCCAGCAGATCCAGCAACGCCTCTCCAACTCGACTTCTTTCACGCCTGCTTCTTCCAGCCTGTACGCACAGCCACCCGTCCTACCTGTCACCTCGACGGTGACTCCAACTTCGGCACTGCCCCCCACCGCAACGCCGCCCAACTCTCCCTCGTACCGGCCTCCCCTCTACCAACCGACGACCTATCCACAGGTGCCAACAACTTATCCACAAACGCCTGCCTACCAGCCGCCACCCGTTCCGACCTACTACCAAGACGCCGACGGCAACTACTACCAGTACCCGCCGCAGCCGGGACAGCCGCAGCCGACCATCGACGTGTACCAGGGCGACAGCCTGGGCAACGAGGAAGCCGAAGCCCTGGCGAGAGACGGAGGCGCCACCGAGCGCGCGGCATTCCAGCGCACCAGCCACGGCCACTGCGGCTGGTACGGCAACACCTTCGTGGGACAACGACGTGGGAGCAGCACGGTCGTAGGAAATGCGATCCCCCATGAAAACTATCGCGTCGCCGTGATGAAAGCTGCGGTAAAATCCGCTGGCGGTGGGCAGCCCACTACCAAGGACTTCTTCAAGGCCAAGGCTGCCGTCGACAAGGTCATCGGGAAGTCCGGAATCACCATCTACATGCCGGGCGCGAAGCCGGGCCGCCGCACCATCTAAGGAGTCACACTTCATGGCACACGACATTTTCTTCAGGCACAACACTCGCGACTGGAGTAGAGGCTGCGAAGACTCGTCGAACAGCGGCGCCGTCTACGCCGATGAGATCTTCAATCCTCGCCAGGTGGTCAGAACAGTGCCCGGTAGCTGCGCCGAGCCCGCCGTGGTCGTCGAGAAGAACACGGGCATGGGCTGGTTCGGCTACACCATGGCGACCATGTTCGCCACGCGCATCCTGAGCGGCAAGTGGCCCTGGTACTGGGCGGGCATGGCTGCCAAGCGCCTCGAAGGATCTTCGCACACCCCACCTGTTCAACCGAAGGGATAAGCCATGGCATCTCGCAAACAGGATTTGCTCGGTCAGCTCATCGACACGGCTCTTCAGCCGGTCGATGACGATCCGATGTTCGACGGCTATGGCAACACCGGCCTCATCATCCCCGCCGACGGTACCATCGCCGACGATACCGAAGAAGACGACGCCTACCAGGCGCTACGGGAAGATCTCTCGCCCGGCGAAGCCGAAGATGTCGTGCAAACCATGCGCCCCCTGTCCGCCGAAGAGCGCGAGATTCTCGAAAACACGCCCGGCCTCAAGGGCCTCACCCGCGTGGACGACGCCGAGCACGAAGACTGGATGATCGAAAACGCCCGTCGCGGCTACAAGGGACTCGACCCCATCCTCGACGATGCAATCTACGGAGACAACCTCATGAACGACAAAGAACTCGGACATAACGACTCGGACCTCGGATTCGGGTTCAAGTCCATTCGCAGAGGGATCTCTCGGGGACTGCGGAAAGCAGGGGGAGCTGCCTACAAGTACAGCGGTGCCAAGTTTGCTGTCTCCGAAACTGAAAAGGCGGCCCTCTACCCAATCAAGAAGGTAATCCGCAAGTTCACCAACAAGATCGTGAATAACAGAGCCAACTACCTGGCACGACAACAGGGCCTCTCCACGCCCACCCCCGCCATGCGCAAGCAAGCCTTGCAGTGGAGCAAAAACTACGTTGCCACCCACAACTCGAAGTTCGGATCGGCTATAGCCTCGCTCATGGGACACGAAGAGCGCCTCGACTCCGTCCTCGACACGTCGATGGGAATGGACGGCAAAACCTTGGCCCTCATCGCCCTCGGCCCCGTCGGCCTCGCCATCGCCCTCGGCGCAATGCTAACCGGCTCCAAGTCGCAAGGTGCCCCCGACCCGAACAGCTTGCAACAAACCGATCCTGATGCAGATCCGAACGCAGATCCGAACGCCGATCCGAACGCAGATCCGAACGCCGATCCAAACGCAGATCCGAATGCGGATCCAAACGCAGCCCCCGACGCCTCCGCCCCCGATGGTTCCGCCCCTTCCAACGATCAAACCCAAGGAGATCACATGCTTGCTGGTATTTCAGGTGAAGACTCTCTCGGTGCTTTCGCGACCGAAATCCTCTCCGGTGTCGATGTGCCTGTCACCGCCGAAGCAAATCCGAAAGCCCGCCAGTTCTTGAACCTCATGATCTTCAAGCTCAAGAACGGCAAGCCGCTCTCGGCGACCGATGTCGCCAAGATCGCCACCCTGTCGAAGCAAGGCGATCCGGTTGCAGCCAAGATGTACCCTGTTCTCCTCAAGGAAGGCGCGGCCCTGGCCGGTGACGACAGCGGCGCCTGGGCTCACATGCTCAATCCTGCCTACTGGTTCAAGTCGAAGGAAGAGCGCAAGCTCACCGACATCGAGAAGGAAAAGTGGATCGAGAACGCCAAGCTCCAAAAGGATCTGGCCAAGAAGCAAGAAGTCCTCGATCAGGCCCAGAAAGCCAAGGCAGCAGCCGACGCCGTCAACCAGGCCAAGGCCCAGGCCGCTGCAACCGAGGCCCAGCTCAAAGAGATCGAAGCTTCGATCTCAGGCGAGCTTATCCGCGATCTGAACGCCGATGTGAACGGCACGTTCGTCGGACACGAGAAACCCACTGCCGTCACGGCCGTGGTGCTCGCCGCCCTCGACAAGACCAAGAAGCGTGGCGTGGCACAGGCACTCTACGCCAAGATCTCCAAGGGCGAGCCCCTGTCGCCGGACGAACTCAAGGAAGCACGCGGCATCGCCCGCCTCCTCAACAAGGTCAAGGTCGTTCACGGCGACCTCATCACGGATGAAACAGATCCGGCCCTCGTCATGCATGGTGCCTTTGTCGGCGCCTGCATCCTCGGTGGTATCGGAGCCGCTCGCCAGCTCAACGCCAAGCTCGGCAAGGCCGCCGATCACCTGAGCCAGCGCATCGCCTCGGGCGAGCCCCTCACACCCGTCGAGAAGAAAGCCACTGCCAAGCTCATCGTCCAAACGCAGAAGCTCCGCAACTTCGCCAAGGCACATGTCACCGGAGCCGCCTTTGTCGGCCACGACAAGGCGTCCAAACTCCGCCGAGCTTCTTTCCTCGGAGCTGCAAAAGTCATGACCCCGACCGAGAAGAACATGCTCAACGACATCGTCAAGCTCGCCAAGGTCGGCAACCCCCGCGCCGTCAAAGCCCTCGCCGCCCTCAAGAAGTCGGGCGAGATCATGGGCGGCGATTTCGTCGGCCTCAGCCTCTCCACCGCGTTCAAGTACGCGACCGCTCCGATCTGGCTGCCCGCCTACGGTACCTACAAGGGTACCCAGTGGGCCGGTCGGAAAGTCTTCGGCGGCGGCAAGGGCTCCACGCCTGAACAAGTCCGCCTGGCCAAGCTCCGCGCCGCCCACCAGCGCGCCATCGCCGCTCAGGCCAGGGCTCGCGCTGCCGACTCCCAGACCGAAGCCGAGCTGCGCGCCCAACAGGCCATCGCGGACGCTGCCGACGCCGAGGCCCAGGCCGCCGACGCGGAAGCCCTGTCCAAGGAAGCCGCCATGCGCACGGCCGAGGTCGAAGCCAACCCTGATATGGCCAACCCTGGCGACGACGGCGATTCGGCCGGTGAATTCGTCGGTGGATGGACGGAAATTCTCGGAAAAGACACGAAAGAAAGCAAGATCGTCGCGAAGGCGGCCGAGAAATCTGCCACAGGCACCAAGATTCGTTCGGGCGCCAAGTTCTACAAGAAGATGGCCTCGGGAGATCCGAAGGCCAAAGCTGCCCTCAAGACCATGATCACCAAGGCCAACAGTGGCGACCCACAAGCCAAGCGCGATCTGAACGCTGTCTGGGCTGGCCGCGTAGCCGTCAAAGCCAAGGAGAAAGCGCAGAAAAAACAGGCAACTGCTCTGGCCAGCAAGGCCCGCAAGCTCAAGGTCATTGCGGCCCAGCGCAAGGCCGAAGCGGCGGTTGCCAACAAGCTCGCGCGCACTGAACGCAAGGTCCAACTGGCCAAGTACGCCAAGATCGAAAGCCTGTCCGCCAAGGGCAACAAGCACGCCGTGGCTTACGTGAAGAAGCAACAAGTGGCGGCCAATAAAGGCGACACCAAGGCGCAATCCCGCTTGAATGCCATGAAGCTCGGTCGCAGCGTCCGCCTTGCCGCTCCCACCAAGCGTGAACGCCGCAACCTCGTCGTTGCCCGCAAGACGGTCGAACGTGCTCGGAACAACGATCCGAAGGCGCTACGCCAGATTGCAGTCCACAAGGCGGCAGCCAAGGCAGGCAACCCCAACGCGAAGCGCGCCATGAAACGCTATGAGATCGTCGTCCCGGTCGTGGCGGCCGTCGCAACCGGCGTGATCGTCACCTCGGCTGTCCAGAAGAAGAACGCCAAGAAGCGCAAGGCTCAACTCGCGACCGTCGCGAAGGCCAAGAGAGATCTGGCCGCCAACAAGGCCACCCGCGAAGAGCTGGCCGCTGGCGCCAGAGCAGCTCAAGCGCTCGGTGACAAGCAAACCGCTGGCATGCTGGCAGTGGCCGCATCGTCGGCTCCGTCCGCCACCGAGACGCTCAAGAAGACCGCGCCTGTCGTCGCCGCCAAGCAAGCTGGCAACGTGGAAGCCAAGGCGGCCATCGACAAGACCTTCGAGGGTGCCAAGGCAGGCAACCCTGAAGACATCAAGAAGATGGGTAACGTCGTGGCGGTCCAGACCATCGACGACATCAACAAGGGCAAGCCGGTGTCACCGGCCATGACCGACGCGATCAACATCCATGAGCGGGCAGCAGCGGGAGATCCTGCGGCCATCGAGACGCTCAAGACGATCAACGCCGAGGCCACCAAGCCCAATCCCGCCCCCGAGGCAACCGCTGCGGCCATCGCGGCCGGTGCGGCTGCCGTCACCGTGGCGGCCCTGGCCTCGAAGCCGAAAGCCAAGGCGGAGTTCATGGAGAAGGTCAATCCTCCCATGAACGCGGCCGACAAGGGTCCGGCTGAAGCCGAGGCCGAAGGCATCTTGGCTAAAGCCAAGGCTGGCACCGTCACGCCGGAAGAAGGCGAGCGTGGAGTTCGTCTGGCCGAGCGTCTGGGCAAGCCTGCGCTCGCGGCTCAGATCTCTTCGATGTCGCCTCCCATGCCGCGCACCAATCCGCTGTCGTCGCTGCCCGACCGTCCCTTGGCTCCCATCACCGGCCTTTGGGATCTGGTGAAGGAATCCCTCAAGGCCATCGCCTTCGCGACGCCTGACCCACTCGCCAACTACCGTGGCGGTATCGCCAGCCGCTCTCGGGAGCCCGCAACAGCAGAACCGATCTCATCTTCGGGCTGGTCGCCCTTCGCCTACTTCCGCAATGTCGCCCCCTGGGTGGCCCCCATCGCGTCGACCACGGCTGCCGCTGCTTCGATCTCAAATTTGATCTCGAACAAGCAGCACAAGGCGGCTCCTGCGCCCGCTCCCGCTCCCGCCGCAGCTCCAGCCCCTGCTCCTGCTCCAGCTCAGGCCCCCGCTATGGCACCAGCTCCCATTCAAACGGTCACGCAATCGCCGTCTGAAGCCGCGCTGACCGCAGAGCCCGCGACCGCCAGCCAGGGGACGGTATCCGCGAAGAACTCGGCCTCCCAGGACGAGCTGTTTGCGCTGCTCAACAAGCGCGCCGACGGCTCCTTCACGGAAGCTGACCGTCAAAAGGCGCTTGGCCTTGCCCGAGCGATGAATCTCCCCCTGGTTACAGCCAAGCTCGAAGCGACCAAGCCGACCACCAGCACGGGAGACACCGCCAACGATGATCCGATTCCTTCCGATCTGCTCAACGACCCGGTGGTTCGCGACAACGTTAAAATCATCGCCTGGTCGTGGAACAGAGATGCCAAGAACGCAGCCAAGGGCGAAGAGTTCTACAAGAAGCAGTTCGCCAAGAAGATCAACGAGCTGAAGCAACAGGTTGATGAACACCACAAGGGCGACAACAGCCACATGTACCCGTACTGGACGGCTCGCATGGCAGCGCCCATGTCGCCCCCACTCCGCTCGTTCTTCGCCAGGGTGGAGCCCAGCCTCAAGATCCAGGCCAATGATGCCGAACTCTCCAAGCCATACGAATCCAATGCCTATGGCAAGGCCGGAGTCGACACGGTCTACATCAACGAGCTGCCCGCCACCAAGTCGAGTGGAGAAGCTCCCGACGCGGGAATCTTGCCGCCCGACGAGAAGCTCACGCGAAAGCAGATCGTCCAGCACGCGCTCAACAACAAGACAATGAGCCGTGACGACTTCAACAAGGTGGCGGCTGGCAATCCGGACAACGCCAAGAAGCTCCTCGCTTTCTTGAAGTCCAAGCAAGTCACCATCAGCGGAACTTTTGTCGGTGAAGACAAGAAGACCTTCAAGCAGCTCATCGCTGCGGCTCTCAAGTCGAAGAAGATGAGCAAGGCCGACTTCAACGCTGCCATGGAAGATCACCTCGGCAAGAAAGCCACGCCCGAATCGAAGGCCGCCTCGGGCGACAAGGTGTTGTCGTTCTTGACCACCAAGGGTGTGAAGGTAGAAAAGTAGGAAATCGGCGCCCCCTGGACTCTCGGGGCGACCTTCAGGGCCACTGCCCGAAGGCCGGGGGGCGAAAGGTGGCTGTCATGTGGGCTCTCGTCATAGCGTTCCTTTCGGTAGGCGGACTGGTAAAGTTCGCCTGGGGACAGAAGGTAGAGCCCACGCTTCGCCCCGCTCTGCGAAGAGCCAAGCTCATTCGTCTCGCGCAAACTCCGGAATCGAGGCTTACTCTCGTCGATGCCGAGGACGGAGTGGTACTATCTAGGCAGTTCGATGCTCCAGAATTGGAGAGGCGTTTCAGGGCCGTGGCCGAGAAGTTGAAAGTAGCCCAGCGCAAAAATCCATCGAGTAAAGGAAGTACCCCATGACACCACCCCCACGAGATCCATTCTCCCCGCCTGAAGGAGCCTCCGAACGGCGACAGGAGACAGGATCTTTCATCGTCCGCGAGTACACCCCCATTGAACCCATGCCTGCCATGCCGCAGGCCCAGCAACCGACCCCTGCCACAGCGAAAAAGTTCGGCTCTATGGGGTTCGTCGTCGCCATGTCGGTGATCTTGGGAATCATCCTCGCCTCCTCCGCCATCATCAGCGGTTTGGGGCGAGCGTTCTTCGTCACTCGGGACGAATTCACCACGCAAGCAACTGCCTACTCTGCCGACAAGTCAGATCTCCAGCGGTCATTGCTCCGTCTCGAAGGGGCCGTGTCGGTTCAGAGCACCACCCTCCAGAAGCAAGACGAGTCCCTCCAACGACTGATCGACAAGGTCCAGACCATCCGCGAAGACATGGCCCGCCGTGGCCGATAAACTGCCCATGAAGACCCAGGATGACATTGATACTGCGCCGGTTGTCGTGAAAGACGATCTGCACGTGACGTTCGAGTCGGTCGAGCTTGCGCCGGGCGACCGCGCTGAGATCGTCCTCGCCCCCGAAAGACCCCTGCGATGCCCCATCTTGTTCATGTCGAACAGCGAGAAGACCAGCACCGTGACCATCGAACAGATCGTCCACGGGCGCACCGCCATCTTCGAGCGTGAGCACGTGACCATCGATCAGCTTCGCTACGGCAAACCAACCCATCTCACTATCACCGAGGATGAGCCCATCAAGGTCATCGTCGTCAACACGAGCCCCCTCAAGACGACAGTGGGAGCCAGCCTCGTGGTCAACGAACAGTCGCAAGATACAACCTACAGACTCACGGGCGATCAGATCGCCAAGGACAAGGAGTAACCCATGGGAATCGACAAGACAGCCGACAAGACTCCTCTGCTCATGAACGCCGAGCAGAACATCGGCAACTCAACCATCCTTTTCCCCCAGCCTGGTTCTGTCGGCACCGTCGTTCCTCAGACGAATCCGGAAAGGTTGCTCAACCTCTCCGGAGGCTCTGCCGTCGGCCAAACCGTCACGGTGGTCATGACAGCATCGAGAATTGTCCGAGGATCTAACAATCCCAACCCTGGTTTCCCTGGTCCCATCACAGGCATCATCGAGTACGGAAATGGAGGTCGCTTCACTCGAATCGAATTCGACGTTCCCGTGGGACCATTTGCCGGACCTTTTACCGAAGCCCTGCCATCTATCGAGCCCCAAGACGGCGCCATCTTCGTCACAGTTCCGACAGGCGTCCTGCGAGTCTATGCTCGCTATGACAATCTACTTCTAGCTCCACTCCTGGGCACCAACCTTCCTCTGTACCCTCAACCGATGTCCCAGGTTGAATTCACAAACTTCATCAACCACTCCGCCATCCCAGTCATTGGACCCGGCGGTCCCCTACTGGTCGCATCTTCCGGGAGCACCATCACGGTTCCACCTGAACCGGTTCTCATCAAGGCGATGGTTTCATACTTCACCAAGACGCGATCTAGAGTCTACAAGACCCTCAATTGCTACCTGAGCACAGAGACGACGCCACCAGTCTCAATTCAAATCGGAACTCCAACTGCTGTAACTCCCGCTGGCTATCCTGGATATGCCTTCTACGCACTTCCAGCCTACACGAAGAAGGTCAAAGTCTTGAGGTTCCCTAACACCACGGGAGCAGCGAGTCTTGATGTCCTCCTTCACGATGGGGTGCGACCCGTCGACTACTTCCACATCGTCGATCCGCCTGCCTCACCTGCCGAATTTGACATCGTCGGCAACGAATCCATCATCGGCATCAACTCGCTAGGAAACAGCTTCAACATGCTCAAGCTGGTCTGTGAGATCGGAATCTAAAGAATCATTCTGAATTCATCAAGGAGCAAAAGCCCTCAAACCCAGGAAAACCCC
>Ga0187857_10003266_pt1 | contig 13283 bp, 8 predicted proteins | sample June2016WEW_8_10_FD_132984 | JGI IMG/M metagenome (GOLD analysis project Ga0187857, IMG submission 132984) | Peatland microbial communities from SPRUCE experiment site at the Marcell Experimental Forest, Minnesota, USA - June2016WEW_8_100 | ecosystem: Environmental > Terrestrial > Soil >...
CCGCGCCCTGGGCAATCACCCGCGCCAGTTGCAGCATGTTGTAAAGCTGCCGCGCAAAGACGAACGACGTATTCGCCCACATCGACTTGTCGCTCAGGTTGACGTGGCGATAGCGCTCCAGCAACTCCACCAGCTTCTCGTCGGTCTCCCGAATGTTCTTGTTGTAGCGAATCACCGTGACATTCTTGGTCATGGTTTCGCCCAGTTCGCGCCACAGCAGGAACGGATTCTCGGTACCCTCGTTCTTCATCAGGCGAGCGTTGATTTCTTCCTGCCGCTTCCGCTCCGAGTCGAAGACGTTTTGCCCGGGATGTTTTCCGCTCTTGATCACGCCATGCGCGTACTTGACCGAATGTGGCCCGGCAACGAATCCGCCATAGATGCACGACAGCAGGGAATTCGCGCCCAGCCGGTTGGCGCCGTGAATCGAGTAGTCGCACTCGCCGGCGGCGTATAGGCCTTCGATGTTGGTCCGCTGATCGAAGTCGACCCACAGGCCGCCCATGGTGTAGTGCATGCCGGGGAAAATCTTCATCGGGACGTCGCGCGGATCGTCGCCGACAAACTTCTCGTAGATTTCCAGGATGCCTTCCAGCTTGCGGTCGAGGATCTTGCGGTCGATATGCGTCAGGTCGAGATAGACCATCGGCTGGCCGTCGATACCAAGGTTGTGCTCGTAAACCACCTTGTGAATGGCGCGGGTGGCAATGTCGCGCGGCACCAGATTGCCGTACTTGGGATACCACTCCTCCAGAAAGTACCAGCGCTCGCCCTCGGGAATGCTCTTGGGATCGCGCTTGTCGCCCGGTTGCTTCGGTACCCACACGCGCCCGCCTTCTCCGCGCGCCGACTCCGACATCAGGCGCAGCTTGTCTTCGCCGGGAATGCACGTCGGATGCACCTGGATGAATTCGCCGTTGGCGTAAAACGCTCCCTGCTGGTAAAGCGCCGATTGCGCTGAGCCGGTGCACACAACTGAGTTAGTCGACTTGCCGAAGATCGCGCCGTTACCGCCAGTCGCCATGATGACGGCTTCGGCGGGGAAGGTATGAACTCCCATGCCGCGCAGGTCCAGCGCGCAGATGCCGTGGCAGACGCGATTCTCGTCGATTACCGCGGAGAGGAACTCCCACGCTTCATACTTCGTGACCTTGCCTTCGGCTTCGTAGCGTCGCACCTGCTCATCGAGAGCGTAGAGCAGTTGCTGGCCGGTAGTCGCCCCAGCGAACGCGGTGCGGTTGTAGAGCGTGCCGCCGAAACGGCGGAAGTCCAGCAGCCCTTCCGGAGTGCGATTAAAGGGAACGCCCATGCGATCGAGAAGGTCGATGACGCCGGGCGCCGAATCGCACATGGCCTTCACCGGCGGCTGGTTCGCCAGGAAGTCACCGCCATAAACGGTGTCGTCAAAGTGGATCCAGGTGGAGTCGCCTTCACCCTTCAGGTTCTTAGCGGCGTTGATGCCGCCCTGGGCGCACACCGAGTGAGACCGCTTCACCGGAACGATGGAGAAGAGGTCGACGTGACCTCCCATCTCGGCAATCTTGATGGTCGCGGCGAGTCCCGCCAGTCCGCCACCAACAACGATAATATTAGGATGTGCCATAAGAAGTTCTAGGGTAGAGCGGGCCTTCAGGCCCGCGTCCAAGCCTCATATTTTATCGTCACCCCGAGGCGGCTTCAGCCGCCGAGGGACTGCGTTCCCGCAGACACTAGTCGTGTTCCACCCAGGGAACCTGGTCCGCCGGCGTCCGCACGAAACCAGTTACGCTCCACAGCCCAATGCCGACTAGAGCAATCGCCAGCCCTAAGCACACAAAACCGAACTTGCGACGCGCCTTGTCGCCCACCGTCAGCCCCCACTTGGCGGCGAACAGCCAAACGCCGTAGGAGAAGTGCCATGACGCAGCCACAATTCCGATTACATAGATGGCCACCGTCCACGGGTTCTGGAAATCGAACCACACCTTCGAGAACGAGTTGTTATAGCCGCCGCCCATCAAATGCACACCCATAAAGCGCATGTCGATGACGTGATACAGGATGTAGGCGAAGGCGATGATTCCAGTCCAGCGCTGCGAGGTATAGAGCCAGTTGCCGCTCCACGGATACTCGCTGACGTTCGAGTCGCCGCGATACCAGATCCAGATTCCGTAGAGTGCGTGATACAGCAGCGGAATGAAGATGAAGACCCACTCCAGCACGTGCACGAAAGGCAAGCTGGTGAGGAACTTTACCTGATCGTTGTAGGCCTGAACGCCGTTGGCCGATTCGGAATTGGAGATGAAGTGTTCGATCAGAAACGCGCCGATGGGCACGATGCCGGACAGCGAATGCAGCCGGCGCAATACAAAAGAATAGCCCTGGCCTGCACGCAGCGGAGCTACTCCCTTTCCAATCCGTGTGACACTGGTTTCAACAGAACTGGCCGAGGAAGCCACGAAGCAAACTCCTTATGAACGCGGAGCGTATGAGCAAACTCTTTATTATCGAGTTCGCCAAGAACGCAAGTCAAGAAACCTGCCGTTGTTCAACTCGCGCTTGACGAACCGCCTGAGGTGGGCCCGGCTCCGGCGGATAAGCGAGACTCAGAATAGCTTTTGGACGGGCCAACAGCCTGTGACGTGCGTCACAGGCTCGAATGACTTAACACGGCACCCGTATAGCGAGCGACTCCATCCGACTGCAAACCTGCTTGCGCGGTTCGCTGTCTCAGGATTGGTGAGGCCTAAACAGACTAGCAGCCGATCCCGCAGAAGCGCTCACCTTTCCACAACATTTATAGTGTCTTCATCCCCATGCTGATCCGCGAGAATGTTCCGCTTGCTCCCTTGACGACCCTCGGTGTCGGCGGACCAGCGCGTTATTTCGCCGAAGCCCGGAATGAAGCCGATGTGTTGGAAGCCGCCGAGTTTGCCCGCTCGCGCGGGCTGCCGCTGTTCGTGCTCGGAGGCGGAAGCAATCTCGTCGTCGCGGACGCGGGATTCGTTGGGCTGGTACTTAAGGTCGGCATCACGGACCTCGCGCAATCTACGGCGTCACACGGTCAAGTGACATTTATCGCAGGTGCGGGGTACGACTGGGACACCCTGGTGGCGCAAACCGTCGAAGCCGGTTGCGCCGGGCTGGAGTGCCTCAGCGGAATACCCGGCACCGTGGGCGGCACGCCGGTGCAGAATGTCGGTGCCTACGGTCAGGAAGTTTCCGGGACTATCCAGGAAGTGCGTGTGCTTGACCTGCGGTCGCGGGAGATCACCACGCTCTCGAATGTGCAGTGCGGGTTTGCCTATCGCAGCAGTATCTTCAACACAGCCGAGCGCGGGCGCTATGTGATCCTGCGCGTCTCCTTTGCTCTGCGGCAGAATGGCGAGCCAAGCGTTCGTTATGCCGACCTCGAACAGTTCTTCGCGGGCCGGGCGAATGCGCCAACCCTCTCCGACGTTAGAGAAGCAGTTCGCGAAATCCGTCAGCGCAAGGCAATGCTGATTGTTCCTGGCGATGAGGACTCCCACAGTGTGGGATCGTTCTTCAAGAACCCGATTGTGCCGCGGGCAGTCTTCGAGGAGCTGTCGGCGAGGCTCGCGTCTCGCGGTCTGCAATTGCCGAGTTACCCCTCGGCAGACGGACGCAAATTGCCGGCAGCCTGGCTGGTGGAACACGCGGGCTTCGCCAAGGGCTATCGCAAGGGCCGTGTGGGCATCTCTCAAAGGCACGCGTTAGCGATCATCAACCGCGGCGGAGCGACCGCGGCTGAGATCATCGCATTGAAGGATGAAATTCAAGCGCGCGTGATGGACACTTTCGGGATCAAGCTCGATCCCGAGCCGGTGTTCGTGGGCTTTTGAGAGGACGCTTTTCGCCGCTCGCTTTTCGCCATTCGCCGGATGATAGATCCGTCGATGCTGTCTTGCTAATCGCTAGTTGCTAATTGCTAATTGCTGGTTTCTTACGCCACTCCATTGCCTGCTCGTACGCATGAGCCAGTCGCAAGCAAATCCCATCCCCTCCCGGGCGACTGGAAATCTGCATTCCGACTGGCAGCCCGTCGCGTGTGAAGCCGCAGGGAACTGACGTGGTGGGCCAAAACATCACGCTAAACGGCGACGTGTTACGCAGTAGATTCTTCACCTCGAAGGGCCGCACATCTGGCACCGCCAGCGCCTCCACCTCGGCGATCTTCGGCGCCGGAACCGGGACGGTCGGCGAGATGACCACATCCACCTGTTCGAAGATTCGCTCAGCGGCGCGGCGAAACTCAGCCAGTCGCTGCCGCTCGCGAATATATTGGCTGGCAGTGATTCCCGCGCATCTCTGGATACGGTACAAAGTCCTCGGATCGTAGAGCTGCGGACTGTTGCTCACCATCGCTTCGTGATACTCATAAATCTCCGCGTCAAAGATGGTGCGGAAGCCATCGACTGCGATGTCCACCTCGCGAACCCGCGAGGTCAGCTTCCCGACTACCTGTATCGCGGCTTCAAGGCACGAAGTTACATCGGGATGAAGATCGTCGAACAGAGCCTTGCGGGGAATACCGACCTTCAGATCGGAAACATCCTCCTCCAGAGACCGTGCATAAACGGACTGATCAGAGAGAACATCAATCAAAGTGGCTGCGTCGCGCACCGTGGCCGCCAAGGGACCGGCCGTATCGAACGAAGTCGACAGCGGCACCACTCCCTTGATGCTGATCAAACCGGCGCTGGGGCGATGTCCCACAATGCCGCACAGAGCGCTGGGACAGCGAATCGAGCCCGCGGTATCCGTACCCAACGCGGCCACACACAGTCCCGTTGCCACGGCGGCGGCCGAGCCCGAAGAAGATCCGCCCGAGATCCGCTCCAGGTTCCAGGGATTTTTCGTCGGCCCAAAGGCGCTTACAACGCCGCTGATGCCGAAGGCGAACTCATGCAGATTAAGCTTGCCGACGATGACGGCCCCGGCTTGCTTCAATCGCCGAACGACCTCGGCGTCTTCCGTTGGTATTCGGTCGCGATACTGGTTGCTGGCTGCCGTGGTCCGCACGCCCGCGGTGTCGAAGAGGTCTTTCAGTCCGATGGGGATGCCATGGAGCGGCCCGCGATAATCTCCCGCGCTTATTTCAGATTCAGCCTGACGAGCCTGCTCTAGTGCGAGATCGGCCGTCACGGTAATGAATGCATTAAGAAGGGGATTAAGCCGCTCGATGCGCGCCAGGCACTCACGCGTCAGTTCCACGGGAGACAGACGGCGGGCACGAATCTGTTCCGCTGCTTCGGTGAGGGTGAGCATCGCAGAGAATGGTAGCACTCGAGCCGTTTGACGAATCAGGTCGGGCTGTATCAGGGCACAGCTGAACAGGGCTGCGGAAAAAAGTCCGCTTTGATCGCTTTGTGTCAGGGCACGACTTTTAGTCGTGCCGATAAGCAGTTTATTTGTGATTCACGAGCGGGCTTCAGCCCGCGAGAGATCTGCTATTCCGACTTTTTCAGCAGCCTGTGGGGCCATGCCCTGTACCAGGGTGATCAGGAATATGGTTACTACGCTCGCTTCGGCTTCTTCTGGCACTTCTCGCAGATGCCATAGATCTGGAAAGTATGGCGCGTGGGGAGATACTTGTTCTTGCGGCCTACTGCCTGCTCGATACGTTCGATATCGGCAGAGAAGAACTCCACCGAACTGCCACACTCGGTGCACACCATGTGATGGTGATTTCGCCGCTGGTACTGGTGCTCGTACCGCGCGACCCCGTCGTTGAACGCTACTTCGCTTGCCAGGCCGCACTCCGCCAGCAGCTTCAGCGTGCGGTAGACCGTGGTGAACCCGATGCCCTCGTCCTTTTTCTTCACCAGCCGGTAGAGCTCGTCGGTGGAAAGATGGTCGCGGGTATCGAGAAACGCCCGCAGGATGGTATCCCGCTGTCCGGTGCGTTTCAAGCCCACTTTTTTCAGATGGTCGTGAAACACGGCTTCAGCCTCGCGCACCATCTGGCGCGAGATTGTCGGCTGATCGTCGATTCGTTTCTGGAGCATAGGCAAGTGCTCCGAATGGAGCCCTCGTTCGCTGTTGCAAGCTAGTTGTTACCAGCATAACACTGGCCGACGGGCCGGGTTTTGGATTAATAAGGGCTCTCAGTGCGGCGGGGTGGAGCACGCCTTTCACAGGCCGCTGAAAAAGTCCGCTTTGAACGCTTTGTAACAGGGCACGACTTTACAGGCCCTGAAAAAGTCGCTTTTGGAGTGCTTTGTGTCAGGGCACGACTTCAGTCGTGCCGATACGCCGTTTTTATTTTTCTTCCCGAGCCGGCTTTAGCCGGCGGCACCGGCCCTGCTTCGACTTTTTCCGCAGCCTCTTTCAGGCGTGCATCGACGAGTGAGATGATCAGGTGCGCTTTAGCGCCTGAGGTAAGGTTTGTTACCTCAGCGGCTAAAAGCCGTCTGATTGTAAGACCCTAACTGCACCGCTGAAGCGGTGCTCCACCCAAACCGAATTGCGAGCAAGCTGGAGGAGGCTGCAACGGCGGAACATCCTTCGTGCGAATCTACCTTGCATTCAGCAGCTGTATCGTTCGCAGCACCACGTCGCCGGTGATTGCCAGCGATTGTGGACTGAGCTTATCGATCGTATCTTCGGGCGTGTGATGGAAGACATTGTTGTAGCCGTAGTCAAAGTCGATCAGGTCCACCACGGGCACGCCGATCTTGGCAAATGGAATATGGTCGTCCTCGATGGCAATGGTCTGCTGAAAAAAGTGTGACTGGTAGCCCAGATCGGTAGCCGCCTGGGATACCACGTCGGTCAGCCAGGGCGTGGAGTTGGTATCGCGCTGGATATCGAGATCGTCGTCGCCAATCATGTCAACCAGGATGAAGGCTCTCACCTTCTTCGCCGTGCCATCCTGCTGCCACTGGTGCGCGAGCTGTCGCGTACCGTAGAGGCTGTCCGTGTCGGTCCACTTCACGAACGCCTCTTCACCGTCGGTCCACACCAGCCATACGCTGTAGCCATCAAGCTGTTTGCCGCGAAAGTGATCGGCCAAAGCGAGGAGCAGGGCGGTCGTGGAACCGCCGTCATTCGCGCCGACGTAGGTCTTTGGCAATGGATAGTTGGTGTCGTAGTGTCCCGCGACGACAATGATGCCGTCCTTCTTGCCGGAAAATTTCGCGATGATGTTGTTGATGGGAAACTGACCGGCGGGCGTCTGCGCCGTGAACTTGTCCTGCTCCACATCCACACCCTTCAGCTTGGAGACGATGTACTGCTCCAGCTTCTCGTGTCCAGCACTCCCCGGCGGACGTGGGCCGAATGCGACCACTTCCTTCACACACTGCATGACCTGATTGCCGTTAATGTTTGGCTGCGAGCCTAGGTCCGCGCGATTCGCCGGTGAAGCGGCGGGTTGAGTCGCCGCTGATCTGCTGGTCTCGGACGACGGCTTGTCCGTACCTATGGCTTCGGAGGGCTTTTGCTGCTGTTGACTGCAACCAGCACTGAAAGCAGCGATCAGAAGCAGCGCGAGAATGGGGGCGGAGTATAGGCGGAGCCTCGACGTCATGTTAGACGGTATTGTAAATGGCATGCGAGGGTCGGCCACGAGCTCTTTGACCCGAGCCCAAGTTGCATCCCCTTTCCTTCTGGTCGATATACCGCTGCATCTGGAATGGCGAAATCTGCTATTCTGCCCGCCGTGTCCAAACCACTGTCTTCGAATAGCCGTCCCGCGATCAGCATTGTCGGCCCGGGAAGTCTGGGCAGCGCACTGGCCCTGACTCTGCCCCCGGCAGGCTTCGACGTGCGATTCCTTGCTGTACGAGAGAAGAGAAGTGGAGCGCGTCAAACGAGGGCGCTGGCACGCCGAATTAAGGCGCGCATGGTCGAGATAGGAAAGCAACCGCTCGATACCGAGATCGTTTGGATTACAGTCCCCGACGATGCAATTGCAGGGGTGGCCCGCGTACTCGCACAATCTCAGGATTGGAAGGGCAAGATTGTATTTCACTCCAGCGGAGCTCTCACCAGTGACGAGCTTGCTTCCTTGCGAGACAAGGGCGCGCGCGTTGCATCCGTGCATCCCATGATGACCTTCGTTCGCGGCGCCGTGCCGGAGATGGCGGGCGTGGCTTTCGCGGTTGAAGGAGACGCGGCGGCTGTGCGGGCTGCCAGATCCATCGTCAAGAATCTGGGCGGAGACGCCTTCGTTATCAAGAAACAGAACAAGGTCTTGTACCACGTCTTTGGAAGTTTCGCCTCGCCGCTGGTGATCGCGATGATGGCCTCGCTGGAGCAGGTAGCGCTGGCGGCAGGTATCCGCAAAACGGACATCAAGCGGATGATGGCGCCGCTGCTGTGGCAGACGCTGCGCAACCACCTGAAGCACGATGCGGCTTCCGCTTTCAGTGGGCCGCTCGTCCGCGGGGACGTGGAGACCGTACGCAAGCATCTGGCCGAACTCAAGAAGTTGCCGGAGGCGAAGGCCGTGTACGTCGCGCTGGCCAGCGCAGCTTTGAAGCTGCTGCCGGTCAGGAACCGCAGGAGTTTGGCGAAGGTGTTAGGTAGATCTTGAGACGGCGGGACGCGTTATCGCACGCACGATGTTTCCGTCTATGCACGCTGTGCAGTTTTCTGCACAGGGTCCACTACCTCAAACGAAAAATAAAACTACGAACCATGTCCATCCTGGCCCTGCAAAGAGCGCCAGCGCAGGTGATCGTACTGGATGAGGCTGTTGGCGGCTTCCGGTCCTTCGCTACCGGCAGGGTAGTTGGGAAATTGCGGCGGCGGAAGCTGGGCCCAGGCTTCTTCAATGGGCGTGATGATGCGCCACTCCGCTTCCACCTCATCGCGGCGGGTGAACAACGTTGGGTCGCCGCGCATCGCGTCCAGCAGCAGTGTCTCGTAAGCAGCGGGCGTTTCCGTCCCAAAGGCCTCACGGTAGGAGAAGTCCATGTCCACGCGAATGGCGCGCATCTCCTGGCCCGGCTGCTTGACGCCGAAGCTGAGCGCGATGCCCTCGTTGGGCTGAATGCGCAGAGTGATGACGTTGTGATGCACATCGTCAGGATTGCGCGAAAACAATGCCTGCGGCGTGCGCTTGAAATGCACCGCAATCTCGGTCACCGGCTTGGCCAGCCGCTTGCCGGCGCGAATGTAGAAGGGAACTCCCGCCCAGCGCCAGTTGTCGATATGGAATTCTACCGCAGCGTAAGTTTCAGTTTGTGAGTTGGGATTGACGCCCGGTTCTTGGCGATATCCCGGAACAGGTTTACCGTCGATCTGGCCCGGGCCGTACTGGCCGCGAGCGGTACGCTTCGCCACTTGTTCTTTGGACATGGGAGCGATGGCGCTTAGCACATCCACTTTGTGACCCCGCACGGCGTCGGCGTCGAAACTGACCGGCGGCTCCATCGCAGTCAGCATCAGCAACTGGAGCATGTGGTTGGCGACCATGTCGCGCAGCGCTCCGGTCTCTTCGTAGAACGCGCCGCGGCCTTCCACGCCCAGCGTTTCCGCTGCCGTGATCTCGATGTACTCGATGTAATTGCGGTTCCACACTGGCTCAAACATGGAGTTGCCGAAGCGGAACATCATGATGTTCTGCACCGTCTCTTTGCCCAGATAATGGTCGATGCGGTACACCGAGCGCTCGTCGAAGACGTGCGAGACAATTTCGTTCAGCTCTTGCGCGCTCTTAAGGTCGCGGCCAAAGGGCTTTTCCAGGATGACGCGCGTCCAGCCTTCACGGTTGCGGGCCAGTCCGGCTTCGCCGAGGCCTTCAACAATTGGCGGCGCGAGCGAGGCGGGCGTCGAAACGTAGAACATCACGTTTTTGCTGGCGCCGTTCTTCTGCATCTCCTCGATCTTCGCCTTCAAGAGGGGATAGAAGTCGCGGCGGTTGGCGTCACCGACGAGATAATGCAGGCGCTGAGCAAAGTCGTCCCAGCCCTGGTCGGTGAAATTGCGAGCGTCTTTGGAGTTGGCGGCGCCTTCGCGCAGGCGTGAGCGATACTCTTCGTCGTCAAATTTTGAGCGGCCGATGCCGAGAACTTCGAAATTGCGGCTGGTGCAGCCGACGCACGCCAGATCGTACAGAGCTGGAATCAATTTGCGCCGGGTAAGATCGCCCGAGCCTCCGAAGATTACGACCAGACAGGAATCGCCTTGCGGCAGATGAGGAGTTTCGACTTTAAGCGGCGTGGGCTGTACAAGAGTGGTCATGCGATCGGCTCCAACGCGGGTTCGCTCATTGGCAGATGCCGGCAGGGGTGAAAGGATTCGCCGGCGGTGTCACTTGTTCACAGGGACCGCGGCGGCTGTGCGACGGATTCCTTCACCAATGCGAGCAGGCGGCGCAACCCTTTCTCGATGTCACGTCCCAAGTCAACGCGGATGGCGCGGCGATGATGGTTCGTCCAGGACTCGAAATCGCCCAGCGCCTGTGCCTGCTTCAATACGCCAAAGCTGAACTTTTCGCCAGGCACTTCGATGTCGTTGATGTCTTCCGAGGTCAGTTGCAGGAAGACGCAACTATCCGGGCCGCCTTTGTGCATCTGTCCGGTAGAATGCGAAAACCGTGGGCCGTAGCCCGTGGTGATCGCGACCTTCTTGTGATCGCGGATGGCAAGGCGAATCTCCTGCAAGAGAGCTTCGTAGTTGTTCAGTTCCTCGATGAATGGCGTGACGGCGAGATAGTCTCCGGGATTCAGCCGGGCGAGATGGGTCATCAGCATTGCCTGTAGCGATGAGCCGCCGCGGCGCAGGACCTCACAGTTTTCGGCGTCGCCAAAGACACGCAGCGAGGTTTCCGCGACGACCAGCTTTTGCTGCGGCAGAGCCCCATTCTGCGCGTACTCCGCCAGGACACGCACGATGTAGTCTTTGGACTCCTGAACGTCCGGCTGGTCGAAGGGATCGACACCGAGCAGGGATCCGGCAACGGCGGTCGCGAACTCCCACAGGAAAAACTCCTCACCAAGATCGAGCGGGTTGCGAAGCGTGTGGAGCAGTACGGGATGTCCGGCGGCTTGGAGAGCGGCGAGCTTCGATTCCATGTCCGCGTTGTTTGCCGCCGGTGTATGGATGTAGGCAAAAACACGATCGTCGCCGTAAACCGTGGGCGCGCCTAGCGGCTCGCCAACGACTGGGATGATGCCCTTGCCTTCCTTGCCGGTGCTCTCGGCAACCAAATGTTCGATCCACAGGCCAAGCGCGGCCAATGGCGGAGGCGTGATGAGTGTCAGCTTATTGCGTCCAGCGCCGGCGAGCGCGCCCAGTAATGCTCCCAGCCGCGCGCCGGGGTTGTCATTTGCCGGCACTGAATCGGCGCAGGCCTGGGCCGCTTGTCTCGCCGTGTCAAGCAGCGCCTTCACGTCACCGCCCATCAAGGCGAAAGGCACCAGCCCGAAGTACGAGAGCGCCGAGTAGCGCCCGCCAATGTTCGGCAGGTCGAGAAAAATGCGGCGAAAGTGACCGTGAACGGCGTCCTTGGCAAGCTGGCTTCCGGGATCAGTGATGGCGACGAAGTTTTCTCCGGAGGCATCACCCTTGACGCGCTTCACGCGATCCCGGAAATAGCGGTGAAACATTTGCGGCTCGGTGGTCGTGCTCGATTTCGATGAAACGATGAAGAGCGTATTGCCGATGTTAATCTTCTGCTCAAGGTGACGAATCGCCGTCGGTACAGTGGAGTCGAGAACGTAGAGCTGCGGATAACCTTCCTGCTTGCCGAAGGCGCGGGTCAGTATCTCCGGACACAAACTGGGGCCGCCCATACCCAGGACCACGGCGAATTCAAATCCGGCATTCTTGACCTCTTGGGCAAAGGCATCAAGTTCCGCGAGGTGAGGCTGCATGGCTTCGGCAATAGTCAACCAGCCGAGGGAGTTGGCGATACTCGCCTCGCGCTCCGGCTCGCTCTTCCAGAGAGTGAAATCCTTCTTCCATAGTCGCGATACAGATTGATCTCGCTCAAGGCGCTCCAGTGCGTTGCGAAAGTCAACCTCGTAGTTGCCGAGTGACACTGTATGTCGCGCAAGAATGCTGTTCGTGACTTCATTCGGCCGGGTCTCTGACAAAGGAATGCTGCCCATGAGTACCTCCCCGCGCCCCCGCGCGGGCGCTTTGTTCTTCTCAGATAGCACAGCGCCGACACGCAGTGCCGGCGCCAGGGAACCTCCTCAATTGTAAGCCTGAATGGTTACGGTTTTGTTTTCTTTAGCACTTCGCGAGCCTTGGCGACGACGTTCTCAACGGTGAAGCCAAAGTGCTCCATGATCACCTTGTACGGGGCTGACGCTCCGAAGTCGTCATGGGCGACACTATAACCACTGAGGCCAACGTATTTGCTCCAGCCAAGACTGGCGCCGGCTTCCACCGACACCCGTGCCTTTACCGCAGCAGGAAAAACTTGGGCCTTGTATTCGGCGGGCTGCTTTTCGAACAGCTCCCAACACGGCATGGAGACGACGCGTGCCTTCACGCCTTCGGCGGTGAGCTGCTCGTATGCTCCCACGCAAAGCTGTACCTCGGAGCCAGTTCCCATCAGGATGATGTCCGGCGTGCCGCCAGAGTCAGCCAGAATGTAGGCGCCTTTCGCCACTCCCGCGGCCGAGGCGTACTTAGTCCGATCGAAGGTCGGCACACCCTGGCGAGTGAGAACGAGCGCCACTGGCTGGTCCTTCATCGGCATGATGACGCGCCAGGTTTCGGCAACCTCGTTTGCGTCGGCCGGGCGGAAGGTCATCATTCGAGGCATGGCACGCAAAGACATGAGTTGCTCAATTGGCTGGTGAGTGGGACCGTCCTCGCCGAGACCGATGGAGTCGTGAGTGTAGATGTAAATGACCGGCAGCTCCATCATCGCAGCCAGGCGAATCGCCGGCCGCATGTAATCGGAGAAGATGAAGAACGTCGCTCCAAAGGGCCGCACACAGGAGAGCGCCATGCCACTCAGGATTGAGCCCATGGCGTGCTCGCGGATGCCGAAGTGGAAGTTACGGCCGGAGTGGTCGTCCTTCTCGAAGTCGCCGCCGTCCTTGATGAGGGTCTTGGTCGAGGGATAGAGATCGGCTGCGCCGCCGATAAGCCAGGGGACTCTTGCAGCGACGGCGTTCTCTACTTTTGCACTCGAGTCACGCGTGGCGATACCCTTCGCGTCAGCGGGAAACGTCGGAATGTCTTTGTCCCAGCCGGCGGGTAGCTCCTGGTTGGACATCTGCTGCCACATCCTGGCGGGATCGGGATTCTGGGCTGCCCATGTTTGATATTTTCCGTCCCACTCCTGCTCCCACTTTGCGCCGCGCTCGACCGCC
>Ga0187857_10003300_pt1 | contig 13135 bp, 8 predicted proteins | sample June2016WEW_8_10_FD_132984 | JGI IMG/M metagenome (GOLD analysis project Ga0187857, IMG submission 132984) | Peatland microbial communities from SPRUCE experiment site at the Marcell Experimental Forest, Minnesota, USA - June2016WEW_8_100 | ecosystem: Environmental > Terrestrial > Soil >...
CGACCCACATATTATGCTGGAGCTGCGGCATGTATTTTTCAGCCGCCGCTTCCTCGGAGAACGACCATGGCAGCATGAATTTGCTTTCGAACACATCGCGACCCTCGACCCGACCGTCGAGGGTCGCCGCCATCCAGGGAAGGGCGGGATGACGGGCCCATTGTTGGACATCTGTGACGACCCGCCCAGTGTTGGCCTGGTACCAGTGCCGGTTAAGCTTCTCAGTGGCGAGGCCAAGTTGCACGATCAGATTACCGGAAAGGTCCTCCGGCTCGACTTCACCGCGTTTTTCCCGCCACAGCCGCAGCAAGGCGCCCTCATCATCGCCCATGATGATCCGGGGCGTCTGAGCCGCCGACGAAGGAGCGCCTATTGGACAATCCCGCCAGCACGGTGCGGCCGGACAGATTTGTGATATTACGATTTTCAGCCTGAGTCACAGTCCGTTCCTTTGACTTTGGTTAGGGCCGGGCGGGTGTGCACCACCCGTTCAGCCCGTTAAATTTGTAGTGACATTTATCATAAAGGTCAATACATTTATGGGGCGCCCGCCCGGACGGATTCAGGATCGGCCGTTTCAAATGCGGCTCTCCAATGAATTTTTGGAGCGCCTGGACGAATGGCGCCGGAAACAACCGGACCATCCATCACGGGCCGAGACCATCCGCCGTCTCACCACCGCTATGTTGCAGATCCTCGACAAGGACCCCGACAACAAGGGCGCCAAACCCAAGAAGCCAAAGGCCGGTTAAGTTTTATTCCCGACGAGGATCTCAAAATCCTAACCGTCTCCCGGTTTTGAACGTTGATGGTGGCATCGCAAATATGCGTGGAACCCGCGGCGGAACGTCCCAACCAGCAACAGCAGGCGACGGCGCTGCGCGTTTACATGTTTGGGCTTGATGGCTATTCTTTTGTCATGCGGCAAGTGCGGAGCTTTCTGAGGTCGTATCACGCTTGGTTCGCTACAACCGTTGTTGTGGCGATTCTCGCGATTGCGGCCGCCTCTGAGTCACGAGCTGAGGGGCGTGTCGCGCTGGTGATTGGAAATGGCGACTACGTCAATTCGAAATCGCTGCCCAATCCCGCCGATGACGCGACCGATGTGAGCGATTCACTCAAGCGGCTCGGCTTTTCAGTCACGACGGTTCTGAACGGTACGTACAACGATATCCGGCAGGCGATTCGGTCCTTCAATATTCAAGTTCAAGGGGCCGAAATTGGTCTGATCTACTACGCCGGACACGGTATGGAATTGGGGGGAGAAAACTGGCTGATTCCAGTCGACGCCGATTTGAAGACAGACGTTGATGTCGCCAATTCGGCGATCAGTCTGAAGACGATCATGCAGTCGGTCAGCCGCGCGACCGGATTGGGGCTAGTCATCATCGACGCGTGTCGCGACAACCCGTTTGCCGCTAAGATAGCGTCCTCTAAGCTAACGCGTTCTGTTGAGCGCGGGTTCGCGCGAGTTGAGCCGACGACCAACGTGTTAGTCGCCTATGCGGCGAAAGATGGTACGACGGCAAAGGACGGCGACGGCCGTAACAGTCCATACACCTCCGCGCTTCTGAGAAATTTGGAACGTCCCGGCCTCGAAGTGGGTCAGATGTTCCGGCGTGTTCGCGATGAGGTGATGGCGAACAGTAATCGCGAACAACAGCCGTTTGTCTACGGCTCATTGTCGAGTAGGCCGTTCTACTTGAATCAAACCGCCACGCTTCCAGCGACCTCATCCGGTGCTCAAGTGTTGGCTGTCCCGAAGGCGGAGGATGAAGCGATTTGGGCGACAATCAAAGAATCGAACGATTCACAACTATTGCAACAATTTTTGATCAAATTCCCGGACAGCTCGCACGACGCCGACGCACGCGAACGCCTTGCCGGATTGCAAGTGGCCGACGAATGCGACCGGTTGGCAAAATCTTTCATAGACCGTGATGGAACACGAACCATCTCGGTCAGCCGAGGCGACGATACCACGCCAGATGCAGCAACTGCTGCCTGCGAACAGGCGATGCGCCGATTTCCGACCACCTCCCGATACGCCTTCGAGGCCGGGCGCGCGTACGAGGCGCGAAAAGATTATTCGGCAGCACGCCAGCGGTACGAGATGGCCAGCATGCTTGGCAGCGCGCCTGCGGCGTTCCGGCTCGGACTGCTTTACACCGCAAACGACAGACTGCCGACCGATTACGTTCAAGCGCGTAAATGGTTTACAAAAGCTGCCGACCAAAATATTTCAGCCGCGATGTTCAACCTCGGCATCCTATGCGAAAACGGGCGCGGCGGCCCTCAAGACTATGCGAAAGCTTATGAGATATACAGCAAGGCTGCCGCTAGTGGCGATCGACGAGCGATGAAGCATCTCGGTGGCTTATACGAAATGGGGCATGGCGTTCAGCGCGACTATGCGGAGTCACTGCGCTGGTACAAAATGGCCGCCGATTTGGGCGATTGGAGTGCCATGGTGAGTATTGGCAAGTTGTACGAACGTGGCCTCGGAGTTGCAAAGAGCACATCCAATGCGCGCGAATGGTATCGAAAGGCGGAGGACGCGGAGAATGCGGAGAAGAAAATGCTGAAAACAATGCATTAGGGTCGGACCGAATAGCTGCTTCACAAAAACGATAATACAAAAGTGCGAAGGACTTGAGCCAAGGCGGGCTTCGACTAGAATAAGAGGTCGTTGCCGCTATCACTGCAGAATGCATATGCGCGGGAGATGACGATGGTCGCTCGAGTGCTTCTCGCTGGTCTGCTTTTCTCCACTCTAACCGTCGTTGCGTCGGAGAACACATTTGCCCAAAGTCGGATTGCCCTCGTTGTAGGGAATGGCGCTTACGCTAACGTCAAGCAACTCCACAATCCGCCGAACGATGCCGCTGACATCTCGCAATCGCTTCAGCGCCTTGGATTCAGCGTCACCAGCATCACTGACGCAACGTTGGACAGCCTTCGTCATGCGCTGATCGACTTCGGCCGCGCCGCGCGCGACGCCGATACGGCAGTACTCTTCTTTGCCGGCCACGGCATGGAAATTCTGGGAGAAAACTGGCTTTTGCCGATTGACACGGAGTTGAGAAACGACGTCGACGTGGACACGGAGGCGGTGAGCTTACGGTCCGCGATGCTGGCGGTATCGAATGCAAGGCAGCTTGGCCTCGTTATTCTCGACGCCTGCAGGAACAGTCCATTTTTTGGCAAAATGCACCGGCCCGGTAAGGCGCCCGTGATCGAGCGGGGGCTCGCGCCGATTGAACCGGCGGAGAATGTACTTGTCGCTTATGCGGCCCGCGACGGGACTACGGCAAGCGATGGGGCAGGCCGCAATAGCCCGTATACCGCCGCGCTGCTGCATCACCTTGAGACGCCCGGTCTTGAGATCGAATTTCTATTTCGCAATGTGCGCGATGACGTAATGAGCGCCACCAACGACGAACAACAGCCCTTTGTCTACGGTTCTCTCTCAAGTGAGGAAATTTACTTAAAGGAGGCCGCCGGTGCGCAGGTCGCCTTTAACGTGTCTGAAGTTACGTCGGATGCTGGCGAGATCGCTTGGTCGTTCTTGAAACAAACATCGGATGTTGGCACGTTACAGCGTTTCGTCGAGGCGTTTCCGTCGAGCGATCGGCTGTCAGATGCAAAGAAACGCCTGGCTGCTCTCGAGGGTCGAGCCAATCCGACAGACCAGCCGTACGCCTCTGACTCCTACTTGGACGAATTGGACCCATTGACCAGGCAAACGACGCGGCCGTTTATGCGGAATACGCCTGCGGTCGAAGCCGCCTGGAAGGTCGTCAAAGGTACTAAGGACGTGTCGTCCTTGAGACAATTTTCCACCCAATTTCCGAGTAGACAGCGTCGGGCCGAAGCCCAGCAGCGCCTGATCGAAATCGGGGCGCCGACGTTTCCAGCTGATGTTCTGTTCCGAGCGGCCACGGATCCCGATGTGCTTGAATGCTACCGGATCAATGATCTCACCGCTCCGGTGTGCGAGCGCGCGCTCGAGAAGTTTCCCGACATCGGGTTATTCCTGTCAGACTTCCGGTTTCGATACGAGTTTTGCGAAATATTGGAACAACTCGGCCACTGTCATGACGTGTGGGCCAGTCTGGGATCTAAGCCATTATTTGAAAAGAGCTTATTGAAGCTCAGCGGCGCAGGACCAACCTTCAAGGCAATCAAGGAGGGTATCCCACACATCGAACACCACGAGAAGACCTCGAAGAGTGCTAAGAGCCTCGGACCACGTCACCGCGGCCAACACGAGGAGAGAATGCACAGAAGCCTCACCGCTGGAAATCGAAGCTATGGTCCGCAGGCGAGAGAATTCGCCAGGCCGTCCAGTGCCGCCGAACCCCGGAGTGATCCTAGCGAGCACCACGGCGGCCACGGCCGTTGATCCTCGCCGCCACGATGTTTGGCACATGATGACGATTTTCAAGTTTTTGTCAGGTGTGAGTCCTTGGCCATGAATTCTACCGGTCGTTGGTGAAAGATCTTGTCTGGTCACCGCAAAAAGCTGATATAGCCGGTCCGACTTCTGATTGTAAACTGTGAGCTTGAGGGCGTTTTTTGGCAGCCACAGTACACCAGCGCTGAAGAAACGACGGCCTGGCATGTTGGTCCCGTCGCGATTCACGGAAAAAATTTAGACACAATCTTGCGCCTGAAGCCTGCCTGAAAAGGCGTCTGCGTGCTTGCGTGGAATGTTGGCGGTCATGGGCTTCCGAACACATAACGCAATCCGATTCGACCTGCAGCACCGTACTCGATCCCGCTGCCGCGGAGTTCGGCTTCAACATAGGATGACAGACCCCTGCCCCAGTCGAAGGTGAGCCTGCCAATGACTTGGCCGAAAATATAGCCCTCATCGGTCGGCACGAGCGTAGTGGGCCCGAAGGCAGCCGAGGCCAGAGTGTTGCCCGTGACGATGAAGTCATCGTAGAGTATGGCCGTGAGTGTCGGATTGATCTCGACGCCGTTCCAATCGTAAGATGTGCCGATGCGTGCGCCAATCTGTCCATGCCACACGGTTCCGTTTTGGAAACCCATTGCGGCCGACCCGCTGTCCCAGACGTCGGTGTTATAGCTTATGCCTGCGGTCGGCTCGACCCACCAAGCATTGTTCGTCTGGAACTTGTAGTAGAGGTTGTAGGTCGTAGTGTAGTTGGTTAGACCCAACGGAGTGCCGACGCCGGTCGGTGAAATCGAATTCAAGCCGAAGAAATCGACCTTGGTCACAGTATCGGTCGAGAACCCGCCGTTGACGAAGACTGCATAGATACCGACGCTTGGCCCAGTAACCTGCGTGCTGGAGCCGTCCGCGTCGGCGGCGTGCGAGGACGTTCCACCTCCGAGAATCCCAATCACCAAAGCATCGCCGTTGAGAAAATGCGGGATGGTTGCGTCGATGCCAGCGATGCCGCCTCCGGTTTGAGCGATGCGACCGAAACTGACGCCGCCCAAGTCTCCATTAAACTTATCGTAGTCGCCGAAGCCTTGCATCCAAGTGGCGAATGTGATGCCGGGTTCGGGCGGCTTCGGCGCCGCTTTGTAGATTGGTGCCTTCGTTGGCATAGCATCGGCAAATCCTAGGGCCTCGAAACCCGAACTCGCTGGGCTTGCTTGCGTCTCCTCGGCAAAACCGAGCGGCAGTGATGATGTTGCGGCTTTTGACTGGATGCGATCACGGATGCTCTCAAGTTGGGTCTGCACGGCCGTGAGCCCCGGGCGTGACGCTTGAACGGCGGCCTGTCCTGACGTGAGAAACGCCTCCCCGTAGCAGGCGGCGGCATAACGCGAGGTAGTGCCTGTGCAAGTCGTGCCGGCCAGCGAGTAGCCAGCCGGGCAGGAATAAGTTGTCGTCGACGTGGCCGGGCCCGTGCAGGAGAAGATCGGTGATAAAAACGTTAGGGTGTAACCCGCGGGACAGGGACCCGAAAGAACCATAGCGGTGCAAGTCGCCCCCCCCGACAACGTGTAGCCCGCGGGACATGAGGGCGTTGTAGTCTGCGTCGCTGGGCGCGTGGGGGCAGGAAGCGCGCACGTCGCGCCGGACAGCGTGCCGCCACCGGGACAGGTACATGCAACGGCGGCGATCGCGATAGGCACAAACGCCGCATTGAAAGCGGCCAGGGCCGCCAAAAAAAGAACCGCTGCAATGGCTGTCTTCCGACGAACCACCCTAGCTAGCATCCCGCGCGCCCCTCGGAGTGTTGCCGCCACTTAGGCTAGAGGTCCGTCCGACAAATGCAATTATGAAACAGGCGTCACCGGCTCAATTCGACCTTTTGTGTCAAAAATGCCACGCACGGTACGGTTGCTACGCTTGGCCGCAAATATGCGCACTCACTGAAGCACCTGCATGCGGTGCAAGGAGCGAGCTTAATTCAAAATCGACCTCAGACGGTCACTGGTTGCAAACAGCGGCCAAAGGTCTAGATTTACACCAGAGGTATTAACCGCAGGGGTATTTAGCCAGCCGCACTTCGCTTGGAGGGTTGGAGATGGTGGCCAAGGCCCTGACCGTTCGCCTGGCGGCAGCAGTCCTTACATGTCTACTTTTGCCGGGCGCGGCCCGTGCCGAGACCCGTATTGCACTTGTCATTGGAAATAGCACTTACCAAAATGCTCTAGCTTTAGGCAACCCGCGACTGGACGCAGATGCGATAGCGGCGTCGATGGAACGCCTCGGGTTCTCTGTAAGCAAAGTTACCGAAGCCAACTTCGACAGCTTTCGCCGCGCGTTGCTGAGCTTCGGCCGTGAGGCTCGGAGCGCCGATATGGCCGTCGTTTACTATTCCGGTCACGGGCTCGAGATGAATGGCGAGAATTGGCTCATCCCAGTAGATGCTGAACTAAAGAACGATATCGATGTGGAAAATGAGGCGATCAGCCTACACTCTCTCATGCAAACGGTTTCGAGTGCAAAGACATTGGGCCTTATCCTCCTTGACTCGTGTCGCCAGAATCCTTTTCTCGCAAAGATGCAGCGCTCAAGCCAGACCCGCGCCATCGAGCGCGGACTGGCGCGCGTCGAGCCAAATAGCAACGTTCTGGTTGTTTTCGCGGCAAAAGACGGAACAACAGCGGACGATAGCTCCGGCGAACACAGCGCCTTTACCCAGGCTCTATTGAACAACATTGAGACTCCGGGTTTGGAAGTCAATTTTCTATTCCGCAATGTTCGTGACGACGTCCTGGACGAGACGCACGAAACGCAGGAGCCTTTCCTTTATGGGTCGTTGTCACAGGATGAGATCTATCTCAAGCCGGCCGCAGACGCGGACAATGCTGCCCCTAGGAAAGCGGTTTCCGCGACGATCGAAACACCTGCAGACGAAATTGCGTGGTCATATCTTCAGCACAGTACGGAACCCACAATATTGCGCGGCTTTCTTGAACAGTTTCCCTCTAGTGGGCACGTCGGGGAAGCCAGACAACGCATTGCCTCGATTGATGCACCGCAAGTAACGACCGACGCCGGACCCTCTGCGCCGCTCCAACCAGACGAGATCAGCTGGTCCTTTTTGAGCGAGAGCACGGACCAGGCTTCGCTGCACCGGTTCTTGGAAAAGTTCCCTACCAGCCGTTATTCAGACGCCGCCCGAGCTCGCATCGAGAGCCTCGAGAGGCTTGGGTCGCAGCCGGACCTTGGGAGCAACGCCGCAAGAGCTTCGGGCAATCCAGCGAGGGAGCCGGATGCAGGACGTCCCCTTGGAAAGGACAAGGGCATCGCACGTCACTTTCGTCGAATGACCCCCGAAGTTGAACAAGCTTGGAAGGTCATCAAGGCTTCGAAGGACCCGGCGACATTGCTTGCGTTCTCCGAAGACTTTCCAACCAGACCTCACAAGACGCTAGTGCAGCAGACGCTCTCCGAAGTCGGCGCGGTTCCAGCGCTCGGACAGCGCGCCAGCGACGCATATTATGTGGGCGAATGCGACCGGCTCGCGGCCGACCCGGGGGACGCAAGCAAACCGTCGAGCATTGCCGGTGTCGAATATGGCAGCCTCGATGCCCGACGTGCTGTCATTGTGTGTCATCAGGCAATCCTGAGGCATCCGGATGTCGCGCGGCTGAAATACCAGCTTTGTCGATGCTTGGTGAAATTGGGGGATACTGGCCGAGCTGCCGAGGCATGCTCGGCGGCAGTTCATTTGGCCGAGGCGAATGGCAATAACGCTGCGCAGCTGTATAGCGCCACGTCTCAGGCAATCCAACCGCTTCTCTCAGATGGAAATTCAGTGGAATCCACCTCGCTACACACTGAAGCTGAGGTTACGCCACCGCCGCCCCAAGGTTCCGCGCCAACGAGCGGCGACTTTCATCCCGCCGTAAGGCATGAGCATAATCCGAAACGCCCCATTCCATTCAGACCGGTCAAATTCCATGGTCAGCATATCGGTCAACCGGCATTTCGCAACGCACGACTGACAGCACCTCGTAATGCAAAGGTGACAACCCTTAACCATACGAACCTCAGTGTTCACACCGTCGCGACGCGGGTTAGGGTTCAGACGCCCGACATTCGGGTTCCCACGGTGACCATCAAAGTGCCAAGGTAGTCGACCGGGATGCGATCGACCGGGAATATATGGTGCAGAGCTTGCAGGCCTTCGCTCCTGAAACTAAGCGTGATTGCATTTGCCGTTGTCCTGTTGGCCCCAGCGTCGCCTCTAGCGCAGACCCGGGTTGCGCTGGTGATAGGCAACAGTCGGTATGTAAATGTCGCTGCCTTAGCAAATCCTCAAAATGATGCGAAAGAGGTCGGGCGTTCACTCGAAAGACTTGGCTTCTCGGTAACGCAGATTTTGGACGCGAACTTCGATAGCTTCCGCAAAGCACTTTTGCAATTCAACCGAACAGCAATGGGCGCTGATGTCGCGGTGGTCTATTTCGCCGGTCACGGTATGGAGATGGGCGGCGAGAATTGGCTCTTGCCCGTGGATGCCGCTGCGAAAACCGAAATTGACGTTGATAAAGAGGCCGTAAGCCTGCGGACAGTGATGCTCGCGGTCTCCAATAGCGCTCGCCTCGGCTTGGTCATATTAGATGCTTGTCGGAACAACCCATTCGCGGCAAAGATGCTGCATACAGGCCAATTGCGTACCGTCGAACGCGGCCTTGCGAGAGTCGAACCACGAAAAAACATTCTTGTTGCGTACGCAGCGCGGGACGGCACCACAAGCGAAGACGGAACAGGTAGTCACAGCCCATTCACCGCGGCATTGTTGAACAACCTCGAAACACCTGGTCTGGAGATCAATTTCCTATTTCGACGTGTACGGGATGAAGTCGCGGCGGCAACTGGCGGCGCGCAACAGCCATTTGTTTATGGGTCACTCTCGAAAGAAAAGATCTATCTCAGGCCGGCAATGGCACCACTTATGGAAACAGCCTCGAGCTCGTCGGGAGCGCTTTCGTCGGGCTCAGGTGCGGCCCCGTCGCCTTCAGTTGCGACCTCGCCTGGCCTAGTTGCGACTTCATCGGGCCCAGTTCCGACAGCCGATCGCTCTCAACTTATTACTGAGTGCGATAGGTTGGCAGCATCTCCTCTTGATGATTTACGCCCCGCCGGGGTTGGCGGGGTCCCGCTCAATGAAATTAAGATTGAAGCTGCTGCGCCGGCGTGTGAGACAGCGCAGCGCGAGCACCCAACCATCGTTCGGTTCGAATTCGAAGCAGGTCGAGTTGCAGAGGCGGATAGGAATTTCGGGAGCGCGCGGAGATTGTACGAAGGAGCGGCTGCTGCTGGCTATGCCCCCGCTATGGAATTTCTCGGCCTACTCTGGGCTAGTGGCCATCTTGGAGCGCAGGATTACGCGCTGGCGCGGCGTTGGTTCGAAAAAGCCGTCGCGCTTGGCAATGTGGCCGCTATGGCCGACCTCGGGTTCATCTATGAGACGGGCAAGGGTATTGCTCCCGATTACGGCAAAGCGCGACAGCTGTATCAAAAAGCCGCGGCCGCTGGGGATAGCACCGGAATGAACAATCTCGGCTCGCTATACGAATTTGGACGAGACATCCCACACGACTTTGGAGAGGCGCGCAAGTGGTACGAGAAAAGTGCAGCGCTTGATAATCCTCTCGGTATGCGCAATCTTGGGAGACTCTATGCCGAGGGAAAGGGCGTCACCAAGGACCTCGATGAAGCCCGCAAATGGTATGCCAGGGCGGCGGCGAAGGGCGACGATTCGGCGAAGAAAAAGCTACACGAGTTCAGCGGTCCGCACTGAGTTTGGGATGGGGCTAAAATCGTCCCAAGATGAGGATTTTCAGATCCTTGTCAGGTGTGAAATCCTTAGCCGTGAACTCTACCAACGTGGGTGAAATTACCTTAATCGGCTTAGCGCAAAAACTGATCAGCCGGTCCGGTTTCTGCTTGTCAACCGTCAACTTGAAGTCCTTGATCGGACCGGCCCAATTGGCGCCGGTTTTCAAAACGTAGCTGATCCGTCGCTCCTGGAGTTTTAGTTTATTAGCCTCTCCTGCGCCAGCGAGCCCGTCTAGCCCCGCAAGGAAGGCATCGCCGACGCAATATTCTTTGCGATAACGCTCAATCTCGGCCGCCATTGCCTTGTTTTCACGGAGTCCCTTGCGAAGCACGGTGTCGAAGCTCATCCCGAGGCTGGTATGATAGCGGTGCTCCACAATAGCTGCCCGATTGGGCTCGAACGTCTGTTGCCGGACGGCGGCTGTCTTCACTGTCCATGCGCCTTCGTAAAGTTGTCGTCCCTGATCGTCGGTTCCGTTTGGCAACAGCAAGCCTTGTTGAATCAATTTCTCACGCGTCGCTTCGGGCAGGTCGGATAAGCGACTCTGCTCCGGCCCGATTGGCAACAACGGTACACCGAGGCCCTGCAGCGCCGCGCTGATGTCCTTGGTGCCGAGAAATGCACGTTGGTGTATGCTAAAGTTGACGGGTTTTCCGTCGACTTTGGTTTTGAAGCCGAGAAAATTCGTCGGGTCGTTGTTTGGAATCGAATAGTTTTCCCCTTCCGACAAGTCGATATCTGGTAGGGGAAACGCGATCGTCAAGGTGACAGGCTTTTGAGTTTGATTCAAGAACTGATATCGAACGGCCACGACATCCGGCGAAATCCTCAGAGACTCTGATTCCAACGATACTTCATCGGACCGAGTGAAAACGAGCCCGCCGACGGAGAGCTCGGCCGCAGAATCATTGGCAAGGCAAAGCGAGCCAGCTGCCAGGAAGAGCGGAATTAAAGCGAAGACACTGCAGGCAATTTGGCGCATGCTATCGATCCGAAGGTATTCCACTGAGTTCCAGTTCCACCAGCCAATTGTCATCGGAATTCCGACTGTGCTACGAATAATTGTGGCATCTTTTTAATGGAAATGCCATGCGGCCCGGAAAATCGAAAGTCAGCTTATACGCGCTCGGATTGATCTTTGCTTTGGCCCCGATGGGCGGGGCTGTGGCCGCGGATGTCGTCGTTAAGCGCTTCGCTGGCGGCACTGGGCAAAATGCGGTCGGGATTATCGAAGGTAGTCAAGATACAGAGATCGACGGGCCGCAGGCGCTAACAACTGACGAAAATGGCGAGATCTACCTACTCGACCAAGTTAACGGGCGAATTGTGGAGTTCGACCCAAAAACGCCGGCGGCGGAATCCCGGATCCTTGAATTTCCGGATCAATTGCAACCAACCGACCTGATTGTGCGGAAGTCCGATATTCTCGTATGGGACGGATCGGTTCATATGTTGCAACCGGCAACCGGCAAGGACAATACGTCGTTTCGGGGGCTCGAAGAGGTCACTACCCGCGCCGCGGATGACCAAACAGTGGTGTCGGCATTCGCGCAGATGGGCTCGTTAGATCCGGGCGACGCGACCGAACTGCTCGACGAAAATACCCGAGCCGCAACAACACTTAAGCCTCAGGCGCGCCCTCGCCAGTACGTCGCCTCGCGCGGCGCCGGATCGCTGGTTATCGATGTCATTCCGGACGGCGATCATTCGGGTGCCCGAATAGAAGTCCGTCGACAAGGTGAAATGGCCGGTCCCCCGGCGGCGCGGCTGGCCATAAAGGTGCGCGATCGGCTAGGCGCGGTCGAATTCCTGGAAATCGACCGTAATGGGCGCATGTTTGTATTCGCCGAAGATATTCCGGTTTCTTTCGGTACCGCCGCTGCTTTCGTTGCGCGTTATTCGCCCGCGGGAGTACTTGAGGGCATCTACGAACTGCCACTCAGCAATGTTCCGTTGTCACGTCGGTTCGTAACAGTTTCGACCGACGGCGACGTCTATTTTCTTCGAACCGAGAGCAGTGGCGTCGAGGTGTTGGGAGTGGGCTTCCGTCCGTTGTCCAGCGGAAAGGTGATCGACATCCGGATGGGTAGTTCTGCGCCGCCCTCGCCGATCTCAGCACGCGGTCCTATCACAGCAGTGCGGCCGCTAACGCGGCAGCGAGTCATCGAAACCGCCTTTGCGTTTGAAGGTATACAGTGGCAAGTCAACCCAGCTGCCTATGGCCGCGACCCCGACAACGTTTGCACCGGCTTTGCCGGTCGTGTTCGGCGTCCATTCTATTTGCATGGCAAGCTAGGGCAGCAGGTCCGTGGTATTCCCTATTGTTGGGGTTGTTTCGGCTCGCTCGACCAAATTCGCAGCAAGATCGAGCATGGGGTACTCGCAGGCAATATATGTACCCACAATGCTCCCCGATCAGACGTCACCGGGGTCGATTGTTCTGCTTTTGTCAGTGCCGCCTGGGGTTTGGCTCATCAGTTTACCACCAGTGCAATCCCGGCAATCGCGCAGCCCGTGACCAATCCATTGGATCTGCGCCCCGGCGATGCGCTCGACAAGCCTGGTTCGCACGTCATGCTGTTCTTACGATTCACATCGAATCAAATGGCGGAGGTGATGGAATCCTCGCCGGGCGCCTGCAATGGTCGGGTCTGCCGCAATGTCTACCCGCTGTCGTCGCTACTGGCGCGAGGCTACCGGCCTGTTCGCTTTCGCGCGCTGGTAAACGATACCAGCGCTGTGGCGCAAGTTGCCCCGGCGCCAGAGAAGCCTCAGACGATGGCGAAGCGGCCGCGCCGAAGGCAATAGGCCAACGATCAACTGCGAACCGATGGAAGGGAGGACGCGGTTAC
>Ga0187857_10003308_pt1 | contig 13115 bp, 11 predicted proteins | sample June2016WEW_8_10_FD_132984 | JGI IMG/M metagenome (GOLD analysis project Ga0187857, IMG submission 132984) | Peatland microbial communities from SPRUCE experiment site at the Marcell Experimental Forest, Minnesota, USA - June2016WEW_8_100 | ecosystem: Environmental > Terrestrial > Soil >...
CTGGCGTAGCCAGAACCAAAGGGCCTGGCGAAAATCGCAGCCCTATGCTGCCCGGGGTGGTCTTTGGGCGGTTTAAGCCGACTAAAGTCGGCTTACCGCGTCCGAGGACCGGCTCGGCTCGGGCGTAATCACCCCTTGCCCTTCGTTCCGTCCCTTCGTCTTCCCACAATCGCAGCCAAAATGGCTGCGATTTTATGGGGACGAAGCGAAAGAAACCCGAAATCCGAAGCTGGAAAAGGCCCTGATTCTGTGGGGTGCTGCCTTCGCTGCCGCGGCTCGGGATTCGGTTTTCGGACACCGCACTTGCGGAGGGCCTGATCGACCTTCGAGCACCCCTCGCGCACCCGGGCGCAAATCACAGCTTCTTCGGACTTCGGATTTCGGATCTCGGATTTCAGGGGCGGCGCACTTTGCTCTTTGAAGTTCATCGCGGTGGCCGTATAAAGGAGGCCATGCCAACTTTGCCGTTTATGTTAGCCAATGGCGGACTGGTGCTGTGGCTGATTTTGCTCGTCAGCGCGGTCGCGGTGGTCGTGTTTGTCGAGCGTTTCCTGCATTTTCACCAGGCCCAGATCGACTCGCTCGAGTTTCTCAACGGCGTGCGGACGGTGCTCAAGAGGAACAACGTGGTCGAGGCGCTCTCGATTTGCGAAGCGACGCCCGGACCAGTGGCGCGGCTGGTAAGGACGGCCATCCTGAGCCGGGACCAGGGCCGGGAGCGCGTGCGGGAGGCCCTCGAGGACGCGGGTTTGGCCGAGGTGCCGCGCCTCGAGGAGAAGTTGAACCTGCTGGCGACCCTGGCGCAGTTGGCCCCGCTGCTGGGGCTGTTAGGGACGGTGCTGGGATTCATCCAGACCTTCTATCACATGCAGGATGCCGGCCTGCACGCGCACGTGCGGGATCTTGCGGACGGGATTTGGAAGGCCCTGATTTGCGCTGCCGCAGGGCTGGCGGTCGCCATCCCCGCCCACGCGGGCTATAACTACCTCGTCAGCCGCGTCAATTCCATCGTTCTGGACATGGAACGAACCGCGACCGAAATCGTCAACATCGTCACGGAAGGAACCAAACCGTGAAGCTTCCTCGCAACGCGCGCATTTTTCGAGGCCGGCTGGACGCGGCGCCATTTGCAACGGTATTGTTTTTGCTGCTGCTGTTCATGATGCTCCTGTCGCTGGTTTACACGCCCGGCATCCGCGTGCCCTTGGACCTGCCCACAGCCGATGACTTGCCCGGAACGGACAAGCAGACCATCGCGGTGGCCATTGACGCCAACGGACAGTTCTATTTCGATAACCAATCCATCGAAGAGCCCGACCTCAGGACCCGGTTGGGCAAAGCCGTGGCCAATGCCCGGGAACCGCTGACGCTCATCGCGCAGGCGGACAAGGCGGTAAGATACGAAAGGCTCATCGGCCTGAGATTGTTGGCCCGGAATGCCGGCATCAAGGAGATGTGGCTCGAGACGCTCCCGCGCCCCGTCGCCTCGGCCGCGCCTGCCGCCCCCCAATAGGCCCCTTATGATGTCTTGCCCGGTCCAACCGTCCGGCTGGCCGCGCCGCCGATGGTGGTGGACCATCGCCTTGGTGTTCGCCGGCCAGGTCGGACTGATCCTCTGGTTGGGCGAGCGCGGGCCGGTGCGTTCCCGCCCCTCGGGTCCAAGCCCCACACTTCGGCTGGCCGGGGGCATCTCCCCCGAGGTGCTGGCGCTCCAGGACCCCACGCTCTTCGCGCTGCCGCATTGGCAGGGCTTTTCCGGACCGGCCTGGCTGAAGGTGTCGCCCATTCCCAATCGCCCTTCCGACTGGTCCGAAGAGCCTTGGACCCTCCCGCTCTGCGTGACCCAGTTAGGCGCCCTCGCCAGCCTGCCGGTCCAGACCAACCGTTTGGCCCCGCTCCAATTGCTGCCCGCCCTGGAGCCTGCCTGGGCGCTCCCGGATCCGCCGCCCCAGCCGCTTTCTCCCGAGCAATCGCGGCTGCGAATCGAAGGGGACCTGGCCGCATACCGGTTGCTCACGACGCTGGACTTGCCTTCCTGGCAGCATAACGATGTTTTGACCAACACCGGCGTGCAAATGCTCGTCAACGCCGACGGACGGCCCGTCTCGGCCATCCTCCTGTTCACCAGCGGATATAAGCCGGCCGATGACCACGCCCTGGCTCAGGCCAGGATGGCCCGGTTCGAGATTTCCGGCGCTGCCGGGCAACCATGGCAGCCTCCCTCGACGCCGCTGGCGCACCTGGCCCGGGGCCTGTTGCTCTTCGATTGGCATACCGTGCCTTTGCCCCCGACCAATGCGCCCCCGATCAAATGAGACACGGGTGTCGAGTGTCGGGTGTCGAGTGTCGAGGGAACGAAGTGCCGCCCCTCGCCCCTCGACACTCCGCCCTCGACCCTCGACCCTCGACACTTGAGTTCTTACGCCTAAGACGCCATGTCCACCTCAAACCTGATCCTCACCTACGTTGTGGTCCTGCTGGCCGGGCTGTCGGGCGCGGCCATCTATTCTGAATTGCGCCGCCGGAGCTTCGAGCCGGCGCCCAGCAAAGATCGCATCTTCCGCTGCGGACGGTGCGGCTACGTTTACACGGACGACTCGGACGTGGGACGTTCACGCTGCTCCCAGTGCGGGCAAACCAACGATGCGATACAGTTTTAGGCGTCAACTGCCGGTCTTGAGTTCGACGACGTCGTGCGGGGCGGCCTCGCGCTGGCCGGCGGGGCTGACGCGGATGAAGCGGGCCTTTTGGCGGAGTTGAGAGAGGTTGGCCGCGCCCAGGTAGCCCATGCCCGCCTGGATGCCGCCGATGAGTTGAGCCAGGACGCGATCCACCGACCCGGAGACTTCCTTGAGGGCTTCGAGGCCTTCGGGGGCGACTTTGCGGGTTGGATCGGCGGTGTGGCCGTAACGGGCGACGGAGCCGGCTTTCATGGCCGCCAGACTGCCCATGCCGCGGTATTGCTTGTAGAGTTTGCCGCTGATTTCGAGGACGTCGCCGGGGGCCTCGGGGCAACCGGCAAAAATGCCCCCGCACATCACGGCGTCCGCCAGAGTCAAGGCCTTGACGATGTCGCCGGACTTGGTAATGCCGCCGTCGGCAATGAGGCTGACGCCCTTTTTGCGGGCCGCCTGGGCGGCCACGTAGAGGGCCGTAAGCTGGGGAATGCCGACGCCGGCGACGATGCGGGTGGTGCAGATGGAGCCTGGGCCCTGGCCCACCTTGACGGCATTGGCTCCGCAATCGGCCAGGAACTCGACCCCGGCGGCGCTGGTGACGTTGCCGGCGATGATGGGCAGTTTGGGAAAGGCCTCGCGCAGCGTGCGCACCGTCTCGCCCACGCCCCGGCTGTGCCCGTGGGCGGTGGAGACCGCCACGACATCCAACCCACGCTCGACCAGCGCGCTGACGTGCGCCAGGATGTGCTGGCAATCCAGGTCGCCATAGGCGTCGCGCGTGGCCGAGATGGCCGCCCCGCACAGGAGCCGGAAAGAGCTGTCGCGCGCCGGTTTGAACTGCGCGTTGCGCTCCTGGGTGATTCGCTCGACGTCGCTCATCGTGAACAGGCCGGCCAAGCGGTCCTGGTCGTCGACCACCAGCAGCTTGTTTATCCCCGGGTGATCCGTGAAGAAGCGATCCGCCGCGGCGATGGGGTCGTGGCCTAACTCCTTCTGGTTGAGGGTGTGAACTTGCGGGCGCGGGGTCAGGGCCTCCGCCACTTTGCGCCCAGCATAACGGTGTTTGAGGACGTGGCCGGGCAGCAAGCCGAGCAGCTTGCCCTGGCTGTCCACCACGGGGAACGTGCTGAAGGCAAACCGCCGCTTTTCGATCAAGTCCAGCACGTCCCCGATCAACTGGTCCGGCGTGGCCTTGATCGGCTCCTGGATCAGCCCGTGAATGTGGTTCTTGACCCGGCTGACTTGCGAGAGTTGCTCGCGCTCGGGCATATTGTAATGAATAAGGCCCAGCGCGCCGCTGAGCGCCATGGCAATGGCCATGCGCGATTCGGTGACGGTGTCCATGTCCGATGAAATCACCGGGATGTTCAGCGAGAGGCCTTCTGCCAGCGTCGCGCCCAGTTGTGTGTCTTTCGGCAGGATCTCCGAATAGAGGGTGGCGAGCGTTACGTCGTCGTACGTCAGGCCGATATGCCTGTAGCTCGTGAAAAAGGCATCCGCCGATTTATAAAACTGTTCGTCGAGGTTGCCGGGCTCTTTGTTTGCTGCCATGTCGGAAAATGCCGGTGCCGCAGGCGCTTTGGCAAGCAGAAACGGCGCCGCGCTGCGCCGACGGGCGAAGGACAAAAAGCTTTACAAATCCGTTTTGGAGCATAACCCTTGGCTCGTTATGGGACCAGGCGATGAAGAGATCGTTGGCGTGGTCGTAATCCTCCTGTTCTGCGGAGTGGCCATTTACCGTGCTGTCCTATGGCTGACGAGCGCCCCTCGGACCCCCGACCCGTGGGGAGACGAGGTTGAAGCAGCGCTAAACCAAGGCGAAGCGGTCCCGCTCTGCCACCATTGCCTGGCCCCGCAAGAGCATAATGGATGGTTTTGCCCGGCGTGCGGAAGCACGACGGGACCATACTCTAATTATCTGCCCTTCGTGTACATTTTTTCCCAAGGCGAAGCGTTGCGGTCAGGGGTTGCCCAACGCGTCCGGCGCAGCCCCCTTGTTGTCGCCGGGTATTTTCTTTTCTCTCTTTCCTTGTTCGGCATCGTCGCGCCGGTTTACTGGTTCTTCCTGTTGAGAAACCTCCAACACAACGACGGCCTGGCACCTGCACCTTACACGAGTGTTTTGTGACTCTTCAGGCCCCACGCCGGGTCTGGGCGCCCCCAAGGGCTCTCCGTCCCGACGGGACGGTTGAAGCGCATTGGACCAGGAGTTGTCGTGCGACGCGCGGCTCATTCAGCCGTTCCTTCGGAACGGGCGGAACACCAAACGGGCTCTCCCGGCGCTGAAGCGCCGGGCTATTGTCGGGCAGTCCCTTCGGGACAACAAACTTGACCCGTGTTGGGGCTGGAGGTCGCGCGAGGTGCTGGATTGCAAAAATTCGTGTAAGGCGAAGATCTGGGACGGGACACCCCGCGGGCCGCCGGATAAGAGCCAGGCTCGCTCGCGCCTTAATGCTAACAAACCGCCGTTGTCTGGCGTCCGGAGCGTGGAGCGTCGAAGCGTAGAGCGTCAGGGCATGGTAGCACTTACCACGCCCCACGCTCCACGCCCCACGCTCCACGCCCCACGCCCCACGCCCCACGCCCCACGCTCTCACGCTCCCACGCTCTCACGCTCCCACGCTTCACGCTCCACCCCCAGCATTCAGATCTCGGAATTTGTTTTTACACGAGCCCCAAGGTCACGGCCCCCGCAATTCGTGAAGCAGAAACGTGTACGCCAGCGCCGACATGAAGGCGGCCTGCTGGTTGTTGGCCGCGCCGCCGTGGCCGCCTTCGATGTTCTCGTAGTAGAGCACGTCGTGGCCCTGTTCTTTCATCCGGGCCGCCATCTTGCGGGCGTGGCCGGGATGAACGCGGTCATCGCGCGTCGAGGTCGTGAAGAGCACCCGCGGGTACTGTTTCTCCTTCAGGAGGTTGTGGTAGGGGGAGAACTTGCGGATGTAGGCCCAGTCTTGCTCCTTGTCCGGATCGCCGTATTCGTCCATCCAGCTTGCCCCGGCCAGCAGCTTGTTGAAGCGGCGCATGTCCAGCAGCGGCGCCTGGCATACAACTGCCTTGAACAAATCGGGCCGCTCCGTGAGCATGACCCCCATCAACAACCCTCCGTTCGAGCCGCCTTGAATTCCCAAGTGCCCGGGCGAGGTCACTCGCCGGGCCGCCAGGTCCTCCGCCACCGCGATGAAATCGTCGTAGGCCCGCTGCCGGTGCTCTTTGCGCGCCGCCTCGTGCCACCTCGGGCCGAACTCGCCTCCGCCCCGGATGTTCGCCAGGACATAGACGCCGCCGCGCTCCAGCCACGCCGAGCCGACTGAGGCGTTGTAGCTCGGGAGCATCGAAATCTGAAAACCGCCGTACCCGTAAAGCAGCGTCGCATTCCTGCCGTCCAACGACATCCCCTTTGGGCTGACCTGAAAATAAGGCACTCGAGTGCCGTCGCGCGAGGCCGCTTCGTGCTGGCTGATCTCCAGACCGTCGGCCTTGAAGAACGCGGGCAGGCCCTTGAGCCGCTCGCGGTCCGCCCCGCCCAACCGGCCCAGGTAGAGGCTCGAGGGCGTCAGAAAATCGCTCGCCGTCAGGAAATAATCGTCCGACTCCTCCGGATCGACGCCGCTGGCGCTCACTGAGCCGAACGCTGGCGTCTCGAGCGCCACGCGGTCCCAGGCCCCGTTCTCGCGCTTGAGTGCATAGAGCCGGCTCCGGACATTGTCCAGTTCGTTGAGAATCAGCCAGTGTTGAGTCTGGCTCACACCCGCCAGGCTCTTGCGCTCGGTCGGCTCGAAGAGCACGGCGAATTTGCGTTCTCCCTTCAGGCAGCCCTCGAGGTCCGCGGCCAGCAGCGCCCCGGCCGGGTAGGTCCTGCCCTCGAGCCTCCAATCCGAGCGCAACGTCAGCAAGAGTTGGTCATCGAAGGTGCCCACCTGCGCATCCTCCGGCTTGTCTATCCTGACCCATTTCTCCCCGCGCCGGAGGAACTGCTCGCTCGTGAAGAAGGTCGGCGCGCGGTGGATAAACTCGTATGTCCGGCCGTGATCATGAACGACGACCGCCCCTGCGCTCACATCTTCCGGTTTGCCTTCAAAGACCGTGGCGGCTTCCGCCAGCCCGGTCCCCCGCTTCCACTCCTTGACGATGCGCGGATAGCCCGAACGTGTGAGCGACCCGGGTCCGAAATCGGTCCCCACGTACAGGGTATCCCGGTCGCGCCAGGCCACATCGCTTTTGGCTTCGGGCAAATAGAACCCCCCGGGCACGAAGGCCTTGGTGTTCAAATCGAACTCGCGGACCACCGACGCATCGGCCCCGCCCCGCGAAAGCGCCACCAGGCACCGATCATAAGCGGGATGAAGAATATCGTAGCCCTCCCAAACCCAGTTCTCCTTTTCAGCCTCCGCCAGCTTGTCGAGATCCAGCACGGTCTCCCACTCTGGTTCCGGCCTTTTGTACTCCTCGAGCGTCGCGCGGCGCCAAAGCCCGCGGACGTTCTTATCGTCCCGCCAGAAGTTGTAGCACCAGCGCCCGTGCTTGACCACGTAGGGAATCCGCTCCTTCGAGTCCAGAATCGAGAGCAGACGCTGCCGAATCGGCTCGAACTCCGGCGCCGCCTCCAGTTCCCGCCGGCTCAGGGCGTTCTGCTCCCTCACCCACGCCAGGGCCTTTTCTCCGCCGACGTCCTCGAGCCACAGATACGGGTCGGCGGCGGCGTTCCCTCCGCCGGGTCCGGCGGGTTGGCCGGCCTCCGCTCCGCCCGCCTCGACCGCCCAGGCCAGCAGCAAACCCATCGCAATACCGGCCGGATGAATCAAACCATTCAACTCCTCGATCGTCCAGTGCATCATAGCCCGGCCAAACTACCTGATCCCGGGACGGAGGAAAGAAGGAATCTGAGAACAACGCTGGCCGTCATTGAGCGCAGGGCCAATTCATGAATGGGGTGGGGATGGCTCGTCCCTCCCTCTTCCCACGGGCCGCCAAGAAGCGGGGACGAAGCCGTCCCCGCCCCTGGTTTTGCGGCTTCATGAATTGGCCCTGCGTTGAGCGTTTGAACTGAGTTTTCGGCGTGACTGCGGATGTTTTCCCGCCCGGATTTCATGGCTAGGCTCAGGGCACTGCCCCGGCCGAACGGAGAAACCTCGTCGCCGCCCAATCGAGTCCCGCCGCCAAGATTGCCCTATTCCGTTCCCTCTTCCGAGCGCGTGAAGACGTGTACGCGCGCCGATTTGAAAGCCGAAAGACCTGCCGCTCCGGTTACGCGCCGGCGTGCGCCAACGAATGGGTGCGGGGAGTGTGCGACAAGCCGAGGATCAAATGCGGCGAGTGCCCGAACCGGCGCTTTCTCCCGGTTACCGATGAAGTCGTGGGCCACCACTTGTCCGGCTGGGACGACCAGGGCCGGGCGTTCGTCATGGGCATCTGTCCCACGTTTCTGGACGAGGCCTGCTATTTCGTGGCCGTTGGCTTTGGCAAGAGGGCGCGGCAAGCGGATGCGGGCGCACTTCTGGAGACCCGCCAACGCCTGGTCCTTCCGGGCGTGCCGGAACGCTCCCGCTCGGGACAGGGTGGCCATGTCTGGCTGTTTTTTGACGGGGCCCTGCCCACTGTCCTGGCGCGCAATCTTGCCTCGCACATCCGGAGCGCCGGTTCGGTTGGATTCACCGCGCCGACAGCATCCTCATCCAAATCCAGCGCCGCCCTCGTTGGAAAGACGCCCCAGATGCCGCCGGGGAGCGGCTGAACGATGCGGTTACTGTGAATGGCCTTAGTCGATGTTGAAAGCATGTTGGAAGTATCTTCGGGCGGCGTCGTGGATGAAGGCGGCGTTCGTGTTGCCGTTTCTTCCCCAATTCCAACCATTAAGATACAAGAACTCGATTACTTTTTGGCGGGTCGGAGACAATTCAAGTCTTGCGAGAATATCTTGCTTCCGGCTTGGGGTGAGTGGTTGATCAAGATCCTCATTGTAGTACACATCCCTCAACTCTAGCATCATGGGTGACCAGGACGCCCCGGTGCTGCCGCCATAGGTGTAAACGTGGATTGCCTCAATTTCTACAAGCCCGATACGACTTTTTGAGCTTGGGTGGAAATCAATCACCAGTGCGTAATCACCACTGCTGAATCCCTCACCGTGCTCCTTGAGCAGTTCATCAGCAGTAACCGACCATCCGCGGTCGGTCGGCTTGTTCCTCTTGTTCCACAATTTGTAGAGCAAGTTGTAGCCTGCGAGTTTGTAATCTTGGCGTGCGTCCGAATAATACACGCCAGTGCCACTGCGTTCCTTCTTGAAGAGCTTGAATGCCATGTCTTTCCTTTCGCTCTGATGTGTTTACTGCACACTTTAGCTGACAGGAATTCACTCTTTTGCCGCGCCTGCCCTCCATTGGCGCTGTGCGGTTAAGCGCGAACTTGTTCCTGCTCAGATCCATTCTCTAAAGCTACTTACTGCATTTTACCGGGCACACAGGCAGCGTCGACCTCGAACCTGTGCATTATCGGCGGCGTCAGGGCACATATTTCACGCGGAAGAAGCCAGCATTACCACTGGCACTCACGTACTGAGTGCTTATGGGTGACGTGGGAGTGAATGGGATGCCGAAATTGCTCCACGTGCCATCAATGACCGGGACAAATTCCAATTGGTAATTGTCGTATGGCGAGAGGCTTCCAAAACTCAGTTCCATGACCTGACTCACCATTGGCAAAAGAGCATTTGCCGGAGGCGGCGCGATGATGATGCTGGGCGTGTTGGTGTAACCGATGCCTGCGCTGCTGATGGTGATGCCGGTGACGGCCCCACCGCTCACAGTGGCGATGGCCGTCGCATTGCTGCCACCGGCGTCGTTAAGGATGCTCACGACGGGGCTGGCGGTGTATCCTGACCCGCCGCTGGTCACAGTGGCCGCGACCACGAAACCATCGACCACTTGCGCCGAGGCATAGGCTTGTTCGGGAACTGGGGTGACTGCCAGCCGATAGCCATTCAGGCCAGCCGTTCCCACGACCAACTGCGTAAAGGTAGAGCCGCTGGCGTTGAAAGCCGCGCCCACGTTGAACAATGTGCCCCCAACAAAAGACTGAAGTTGGTAATTGGTGCCCACGGCGAGGCCAGTGAAGCTCAGGAGCGACATTGCCGCAATGCCCATCGTGGGCTGCGGAATGAACGGCGGCGCGATGACGACGACCGGCGTGTTGGTGTAGCCGGAACCTGCGTCCAGAACATTGACCGCAGTGACCGCCCCGTTGGTCACCACAGCCACCGCCTCTGCTCCGCTGCCGCCACCGCCAATGATTCTCACAGTGGGCGTGTTCGTGTATCCATAACCACCATCGGTTATGGTCGCGCTCACGACAAAGCCGTCCACCACGCTTGCTGTAGCCGTGGCACCACTGGCAATGGAGGGGGGCGGCGTGCCTTTGGTGACCCGGTCGTTGTAGCGGTCCGCCACATAGACGTTGCCCGCGCTGTCCACCGCCACGCCGTAAGGAAAATCAAACTGCGCCGCGCTGCCCGTGCCGTCGGCGCTGCCCGCAGTTCCCGTCAGGCCCGCCAATGTCCTCACCACCCCGCCCGGCGTCACTTTCCGAATCGTGTTGTTGTAGCAGTCCGCCACATAGACGTTGCCGGCGCTGTCCACCGCCACGCCACAAGGCGCGTTGAACAGCGCCGCGCTGCCGGTGCCGTCGGCGCTGCCAGGGCTTCCCGCCAGGCCGGCCAGCGTCGTTACCACCCCGGCCGGCGTGACCTTCCGAACCGTGGAGTTGTAGCGGTCCCCTACATAGACGTTGCCCGCGCTGTCCACCGCCACGCCGGTAGGACCGTCAAACCGCGCCGCGCTGCCGGTGCCGTCGGCGCTGCCAGGGCTTCCCGCCAGGCCGGCCAGTGTCGTCACCACCCCAGCCGGCGTGACCTTCCGTATCGAGGAGTTGAAAAAGTCCGCCACATAGACGTTGGTCGCGGTGTCCACCGCCACGCCCGTAGGACCGTCAAAGAGCGCCGCGCTGCCCGTGCCGTCGGCGCTGCCCTTAGTTCCCGCCAGGCCAGCCAGCGTCGTCACCACGCCGGCCTGCGTGACCTCCCGAATCGTGGAGTTGTAGAAGTCTGCTACATAGACGTTGCCCGCGCTGTCCACCGGCACGCCGTAAGGATTATTAAACAGCGCCGCGCTGCCGGTGCCGTCGGCACTGCCCGGGGTTCCCGCCAGGCCCGCCAGCGTCGTCACCGCCCCGCCCGGCGTCACCTTCCGAATCGTGTTGTTGTCGGTGTCCGCCACATAGACGTTGGTCGCGCTGTCCACGGCCACGCCCAATGGACCGTAGAACCGCGCCGCGCTGCCCGTGCCGTCTGCGGCGCCGGAAACGCCTGGCATTCCGGCGAAGTTGGTAAAGGTGTAAGGTGTATAAGATGACTGGGCGAGCGTTTGGGTGCCAGTCCCCGCAAGCGCAAGCAGCGCCAGGGCCGATCCTGTGAATTTCGTGCTCTGCAACCCAAGAACCCAAGTGCCAGACAGCAAGGTTTTCATCATATTGCCGTTTTCTTTCTGACTTCGCGTCCCGGAAAAAAGAGGGGCGCGAACCCAACGCACCCTGTCGGGGGCACCGCGAAGCGCTGTTGCAGAAGGCACGCCGAACGGCGCCCGATGGGGCGCGCACTCGGTGTGGCCTCTGCATGAGAAACTCGCGGTTTCAGACAAGCCTAACCGAAACGCAAAATCTGTCTGATTGATGAAAGCCTTAGGCGAACCCCCGCGTCAAGTCAACAAAATGATTGAACCGGCAGGCGGACGGAGAAAATCCGCTGGACTATCCGGGCGCAACCGGCTATTTGGCCAGGAGTCATGCGGAAGAGACCCGTGTGAGCCAATATAAATGTGAACCTAAGCTTCAAGAGAAACCTATGAAACAAAACTCCCATGTCAGCCGTCGTCGTTTTCTCCAGCACACCGCGGCCATCGCCGGTGCTGCGGCTGGCGCGCAATTCATCGGGATGCCCTCCCTGCTGGGGGCCGCGTCGCCCAATGCCAAACTGGGCGTGGCCGTCGTCGGTGCCGGCGGGATGGGCGGTTACAGCTTCGACTGCGCGCTCAACGAGCGGCTCGTGGCCCTATGCGACGTGGACGACAAGACGATGGCCGACAGGCTCAAGCAGTTCGGCGAGAGGTTTAAAGCCCAGCGGGCGCCCAAGGCGTTTTACGACTATCGCAAGATGCTCGAGGAATGCCAGAACGACATCGACGTGGTGTTGATTGCCACGCCGGACCATAACCACGCGCCGGCGGCGATTCGGGCCATTCATCTGGGCAAGGCCGCCTTCTCGCAGAAGCCCCTGGCGCACGACATCTACGAGTGCTACGCCCTGGCCAACGCGGCGCGGGAAAAGAAAGTGCCCACGCAGATGGGCAACCAGGGCCATTGCAGCGATACGATTCGCCTGGCCTGCGAGTATATCTGGGCCGGCGCCATCGGGAACGTGACCGAGACCCACTCGCTGCTGGGACGCAACTTCGGGGGCAGCGGCGGCCGGCCCCCGAGCAAGCCGGTCCCTGCCGGATTGCACTGGGATGAATGGATCGGGCCCGCCCCGTTCCGCGAATTTCATGACAACCTCCATCCCTTCAACTGGCGGAATTGGCGCGACTTCGGGACCGGCACCATCGGCGACATGGCCTGCCATAACCTGGACGCCGTGTTTTGGGCCCTCAAGATTGGCCTGGCCAAGCAGTTCACCATCGAATGCCTCCATACCACGGGCGGCAGCGAGGAAATGTATCCCCAGAGCAACATCGTGCGATACGAAGTCCCCGCCCGCGGCGATATGGGACCGGTCAAAGTCCACGTGTACGACAACGCCGACCTGCGGCCCGACATTATGAAGGACGCCGAGAAGAAGTATGAGACCAAGTTCGGCGAAGACACGCTGTTCGTCGGGGACAAGGGCCTTTTCCGTACCGGCGGCACCTGCGACTCGCTCGGGTTCCTCCCGGAGGATCGGCGCACGGAGATCCCCGTGCCCAAACGGGTTCTGCCCCGCGCCCATGGCGGCCCCATCGAAGACCTCTTCTACGCCTGCAAGCACGGGACCGTCCCCTGTTCGAATTTTCCGGGCGCCGCTTCCCCGCTCACCGCCTTTGCGCTCAGCGGCCACCTCGCCCAGTTTGCCGGCGTGGGCAAGAAACTCGAATGGGATGTCGAGCAGATGAAATGCACCAACATGCCGGAAATCAACCGCTATCTCCGCCGCGAATACCGGCCGGGTTGGGAGGTGTAAGCTCCGCACGCTCCACACGCCCTCACGCCCCCCAACCCTCCCCCTCCGGCGGCAGCGGAAAGTGCGCCTGCGCTGCCGCCACGAATTGCTCGACCACGCGCGAGGGGGCTTGGCGCCGCCAGAGCAGCGCAAAATCGATCCACAGCTTTGGCTGGGTCAGCGGGCGCCAGGCA
>Ga0187857_10003325_pt1 | contig 13072 bp, 10 predicted proteins | sample June2016WEW_8_10_FD_132984 | JGI IMG/M metagenome (GOLD analysis project Ga0187857, IMG submission 132984) | Peatland microbial communities from SPRUCE experiment site at the Marcell Experimental Forest, Minnesota, USA - June2016WEW_8_100 | ecosystem: Environmental > Terrestrial > Soil >...
AAATGCGTTTGGTGATGATGCCGGTCTTCAGTCCGCCGAGCCGCGCCAGCGAAAAGCCGGTGCCGTCATGTGCGTCGAAGCCCTTGGCCTCGATGATCTCGTGGCTGGCAATTCCGAATCCACCTTTGTCGGCCATCTGCTCGCGATGTTCGTGCGTCCCATGAACCGCGCCGCCGCCCGGAGCAGGGAAGAGAAATATAGTGCCGTCGGTCATCACGCCGTCCACGTCGAACAGCATCAGCTTGATCTTCTTCGCGCGCTCGGAGGACATGGAGAGAGTGTAGCAGTAGGGAAACTCGCTGTTCGCGCTTCGCCTTTCGCTTTTCGCCAGAGACTCCTGGCTCTTGCTTTGGGCTTTTTGGCAACCTCGCTTCGCCTTAGACTCGCACAATTCCATGGGCGCCGGAAGGAATCCGGTAGTCGAAAAGCGAATAGCGAACGGCGAAGAGCGGCCCTCCGTCGGCGAACAATTAGCGAACATCTGCTAAAATAGTCGGATGCCTTCGGGGGAAATTCCAGCTTCGCTATCTTGGGCGCATCCGCTCGTCGCCGAGTGGTTCGTCTCGCGCTTCGGCACCCCGACCGAGCCGCAGGAGCAGGGCTGGCCGGAGATTCTTGCCGGCCGCACCACGCTGATCTCCGCTCCCACAGGATCGGGCAAGACGCTGGCCGCGTTCCTCATCTGCATTGATCGCCTGGTGCGCAAGGCACTCGCCGGCGAACTGCGCGACTGCACCGCGGTCCTCTACGTCTCGCCGCTGAAGGCACTGGGCAACGACATCCAGAAAAATCTCGAGGTTCCGCTGGGCGAGATCCTCGCGCTTGCCGGCCAGCGCGGTCTGCTGATGCCGGAGATTCGCACCGCCGTCCGCACCGGCGACACGTTGATGAAAGAGCGGCGCGACATGCTGAAGCGTCCGCCGCACATCCTGGTAACGACACCGGAATCCTTGTACATCCTGCTCACCGCCAACAGCAGTCGCGCAATCCTGAGCCACGTCAAGACCGTCATCGTAGACGAGATTCACGCCGTAGCGGACGACAAGCGCGGCGCGCACCTCACGCTGTCGCTCGAACGTCTTGACCTCTTGGCTGGGCGTCCAACGCGCATTGGGCTGTCGGCGACACAGAAGCCGATCGAAGAAGTCGCACACTTTCTCACCGGAGCGGATCGTGGGGTGGAGCAACCCTTTAGGGCTGCGGTGGTAGAGCGGGCCTCCAGGCCCGCGTCAGCGACTTCCTCAGACTCCTCTGAGCCGGCTTCAGCCGGCGACACTCGGGTGGAGCACCGCTTCAGCGGCGCATTAAATCAGGCTTCCTATGATTGCGAGCCGGCTTTACCCGGCGGCAGCAGCCGTTCCGACCCGGCCATCGTGAACATAGGCCACCGCCGCAAGCTCGACCTCGCGGTGGAGGTGCCGTCCTCCGAACTCGGTCCCATCGCCAGCAACGAGATGTGGGGCGAAATCTACGACCGCCTGGCCGAGCTTGCGCTGCAACATCGCTCCACGCTGGTCTTCGTCAACACGCGACGGCTGGCCGAGCGCGTAGCGCTGCATCTGGGCGAGCGCATCGGCGAAGACATGGTTGCGGCGCATCACGGCAGCCTGGCGCGCAGGCTACGACTGACTGCCGAGCGCAAGCTGAAGAACGGCGAGATTCGCCTGCTGGTCGCGACGGCGTCGCTCGAACTTGGCATCGACATCGGCACCGTCGATCTGGTCTGCCAGATCAACTCGCCGCGCTCGATTGCAGTTGCTCTGCAACGCGTGGGCCGTGCCGGCCACTGGCGTGGAGCGATCCCCAAAGGCCGACTATTTGCTACCACGCGCGACGATTTGCTGGAGTGCGCAGCCACCGTGCGTGCCATCCGGCAAGGCGACCTGGATGTTCTGCAAATTCCTGCCTCGCCGCTCGACATCCTGGCGCAACAGATTGTTGCCATGTGCAGTTGTGAGGACTGGGACGAAGATGCGCTGTTCGAATGCGTGCGGCGTGCATATCCTTACCGCGATCTGAAGCGCGAGGACTACGACCGCATCCTGGAAATGCTGTCGCAAGGGATCGCGGCGAAGCGTGGCCGCTATGGCTCGTATCTCTTTCGCGACATGGTGAACCGGCGGCTGCGCGGGCGTCGCGGAGCGCGACTGGCAGCGATTACCAGCGGTGGCGCCATCCCTGACACCGCACTGTTCACGGTTGTGGCACGGCCGGAAGAGATTGTTGTCGGCACAGTCGATGAAGACTTCGCCGTCGAGAGCATGGCGGGCGACATCATGCTGCTGGGCAACACCTCATGGCGCATTCACCGCGTGGAATCCAACTCCGGACGGATGATCGTGGAAGATGCGCACGGCGCTGCGCCCACGATTCCGTTTTGGCGTGGCGAAGCTCCGGCACGAACCGACGAACTGTCTCTGCACGTCGGAGATTTGCGCGAGCGCATTAGTGTGCTGCTGCCGAACACTGCGCCGTTGCCAGTTCCGGCAAATACGGAAGCCGAAGAAAACTGGCCCCAAGCAAAGCGAACTGCTGTTCGTGACAATGTTCGGGTAGAGCGGACCTTCAGGTCCGCGTCCAGCCAGCCACTTTTAGCCTCCGAGCCGGCTTCAGCCGGCGACACTTCTGCTTCTGATGAGGAGTTGTCCCGCAGGCTGAAGCCTGCTCAAGGGAAAAATAGTCTCGCTGAACGCGGCGCTGAAGCGCCGCTCTACCCGAACACTCCGCGCATTCGCCTGCGCGGCATCGAGTCCAGCCCCGAAGTGCAGAGCGCCGTCACATGGCTGAAAGAGGAATGCGGCCTCGACGATTCTGCCGCTGAGCAACTCATCGAATACGTCGTCACCGGCCGCGCCGTTCTGGGCGAAGTTCCTACCCAGCAAACCATCATTGCCGAGCGCTTCTTCGACGAAGGCGGCGGGATGCAGCTCATCATCCACGCGCCGTTCGGCGGGCGCATCAACAAAGCCTGGGGACTGGCTCTGCGCAAGCGTTTCTGCCGCTCGTTTAATTTCGAATTGCAAGCCGCAGCAACCGATAATGGACTGAACATCGCACTGGCCGAGCAGCACAGTTTTCCGCTGAGCGATGTCTTCCACTATCTGCAAACAGAAACGGTGCAGGAGATTCTGGAGCAGGCGGCGCTCGCTTCTCCCATCTTCGCCACGCGCTGGCGCTGGGACGCGAACCGTTCGCTGGCGCTGTTGCGCTTCCAGGGCGGCAAGAAAGTTCCACCGCAGATTCAGCGCATCCGCAGCGACGATCTTCTGGCATCGGTTTTTCCCGACGTAGCGGCGTGCCAGGAAAACATTGAAGGCGATATCAAGATTCCCGATCATCCGCTGATACAGGAGGTGATGAAGGATGTCCTCACCGAGGCAATGGACATCGACGGCTTGCGTCGCGTACTGGAGGGCATTCGCAGCGGCGCGATTCGTTGCCTTGCGGTTGACACGCCCGTGCCCTCGCAGTTCTCGCACGAGATCCTGAACGCCAATCCGTACGCCTTCCTAGACGATGCTCCGCTGGAGGAGCGCCGTGCGCGCGCGGTGCAGATGCGGCGCATGTTGCCTGAGGCCGTGCTAAGCGAAGTCGGCAGGCTCGATCAGGAGGCGATTGCACGTGTGCGCGAAGAGGCGCGACCCGACGTTCGCGACAGCGATGAATTACACGACACGCTTCAAACGCTGGTGGCACTACCGCTGGAAATCCCGGATGAAGATTGGCAGCAGGCAATCACAAGCTGGATGCCGCTGGCCGCGGAGTTGCTGGAAGGCTGGCGCGTGGTGACGGCAACGGTGGAGCATTGCTTCAGCTCCGCGTCAAGCGTACCTCCAAATCTGCCTAAGCCGGCTTCAGCCGACCACCGCGACGTACGGGTAGAGCAGCCCTTCAGGGCTGCGTCCAGCCAGCCCCCTGCTTCTGAGCCGGCTTCAGCCGGCGGCACCAGTAGGGCACGTCAATATCTGGTTGCCTCCGAGCGGGCCAAAGATTTTGCGTTGATCTTCCCCGACGCGCAGTTCGATGTCGCTCCTCCGGACCTGCCATCGACCACCACTTCACGTGACGATGCCGTGCTCGCCATGGTGACGGGCTGGATGATGCACTCTGGGCCCTTAACTTCCAGCGCCCTGGCGTATTGGTTGGGGCTGAGCGGCGGAGATGTCGAAAAAGCTCTGTTGCGATTGGAAGCAGCCGGATCAGTCCTGCGCGGGAATTTCACCGGGCACGTCACAGGTAACAAAGTCGAGTGGTGCGAACGGCGCTTGCTGGCGCGTATTCATCATCTGACCGTCGCGACGCTGCGCAAGCAGGTTGAGCCGGTTACGGCAGCACAGTTCATGCGCTGGCTGCTGCGTTGGCAACACCTCGCGCCGCAGTCGCAGTTGAGCGGCGAGCGCGGATTGCTACAGGCATTGCGTCAGTTGCAAGGTTTCGAAATTCCCGCCAATGCCTGGGAGAAGCAGGTTTTGGCACGGCGCGTAAACGATTACGATCCGGCCGCGCTTGATCAACTTTGCCTGACCGGTGCCGTCGGCTGGGGTCGGCTGTCGCCGCATCCGGCGACGCTGGAAGATTCCGGCGAAGGTCGGCGACGAGTTGTGCCAACCAGCGTCGCGCCGATCACGTTCTTCGTCCGCGAAGAATCGGACTGGATGCAGCCGCGCCTCAGCGACACTGAACAAAGCTACGAGCGCGTACTTAGCGGCGGGGCACATGCCGTGCTGGAATTCCTGCGCCGTCGCGGCGCGTCGTTCTTTGCCGATATCGTGCGCGGCACCAGCAAGCTGAAGGCGGAGATCGAGACGGCACTGTGGGAGCTTGTAGCCGCCGGAATGGTGACTGCCGACGGCTTTGACAATCTGCGTTCTCTGATCAATCCCAAGCGCCGGCTGGGACCTGGATCGGCGAAAGCAGCCCGACCTCGGCACACGCCGGGGCGCTGGTCGCTGCTTTATGGCGCGGAAGCTGCGGATCATACGACTCGCGCCGAAGCGACCTGCTGGATGTTGTTGCGGCGCTACGGTGTAGTCTTTCGTGAGATGCTGGCGCGTGAGTCGAACCTGCCGAAGTGGCGCGAGTTGCTGATTGCCTTCCGCCGTCTGGAAGATCGCGGCGAAGTCCGCGGCGGGCGATTTGTCAGCGGATTTCTAGGCGAGCAGTTTGCGCTTCCTGAGGCGGTCGAGTCGCTGCGTGCCATGCGTAATCTGCCTGTGAGCGGCGACGTGGTCACCGTGTCGGCTGCTGATCCACTGAACCTGGTCGGTTTCATCGTTCCCGGCGACCGTGTGGCTGCTATCTCCGGAAAGTATGTCAGCTTCCGTGACGGCGTTCCCGTAGAAGCGGAAGAGCGGCTATCCGTATTGCGCGAGGCCGCCGCGCAATGATGTCCGAGGAGTTAGTCGAGGGAATCGACTATTACATGGAAGACGGCTTCATGGTGTTCACCGCGATCTATCTAAACAGACGCGGATATTGCTGCGAGTCGGGATGCCGCCATTGCCCCTATGGATTTGTGCGGAAGGAGCAGGCGTTGCCGCCGCAGCCTGATTAACAGCGCAGCCGCTCGCAGCTAAAGCTGCCGCGCGAACAAGCGGGCCCAGGGCCCGCTCAGGTTGCAATCCCAACGGTCGGACGTTTACCCGTGTGGGCTGACGTGCTCCGGATCGATCTTGTAGATAACGCGCTGTTCGCCGGGCTGCGCGAACGGGTACTTGTCCTTGTCCAGATACTTCTTGGCCAGTTTGTCGATCAACTTATCGGCGCCCTCTTGCGTGATCTCGCTGACCTTGCCGCGCACCTCCAGGTAGCGGTAAGGATTGTCGGGATCGATCAGGGTAATGGCCACGCGGGGATCGCGACGCAGGTTTTTATCTTTCTGGCGGCCAAGCGCAGAGTTCACCAACACTTTGCCGTCAACGTAATCCACCCACACGGGTGTGGTCTGCGGACTGCCATCCGGCATAAGAGTGGTGAAGCTGCCAAAGGCCTTCTTGTGGAAGAGGTCGAGATAATTCTCGGGAATCTTAGCGGACATGACGATCTCCTTGCGGAATTCCAAGCGGAGTATGGAACGAGCAACCGAGGATTGGATTCCAGAACCATTGTAAGAGGTGCAAGCGGCGATGCAAATCATCGAGTTGGAGGCTCTGTTGTCCTTGCTGAAGTGCGCAGGACTGTTCTAACTTGTCAGCGCAGGTGATTGCAATCCCCAACGAGGATCGATCCATGGGTCAGATAGAAACAGAACGCAGTGGCGCTGTGATGAGTATCGCTATCAACCGTCCCGAGAAGAAAAATGCTTTGACCGCCGAGATGTACGACGCGCTTTCGGTTGCCGTGGAACGGGCTGAGACTGATCCCACCGTTCGCGTGATCCTGCTGCACGCCAAAGGCGATGCTTTCACCGCCGGCAACGACCTGGAAGATTTCATGAAGAAGCCGTGGAAAGGACAGGCGGTGCCGCCGGCGGTGCGCTTTATCCGCGCTGTGGCGGGCGCCAGGAAGCCCATCGTCGCCGCCGTCCACGGATTGGCGGTCGGTGTCGGCACTACCATTCTGTTGCTTTGCGACCTGGTGTATGCGGCGGAAGACACGAAATTCGTCATGCCCTTCATCAATCTCGGCATCGTCCCGGAGGCCGCCTCGACGGTGCTGTTGCCGCTGCTCATCGGGCGCCAGCGCGCAGCCGAGTTGTTCATGCTGGGAGCTCCCTTGACGGCGCGACGCGCGTACGAGATTGGATTGGTGAATGGCGTGCTGGTTCGCGAGGAGTTGATGGGAACTGCCTCCGCGATTGCCCAGCAGTTGGCCGCGAAGCCGGCCGGGGCCCTGCTGGCCTGCAAGGAACTGATGAAGCGTAGCCTTCGATCGGAGGTGGAGCGGGCTTTGCAGGAGGAAGTGGAAGTGATCGCCGAGCGGCTGGAGTCACCCGAAACCAAGGAAGCGCTGAACGCATTTTTGGAGAAGCGTACCCCCGATTTCTCCCGGTTCTAATTGCGCAGGATTGCAACGTCAGCCGCGGAAATAGTCAACTTTCCAGCATTTCATGCGAAAATCGTTCCCGCTGTGCGAATTCCCTCCTTGACGCCAGCGCGCAGAAGTATTACCTATTGGGAACAGCAGAAACTTGAGTGGGGTAGCAACTAAGATCCAGTGGCTGACGTGATCATAGCGCGGGAGATCTTCGAGCGTCTGCGGCAAGCAACCGCGGCTGATCCCGGAGTGCTTGCCGAGCTTTGCCGAGAGTATGTCGCGGAGGCGCGATCTACTATTGCTAAGCTTCGGAAAGCGCTTGCTCAACGAGATGCGGCGGAAGTGCGCGAACGGGCCCATTATCTGAAGGGCAGCAGCCTGATGATCGGAGCCAGAATTTTGGCGCAATGCTGCACTAGATTAGAACAAATGGGACGCGATTCCGACCTGGAGTCAGCGGAACCGATGCTGGACCAGGCAATAGAGGCGCTCAAAGCCGTGGAAGACGAATTGGCCAGGGAACTTGGTCCTGTGGCGCTTCCGGCCGAGGGGTCAGCAGCCTAAATAGAGCATATGAAGACCATCCCTCAAAAAGGAAACAAGATGGCGACGACTGCAATTCGGATCCTGATTGCTGATGATCATCCTGTGGTTCGTATCGGTTTGCGCAACATGCTGTTGGCCGACCCCCAGATGAAGGTGGTAGCCGAAGCCAAGGATGGAGTTGAAGCGCTTCACATGGTGCGCACGCTGCGGCCTGACATTCTTCTGCTCGATCTGGCCATGCCCAAGATGCCTGGCATGGATGCCTTGCGCGAGATGACCGGCGACAATGGCGGCACTCGCACCATTGTCCTGAGCGGTCACGTGGACAAGCGGCAAATTCTGGAGGCGCTGCAACTTGGCGCTCGCGGCGTTGTGCTGAAAGATGCCGTCGTGGCTCATCTCTCGGCCTGTGTCCGTGCCGTGATGCAAGGCCAATACTGGCTGGACGGCCGGCCTGTCCAGAACCTGGTGCAGGTGCTGCGCGATCTGACGGCGCAAACTGCGCCGCCGCCTCGCAAGACTTTCGGCCTCACAGCGCGCGAGCTTGAGGTTGTCACTCTTATTACGGAAGGCTCGACCAATAAGCATATTGCCGAGACTTTCGGTATCAGCGAGGAGACGGTCAAGCGCCATCTGACAAATATTTTCAACAAAATTGGAGTTGGGAATCGTCTGGAGCTGGCGCTGTTTGCCCTGAACCACCAACTGCTCCCCCCTGCCGCCAGTGCCGATGTCTCGTAGCCGGGGGATTTGCGACGCGGGACGAGCCTGAATTTTTCCCATCACGTCGGCACCTCCACTCTTGTGCCACGACCCGTTACTTTCCTGCTTCCGTCCACAAGTAAATACTTTCCCGGCGAGCCGAAGACGGCTAGCTTCTTACTATGGACGAAAGCCGCAAATGGGATCCGATCCTGAATTCGGTTGCCTTGCTGGAAGCCGTGCTCTGCGCAGACTGCGAAATTATCAGCAATAGCGGCGGTGAGACCTGCGAAGTTTGCGGTAGCCGTTCGCTGTTGAGTTTGGGTCGTGTCCTGGGCGGGTGCATTGAAGGCGAACGAGCGACGTTGGTGGATGTGGATCCCAACCGTTTTCGCAATGGCTTTACCGTGCTGGTGAATCCTGATGCGGCCAATGTTCTGCGCCAGCGGCGACGAAACGGCGGGGGCTAAAGCAAGCCGAGTTTGTGGGCATCATCTGCCGAGCCGCGACCTTTATCGACGACTGGCCCGTCCGAAATATCCTGCGTGAGATTACATCCGGCCAGCCCACTATCACATCCCATACCTGTGAATTGAACTCCCATGAGGCTTTTATGGAACACGACAAGCAGCTTCGTGAACAAGTTGCGAAAGTGATGGATTGGAACGAGGCGCACGCTGACTTATCCGCGGCAGTTTCCGGGTTTCCCGCCGAACTGCGCGGCTGTGTGCCGGAAGGATTGCCCTATTCTGCCTGGCAGCTTCTGGAACACATGCGTATCGCACTGTGGGACATCCTGGAATTCAGCCGCGATGCAAAGCACAAGTCTCCCGAATGGCCTGAAGGCTACTGGCCGAAGAAAGCAACTCCGCCCAACGATGCTGCGTGGGAGAAAAGCGTCAACTCAATCCGGGAGCATCTGGAAGCGATGCGCAGACTGATCAGCGATCCGAAGCAGGACCTGTTCGCGCGACTTCCTCACGGATCGGGACAGACTCTTTTGCGTCAGGCGCTATTGATTGCCGACCACAACGCCTACCACATCGGCCAATTAGTGCTCGTGCGCAAGGCGCTGGGAGCGTGGAAGGGATAGGAGCTACGAGCCACGAGCTTTCCGCCGCCGGGTTTTAGCTCTTGGCTCGGAGCCCTCGGCTAGCCGCTCAAAGCTTAAATCAACGACAGAGCATCCACATCCACTACAACATGATTACGTGGAATTTTCTGTGTGTCGGCGTGCTCGAGCATGGCCCGCAGCACGTCGTTCATGCGTTCGCGACTGGCCGACTTCAGCAGGAAGTGGTAACGATACTCGGTCTTGAGCCGCACGATGACCGCTGCGGCAGGTCCCATCACACGCACACCTTCCAACCGCGTGCTCGCAAACCATTTGCCCAGAACGCCGGACCATGCCAGCGCCTCTTCGAGTTTCGGGCTGCGCACCAGCACGTTGCTGACAGCGTTGAACGGCGGATAGTGCATCCAGCTGCGAAAACGGATCTCTTTTTCGTAGAAGCCGCGATAGTCGTGCGCCGCGGCCAACTGGATTGCATAATGATCGGGAAAGAATGTTTGTAGCACGACTTTGCCCGGCATGTCGCCACGACCGGCTCGCCCTGCGACCTGGGTTAACAGTTGGAAGGTGCGTTCGGCGGCGCGAAAGTCGGGAAAGCTGAGCGCGGCATCGGATGCCACTACGCCGACCAGCGTGACGTTCGCCACATCGTGGCCCTTGGCGATCATCTGGGTCCCGACCAGCAGATCGATTTCGCCCGCGTGGAGCGCGGACAGGATGCGCTCGAAGTCATCGCGTCCCCGGACCGTATCGCGGTCGAGCCGCGCAATCCGTGCCTGCGGGAACATACCGTGCAAAAGGTGCTCCAGTTTTTCGGAGCCGGTGCCGAGATACTGCACAAACTCGCTGCCACACTTGGGGCAGGTCTTCGGGGCAGGCCGCGTATAGCCGCAGTAATGGCAGACCAGGCGATGCTCGCGCTTGTGATATGTCATGGAGATAGCGCAGTTCTTGCAATGCACCGATTCGCCACACCCGCGGCAGAGCACGAAGGCGGAGTAACCGCGCCGGTTTAGCAGTACCATCACTTGTTCGTGGCGCGACAGGCGTTCGCCGATCTCCTCCACCAGCTTACGGGACAACACCTCGTCCTTTTTGGTGCGATGGAATTCCTCACGCATGTCGAGGATCTCCACCTTCGGTAACGGCCGTTTCTCGATGCGTTCGGGCAACTCCAGCAGCCGGTATTTGCCTCGTACCCCATTGTGGTATGTCTCCAGCGAGGGCGTCGCCGAGCCCAATACGACAGCCGCGCTGCACATCTTGGCGCGCATCACAGCCACATCGCGCGCATGGTACCGGGGCATCTCTTCCTGCTTGTAGGAGTGGTCATGCTCTTCATCTACCACGATCAGAGCGAGGTCGAAGACGGGAGCGAAGACCGCCGACCGCGTACCTACCACAATGTGAGACTCGCCGCTGCGGATGCGCTTCCACTGCTCGGCGCGCTCGTCGTCGCTAAGCGCGGAATGAAGGATGGCGACCTCGTCGCCAAAGATCTGATGCAGATCCGCTGCCATAGCGGGTGTGAGTCCGATCTCCGGTACCAGGAGAATCGCCGAGCGGCCCTTCGCCAACACGGATTGCATGGCCGATAGGTAGACTGCGGTTTTGCCCGAGCCAGTGACACCGTGCAGCAGCATGGGCAGAAACTTACGCTGGTCGACAGAATTTGTGATTGTTTCCAGGGCGGCCTTCTGGGCGGGTGTAAATATAAATTCCAGCTTGCGTGGCTTGAGGCCGGACATGTGAAAGCTGGCTGCCTCTTCGCTCAACTCGACGATACCCCGACGTACGAGCGTTTGCAGTGTCGTACGGGGAATGGCTAGTTCACGCAAAGCTTCTACCGGCGCACGCTGGTCCTCCTGCTGGCGCAAGTAATCGACGATCGACTGCTGATTGGCATTGAGTTTGCCTTCGACCTGCTTCAAGGTTGCGATCTGCACGGTGCGGCTAGCATCGCGCACATCGCTGAGGTCCTCGCGCGCGATCCATTTCTTGCGGACCAATGTTTGCAGCACAGCGCGCGAGGCTCCTGACGTCGAACGCAACGTCGCTTCGCGGACGATTTCGCCATCGGCTAGCCGATTGAGCACGGCGTACTCCAGCATCTGGTGCTCAGGCTCTTTGCGCGAACGGAGCGACGACCCGCTCGTGGAAGCCGCGTGCAATGCGTCGATTCCCTTGTCAGTGATGCGATAGCCCAACACGCGGCGAAACTCGGCCGAGAGCGGCAGCATCGCGCGGAAGACTTCACCGACCGGCGCGATGTAATACTGCGCGATCCAGCGGCCCAGTTGCATCAGCTCCTGGGTGAGCGCAGGCGTGGAATCGAGTACCTGGCTGAGACGGCGAGTGGTGAACTTCGGCTCACGGTCGTGAAGCTCGGTGACGATGCCGCAAAGCCGTTGCTCGCGAAAGGGAACGATGACGCGTCCGCCAATCACGGGCTCAGGCGAGTTCTCGGGGATGCGGTAGGTGAAAGTGGCGTCGAGTGGGACCGGCACGGCCACATCGCAGAATTGCGGCATTGCAGCCTAGCCAGCCTCGGGCGGGCGCTGGAGCGCGGTTAAGCCGAGATAACGCATGACCATCTGCAAGTCCTTCCAGGTTTCTTTTTTCTGCCGCGGATCGCGCAGCAGAAACGCAGGATGGTACGTTACGGCGAGCTTGCACTCCAAGGGTTCGCCAGTGTAGGTGAGCGTCCGCGGCGGCGAAAAGTCGTAGAAGCGGCCGCGCATGGACGCCATCGAGTCATTTACGCCGAGCAGGTTCTTGGCGGCGGTTGCGCCTAGGGCTACGATGATCTTTGGCCGGATGACTTGAATCTGCCGCATCAGGAACGGCGAGCAAGTATCGCATTCATCGCGTTCTGGCGTGCGATTGCCGGGCGGGCGGCACTTCACAATGTTGGCGATGTACACCTGCTCGCGCTTAAGGCCCATCGCGGCGATCATGTTATTCAGCAGTTGTCCGGCGCGTCCCACGAAAGGCAATCCTTGCGCATCTTCGTCGGCGCCCGGGCCCTCACCGATGAACATCAGTTCGGCGTACGGATCTCCGGTGCCAAAGACGATTTGCTTGCGGCCAAGCTTTGCTAACTTACAGCGCTGACAGTTAGGGCCGATGTCATCGAGGATAATGCGCAGCAGCGAATCACGATCGCGATTCGCCTCGACATGGGAAGAAAGCGCGAGGGTTTCCACGGCTTCGACCCCGGCGTCCACTATCGCCGTTAATTCGTGAAGCGGGGTAGTGCCAACTTCGCGACGATAAAGGGGGCCTATGCCGAGTTCACGGTAGAACTGCAGGCGGTCGCGGACGGCATTGCGATCAACAGGCATGTGTGGAGATTGTAGTCTACGACAAGCGCGCTGGAGATAGCGCTGCCCGCTGCTGCCGGAGACGAAGAGCGGAGTCCAGAATCTTCTGAGCTACGTCCAGCTTGCTTGCTTCAGGTACAAGGATCGCATCGCCAGAGGTCACGATCGTCACCTCGTTGCGATCGGAGTTGAAGCCGATACCCGGGCGGGAGACGTCGTTCAGCACGATCGCATCGACGCGCTTCCTGCTCAGTTTAGCGCGCGCGTTGTCTAGCAGGTTCTCGGTCTCGGCGGCAAAGCCAATCAGCATCGGCAAGGTCTTTCCCGCAGCGTGACGCAGGCTGCCGAGGTCGGCAAGGATGTCGGCGTTAGGCTCCAATTGCAGTTCAATCGGGCCGTTGCGCTTGATCTTCTCGGAGGCGGTGTTCTTGACGTGGTAGTCGGCAACAGCGGC
>Ga0187857_10003339_pt1 | contig 13026 bp, 10 predicted proteins | sample June2016WEW_8_10_FD_132984 | JGI IMG/M metagenome (GOLD analysis project Ga0187857, IMG submission 132984) | Peatland microbial communities from SPRUCE experiment site at the Marcell Experimental Forest, Minnesota, USA - June2016WEW_8_100 | ecosystem: Environmental > Terrestrial > Soil >...
CCCACGAATTCTTTCATCTGTGGAATGTAAAACGCATTCGTCCGCAGTCGCTTGAGCCGATCGATTATCAGGGCGAACAAGACACACGTGCGCTGTGGTTCAGCGAGGGCGTCACCAGCACGGTCAGCGACATGCTGCTGGCGCGCTCGGGGCTTATCGATGAGCGGGAGTATTTGCAACGTGTTTCGGAGGAGCTCACCGAGCTACAGCGCAGGCCGGCACGTCAATGGCAGTCGGTAGAGGAATCGAGCCTCGACGCCTGGTTTGAAGGCATCGCGTTTTACCGCTCGCCCGAGCGGAGCATCAGCTACTACAACAAGGGTGAAATTCTCGGTGTTCTGCTGGACCTGTACATTCGCCAGCTAACCAATGGCGCCAAATCGCTGCGGGATCTGTTTCAGTGGATGAACCAGCACTACGCGAAGGAGCATCGCTTCTTCCCCGATTCCGCCGGAGTCCAACAGGCTGCGGAGGCCGTCACCGGCCAGAGTTTCTCCGATCTCTTTCGCGACTACGTCGCCGGTGTGAAGAAAATTCCCTATGACGACTTCTTTCAGTTTGCCGGACTGCACGTCGTTGTGAACACAACCCACTATGCGACTGCCGGTTTCACTACCAAGGCAAACCTGGGCGGCCAGGCGGAAGTAGTCCAGATTGATCCAAACAGCGAGGCTCAACGTCTCGGTATCCTGGCTGGAGATCGTGTCATCGCGTTGAACGGTAAAGCCGCCGATGCCTCGCTGGACGAGGAGCTATCGCGACTGAAGCCCGGAACGAATGTGCGTCTTGAGTTGCAGAATCGGCGCGGAAAGCGTGAAGTGGAACTGCGGCTCGCCACGCGCGAGGAGCAATCGTACGAATTGCAGGACCTTGCAGGAGTGACACCCCAACAGCGGGCGCATCGCGCGGCGTGGATCCACGGCGACGACGAAGCTGGGGGCGCTCATTGATTCGAGCGGTTGCGATATTGTGCTTCTGGGGATTCTTGATCCTACTGGTCGGACCGCCGCTCGTGCTTTATGCAGCAATTACCGGCAATGCCGATCCTCTCTACCACATAGCGACCGGCCTTGGAAGGTTGGGAGTGCTGCTCGTCGGCGTGAAAATTGAGATTCGCGGCCTCGAGCACTTGCAACCGGGCCACACCTACATCTTCATGTCGAACCACGTGTCCAATCTTGATCCGCCGATCTTGATACCAAGTATTCCGGGACGCTGCTCGGTGCTGGTGAAAAAAGAGCTGTTTAGGGTTCCCGTGTTTGGCACTGGCATGAAGCTGGGCCACCTTGTCCCCGTAGACCGCGGCGATCACGAGGCCGCGATCGAAAGCGTTCAAGCCGCAATCAGGGTGCTGCACGAGGGATTACACATGGTGATTTATCCCGAAGGAACGCGCTCAGGCGATGGTCGTCTGCTGCCATTCAAGAAGGGGCCATTTCATCTGGCCATGGATTCGGGCGTGCCAGTGGTACCTGTCACGATGCTGGGAACTTATGAGAGCTGGCCGAAGACGCGGTTTGCCTTGCGGCCCGGGACGGCGACGGTTGTCTTTCATCCGCCCATCGATCCTCACGACTACCACGATCGTGACGCTCTAATGACGGCAGTTCGAACCGTCATTGCCAGCGCCCTGCCGCCCGAGCGCAGATAGGCATTTGTTTCACCACGGAGACACAAAGAGCACGGAGTCAATTGCTTTGACTTTCTTCTCCGTGGGCTCCGCGGACTCAGCGGTGAAATCCACATGATGAGCGCACGCGCCTATTTCCTCTCAATTAGTCGCGCCGTCAGCACCGCGCCGTCGCGGTCGTCGTGCAGCTTGATGGGAAAGATAAGCACGTTCCAGGTCCAATGCGGACTTTTCTGAGGCAGGTGCGAGGCGCCGCGAAATCCGCGGCGATCGATGTAGGTTTCACGCGTCTCGACAACGGTTCGAATGATTTCGCGCCACTCGTCGCCCAACTGCGGAAAATGCTCGAACAAATTCTTGCCGGCGAACCAAGCGCGTTTGTGGCCGTTCATGGCGGCGAAGTAATCGTTGACAAACAGCCAGGTGCCATCCTGGTCGAGGACTTCCAGCACAATGTCGTCGCCCATCGCCATCGAGATTCGCGAGTAGTAAAAATCGCGAGCGTCCACCACCACCGGACGTCCTCGCTTCTTCGCTTCGAACGACCGCAGCGCGTTCACCAAATCGTCAACGGAGCTGTATCCCTTCAATAGGTGCATATCGGCGATGCCGCCGAATTTTCGCTCCAACGTCGCCGACAGAATGATGATCGGTACCTGCGGACGCTTGCGTCGCAGCGTCTCGGCCACGTCGGTGCCAAACTCACCTGAGCCCAAATGGTAGTCGAGCACGGCAATGTCGATGGCAGCCAGTTTGGATTCGGCCTCCTCGATCGAGCTTGAGGTCACGACGCGATAGCCCTTCTGGCGCAGGATCGCGGAGCGCAAGACCAGGTTCTCCTCGCGATCGTCGAGCAGCAACACGCGGATAGGATTCGCGGGTACGGCTTGCGGACCAAGCTCCGTCCCGGGTCCCAGATTGGAGACATCGTCGCTCATTAAGCAATTAGAAGCGCCCGGGTTGCTTGAGTAACTAATTTTCAGCCGATCGCTGACAATTTTGCTTGACGATGGGGACGGCGCGTCACCCTGATCAACCATCTTTCTTTGCCGAACCGGCATCGGTTGGCTGTCTGGCCGTCAAGTTCCGGACCGCTTTGGCCAGTTCTGGCAGCTTATTGAAGATGCTGACGGCGCGCAACCATTGTTTATGATCGAATGCGGGCGAACCGCTGACCATAGTTCCGGGAGGGATGTCTCCGTGGGTGCCGCTCTGCGCGGTAACAATCACGCCGTCGCCAACGTTGCAATGCCCGGCGACACCCACTTGTCCGGCAAGAATGACATCCTTGCCGATCACGGTCGACCCGGCCAGCCCCACTTGAGCGCATAGCAGAGTGTTCTCGCCGACAGCGGAGCCATGGCCGACCTGCACCAGGTTGTCAATCTTGGCGCCGCGCGCGATGCGGGTCTCGCCGACGCTGGCGCGATCAATGCACGAGTTCGCCTGCACTTCGATGTCGTCCTCCAGCACCGCCAGACCGGATTGCGTGATCTTCTCCCAACGGTGGTCCCGGTGTTGGCCATCGCGTGCGAAGCCGAAGCCGTCGCAGCCAACGATGACTCCATTCTGGAGGATGACGTTGTCGCCCAACCGGCAGTCCTCGCGCACCACAGCGTGAGCATGAGCGAAGAAGTTCTTGCCTATTCGCGCTCCGCGATAGATGACGACGTGTGGGAGCAGGACCGCGTCATCGCCAATTTCAACGTCATCGTCAATCACGACATAGGCCGCGACATGGGCATTGGCGCCGATTTTCGCCGTCGCGGCAATCACAGCTGTAGGATGCACGCCAGCTTCATATCGCGGAGCTTTATAAAACAAATTAATCGCCCGCGCAAAGGCGAGATACGGGTTTTTGCTGCGCAACATGCCGGTCGGAATAGCAGGGAAGTCCTGGGAGACGATCACGGCCGAGGCAGACGTAATCTTCGCGGCAGCAGCGTACGTGGAATTGGCGACGAAGGTGATCTGTCCGGAAGCGGCTTCTTCGATTCCGGCAACGCCAGTGATTTCGGTTTCCGGATTGCCGTTTTCGAGAGTGGCGTCCAGCGCGGACGCGATATCGGAAAGTTTCATGATTGCCGTATTTCGAAACCTAGGCGCCATTGCAACTCAAGATGCCAATCTCACGTGAACATCGGCACCTGGCGGGTGTCTTCCGGACGCCGGCCTCGCCGCCCGGACTTCTTATCGCCGATTACAGCGATTACGGTCATCTCCGCCAGCGCCGAACGAGGAACAAAAATCCGCTGAGTATTGGAGTGCGCGTCCGGAGGAATAATCGAGAAGCCGTCGCCGCCTTCCTGCAACAGGTCATTGGGCATCATGCCCTCGATGATTTCGTTGTCGCGAAAGCGCAGACGCACCCACAACCCTTCCATGCGCGGCCGCGAGGTAAAGGTCTTTCGCGTGAGCGACTCCGAGTCGCCAAACTCGCGTACAAAGTAGACACCCTTTACATCGTGCAAGTCGATGGCGACGACGTTGCCGGCCGTATTCATCAGTTCCAGCTTGCCATCGGAAGTGAAGGTCGCGTTCACGTAGCCATGCACACTATCGCGGTCCATCTTGCGAACGATGACTTTTTTGTGCGTTGTAGCCATAGTGGCGCGATTCGAGTGGCTGCACTAGCCCCGATTGTCGCACTTTTGCTGGAAATGTGCTCTTTCCCACCTACGGTGTAGCCAAATTGTCAACCATATGTTATTGTTCGTTTGCAGCGGTTGAGGTGCAAACATCTTATAAGTGCTGTATTGCGAGCGAGTTGCAGTTTTGTCAGAAAATTGGTTGGCAGTTTGGACAAGCGGAGCGCTCCCACTCCGGGCAAAGGCAGAAAGTCGGTCGAGCTGTCGCTCGTTTGTGCCAAGTCCCGTGCATCCTCGGTTTTCAGCTTTAGAGTCATACATTTAGATGGCAGACTACATCTATAGCATGGAAACCCGGCTCACACCGGACCAGCAAAGTGGTGTGAACCTGGTGCAAGAAATTGCCCGTCGTGCAGGGCTTAATCTCTATCTCACCGGCGGAACCATCCGGGACCTGATTACCGGCTTCCCGATTCGCGATATCGACCTGAGCATCCAGGGCAATCCGCTCAAGCTTCAGAAAGAGTTGGAGAAAGCCGGCATTTCGGTGCAGGGGATTGACGAAGACCTGCGAACTTTGCAGCTTCTGATGCCGGGGAACGTCCGCGCCGAACTCAACATGACGCGCGCCGAAACTTACGACAAGCCCGGCAAGCCGCCTGCGATCACGCCTGCCACCATCAACGAGGACCTGCGGCGTCGCGACTTTACCGTCAACGCCATGGCACTTTCGCTGAATCCGGGATCGCGTGGCCTGCTGCTTGACCCGTTCAACGGCGTGGCCGATATCGAGGCCAAGGTGCTCCGCGTACTGCACAACTACGCCTTCCTGGAGGAGCCGATCCGCCTGATCCGCGCCACCCGGCTGAGCGCGCGCTTTCACTGGCCGCTGGAAGAGCGTACCCAGACGCGGTATGACGCGGCGAAAGAAAACAACTATATCGAGTACCTCGGTAAGCGGATGATTGGCTACGAGCTGGAGCAGTTGGCACATGAAGACGACCCGCTGAACATCATGCGCGCGCTGGAAAAAGAAGGCTGGCTCAAGGTTCTGCACCCGCACTGGACAATGGCCAAAATCGATTCTGGCGATCTTGGCCAGCTGGTGAAGACGCGGCAGATGATGAACGAACTCGGCTACTCGATCGAGACGGGGCCGGTCGTGATGTACTTCCTTAGTTCCCGAATGAGCGAGAAGGACACAGCCGAGATCCAGCGCATGATTCCGCGCCGCGACTTTGTGGACAAGTGGAAGCGCCTGGAAGGCAGCGCTCATGAGCTGACGAAAAAATTGTCTGGCAAAGAAGCTGCTGTGCCGTCGGGAGCATGGAAGATTCTGACGCAAGCCACGCCCGAGAACATCCTTTTCCTCAGTCTCACGGTGAGGCAACAGGCAGTCGACCAGAAGCTGAAGAACTTCTTCGGGAAATGGCGGCAAGTGAAGGAGAAGTTGCCGTTTCCGGAGATGGCCGAGCTGCGAATCACGCCACAGTTGCCGGAATACCCGGAGATCACGGAGAAGGCATTTCTGCTGCTGATGGATGGCAGGTTGCGGTCGCATTCCGAGATCATGAATTTCCTGAAGCCGTATGAGCCGCCGCCGCCTCCTCCGCCGCCAGCGCCGAAGCGCGGACGTGGGAAGGCGACAGCAGCCGCCGGTTCGGCAGAAGCGGTAGTTCCGGGAAAGCGTGGGCGCAAACCGAAAGGCGCTGCGGCGCCTGTGCCGGCTCCTGCGCCAGAAGTTCCGGCGCAGCCGACCGCCCAGCAGGCAAAGCTCCTTCCGGCCGCCAAAGGCGTAACTAAGCAAGCAGCGGCGCAGCCGGCTATTGCCACACCCGCAGTAACGAAGAAGAGTGCCGCATCGGCGCAGCCGTCAGCGAAGAAGCCGGCGCCACCCAAGGCGGCGAAGAAACAGGCGAAGCCGCCGGTTAAGAAGGCCGTTGCGAAAAAGGCCGCTCCCGCGAAGAAGGCGGCTCCGAAGAAAGCCCCGGCAAAGAAACCAGCGGTGAAGAAACCTGCGGGAAAGAAGCCAGCGGGAAGGAAGCCAGCGGCAAAGAAGCCAGCTCGTAAGCGGTAGGGTATAGATCCGGATCGAGTCAGGGTTTAGTCCCTCGGTCGTGCTTTCGGCCGGATAAGACTTGACTAAGTCATATTGACGTTCTTTTCCCGCCTCGATTTTCCCAGCGGCTTTTCGATCACGCGATCCAAGCTCATCGACGTTGGAAGACGCTCTTGCGTGCGACACGCTCTCACGTACGACCCGCTTGCTACACTGAAGCCGTGCGACGGCTGATCATCAACGCCGACGATTTCGGTCTGACCTCGGGTGTCAATCGCGCCATTGCCGAAGCGCACGAGCGTGGCATTGTAACTTCAGCGACGCTGATGGCCAACTCGCGCGCGTTTGACGAAGCCGCGGGGCTGGCGCGATCGCTTGCCACGAGCGACAAGCTTCTCAGCGTCGGTTGCCACGTGGTACTGCTCGATGGCGAGCCGCTGTTGCAGACCAACCAGGTTGCGAGCTTGCTGCAGCCAAACACGGCTAATGGCGGCTTTCGCTTTCGCGATAACTTGAATGACTTCGCGATTGCATCGTTTCGCCGTAAGCTCGCTGCGAGCGAAATTGAGGTCGAGGCGGCAGCGCAGATGGAACGTATCCAGGCGGCCGGAGTCCAGCCTTCGCACTTCGACACGCACAAGCACGCGCATATGTTTCCAGCCGTGCTTCGTCCTCTGCTGCGAGCAGCCAGGGCTTGCAAAGTTCCGGCTGTACGCAACCCTTTCGGGCAGGTTTGGCCGCTGCCCTGGAGCAGCGTATTGCGGACGCGCCGGCTCTGGAAGCGGTTCGCTCAACTGAACGCATTGCGCAACTTCGCGACCAACTTCCGGCGGGAGGTCGAGTCGCACGGACTTCGCACCACGGACGGATCGCTGGGCGTGCTGGTGACGGGTGTGCTCGATCTGAAACTGTTTACCGCGATTGCCGACAACATGCCCGAGGGCACGTGGGAGTTCGTTTGTCATCCGGGCTACAACGACGCAGATCTCGACCAGGTACAGACCAGGCTGCACCACTCGCGCGAGCAGGAACTGCAACTGCTGACGTCGCCCGAGGCACGAGAGATCCTGCGCCAACGAAACATTGAGTTGATCAGCTATCACGAACTGTAGCTGGGATCGCGCTACAATGAATGTCCACCGATCCGACTCCGAATGAATCCACTTGTACTTCCCGAGGCCGAATACAAAGCTGTCTTCGAGCGACTGACTCAGCTCTCCTTGGAGTATCTGGCGAGTGTCCCCGTGCGCAGAAGCTTTCCTGACCTGACCGGGGGTGACACGGAAGCGTGGTTCTCGAGGAGGCTGCCGGAAAAAGGATTGGGACGCGCAGCCTTCGATGAGCTAACGAAAGTGATCGACGGCTGCCGGCCGAACAGCCCACGCTTCTTTGGTTACGTCTTCGGTTCGGGTGAGCCGGTTGCTGCTGCAGCGGACCTGCTGGCCAGCGTGCTGAACCAAAATACGACTGCATGGCGTTCGGCACCCTCGGCGGCAACGCTGGAGCGCATCGTCGTTGGTTGGCTTGCCGAGGCGATCGGCTGCTCTGGGTTCACCGGTAGTCTGACCGGGGGCGGGTCGGCGGCCAACCTGATGGCCTTGGCAATGGCCCGGGAAGCGCGCGTGCCAGCCAATGAAAGCGGAGCTCGTCCGGGAACCGTATACGCTTCGGAACAGGTGCACATGTCGATACCCAAGGCGGTTGCTCTGTTGGGTATTGGGCACGACCACCTGCGACTCATCGCATGCGACGACGCCTTTCGCATTTGCCCGGACGCGTTACGTGACGCCATTGCCCGCGATGTTGCCGCCGGTCTAACACCGATCGCGATTGTGGGATCCGCCGGCACCGTGACTACGGGTAGTATTGATCCGCTTCCCACCCTCGCCGAAATCGCACATCAATGCGGCGCTTGGTTCCACGTAGATGGAGCCTACGGCGCTCTGGCAGCGATCGCGCGGCCGCAAGAATTCGTGGGCCTTGACCAGGCGGACTCGCTCTCACTCGATCCGCACAAATGGCTGTACCAGCCGGTGGATTGCGGATGCCTTTTGTATCGCGATGCTGCGGCCGCGCGCCGCGCTTTCTCCCATACCGGTGATTACGCCAAAATCCTCTTGGAGGATCCGGTGGAAAGCTATGCGTTTTTTGAGGAGTCAATGGAGCTTTCGCGCCGCTTTCGCGCGTTGAAGCTCTGGTTGTCGCTCCGCTATCACGGGCTGGAGAAGTTCCGCGAGGCAATCCGCAACGATCTGCAGAATGCGCAGTGGCTGGCTGAGATCATTGGCCGTCGGCCTGAACTCGAGGTGCTGGCCCCTGTGCCCCTGAGCGCGGTTTGTTTCCGTTATGTTTTACAGCCAGATTCCTCTTTTCAGTCCGACGTGCTGAATCAGAAGATTTTGCAGCGCATAGTCCGGCGCGGGAAGGTATTCTTATCCAACGCAAATATTCAGGGCAAGTTTGCTCTGCGTGCGTGCTTCGTGAATCATCGCACCACCCCGGAAGACGTTGAGCAGATTGTTGCCGAAGTTCTGGCGGTGGGCAGAGAACTCATGACTGGGGCCGAGTCGTAGGATGCCGTCCTTCTCGCAATTCCTATCGCAAGCCGACGAGGGTGAAATCGTCGCCACAGCGTCGTGCCGCGCCGATCTGGCCGGCGGGACGATCGATATCTGGCCGCTATACCTGTTTCATCCCGGTGCGGTAAGCGTGAACATCGCGCTCAGCATCCTGACGGCCTGCAAGATCACGGGACGAGCCGGCCGCGAGATCGTACTCAAGTCACACGATACCGAGCGCGAGGACCGCTTCGCCTGTCTGGAGAACTTGCTGACCGCGACGTCGTATGCCCATCCGCTGGCGGCATACCTGGTTCGTTTCTTCCGGCCCGATCGCGGATTCACGCTGGAAACGCATTCAGAATCGCCTGCGGGTGCGGGCATCTCAGGCTCCTCGGCGCTGATGATCGCCACCAGCTCCGCACTGGGCCGCTTTGTGGGACGCGAAATCGAGATTGAGAAGATTCGGGTCATCGCGCAAAATGTGGAAGCGCAGCTTATCGGCGTGCCCACCGGCTGCCAGGACTATTACCCGGCGATGTACGGTGGCGTCAGCGCGGTGCACCTGGAAGTGGCCGGTGTCCGGTGGGAGCGAGTTGCAGTCTCTCTCGATGAAATAAACCAGCGCTTTGTGTTGTTCTACACTGGAGCGCCGCGGCGGTCGGGTGTTAACAACTGGGAAGTCTTCAAGCAGCATATCGATGGCGACGAACGCGTGAGCGGCAACTTTGCCGAGATTTCACGGATCGCCCAAGACATGAATTGTGCGCTTGCCGGCGAACAGTGGGACGAGGTTGCGAGGTTGCTGGGCGAGGAGTGGGAGCTGCGGCGCACAAATGCCCCTGGGATTGCGACCCCGCTGATTGATAAGCTGATCGAAGTTGCCATGCAAAACGGGGCGCGAGCCGCCAAGGTATGCGGCGCCGGCGGCGGCGGTTGCGTGATTGCATTTATCGAAAAGGGTAGTCGACAGAGCGTGGAGGATGCCATCCGCCAGCATGGCGGGCAGCCGCTCGGTTTTCAGGTTGCGTGCGCAGGATTGCAGTTTCACTCCGTAAGCACGCGGCAAACGGCCAAGGTATAAGCATGTTTACTGACAGCAGGGGAAAACTACAACCGATCTGGGCGTTCCTGTTCGCGGTGCTTCTCGGTGCCCTGGCATTTGTAGTCTCCGGCAATATTGCATTCGAGGCCGCCGGCGACCATCCGTTTCGTCGCGAATTGGTTTTTCGCGTCTTGTGGACGCTGCTGCTGTTCGGCATCTTTGTCTGGCTGCTTACGGTTGGCGATCATATTGAGGACCACCGCATTGCCGCGCAAGGGCTGCCTCGGACAAAGGGCTGGCTGAAGCAGTTTCTGCTCGGCACCGTCCTGGGATGTATCTTCACCGTCGTGGCCGTTGCTCCCATTTATTTTCTGGGACACTTCAGGGCCAAGAACCTCATGACCTGGCACCTTGTTCCCAACCTGGTTGCAGTCATCCTGACATTGCTGTGCGGTGCGCTTGCCGAAGAGTTGATGTTCCGCGGCTATCCCTTCCAGCACCTGGAGCAGGCAATCGGCGCCGCGCCGGCAGTCCTGGTCTTTTCGGTTTTCTATGGACTGTTGCATCTGCTTAACCCCAAGGCTGGCCCGTGGGGAGTCGCTAATACCATTCTTATTGGGATACTTCTGACAATCGCGTACCTCCGCACCGGCGCGCTGTGGCTGTCGTGGGGCATCCACTTCGGGTGGAATGCCACACTGGGGCTTGGGCTCGGATTGCCCGTCAGTGGCTTCCGGTATTTCAACTTGTGGATTTACACGCAGGCGTACGGACCGAAATGGCTTACAGGTGACTATTACGGGGTTGAAGCGGCCGCTACTGGAACGATAGCCATTCTTGTTGGAATCCTCGTTGTCTGGAAGCTGCCGGTTCAGAAGCTGCCCCAGCCGGCCACGCAATCGTCAGCAGAACCAGCTTTGCATAGCCTCTCCGGCATCAAACCGTAGCATCTGCCGATGGCGCTCGGGTCCCGACGCGCTTTGAGTTGCGTGCATTGGGGTGGGCGCCGAATAAGAATATAATTGAGGCCAACCGGGGACCTCTGATGAACCGTGCTTGTTTCTCCCTCTTCGCAATGGCAGTCTTGTTGTTGCCGCTTACGGTATCGGCGAGCGACCCCAAGACGCCCAGCTCCACGGAACAGTTGACGCCGCAAACGAAGTTGCTGATTATGCGCGACCTCACCGCTGAGCGTGTGTTTGTGCGCACTCCACTCCCGATGGGCGAGCGGGGCCTGGCAATCAAGGATGGCAAGGTGAGTCCCAGCGAACAGCAGGTGGAGGCGTTGATCATACAGCATGGATTTGCCGCCAGGCCGGGCGACCGGGTTGTCATCACCAACGTCTTGATCAAGGAGAAGTCCATCGTCTTCGAGATCAATGGCGGTGGGAAGAAGCACGGGAAGTGGTATCAGCATGTGGAGTTAGGAGCGAACGGGACAACTGCGCCGGTGGGCGGTGCCCCTAAGAGCCTTGAAGCCAAGGGCTCGAGCGTTACGCTCGAGTTCGACAAATATGTGCCCGAGCTGACGGGTGAGCAGGTGCGCGACATGCTGGCTCCGGTGTTCGACTTCAAGGCGCTGAACCAAGCCGAGGCCTATCAGAAGACCTTACCTCCGAAGGTGCAGGAGGCGATAAAAAATCATAAGGTACTAGTGGGCATGGATCGCGACATGGTGATCTATGCCAAGGGACGCCCGCCGAGAAAGATTCGCGACAAAGATGACAGCGGCGTGGATTATGAAGAATGGATCTATGGCAATCCGCCGGAAGAAGTGGACTTCGTGCGCTTCCAGGGGATCTTCGTGTCGCGGCTTGAAATCATGACCGTGGATGGCGAGAAGATTGTGCGCACCGAGAAGGAAGTGGACTTGCAATCGCAGGAGAACGAAGTTGCGGCGAAGAAGTCCGAGCAAAAGCCGGCGGATGCTCCCACCCTGCTTCGGCCGGGCGAGCAAGCAGCGAGTTCGCCCGATACGCGAAACGCCCCGCAGACGGCCTATCCGTCTCCCGGTAGCACAACCCCGACCGATCCTCCGGGCGGAACGTCGCCTCATTGGCAAATGGCGGGGCTGTCCTGATTGCTCAATACCCCGTGCCATTTGGCGCGCTGAACCCCGCGCCGTTACACTGGTAGCGTGAGGATTGCGCTCGGACAGATCAACACCATTGTCGGGGACTTCTCTGGCAACTCCGAAAAGATTATCGAGTACGCACGATGCGCGCGCAGCGGGGGATTGGATCTGATCCTGTTTCCCGAGCTCTCGGTCTGCGGGTATCCTCCTCGCGACCTCGTGGAGCGGCCTTGGTTTGTGGAGCGCAACCGGCTGGCCGTGGAAACCATTGCGCGCGAGACGCAAGGCATCGCCGTAATCTGCGGTCTGGTTACTCCCGCCCACTCGGCAACTGGCAAGTCGGTCTTGAACTCGGCGGCTTTGCTGCGCGATGGCAAGGTCGCGTTTGTGCAATCGAAGCGATTGCTGCCCGGCTACGATGTCTTCGACGAAATGCGCAACTTTGCTCCCGCCGATCGCCAGCAGCTTTTCGCCTTCGATGGCCAGCAATTGGCGCTCACCATCTGCGAGGACGCCTGGAACGACAAGCACTTCTGGGACCGCCGGCTCTACGGGGTCGATCCGGTGGAAGACTTGATCGGCGCAGGCGGAAAGTTTTTGCTGAACATCTCGGCGTCGCCGTTTTACCTGGGCAAGCGAGAATTGCGGCACGACATGCTGGCCGCGATCGCAACCAACTATCGCGTGCCGGTCGCCATGGTCAATCAGATTGGCGGCAACGACAGCCTGGTGTTTGACGGCTCCAGTTTTGTCCTCGGGCCTGACGGCGAAGTGATAGCTCAAGCCAAGTCGTTCGAGGAAGATCTCATCTGCTTCGATTCCGAAACGCTGACGGGCGATGTTCATGCTCGCGACGAAGGGCTGGAATCCAGCGCCTATTCCGCGCTGGTACTCGGCACGCGCGATTACGTTCACAAGTGCGGCTTCCGACAGGTCGTGCTGGGCTTGAGCGGCGGCATCGATTCGGCGCTCACCGCCTGCATCGCCGTCGATGCCTTGGGGCGTGAGAATGTAGTCGGCATTGGCATGCCAGGCCCGTATTCATCGCGTGGCAGCATAGACGATGCTGCCG
>Ga0187857_10003348_pt1 | contig 12983 bp, 9 predicted proteins | sample June2016WEW_8_10_FD_132984 | JGI IMG/M metagenome (GOLD analysis project Ga0187857, IMG submission 132984) | Peatland microbial communities from SPRUCE experiment site at the Marcell Experimental Forest, Minnesota, USA - June2016WEW_8_100 | ecosystem: Environmental > Terrestrial > Soil >...
GGAGTTCACCAGCGCAGAAGCTATCGCTGCGGCTCGTCTCGACTACCCGGTTTTGAAGGAGCAGCTCTACCGATTGCGATCAGATCTCGGCCCTGGAATGGTCGAACCCACTGAAGCCTACGCAACCATCAACGGACACACTCAAGACGTGCTCGGCATCATTGGTGATGGCTACGAAGTGCTCCAGAACAGGGAGGCCTTCGATTTCTTCGACATCCTGCTCAAGGAGTCCGGCGGCAAGCTCCAGACTGCCGGCGCAATCGGCAAGGGCGAGAAGGTATGGATGCTCGCGAAGCTGCCCGAAGTGTTCTACCCGCTCGTTGGCGATGGCATTGAGCAGTACCTTCTGGGTTCAACGTCGCATGACGGCACGATGAAGACAGAAGTGCGGATGACCGAAGTCAGGGTGGTATGCCAGAACACTTTTAACCTGGCGATGAAGGGCAGTCGCGGCGTCATCTCTATTCGCCACACCACGAATATGCGCCAGAAGCTTGAGATGGCCGCAATGGTAATGCTTCGATACAAGGAACACTTCGATCTGGTGGGCGAGAGTTTCAGCAAACTCGCCAGCGTGAAGATCGACGATGCCTGGATCGACGAATACATCGAACGCATGGTCGGGAACCCGCAGAACGTGGCGGATGGCCGTGGCCGGACGATCATGGAGAACAAGATCAAGTTGATCGAAGGAAGGCTGTGCTTTGGACAGGGCGTGGATCTTCCTGGAGTGAGTGGTACAGCCTGGTGGGCCTTAAACGCGATGGTCGAACACGCCGACTACGACATGAAGGCAAAAGGACAGGCCGAAGATGCTTCGCGAAGGACTCAGAGCATCCTGTTCGGCACCGCAGCGGAGTTCAAGCAGCAGGCGTTCGATACCGCGATGGCGATGGTGACCAGATAGCGGACAACGACATGGGATCCTCCATCCGGTAAGCGCCACGCATTTTCTTCATGATTGCCATGGGATGGAATACGCATTATGTCTATTCTGAGACATCCACCCTCCCCCTTCCCAATGAGGGTAAGAACAAAATGGCAAACACCATCCAGCCAATGGCAATGGTTATAAATTGAGGGAGACCCTATGTCCTTTCTTCTAATTGAAGGATTGAGCGTTCATTGTCCTGAATGCGACTCTACCCGGATCATTTTGAAGAAAGGTGGTCCGGGCATGATTCAGGTAAGTGACCAAAATGCCCTGATTCAGCAGGATCTCCAGAAGAGATCTGGCCAGCGTCGGGACCTGTTCTATGTGGATGCTTGGTGCGAAAGATGCGCAACACCAATTCTTGCTTCTCCGGCCCAAGCCATTGCCAACGAAAGAAATCGTCTTATTGAAAGTATCAGTGAATGGGACAGCACAATCCGACAGAAGTGTCAGGAGAAGATTCTGGAGCAATTGGGGCTGAATTTGTCACAGGGATCGGAGGCACGAATTTCATGGCTTAAGAAAACCTTTCACTCCCTTTTTCGGGAATGCTTTGAGGATGCTCGATGTGGTCTTTATCCTGAATTCTATTCCAAGATGAAGAAACGTTTCCTAATGCAGGTGAGCAGAACCATCAAACGAGATGGGGTTACTATTACCGATGAACTCATAAGGTGGTTCAAAGGCGAAGTGGCAGGTAACCCCTTTGCAAAACCTATAGAAGATCTTCAAAATAGAGCGGATTCCCTCACAAAAGAAACGAAAGGGCCATGGTGGCTCATTTGGATATCTGATCCTTGGCAGGGCGTGAACCTGAACCCCTACATTTGCCACGAAACGACCATGTTCTTCGCAGAAGGAGACCATGGAATTCCTCTGTATACAAGGTACGAAAATGACCCTGGTTCATTTACATCCATATGCGAGAGGGCACTTAGGAAACCATTTGAAGAAAAAGATAATTAGTTCAATAATAATGAAATCAAAACGTGCGTGATTAAGATGATTGCAGAGATTGTCGAATCGCTGGCTTGGCCTATTGAGGGCAAGGAATAGATGGCGGGTTCTGTTGGCAATGGGAGGCGTGGGAGCCGGTTCTACTTACCGGCGTAGATCGACTCCTTCATATGAAATCTGGAGGTGAACCAGATCGGCCTCCCACCCCTCCCGTGGACGACCTACCCCTTCGGACCATGACCGGCACGGACCACCACCCACACTTCTGCGTCCGTCCCCTTCGTCGCCTTCAGCACCCTCACCGCTTCGTCCAGGGTGAGGGGCTTGGACTCGAAGGCGTCGATGTTCACCAGCGCGATCCGGCCTTTCTTCGGCTTGGGCAGTGACCTCGACAGGACCGCGTATTGGGCGACCGTCTCCTTGGGCACGCCTTCCACCAGGGCGGGCATGTCGGGGATGGTGAAGCCTTTTCCATTCAAGAGAGCTTCAGTTGATATTTCCAACAAAGAAGAGATGGCTGTCATGGCGGCGCCGGAAGGCTTGGCGATGTCTCGTTCCCAATGCGAGACGAGACGCTGGTTGGACCCGAGCGTTTCCGCAAGCCGCTTTTGACTCCATCCCCATGCCATCCGGATGCAGCGAAGACGTTCCCCGAAAGTTTTGGGACTTGTCAGTGCATTCTTCGTCCCGTAGGCACCACGAATATTCATGGTCGCCTCTGGCTCAAAGTACGCAATGTGTCTATTATGGAGCATCCACCTCCACCCCCCTCAGTCGAAGGGCAGGAAAAACCAGCGAATGCCATACCACCAACTTACCGCAAATCTCAAGGATCGGGCGGCTCGAATTCAGCAGTCTGTTTAGTCGCAATGAACGATAGGAGTATCCAACGTGCCCCTACTCATAGATTGGATTTTGTCATTGGCCTTGCTGTCTTGCCGAGTCTTTGGAGTAGTTCACTGGTCTTGGTGGATTTGTGTATTGCCAATAGTATTGGTCTCACTAGCAATAATAATCAAAGCAAGAAATTTAAATTAGTAGCTTTGAACGGTGATTTAAGATTTACCGAATTCCAGGAGTGCTTCAATGGTAACCACCAACCAAAAAGTCCACGGAATAATCCATACTGCATCGGCTTCTGCTGGTGCCGTTGGTGGAGGCTTGGCGCAAATTCCTGGATCTGATATGCCAATTATCATGGGTCTACAAACGGCAATGATTATTGCTATTGCGGCTGAACATGGGGCCAATATAACAAAAACAGCAGCGGCTGATCTTCTACTTACTTTCGCTGCTGGGTATGGTGGAAGAGCGGTTTCGCAATTTTTGGTTGGTTGGATTCCTGCCATTGGGAATGCCATCAATGCAAGCACAGCTATAGCAATTACCGAAACAATTGGGTGGGCAGCTGATGCATATTTTGAAAAAAATGCGCCAGATAATTCTACGAAAAACAAGGAGTAATATATGGGTAATATATTCTGGAAATTAGGATTCTGCCTGGGGCTAATGTTAACCCTGTTTGTGGCCTGTGGTGGAGGCGGTGGAGGGAGCAGTAGTAATAATAGTAATGTCAATTCCGCTCCCGTTATCACGAAGCAACCTGGCAGTCTTACCGTCAATTTGGGTAGCAGCGCTTCCTTCCGTGTTGCGGCCAGTGGAAGCCCAACGCCAACCTTTACCTGGGATCGAAGCAACGACAATGGAAATACGTGGAATAATATCGGTGGTGCAACCAATGCCACCTATTCTTTCACCAGCGCAAAGACGGACAACCTTGCACAATTCCAGGCTTTGGCGGCAAACTCTGTCGGTAGCACCACAAGCGATGCGGTGACATTGACGGTGCAATGGCTGATCCTTACGAGCCAGCCGGTTGGGCAAGTCGTAACAGCACCCAGCCCAGCTATTTTTACGGTCGTGGCGGACGCGAACCCCAACCCTTCATATCAGTGGCAATCCAGCCCAGATGGCGTTACCTGGGTTAACGTTGCTGGAGCCAATGAAAACAGTTACACCACTGCTGCCACATCAGGAAGCAACAATGGGACTCAATTCCAGTGCATTGTAACGAACCCTGCAGGCACTGTCACGAGCAATCCAGCAATCCTTAATGTGAATCAGTCTTTGGCAGCACCTTTGTTCGTGACCCAGCCAATAAACCAGACTGTTCATTCAGGAGATGCCGCATCTTTTATTGTTTCTGCTAGCGGTACTCCTTCCCCTAATTTTACTTGGCAAAGAAGCAATGACGGAGGCAATACCTGGGCCAATATTAATGGGGCTACAAGCAAAACGTACACAATTATACCACAGTTTATTGACAATGGTGCAATGTTCCAGTCAATTGCAATAAATTCTGTAGGACAAGCAATTAGTGAGTCTGCTATGCTTAATGTGACTCCCTCAATTTACGCGGGAGGGTTCACCACTACTTGGCCAAGTTCATCAAATTTACCTGGTTATTGGAAAAATTCAAACTGGGTCAGCCTTCCACCCCCAATATACGGTGCCTCTTGGGCCGTCAATACCCTTGCTCTATCCGGAAACGACATTTATGCGGCCGGTAATTATGATCTTCCTGGTTATTGGCTGAACGGCAGTTGGGTCACCCTAACCCTACCCGTTGGTGCGACCTCCGGTTCAGTTAATACCATTGCGGTGACAGGAAACGACGTGTATGCGGCTGGAGTTATCAGTGGTACTGGCATTGGTCAGATCGGGGGATACTGGCTGAATGGTAATTGGATCAGCATGGGTGGTTCCGGCTCGATCCTTGGTCTCGCAATTTCTGGAAACGATGTTTTTGGTATCTCTGCTGGTGGATATTATAAGAACGGGGTATGGGTTAGCCTCCCGATCCCGGTAGGTTCTCAGGGGAATTCATCAACATGCATTTTTGTGTCGGGATCCGACATATACATAGGCGGTTATGTCATTAATAGCTCCGATATTTATGTACCTGGATATTGGCTAAATGGTATTTGGACTAGTCTTCCGGTCCCAGACGGTGAGTCTGGAAAAGTTAATGCGATCCTTATATCTGGAAATAATATTTACGCAGGAGGATGGATCATCAGTCCACCAGGCATTCAGGTTGCAGGCTATTGGCAAAATGGGATCTGGGTTGCCCCGCAAGACCAATTTGGAAGCTATTACGGAATGGACGGAGAAATTAATTCACTCTTTATCTTTGACAACAATTTATATGTGGCTGGTAGTTCCGGATCAGAAAACAATTGGATGCTTTACTATGGCTATGCTTGTTATTGGGTGAATTCAAAATGGTATCCACTCTCATTTTCATCTACTATTGATGAGTATCTTGTTTCAAACATTTTTTCTATTGTTGTAAATTGATCATTTTCTCTTAAAGTTAGTAACTATAATTTCAGCAAAAATCCAAAACATTGAAAAATAAAAATTAAATAAAATTTTTGAATTTACGATTGAATAATTTTTCCAAAATCACATTTTCAATTTTCAAAATGATTTAATCAATACATGTATACAAAATAATATTTTTAAATTCTAGAATTAATCATTAAATTGCAAAATTTAAGCCGGTCATTTTTGACCGGCTTTTTTCATGGAGCAAAAACATGAACGCACCAATCGTAGATCAAGCCGGAATGCAGATAGCAATGCAATCCAGAATGGAGCAGAACGTCCACCTGGGAGACCGAACCCAATACATCGGCGCAAGCGAGATTGGTTCGTGCCTTCGCCGCGTCGTTTTTAGCAAGCTTCATCCCGAGCCCTTCGACCAGGCATCGATGGGAAGGATGATCGCTGGCAAGGCCATGGAGAACGAGGTGGTGCAGCTGGTCCGGCTCGCTTTGAATGGTCGCCTCAGAAATACCGGCAGGGTCCAGCTTGATCTCCAGCACCCGACGCTTCCTTTCCGCGCACATCCCGATGGTCGCATCATCAGCGGCTTCGATGGCTTGGATGGCGACGGCATCCTGGAGGTAAAGACTGCCAGTGCCAGCACCTTCAAACGATTCCAGAATGACGGCCTGCCCCAGAACTACCTTGACCAGGTCCAGGCGCAGATGGGCTTGTCTGGATTGACCTGGGCAATGGTAGTGCTGGTGTCCCGCGAGAACCTGGCGGAGATGACGACCTTCACCATCCGGTTCGACCCGGAGCACTATGCCCGGCTTGAGGAGCGGGCGGCCAGGGCGATGAGCGTTCTAACATCTGGTGTTCAAACACAAAATAATATTCAAAACGAATTACCTGGTGAACCTGACCGTGGGTTTTGCCACACCTGCCCCTATTCCGAAAACTGTGCCGTCTTCCAGGCCCAGCGAGAGGCCGGCAAACGTGGCGAGATCCCCGAAGTGACGCGACTGCAGCTTGAATGCCAGCTTGAAGAACTGGTTTCACTTGAAGCAATCACAGAACCGGCCCAGGAACGAATCACGGAATTGCGCGACCAGGTGAAGAAAGCTCTCTTCAATATCGGCGCCAGCAAGGTTCTGCTCGAAAACGGGATCATCCAGATCGTGGAATCGTCCAGGACCAGCTTCAACAGCAAAGCGCTGCAGCGTGAAGCGCCAGATGTGTATTCGCGCTTCCAGAAGACCTCCATGTTCTCAACCCTTCGAATCAACTACAGAGGAGACAAGTCATGCCTGCAAACGGCGTAGAAACCATGCCACAGAGCCCGTCTACCATTCATGCACCTTCCGCGATGCCACCCTTCACCGTTTCGGATATTCGAAAACGCACCCATGCGATCCAGGAGGTGATGAAGGGAGTGATGAAGGAGGGGACTCACTACGGAACCATTCCCGGAACGCCGAAGCCTTCTCTATGGAAGGCGGGAGCTGAGGTTCTGTGCATGACGTTCCGCCTGGCGCCGATTCTCGAAAGCCGCGTCACTACTGACGATCCGGAAGCTGAGTGGAGCTACTCCGGAACGAGAAGGGACGGCAACATCGTTACTGGAACGTGCATCGGGTTCTTCGAAGTGGAGGCCACTTGCACGATCACCGGCATGAACGGGGAAACCTTCAGCCGGTGCTCTGCACGGTGCTGTTCAAGGGAAGCGAAGTATCGAAGCTTGGCTCTCTACGACATTAGGAACACGATTCAGAAGATGGCTGAGAAGCGAGCGTTCGTGTCGGCGGTGCTCATGGCGACCGGAGCTTCGGACATCTTCACCCAGGACATCGAGGACTTCCCGGAGCTGATCGAGGGGCAGGCTATTCCGGCGAAAATCACCGCGGCGTCTGAACCGGCGTCACCTTCGGCAACGTCGTCATCCTCGGATGAGAAAGCCAAACCCCAGGCCGGATCCAATGTCGGGCAGGGACTCAGCCCGAAACGTTCGGCCTGGCTTCTGAGAGTCGGAGTTGAAGCAAAGGTGCCACCGGAGGCTATGGAAAGGTGCATGGCCTATCTCCAGAATGCTGGGGTGTCAGAAGTAAGGCTGTTCTTTGATGAGCTGGCTAAACAGAAGGGTGAAGTGTTCGCGCCCTTCAGGACAGCGTCCTGATTCAAGGAAGGCTGCGGCGTTGCCGGGGCCTTCTTAGCTATTCGCAGGCGAGCCGCCACTTTGTTTTGGAGCAACCTGCCAGCGCCAAACACCCTTCGCTGCGGTGAGGAAGAGCGTTGATTATGGTCGGCAACTTCCCCCTGTTTCCTTTCTAGTAAAACTCAAGGATCGAGGCCGCCTGATCCCAAGCCTGGTCTAACTCAATCTCTGCACTCGGAGCCTCCAATGGCAAGGGACAACAGTAACAAGGTTCAGTATGGATGGCCGGGCAGCTCAATTTGGTCTCCCCAAGATGAGAAGCCAACCGCCGCGCCGAGATCACCTGGACCAGGGGGTACCTTCGATTTCTTTTTTTGATTTCTTAACTTAGCCATAGGACTGGAGACAACAAACGGGATATATTATTAGTCACAATCCCATTTCTGCGTTGGCATAAAATACCCATGGGTGAGCCCAATGGAATGTTCAAACTCAACCACAGAGATTGTAGCTGATTTTTCATGTTCCTTGACTTTTGCAAAGGAACTAACAAAACAATGGACCGTCAAAGAACCCAAAAAATCGATCGGCGGTTTAAACGCACTTTCTGGATTTAGATATCAATTTTTTTTATCGCTTCTCGAAGTCGTAACTCGAGTATTGAAAGAAGGTTTACAAGTTGGCACAATAGAACTCGGTGTGTTTACGGAGATGCTGTCGGACGCACTTTGTATAAATAATAAAAAAATCGCAATCATTCAAAGTAAGCTAACAGCTAATACGGCAAATATTGCTGCATGTTTGAATGATTATTGGAATATATGGAATATTGCAAAAGATATAAATTCTAATCCAGATTTCATTTTGTCATTTGAAATAATTGTTAACCGAACATTGATTTCAGATTTTAATAGACTATTAACTACATGGAAACCAGAAGGTGGTGGACCAATAGCAAGTGATTTGCAATTATTCAAAACCCATATCGTTTTCAAGATAAACAGAAATCCAGAGATGGAAATTTACAATCTTCTTGCAAAATTACTCCCTGGAGTAAATCCAATTAAAAAATGTGAGGAATGGCTCGGTATTTTATTAAACGGAAGCATTAATCTGGCCAACATCACAAAGGCCTCGGAACAAATTTGGGGTGACCTTGTTTCACTTTCGAAATCAAAGGAACCTCCATCCAGTTGTTATTTATTTAGTGAATTTGATTTGCCTCCAACTAATATAGAAATCGGTCCATATCTTTATGGCCAAAGTCCAACGCTCAAGCATTTAAGAGAAGGATATTTTGCATCAAGGCCCAAACTAGTCAATGAGGTATTTGACGATTTTAATGAATGGGTAAAAACACATCCCGCGGCTCGCGATATCTCAACAAGAATACCTGTTTATTGGATTCGGGGGCGATCAGGTTCAGGGAAAAGCATTTTATTGCTTGAATTGCTAGCTCAAATATATCGCAATGATTGCGCACCTATTATTTGGCTCGGACAACATGCAGACAATATTGTACAAGGAATTAACTTAGTACAATCCATGACCAATGCTCGACCTTTTTCGATAATCGCTTTAGATGACCCATATTCCCCTAATTCAAGTAGTTTAGCATACGATTGTTGGCGGAGCATATTACCAAACCTTCACGCCGCCAGAGAACGCGGCGATTACTCTGCAATCTCCATTTTTATCTGTTGTGGGCCAACAGAACAAGCAGAACGCCTATATAATGATTATCCTGACCAATTCAATATTAAAACATGGGAATTGCCCACTGAATCGCTTAGTGATTTTATAGAATTAAGAACATGGTTCACAACAAGAACCGGCCGAGAGCCGCCAAAACTAGAAGATAAAAATATTCTTTTAGTACAACTTTTCTTCGAATGGAAAACAGGAGAACCACTGCACGGATTTTCAATACGATTTAAAAAACGAATCGAAGCCGCTGGTGGGGCAAATTGTGTCAATTTAATTGAAAAAATATTATGTCTCAATCGACTGTACATTGGGTACCCCATCTCAGCTATCGAGCATAGCCTCACACCCCTAGAAAGAGAAACAATCGACAGACTCATGGAAGAGAGTCACCTTGGGAAAACAATGAGCGCTGATAGACATGGCGTTTGGATTGCCCACCCCCATTTATCCAATGCAATATACAATTCGTGGTACTCTCCGGAACACAATTCACGAGTTAGGTTTAGTCATTTAATTGATTCGGCCACAGCTGCTATTCTGTACGAGGATTCACCTGCCCAAAAATTAGCTTTACTTTGGCTATTATCTAGATTTGGAATTTACGAAGAAATCGATGAGACAACAAAAGGGCGCATGGCAGGAATCAACATCCAGGAACTCATTGAACAAATTTATGCAAAATTCAACAAAATAATGGAAAATAACATTCCTGTATGGAGCCTTCCAGTTTGGATTCAATCTATCGCAGCTTTTCCCAGAATCCAATTGATTCCTTCACCAATGGACGCCACAAAGAGAGCACTTGAGAATGGAGACACAACTCAAACGGGGTTACGCCTTCTTTGCCATAAAATTTTACAACACAGGAACCGTTTTAGCGAGACAGATAGGATACAAATTGAAGGTTTGATTAAAAAATTAATAATAAAAGAACCAACTTGGCACGAATGGGCAGCCATTGTTTCTGATATGTTATATAAAACCTTGGATCAAAGAATTGCTATTTTGGCTACTGAATGGCTGGTTGCACACCCTAGCGCAGGAGGCGCTCAAAAACTATATTCTACGATTTTACTACTTTTTCCTGGACTTGACTGCCTAGAAGAAGTATTCAATTCAATTATACCATTTGCTAGCAATGAACCTTCATGGGGTGATACAATTATAAATTCAATCAAAATTTTTAATAATCCAACATCCATGAAAAAAGCGACTGAATGGATTCAAAAAAATATCGAATCGGAAACAATGGCATTTCATTTTAGGTATTTATTGGACGGCAATTTTGATAGTGTTAATGATTTAGCAATAGAATGGCTTAAAATTAATTTCAACAATAAATATGCGAATTATGTACTAGAACAATATTATAAACAAGACAACATCCCTTGTACATTCATTATTGAATGTACAAAAAACTGGATCAAGTCAAATCATAAACAAGCAGGCAAACTCATAAAATTTCTATTAAAAACGTTCCCAGACAAAGATACTTCTGAACTTGCTTTAAATTGGATTGCAAATGCACAAGCAGATGACCAGACGATCGTATTTGCTTGGGAAGGCCTTACGGATCAATTTCAGACCCAAAGCCAATCCATTAATGATGTAATTATCTGGCTTCAATCATTTCCAGAGACGACGGAAAGCTGGCCCTTTATCTGGGAAGCGATTTGGCGAACAAACAGAGGAATCCCTAAGTTAAAAACTATTGGAATTAATTGGCTTAGAGTCACCAATCCAGATTCCATAACCTGGAAATATGTGTGGCAGAACTTGTGGGAAACATATCCCACAGATGAAACAGTTAAAAATCTTGGCCTCAGTTGGCTTCGGAAGACATCAAAAGATCATCAATCATGGAAATATATATGGAATGCACTCTGGTCAAAGAATAAATACTCTCGCGACCTTGTTGAAATTGGGGAAACCTGGCTAATTACGACTAATCCAATTCATGGTGGCTGGCAATTTGTTTGGGAAGAATTATGGCTTGCGAGCCGTAAATCAGAAAAACTATCTTTGATAGGATTCACATGGCTGCAAACAACATCAATTGAACATCACTCTTGGACCTTTGTATGGGAAAAGCTGTGGGGAATCAAATTTAGACAGCCCGAGATGAGGACCATCGGGCTCAACTGGCTATCCACTGTTTTACCCACAAACGCATCTTGGCAATACATATGGGAACATTTACTTGCAGACTCTGCCATCAAAACATCTCTGCTAGATATTGGTGAAAATTGGCTGGCAATAGCTTCACCCTCGCATAATTCTTGGCCAAAAATTTGGCAAAGTCTCAGAAATTTGAAAGAGGAAAAATTCAAATATAATTTATCTGGCATTGAATGGCTCAAGAAAGTAGACAAAGAACATATTTTTTGGTCGCTTCCTTTTGAAGAATTGTACAAATATGGATTCAATACTACAGAACTGCATTCAATTGGATTTGATTGGCTATTATCTGATACTTTAAAACATCAGTCATGGCAAAACGTTTGGAGATTGATTTGGGAATCTGGAAATAAAAATCAAGATTTATTTAATTTGGCAACTACCTGGCTCACTCAAGTTGATCCATCGCATAAACAATGGGGATATATTTGGGAAGATCTTTGGAAAGAGAAGCCATTTTACAAAATACTCGTAGAAATAGCGCTGAATTGGCTAAAAGCAGCCCCTAATCATGGTTCCTGGAGTCACATCTGGATCGATCTCTGGAAGAGTCCATTCGCCATCAAAGGGCACATTGAAATTGCCTTTGAATGGCTTAACAATACAAACCCTCCACCTAATGGTTGGGGGTTTGTATGGTTTGAAATTTGGAAAAAAGGTCTTCGTAAAAATGAACTATCACACCTTGCTTCTCAATTCTTATCCGCCACCTACGAAACGCATCCCAGTTGGCGCACAGTTGCCAAGGCAATGGGAAAGATCTAAAACACCAGACTGATCTTATGGTCGCTGACCATTCTCCCACTGAGCGTGAAATTAGGAGGTTGAAATTTCAAGGTCAACGTAAAACCAACAACCGTTTCTCATCAATGGAAATGTTCACGAAGCTCTCCTGGATGGGGCCATTCGATGAATACCAGGAATCTTGAGCGGTTGGCTTCGATGGCCAGCCATACTCCCTTCGGACATTGGATCTTTGAATATGGCTCCGACCAAGGCTCTTACACAACCAATTCTTACAACCTTGCCGCCACTTGCCTTTTCCCCAAACCCCTCAACGACACAATGGTAGCCAGCTGCTGGTGACGGGTCGGGATTTCCCCGCTACCCAGTTGTAGATGGTCTGTGGCGATACACCCAAAAGGGTACCCCTAAGCAAAGGTCGGTCTCAGCCGCCCGCAACGATTCGCCCTTCTATTGCTGGCTTTGCGGATCCTTTCGTGAATTGGGGCACGAGTGCAGGAGTGGTAGTGCCAGTTTGATCCAGGATTCCGGATCCTGAATTTTCTACTTGAAATCCTGTTAACCAGCCAACCAAGTCTCAATCTCCTTCAAAGCATGGTTCAGGATGCAGCTCGGAAGGTGGCCTACGGTGTCCACATCTTGAAGACAGGCACAGCAGGAAAGGAACGGATCTTTGTTCTCCCTCTCCAACCGCTTCAGCACGGACTCGAGATGGATCATAAGGGCCTCGGTCATCTCCAAGCTGCGCATGGACCCTCCAGCCTTTGAAGGGATTCTACGCTCATGCTGAACCTGATGGCGGATGAGACGGTGGTTGAGACAGGGGTTTGAGTCAACCCAAATATTAATAAAGTCATCCACTTCCAATAATGTCTCAAACGTCTCATCACTTTAGTAAAGTAGGTAAGGAGAGTAGGAGTAGCACCAGCGCCCACCACCTGCATCTACTCCTCCCACCACCTGGCAGAAAGTTTGCGA
>Ga0187857_10003357_pt1 | contig 12944 bp, 17 predicted proteins | sample June2016WEW_8_10_FD_132984 | JGI IMG/M metagenome (GOLD analysis project Ga0187857, IMG submission 132984) | Peatland microbial communities from SPRUCE experiment site at the Marcell Experimental Forest, Minnesota, USA - June2016WEW_8_100 | ecosystem: Environmental > Terrestrial > Soil >...
CCGGCGGCAAACGTTGCGGGTCGTTCAAGCATACTTACCCTGCCCGTTCTGCCAGCGTGGAAAGCGGATGGTTGGCCCCCATTCTCATCTCCAGCCACAGGGGCGCCGTCCTCCACGCCAAGCTCCGACGCCGCTAGGCGGATGGGCCTGGCGCTCAGTTCTCCCCCCTCGGCCAGCTCGGCGGCCAAGCGGAGAACGTGCCCCCGCAGTTCGAGCGGGATCCGGGCGATCTCCCAGGCCTGGGCCTCGTTCGCCAATTTGTCTCCATGGGAGGGGTCTAGCCCTTAAACTGGTTATTCCCTTTGGCGATGCGGGCCGGACCTGGTCACAGTCGCTCCGTGCCGCGTCAACTGCACATCCAGTATCCCGGCGCGATTTACCATGTCATGGGTCGTGGAAACCGCCGTGGGGACCGGGCGGACCGGTCGGCTTGAGAACCGAGAGCGAAGTGCAACGCATTAACAATTGAAGACCTCCTGGCCAGCCCGCTACGAACCGGGGAGTTTGCCGCTGGCTTTGGACCTTCTGGGCGGGGTTTCCTCGATTGCGACCACATGCAGAGGGTCGATGCTGGTCACTGAATAGTTCTTTGCCACCACGACGATGATGCCCGGAGTAACGGCAGCGAGGTCCGGGTGCGCCACCGCCACGCGCGTGCCGTCGCTGAGACGCAACACAAAGGGCTTCGTGTCCCGATTCAACCTCTGGCGGATTAGGTTCGTGTTCATCGGGCATCAAGCTAACCAAAAAGGGCTCTGATCGCAAGCGCAAGCCCTCATCCCCTCATCCTCGCCGTCGGCGCGTGTGCCCAGCGCGATGGGCAGCACGCCTTCGGCGGGCCGCACGGTGCCGTCCATTGCGAGCTCGCCCACCGCCAGGTGATTGCCGACCAGAGTGGTCTGGGTCCGCTCGCTGGCGGCCAGCATGCCGAGGCCGACGGGCAGCCTCAAGCTCGGGCCCTCCTTTTTCACGTCGGCCGGGGCCAGGTTGATCGTGGTGCGGCCGAAGGTGAAGTTGAAGCCGGAGTTGATGAGCGCGGTCATGACCCGGTCGCGCGATTCTTTGACGGCGGCATCCGGAAGGCCGACGATCACAATGTTATCTTGTATTCTCCGTATAAACTGGAAATGGATATAACCGACTCCATAGCAACGTCTTACACGGAAGGCTCTGGCTGGGCCGGGCGCAAAAGAGGCTCCAAATCGCCCATGTAAGGGACTCCGGAGACCGGGCGTTTTCAACTGGATCGGGGGCCTCTTGCCCAAGAGGGAGAGGCAAGCGGCCGCACGACGGGGCTTAACCTGTGATTCGCAATGGGCGGGCTTGCCTCGTGGTCCGCCGCCGGTGGCAGCATGGGCTGCCCCAGCCGGCCGAAATCAGCAGCGCCACGCCTGCCACCAGCCTGATTAAGGAACCTCCAGCTTTCATAATGTCTTGCGCGGGCTTTCAGGTCTCCCGCTCACGGCATGAGCGCCCGATAGAAGCGGCGGCTCAGGGTGGCGGCATCGGCATCGATGAATCCCTGGATCGCGTTGGTGGCCACCCCGCTGGCCAGCGGGGACCAGTCCAGCAGGTCGCTCGAAGCCTCCACGGTGTAGCTCATGCCCGCGGCGCCGCTCGGCGTCACTTGGACCGAGCCGTCGGCGAGCGTGAGGGGCGCCGCCAGGCTGGGCGGGGCAAACAGCGCCAGGCTGTTCCAGGCCCCGGCGGCGATGGCGACCACCCCGCCCAGGCCCGCCGGCACGGTCGCCTGGCCAAAGCCAAACGGGTCATTGGTGCTGCTCGACGAACCTGCGCCCCAGGCCACCACCAGGCCGTCGGACTTTAGCGCCAGGCTGTGAAACGCCCCGGCCGCAATCGCCACTACGTTGCTCAAACCCGCCGGCACTGCCGCCTGGTTGTCTGAGTAGTCCACCGGGTCGTTGGTCAGCCCCGCCCCCCAGCCCACCACCGTCCCGTCGGACTTAAGCGCCAGGCTGTGATAGGTCCCCGCGGCCACCGCCGTCACGCCTGTCCCGCTGTAGCCATCGCGAAGGCGGATGGTAGACCGCACCGGGATATTCGACTCTGAGCTTACGCGCAGAGGGAAAGCCTGTTTTGCGCCTGGATCTTGTCTAGACTATAGTCTGAGCCCGTCAATGACCCAACTACTGATGCGCTTTTCGCTGAGCCAGCAATTCAGCGAAACGGTGTTCACCCAGAGCGGCCTTGAGCTTCTGCTCCATTTGTTGCTCGCCTTGGGCACACCGGTCGGTAATCCCCGGCTCATTCCAATCCGTATAAATCGGATCAAATTCATCGTAGAAGGGCTTTTGGATGTTGAAGATCTCTTGAAACTCCCGTTCCGTGAGATCGCAGCCGGTGAAAGCGAAGCGGATCTTGGTGGCGGTGGGAGAGACCCGCCAATCATATTCCTGTTTGTCTTCGGGCCCCAGCAGTCTCTCCATTTCAGCTTCTTTCGCGACATGCAGAGCTTTAAGCGCCTGGCGCTTTTCCGGCGTCAGCGTTCCCTGGACGCGCAAGTCGCTTTCTTTGGCGGCATAGAGGTCGTTGATCTCTTTGATTTGTTGCTGCTTTTCGCGGGACAAAAAGCCAATGGTGAAATCGTAGAAGCCGGGTTCGGTAAAATGGTCCGCCACTTCTTCCCCGGTGTCGCCCAGGAGCAATTTCAGCAAGGCCCGCCTCTCACCGTCCAGTGCGCTCAATTCTTTGATTTGTTCCTCGTTCAGCGACCATGGATTCACTCCAGTCCGCCAATACTCGAACCGAGACGGCAAGAGGGCTTTCTTTCGGCTGTTGAACAGCTTGGTGACGTCGGCGACGATGATATCCCGGATGGTCTCCTCCGGGCACCCAATGGCGCGCAAATTCGCAATGTACTGACGGTAATCGGAGGATTCGACCTGGCGCCAGTCAAAGCGGTTGGCGGGCGGCGCCGACGCATTGGTGGTTACAATCGCTTCCACTCGGGCGGTCGGCGCCTGAGCCACCAAAGCTGGCGGAGGCGGGGCAGTTTCGTTGCTTGATTGAGCCGAATAGAGCACCACGGTGGTGGTTCTTCGAGCACTGTGTGACAGCCGCCTCGATAATTGATGGCACCTTCTTCAGGAAAACTGAGGGAATCCCCGTGTTCCTTCGCACTTTCCGTGCCGTGGGCGTAGACCACCTGAAATCCCCAACCCGCCTCCCGGGGGGCTCCCGAAATCCCCTCCATCAAATAGCTCCGTCCCGAAAGGCGCCCGCTGAAAATCGGTTCCAAGCTGAGGTGTGACACGATTTGGGGAAGGGGTCAGTCCCGGAATTCTGAACGCTGGTTACGTGACATGGAAGGGTCTGGAAGGGTCGCTGGAAGGGTCGCTGGAAGGGTCGGTCCAATAATCGTGTGAGCATTGTCATGGTGCTGGGTTCATATTCTCACGTTGGATGGTGAAGGCTGGCGGCCAGGGCCTCAGCGGCGAACCGGTGGTGACCGGCAGGTTGGCCAAGCCATCATCGGCCTCGCGGTTGGGGCGGTCGAGGTTGCCCGGCGAAGGCCATTGTAGCTCAGCGGTCGAGCAACGGTTTCGTAAACCCAAAAGCCCGTTTGTGGCGCGGACGCGCTTTTCAAGGTGTACTGCCACGGAACCTCTGCAAATAAAGCTCAGAATCGATGTCAAACCTCAAAAACAATCCCCTTCCGGATGCCTCCGAAAGGGGTTCAACAAGCCGTTCTAGGCCACTCCGGGGTTCAACAGAGGGCTCAACACCAGGCAACGGTTTTCCGAACCGTCGCGGGTCCTGTGACTCGCTCTCCGGGTCACCCTAATACTACACGTAGCACGGCCTGTCCTTGCCCGGCCGCATGGGAGCCGCATCGTCGCTATCTCTTCGTGCGTCTCCCCGGCCTCCCGCTTGCCCGACGCGCCATGCCGCGAGCGGGGAGCCTTGACGTGGCATTCTTGACGGATTGCTCTTAACCGCTGGCGGGGACCTACTGCCTGCGAAACCGATAAAAGCAACTCGGATAATTGGTCCATTGGGGATCGCTGAAATAGAGCGAGCCGCCGGTGAGGGTGTTCGTTTGCAGTGGATTCCAAATGTGGTCGGCGAGATTAGTGCAAGACTCCACCACGACCACGGTATTGGACGCGTCGGTGAAGTTGAACCCGAAGCCGCTTGTCCCTACGCCAAAACGGCCGTCCTTGGTCTCGATCTGGGGCGGTTGGCTGGCAGCGTAATAGATGGTAAAACCACTGTTGGCGTAATCGAATACGTGGCCGCCGAACGATATCGGACCGTCCCCCAGAAAATAGGCGCTGGTCAGGCTGGAACAGCCACAGAACGCAGAGTACCCGATGGAGGTGACGCTGGTGCCGATGATCACGTTGGTCAGGCCGGAACAATCTAAGAACGCATCGACCCCGATGGAGGTGACGCTGTTGGGGATGGTGACGCTGGTCAGGCCAGAGCAGAATTCGAACGCCCAATCGCCGATGTTGGTGACACTGTTCGGGATGGCCACGCTGGTCGGGCCGGTGCACCAAGTGAACGCGGAGTCCCCGATGGAGGTGAGGCTGTCAGGGATGGCCACGCTGGTGAGGCGCCCACAACCTGTGAACGCAGAGCCCCCGATGGAGGTGACGCTGTTGGGGATAGCGTAGGCTCCAGATTTGCCGCCCGGGCATTGGATGAGAGTGGACCGGCTCTTGTTGAACAATACGCCGCTGACGCTGCTATAAGCCGGGTTGAGGCTGTCCACTGTGATCGCGGTCAGCTCGGAACAATTAGAGAACGCCGCTTGCCCGATGTTGGTGACGGTGCCGCCGAGGGTCACGCTGGTCAACTCGGTAGTGTCGAAGGCAGAGTCCCCGATGGAGGCGAGGCTGTCGGGGAGGTTCACGTCGGTCAGGCGGATACAATTATGGAACGTCTCATTCCCAATGGAGGTGACGCTGGTGCCGAGGGTCACGTTGGTCAGGTTGAAACAATAGTAGAACGCAGCGCCCCCGATGGAGGTGACACTGTCGGGGATGGTGACGCTGGTCAGGCTCATATTACCCCAGCGTGCACTGAACGCACCGTCCCCGATGGAGGTGACCGTCCCAACGCTTGGTATTGACGGCGGTATCGCGACCGCCCCTCCGGAGCCTGTGTATCCCGTTATGGTGACACCGGCGCCGCTGACGGTATATTGAAAATCGCCATAGGTCTGGGCGGCACAAAGACGCGAGCGGCAAACCAAGCATACCAAGACCATGGCCGTCGCCCATTTGCGGATGACGCAACCCCTTTGCTCCACAAAGTCGTTCATAACTCGCGTGTCCGAAACCCAAATACACGAACTCTCGTCAAAACACATCAGAACGGCTCGTCTGTCAAGAGGAACCAGGTGACTTTTCTGCTACTTCCACGGTGCCGTCACACGATTCACGCCCGGCCCGGGGCTCCCATGTGCTCGAGGCCAGTTTCGAGCGCTGACGGAAAGCGGGCAGCGTGGAGCCACGCCGCTCATCCCGCCGGGCACTCCTCATGGAGCCGCGTGTGGGCGATGCCGCCCTGCCAGCCTCGGCGCGCCCAGCCGGCGGTGAGCTCGATGCCGAACTGGGGCCAGTCGGGCGGGATGGGCAGGGCGCACAGTTCTACCAGGGCGAACCGCGCCTGCCGGATGTCATCCTGGCGGGCCCGGACGAACCACGCGGGGGCCAGCCCAATGAAGACCACGTTGTCTGCGACCTGCATGGCCTTCTGGAGGAACGCGCGGAACTGGGAAAAGGGCGGGTTGCCGACGGCCCAGTCCCAGCGCCCCTCTGCCTTGAGGAAGTCCCTCCCGTTTTGAATCTCGAACCAATCCGCGCCCCTGGGTAGCGCCCGGAGGAGGGCGCCGTTGCCAGAGCTCGGCTCGACGATCCGGCCGGAAGGCAGAAAGTGCTCAACGACCGCGCGGGCCAGGGCGTCGGGGGTTTGGATGCGGTCATCGCCGTTGCGGGGGAGCACCGGGGCGCCGTCCTCCACGCCAAGCTCGGACGCCGCCGTCGGGCGCCAGGCCCCACACCACGCACTGTCAGGTCACTTGCCAAGTACCGCACTCTCGACAGGCAGTCGTGGACGTGAAGCACCCTGGCTGTTTGACGTTTGACGTGTGTGCGCCAAGACCGTAGGATCGGGGCATGATAGCGGCCGAGATGGAATCGCCCCGTTGGCAAGCCGTGGGCCTGGTCCTGGAACAGAATGCGCGTGATTTGCAGGCCAAGCGTTACGGACGCCTCCCGGAAATAGTCAGTTGGTTTAAGGCAATTGACCTCTTCCGGCAGGCGGAGTTGGAGCGCATGATCGAGCGCAAACCGACGCCGGTGGACAAGCGCTACCATAAGACTTGGCTGGCCGCGCTCATCGCGGAAGGCGAGCGACTTGTAACCGAAGTCCGCCGGAGCGGAGGTCTCCCGCGCAATACCACCGGCATCAAGCTCTCGGACCTCGAGGCAACGATCGAGGAACTCTATGACACTCACGCCGAGTGGCATGGCAGCCTTAGACCAGAGCGCCGCGCAGCCATCTTCAGGCAAATCTTCGATGCCCCAAAATCCTGAACTGGAAGCGATCCTGCAGCTCGGCCAACATGCGGGGAGTTTCGTCCGAGCCGGAACACGAGCACACCCAGCTCTTTTTGGGGGCGGGCGTCCGCGGTGTGAGTCAATACTCCTCGCTCATCTGCTTGTCCCTATGCTCCGGGTTGGGGATGAGCTTTCGGGCTCGTGGATCCACGACGAAGTCCAGGTATTTCAGTGGAATCTGGCCCAGGAGGTTGGGCACATCGTCGTCAATTTCCACCACTTGGAATACGCCGTTGCGGCCCATAAGTTCCAAGCGCACTGGCTCGAAGACCGCGCGGCGACGAACGCCATTCGTGGTCTTGGATTTCACGTCGCCTTCCTTGTGCAGGCCCAGCGCATTGATGAGGCTGGATTGGAGGTAAAGCCGCGTAGCTCCGGTGTCCACCAACGCCTCAGTTGCCACAGTGCGGGGTTTAGCCCTCGACAGTTTGCGACGGACGGCAACCAAGTCTCCCTGATTGGTCAGCCTGATTGTGACGACGACTTTACCCACGTGCAAATTGTGCGCGATCCAAGCAAATGGCGCAAGGACAGAATAAAGGTGCTTGAGCGGTTTATGCAGTCTTGCAAATGTGGAACGATCGGTTCTCATTTTCCTTTGGTTGCGGCTGGGGCGGGCTCTGTCCTATAGTGGCGGCATGGTTCATGTTGGAGTTGGTTACGACGTTCACGCCCTGGCCCAGGGGCGCAAGCTGGTCCTTGGCGGCGTGGAAATCCCGCACGGCAAAGGACTGGAAGGACACTCCGATGCCGACGTGTTGATGCATGCGATTTGCGATGCGATCCTCGGCGCGCTGGGCGAGCCGGATATCGGCCACTTTTTCCCAAACACCGATCCCCGCTGGCGCGGCGCCCCCAGCCGGCTTTTCCTGGAGGAGGCAGCCCGCCTCACGAAATCGCGCCAGGGCGCAATCGTCAATATCGATGCCACCGTCATTGCGCAGCAGCCCAGGCTGCTTCCCCATGTCACGCAGATGAAATCGAACATTGCCGCCGCCCTGCGCCTCAATCCCCGGCAGGTCGGCATCAAGGCCACGACCAACGAGCACTTGGGGTTTATTGGCCGGGAGGAAGGCATCGCCGCCATGGCGGTGGCCAGTGTGGACTTGCCCTGAGATTGCAGCCTATCCTGCGGTCTGGCCAATATGGCGGCAAAAGCGGAGATAAGCTGGAAACGTGTGAGCGCGGAGGGCATCCGGCTCCAGGTGTATGCGCGGCACGTGGGCCAGGAGTGGCGCTTCTTTGTCCGGGAGCGCCGTTACGACCAGTGGCAGGCCCTGGCCGAGCCGCCGTTGCAGGACTGGCTGGAACTCCTGGATGCTGTCCGCCGCCGGATCAACCGCCGCCGCCTCCGGCCCGAGGAGGAGGGGCGCATCCAGGAGTCCATCCGGCAACGGTTCCCTGGGGAGGAGATGGGGTGAGCGCAGTTTTTCCCTGACACCGGCCCTCTGGTTGCCTAGAATCCGCAGGGTATGAGCAGAGCGCCTCTGATCTTGATAGCGCCGGACGCGGACCAGCAAGGGCCGGAGTTCGGGGATCTCTCGATCAGTCTTTCTGAGTGCTACACGCGGGCCATCCTGGATGCAGGGGGCCTGCCGATGCTGCTGCCCCCTACGGTGGCGCGGGAGGCGATTGCCGACTGCGTGAGCCGGAGCGATGGGGTGCTCTTGACCGGGGGTGGAGACGTGGACCCGCGCCTGTACGCCAAACGGTTGCCCCGGGGGCTGCGGCGGACGGTCACGGTGTGCCCGGACGGCGGCCAACGGGACTTGCGGGAGTTGCTCTTGATTGACGAGGTTTTCCGCCAACGCAAACCGCTGATGGCGATTTGCCGCGGCCAACAGATTCTCAATGTGGCCCTGGGAGGCGCGCTGCTGGTTGACATTCCGGGGCAACTCCCCAACGCGCTCAACCACCATCAGATGGACCGCAAGGGCGAGGTGGTGCATGAAGTGCGGTTGACACCCGATTCTTTACTGGCCAAGATAACGGGAACCGTTAGACTGGGGGTGAACAGCACACATCACCAGGCGGTCGCCCAAGTCGCCGGGCCGTTGAGAGCGGTTGCCCTCAGCGCCGACCAAGTGGTTGAAGGGCTCGAACTCAAGCCGGGGGCGGCGCCGTGGTTGCCGTTCCTGTTGAGCGTGCAGTTTCATCCGGAACGCCTGGCGGCGCGCTCTTCCGAGCATCGGGCGCTGTTCGGCGCGTTTACCCGGGCCTGTGTGCTGAGCCGTGATTAGTTCCTATGAAGGGCAAAGTCCTGATAGTTGACGATGACCAAGACCAGCGGACCGTCCTGACGGCGCTCCTGGAGGAGGATTACCAGATCTCGACTGCCGACAGCGGCGCCGCGCTCCAGAGGGCCTTTGCCCAGGAGCAGCCTGACCTGATCCTGCTGGATGTCAAGTTGCCGGATGCCGACGGGCTGGATTTGCTGCCCCAACTCAAGAAACGCTGGCCCGACACCCAAGTGATCGTCCTGACCGGCGCTCCCAGCGACCACGAGGCGGTCTCCTGGGCGGTGGAGGCCATCAAGCGCGGCGCCTTCAATTTTCTCCGCAAGAATGTCCAATTCGACGGCGAGAAGCTCCTGGCCGACGTGCAAAACGCCATCGAATCCAAGCGCCAGAACGAAGAGGCCAGCACTCTCCGGCGCGCCCTTGAAACGATGAGCGGGACCCCTTCGCCCATCTTCCAAAGCGCCGCCATGCGGGAGGTGGTCCGCAAGATCGACCGCATCGCTCCCAGCGATGTCACTGTCCTCATCACCGGGGAAAGCGGCACCGGCAAGGAAGTCATCGCCGACCTCCTCCATGCCCTGAGCAGCCGCAGCAAAGGCCAAATCATCAAGGTCAACTGCGCCGCCCTGCCCCGCGAACTCATCGAAAGCGAGCTCTTCGGGTCCGTCCGTGGCGCGTTCACCGGCGCCCACGCCGACCGCGAGGGCCTCTTCCGCCAGTCCGAAGGCGGCACCCTTTTGCTGGACGAAATCTCCGAAATGCCGGTCGACACCCAGAGCAAGCTCCTGCGCGTCCTCCAAGACCAGGAGGTCCGGCCCGTTGGCGGCAAGACCAGCTACAAGACCAACTGCCGCATCATCGCCGCCACCAATCGCAACCCCCAGGACGCCATCCAGGCCGGCAAACTGCGTGAGGACTTGTTCTATCGCATCAGCGCCATCTCCCTCCACCTGCCTCCCCTGCGCGAGCGCCGGGAAGACATCGTGCCCCTGGCCAACTCCTTCCTCAAACGCTTCGCCGCCCAGGCCAACCGCACCCTCACCGGCTTCAGGCCCTCCGCCGTCGAGCGGTTGACCGCCTTCGATTGGCCGGGCAACGTCCGCCAGTTGCAGAACGAAGTCCAGCGCGCCGTCCTGCTCTGCGAGGGCAATGAAATCGATGCCAGCGACCTCTCCATTTCCGAGACCCGGGCCGCCGCCGAGGAATCCGCCGACACTAACTTCACCCTGCTCGAGGGCGTCGAACGCAACGCCATTATCCAGATGCTCAAGGAGACGGGCGGCAACAAGCTCGAAACCGCAAAGCGCCTCGGCATCGGCCGCCAAACGCTCTATAACAAGATCAAGGCCTACGGGATCGAGGTTTAGGTTCCCAGCTTCTTGGTGAGCACCTTCGAGTTGCGCCCGCTTTGGCCGTATCTTTCGCGGCGGGCGGGCGGCAGGTCATCGGGGGTGCCTTCGACGAACCCGGCCTTGCTTTGGAAATAGGTGAAGGCCTGGGTGGACAACGAAATGAGCTCGCTCAGGCCCATCTCACGGGCCCGGTTCTCGACGAATTGAACGAGCTTGCGGCCGATGCCCTGGTTTTCGTGGGCCGCGCTGACGTACAGGCAGGCCAGTTCGCCTTTGCCGTATTCCGGGTAAGGGTGCAAGGCAACGCAGGCAACAGGGTTCCGGTCGATCTCGAACAGGTAGTAATCACCCAATTGCTTCTCGATCGTCGAACGGGTCCGTTTGGTCAGTTCCTCGTTCTCGACAGAGACCTTGGTCAGATTGAGGATGCTGCGGATGTCCTTCTTGAGGGCGCGGCGGATTTGTTGGAATTCGTTGGCGTAGATGAGCGTGCCAACGCCCTCGTTGGTAAAGACCTCCGCCAGCAGGCCCTCCTCGAGAGAGCCGTTAATCACATGGACTCGAGGCGCCCCAGCCTTGCAGGCGGCGACGGCATGGATGGCCTTGGAGAGCAGGGCGGGGTGGACTTCGCTCCTCTGCAAGGCCAGCACCGATTCGAGATCGCTCACCGACATCTGGCGAATGACACGGCCACCCACGGTGATGCCGTCGAAGGGCGTGATGAACATCAGCTTGGCCGCCTTGAGGGCCTCGGCGGCAGCCAAGGCGACGCCATCTGAGTTGACGCGGTAAGTCCTGCCCTCGCCGTCGAACCCCAGCGGCGGCAACACGGGAATGATGCCGTTGTCGAGCAACTTTTGGAGCATATCAACGTCCACCCGCTCGACCTTGCCCGTGAAAAGATGGTCCACGCCGTGCAGGATGCCGACGGGGTGTGCGATCAGGGCGTTCGTGCAGGCGGCGCGCAGGTCGTTTGCCGCCAGGCCCTCGAGAATCTCGTGCGTGAGACGGTTGGCCGCAGTCAGGGCCAGCCTCAGCGTGGGCTCGTCGGTGATGCCGCTGCCGTCGAGGTTGGACGCGGTTAGGCCCTCGGCCGCCGCCAGCAGCTTGATCTGCTCGGACGCCCCGTGCGCGAGCACCACCCGGATGTTCAGCGAGCGCAGCACGGCGATATCAACCAGGAGATTGGCGAAATTCTCGCTGGTTACAATCGCCCCGTCCACGCTAATGATGAACGTCTTCTCGCGGAATTGGGGGATGTACCGCAGAATGCCCCGCAAATCGGTTAGTTTCACCTTAGGTCAATCGCTCCGGTTCAGAGTCTGCCAATAAGTACGCCCGTTTCCGAAAGATTCAAAGGGAAAATCAGCCCCGGCAATTCAATCCACATGGAACACCTCCTCCAGGTTGGCCCACCACTCCTTGGGAGCCCGGTTGGCCAGCGGTCGCTGGCAAGGCTCGCAGAACGACCACCATCGCTGGGTGGCCGGATCTGCGGCCATCCTGGCCATGTCCGCGGCGAAGTCCCCGCCGATATACTCGAAATAGCTGAACAGGTAATACTGGCCGTCCTCGAGCTGGCGAAGATAGATCGAGTAGTTTCGGATCTGGCACTCCCGAATCTTCTTCAGCACGTCGGGCCAGACCGCGGCGTGCAATTGCCTGTATTCTGCGGCCTTTTCCGGCCGCAAACCGATGATCATTCCGTAACGTTTCATGGCCGTTTCCCGGTATTGAACGAAATGTCCAACGGGTTTGTAAAGGGCAACAAAACTAATCCTTCACGAAGAGGACTTCCAACCCCTCGGAAGCAGCGATTCCGGCCTGGCATTCGTCCGTCGAAAGAAAAAGTTCACACTCGAACTCCAGGGCGAACGCCAAATGCAGCAGGTCCAGACTTCTGGCCCCCGTTGTTGCAGTGTGCCGGCGGGATAAGTCTCCGGCTCTGGCACAAGCCGCATCCCAATCTCCGTTGGTTTCGACCAACACCCCGCGGGTTATAAAGTGCGAGAGACGTTCCAGCGCAACCGGTTCTTCCCGGCTGATCTGGGACCGTTCATGCGGGCCCGCAGAATGCCTTTGGTGAAACGCCTTCGCTCGGATCGCGTTCTCCGCCTCCAGTGCATGCAGAGGCAGGAAGGCGAGAGCCGGCCGGCCGAGCCGCCGATATTGGGCCAATGCCTCTTCCGTGCCAGCCTCTCGAGCCAGAAGCTTAACAATGAAGCTGGTATCGGCATACACTCTCATCGGCGGCCATCCTTGACGATCTTTGAGAGGTTGGGAGGGGACGCCGGTCCGCGCAGGACTTCATCCAGTAGTTCATCGATGGCCCTTGCGCGCTCCGGGCTGTCGCCCTGTGCAAGCGCCGGTTGCAAAATCCAGAGCGGCTGCCCATGATCGGTGATCCGGACCGACTGCCCGGCCCGGGTGATCCTCTTCACCCTGATCGGTTCTCTCAGGAGTTGCCGAAGCGGAATTGATTTCATTCGGTCTGACATTACCGTCAGACGCGCAATATGTCAACCGCATATTTCTGCCGCCAGCGAATTACGAATTACGGGTCCTGGCTCCGCCGCCCTGGGCAGAGTGGGAAAATGGATCATTCCCCCTCCCCTAGGCTCCGAGCGCATGGCGGAGGGTTTCGCTTCGTCCCCGTATAATTGAATCCAAGATGGCTGCGATCTTGAACCGCGGAATACGCGGAATACGCGGAAACCCAAGACGACAAGCAATCCTTTTCCGCGTATTCCGCGTATTCCGCG